>JACXTT010006975.1_pt1 | contig 16022 bp, 16 predicted proteins | sample 9270951 | NCBI WGS metagenome assembly JACXTT01 (sample SAMN15532306, study PRJNA645909) | rock metagenome | isolation source: weathered quartz diorite | place: Puerto Rico | collected 2017-06-21 | reverse complement strand
TATGCCCCCCAGGAGTTGCCCGAGGGCGAGTTAGCCAAGCTCGACGGGCCCGCGACCATCAGCGGAGACACTCTGCAGGTCTCCGTGCACAACGGCACTGCCTGGAACATAAGGGAAATAACGGTTGGACTTACCATCCTACGCGAAGCGGGGACCAACGCCGCCCGCAGCGGTGCCGCACGACTGGTCCAGGCGTCGGAAACGACTACGCTGCTCGCGGAAAAACAACCTGACGTCACGGTTCTCTATCATCTCAAAGGCTCAGCTGCGCCCTTGTCCACCACCGTCTTCCACGAGACCCTGAACGCAGCCCCCAGTCAGGATCAGGAGTGGCATTGGGCAATCGTGCAGGCAAAAGGCATTCCTGCTGCGAAGCCAGAGAAATCTGCGGCGCCCGGCCAGTGATCCGCAACCGACCTTTGCTGCCAGGAAACTGATTTATCACTCCAGGCGTCCCACCTCCTCGACTCTCCCGCTCTTCAACCCGCGGTACGCCGCATCCAAGATGAGCTGGTTCTGCCAACCTTCTTCCCCCGGAACAGGAAACTTCGCCTTGCCTTCGAGGGCAGCGGCAAACGCATCCACCTGTTTCGCATAGGCGAACCGATTGGAGACGTTTTCGGTTTCCTGCACTGAACCTGCCCGCCGCACCTCCAGAGTGATCGGGTGCTCCACGTTCAATGCGTCATCACCACAGAGAACTCCGTTTTCGCCAATCAGTTCAATGGGTGTTCGGTACTCAGCCCGGAAGGAAGCCAGCACAATGCCTAGGGTTCCGCGGGAAAACTCCAGAGTCAAAGCCGCTGCAGCCTCCAGTTCACCCGATGCGCTGTCCTGTATTCCGCGCGCGCTCACCCGCATGACTTCATCTTGCAGGATGTAACGCAGGCTGTCGATGCAATGCACACCAACGTCGGCGATCGGCCCCCCGCCGGCGATGGCAGGATCGTTGATCCAGGCGCGTGCATGTCCGGGGCCGCCCGGAAACGAAAATTCCGAGCGCGCAAAGACAATCTTCCCAATACGGCCCCCGGCCACCTGCTGCCGCAGCCACGCCGTACTCTCCTCGAAGCGGAAGACCTGCGCGACTCCCAGTAAAACGCCTGCCTCTCGCGCCGCTTCCACCATCTTCCGACACTCGCCGGCATCGACGCCCATCGGTTTTTCACACAGAACCGGCTTGCCCTTACCGATAGCCAGCAGCACGTCGGCGAGATGACAAGCGTTCGGGGTGGCCACAAATACCGCGTCCACTTCGGCTGACCGGCAAAGATCATCGGCCGAGTCAAATGCCAGTGGAATATCGTACTGCCGGGCTGACTGTTGTGCCTTGTGCATGCTCCGCCGTGACAGGGCGCTTACCCGACAGTTCTGAGCCAGGGCGAAACCCGGCATCAGCCGCTTGCCCGCATGCAATCCAAATCCGAGAATCCCGAATCGAATCATCGAAGTTCACACCTAGGCGCGGACACTGTTGTCCGAACGCCGTTGAATTTTGTTTTTTGGCTTGTCTTCCCACGGGCAAAATCGACGTGCCCGGCGCTGATCCTTATTGCTTGGCGAACACCAGTTCCCCTGGAGCTACGAGAGTCGTCGTCGTAGTTGTGCTGGTGGGAATTCCGCCAGTCTCTTGTATAACAAACTGAGAGATCGTTTTAGCGGACTGATTGCACACGTAGACAAACTTGCCCGCAGGATCCGTGGTGATAAACACGGGTGCGGTTCCCGAGGTGAATGGCGATTTCAGCAATTTGGTGGTGACGCCCGTGCCCGAATCGATGGTGTAAGCGGAAATGGTGTTGTCCCCCAGGTTGGCGACATACAGAAACTTTCCCGTTGGATCGACGGTCAGTGAGATGGGGTTCTTGCCGGTCGTGAACGGCGATCCCGAAGTTTGGGTCAGAACCCCGGTGGTGCCGTCGATGCTCATGCCGGACGCCGTGTTAACGCTGAAATTCGCCGTGTACAAAAAATGTCCGGAAGGATCCACGGTCAGGGCAAGGGGCGGGCTTTGCACCGCGAACGGCGAGTTCGGAACTGTTGTCAGAATGCCGGTTCCCGATCCCACCGAATAGCCAAACACCAGCGGCAGATTTCCGCTTGCTGCATAGAGGAATTGACCGGACAAGGCGAGCGCAACTGGCTTCGGACCGGTGGTGAATGGCGATCCCTGTACTGCGGACAAGGAGCCATCGCTTGCGCTGACCGAAAAGACCGAAATGTCATTCGACGTCTCATTGGCGACAAAAATAAGATCGCCGCCCGAATCCATCACCAGCGATGACGGATTCAGTCCTGCCGCGGTTCGCGGCAGCACCTCGGTGAGCTCTCCGGTGTTACTGTCGATCTTGAAGGTCGAAACGTCATTGCCGCTCTGATTGGCGGCATAGATGAACTTTCCCGAGGGGTGTACTGCAATCGAAATTGGTGAAGTCCCACCGCTGAAGGGTGAACCCAGCACGGATTTGAAACTGCCAGACGAGGGATCCACCCGGTAGGCCGCGATGGCGTTAGCCTGGGGCACTGCCAGAAAAGCGTTTCGCCCCGCGGAACCGCTGCCGCCGCTGCTGCTCCCTCCGCAACTGGCCAGCCAGACCAGCGCCCAGGCCAGCGCGATGACCTCTCCCAACAACCCTGCCCGCCCATCGACTCTCATCAAATCCTTCCACCCCTGCGGAATGTCAGCCCGGCGCCTTAGGGATTTTGCGTGGGGGCCCGGTGCCCCTTCTGCCGAATCGTGCCCCAGTGGTAAACCAGACCGGTCGAAAATCGCAGGTTGTTCTGGGTGTCCTTGAACAGAGTGCTGTGAATGTAATCGACTTGAAACAAGCGGATCGCGAAGCGCGTCGAAATATCGCGATCCATGCCGCCTCCGAGCACGATTGCTCTTGCCGTATCACCTTCCGTGTTGGCTATCTGTACCAGTGTTCTGGCGTCGCCCACCAGAAGGTGCGCGAAAAACCTGGAGTTGCCCTTGGGGTACAGAAACTGCGGTCCAACCGCCAGATCGCGAAAATTCAGCTTCGAACCGTATTGCCCGCTCAATTCCGCCGCCACGCCAAATCCATAAAGCAGGTTGTAGGCGGGGGAGAAGGTGTATCCGTTCAGGTTGGATGGGTTCACAAAGCCGAGCGACGGACTGTCGAACCGCGTGTAGGAGTAGCCGCCAAACACCTGCAACCTCGGCATATCCTGCGCCCCCGCCGACAGGTGCGCGCAAAATATCACGAAGACGCTCAGTACCGCGAATATCTTTCCCGCAACGTTTGCCGCCTGGATGCAATTTTCTCTGGGGATCACGAGACCAGCTGCAGGTTGGGAAGAGTTCATGGGCTCTTTCTGGAGTCTCCTCAACAACACGCAAACGCAAACCGCAGTCGCGTTTCGGCAGGCAACCCCGCCGTTCGGATCAGATGCAGGATTTAAGATACGACACGGAATCAGGGAGTCTGCCTATTCCACTGCCATGGCTCCGACCAGGGATTCGAAGATCTTGAACCCTTCGACCCCACCCAACTCTGGTTCGCTCGCGCGCTCCGGATGGGGCATCATCCCCACTACGTTCCGGGCCGGACTGCAGATCCCCGCGATATTGTCCAGCGACCCGTTCGGATTTGCCGCCACCGTAATTTCCCCGCCAGGAGAACAGTATCGGAACACAATCTGTTGGTTGCGCTTGAGCTCCGCGAGAGTTGCTTGGTCGCAGAAATAGTTACCTTCCATGTGACCGATCGGAATGCTCAGCACTTCACCCTGCCGGCAGGCGCTGGTGAAGGGGGTTTCCGCATTCTCCACCCTCACCTGCACCGGCTTGCACACATATTTCAGCCCTACATTCCGCATCAGGGCGCCGGGAAGCAGCCCCGACTCACACAAAATCTGGAAACCGTTGCAAATCCCCAGCACCAGACCACCGGTGGCTGCGAACTTCCGCACTGATTCCATTACCGGAGAGAATTTTGCGATCGCGCCGGTGCGCAAATAGTCGCCGTAGGCGAATCCGCCGGGTACGATGACCGCATCGCAGTTTTCCAGGTCGTGCGATTCGTGCCACAGAAACGTGACCGGCTGTCTGGCCACACTTTGCACCGTCCAAAATGCGTCATGATCGCAGTTGGATCCCGGAAAAATGATAACCCCGAATTTCATCGCGGTTCCCCTTGGATATGGGTCTGCTCGCAGTTTAACACGGGAGTTTGGCGGGCAAAAAAAAGCCCGCAGCCGGAGAGGCATGCGGGCAGTAGCGGACGCACCCTGGCAAACGCTCAATACATTTCGTCCGGAGGGGGAGGCAGCGGCGGAAGCATGGGAAGTGCGCCCGGCGGCAAAGGTACGGTCGACGGCCCCGCGCCCGGAGGCAGTACCTTGCGGAAAAAGATCTTATCGCCAAAGCCCCCGCTCTGCCCACGGATCGATTTCAACTGCCGCCATTGATCGAGCGCCAGCACTTTGCGCAGATCCAGATTCATCAACGTGTATTCACGCTCGAGCTTCCCCCGCGCCGCTAAGACCTGGTCCACCTGTGCCTCGACCTGCCCTTCGTTGGGGACATCGGCATCAAGTAGCGTCTGCAGCTTCAAATCCTGTTTCTCCATCTCCGCGCCATAATCAATCAACTTGACCTTGTGATCGTAGAAGGTCTGATCCAGTTGGCCAATTTGATCATCGCTCAGTTGCAACTTCTTCGCGATATCGGAGTTTTGCCACCACTTTCCGAGCTCGCCGCGGAATTCGGTGTGATAAATCGCTCCCCCTCTGGTTCTGGTGGTTACCGAGGTCGCGCCTGCTTCAGCCGGACGGCTCTGTGCCTGCATGATCACCGCGGCCAGCAGCAATGCCAATGCACCCCAAGATCTAGTTCTCATCGCGCAGCTCCTTTTTGCGAACCGGATAATTTCTGGCCGGCAGATCCTGGACCATCTCCTGGGCCAGCAACGCGGCTGGTTCCAGCGCCAACGGGCCGTCGATCTGCACCATGCGTTCTACTTCCATTAGCAATTCGTGATCGGGATCGACGTAAACCTCGCGCGGCGGTGCCACCATGGGCTGTTCCAGCAACCATCCGGAGAAGGCGATCATGGCTGCTGCCACGGCCCAGGCCAGGGTCGGGATCCGCCGGGCAGATCGTTCTTCTGCCGATGGAATCCGCGACCAGATCGCGATTCGCTGGTTTCGCCAAAACTCGTCACTCTGTTCGGTGGCGGCCCGGGCCCAGCCGGGAAGCGCCTCGAGGGTTTGTCGCAGCCCTTGCTGGTTTTTTGCCGTCGCCAGGTCGGGTGATTCCTCTCTCTCAGAGTCTGAATCTCGAATTATTTGCATTGTCTCTCCTTCATCCCCGCTTCTCCCGAAGCTTGCCGGTGGCGCGCGCCAGTTGTGACTTCACCGAACCGACTTTGAGATCGAGCACGCTTGCGATCTGCGCCAGTGACATTTCTTCCTCGTAGCGAAGGAAGAAGATGGCCCGCTGCTGGGGCGAAAGCGAAGACAGTGCACTCCAGACCCCGTCCAGCTCCTCGCGCGCCAGCAGCGCCCGTTCCGCCGAAGGCTCCGGGGCAGGGAATTGCCGGGGCTCGGCACGGTTGTCCGTTGAATCTTCCAATCCAACCAGTTTTTTCCAGAACCAAGTCCTCCGGTTCTTGCCGTGATCCCGCACCAGATTCACCGCGATACGCAGCAGCCAGGACTCGATCCGGCACTCGCCGCGGAAGCTGGCCCGCTTCAGGTAGGCGCGCAGGAAACACTCCTGGGTGAGCGTGTCGGCTGCGTCTCGATCCCTCACCAGCAGAAAGATGACCCGGTAGACGCGCCGCTGATGTTGACGCATGATCTCGTCGAACCGCTCCGCCGAAATTTCTTCCGCCTTCTCGGTCACCGGCGCGCTTAAGGCTGTCGTCAGAATCGTGTCCACACGTCTTCTCTTCCGGAGGATTCAGTGCTATGAGTATGGACGAATCCCAGGCGCCAGGGTTTACGGGTGCCCCTGAATCGGCTACAAGTGCCAAAATCCATCGTCGCCGCCCGCAGGCGCATCTCATGGCTGTGGACATTGGAGAACATTTTCGAGTCACCGGCGGCGCCCTGAAAAACTGGTTCGTCGCGCAGCTCCAGGATTCGCTCGCCGTCGGCCTTCTCTGGCTGATAGGGCTTTATATCATCCGCGTCCCTGGCGCCCCGCTGTGGGCGCTGTTCGGTGCCATCTTCCAGTTCGTACCCCAGATTGGCGCGGTGCTCGGTGTCATCGGCCCAGCCCTTACCGCTATGTTCAAATGGGGCGACTGGGAACATCCGCTCTATGTCCTGATCCTCTATGCCGTCATTGCCATTGTGGACGGTTTTGTTTTGCAGCCCTATCTGATGAAGCGCACTGCCAGAGTTCCCATCTGGGCGTCCATTCTCGCACCCATCGTGCTGGGTATCGTGATCCCGTTCTGGGGCGTTCTGCTGGCCCCGCCGCTACTGGCCGTTTTATATGCGTATAAGGCCCGGCAGGCCCGCCTTAGCGGTCCCACATTGTGAGCGCCATGCTATAATTTTGCTGCGCCGGCATTCATTTGAGGCAATCCGTTGATCTCCTCGACGGCTAATTTCCGCGCCATAAGAGACGACTAACTACGAGGTATTTCCATGTCCGGCCACTCAAAATGGGCCACCATCAAGCACAAAAAGGGCGCCCTTGACGCCAAGCGGGGCAAGATTTTCACTCGCCTCATTAAGGAAATTTCCATCGCCGCCAAAAACGGCGGAGATCCCGACACCAACCCGCGTCTCCGTGGTGCGATCGCGGCGGCCAAGGCGGAGAACATGCCCGCCGACAACATTAAGCGCGCCATCCAGCGCGGCACGGGCGAACTTCCCGGCGCCACCTACGAAGAATTTTCCCTGGAAGGCTATGGTCCAGGCGGGGTCGCGATTCTGCTCGATATCAATACCGACAATCCCAATCGCACAGTCAGCGAAATCCGACACGCCTTCGGCAAAAACGGCGGCAACATGGCCGAGGCCGGCGCGGTCTCCTGGATGTTTCACAAGAAGGGCGACATCGTAGTTCCGAAGTCGGCTGCCAAGGAAGACGATTTGATGGGCATTGTGCTCGAAGCTGGCGCCGAAGATCTGCGCGACGACGGCGACAACTGGGAAGTGCTTTGCGAACCCTCGCTCTACGAAGCCGTCCTCGATGCGGTGAAGAAAGGTGGCATTGAGCCCACTTCGTCGAGCGTTTCCATGATTCCGCAAAACTACATCAAACTTGAAGGCCCAGCCGCAAGCCAGATGATCCGCCTGATGGAAGCGCTCGAAGACCAGGACGACGTGCAAAACGTCCATTCCAACTTCGACATCGACCAAAAATTGCTGGAAGAAGTCGCAGGTTAAGAGGAAGTATCGCCGGGCTCGTGCCCTGCCGGCGTCCGGCCAGTTGTCGGGTGCGGTGTCCGGCCGCCCGGTTTCGTCCCCAGCGCCGCCTCCACTTTTCAACACCGCGGTGCAAAATTCTGTGGGAAAACCGGAATTGACCCTGATAAGTTGTTTGTTAAGAACGCATTCACCATCTTGCACCGGGCCGGGTGCGGACAAATCACGGGCGGAGTTTTATTCTGGAATTCTCGCTGGAAATTTTCTTTTGAAAGGCCCGTCCAGAACAAATGAAAGCACGCCTCGACAAACTTCTTCTCGAACGCGGCCTTACCCCTTCCCGCGAGCGTGCCCAGGCGCTGATTCTTGCCGGCAAAGTCCTGGTCAACGAACAGAAAATCGAAAAGCCGGGAGTAGCCGTTGATTCGTCATCCGCCATTCGCCTGCTCGGCGAAGATCTGAAGTACGTCAGCCGAGGTGGCCTGAAACTCGAGAAAGCTCTCGATCACTGGCGGATTGACGTTGCTGGCAGGGCCTGTCTGGATGTGGGGACTTCAACCGGCGGCTTTACCGATTGTCTCTTGCAGCGCGGCGCCGCTCGTATCATCGCCGTCGACACCGGACACGGCCAGATTGACTTTCGACTTCGCCAGGACTCGCGGGTTCGTCTGCTCGAGAAAACCAACGCTCGCTACCTCACGCGAGAGCAGATCGGCGACACCATCGACCTCGTGGTCATGGATGTATCTTTCATCTCGGCCGCACTGGTTCTACCCCCTGTGATCGCTGCCACCTGGCCAACACCTGCGGAGCGCCGAGGCCGGCAAATCGTAGTTCTGGTAAAGCCCCAGTTCGAAGCCGGACGCGAGCAGGTAGGAAAAGGTGGCATTGTGCGCGATCCCGCTGTGCAAGCCGCCGCGGTCGAGAAAGTTCGCCAAGCATTGCTGCTCGAAGACTGCATCCGTACTGACCATGTAGAGTCCCCCATCCTCGGCGGGGAAGGGAATCGTGAAGTCCTGCTCTACGGAGAGTTCTAAGGAGCCTACGGACCCCGGCCGGGATCCGGTTCCAATGGTCGCGGCCTTGGGGTTCATGTCTGTGGGCCCTGGCCAACCAAGAACCGCCAACGACCAGTAGCGTCTTTTTCTGTACAATTCCCTTGCACCATGGCCAAACCGTCCGCCCCTAAGTCCGCCGCCATCATTTCCAAGCCTGGCAAAGCCGAACTGGCGGAAATCGTCCCACCCCTGTTGACATGGTTTCGCAGTCACCAGTACCGGATTGTGGTTGACGCCGAAACCGCTCCTCATGCGCCTGGTGTGGAAGTGCTGCCGCGCGATCAAATGGCTTCCCGCCCATTGAACTTTGTACTTGTGCTGGGAGGAGATGGCACCCTGCTCTCGGCTGCGCGTTCGGTTTCCCACGCCGGAATCCCGGTGCTCGGCGTGAACCTGGGTTCTCTCGGGTTCCTGACAGAAGTTCCCCTGGCGGATCTTTATCCCACTCTGGAGAGCATTGAGCAGAACTGTTGCCACCTCGACACCCGCTCCATGGTGCACTGCGATGTTTTTCGGAAGGACGTCTGCGTGGGCTCCTATGATGGACTCAACGACGTCGTGGTCGGCAAAGGCACCATCGCTCGCTTGAATCACTGCGACGTATCGATTGACGGCATCTTCGTCTCCAGCTACCAGGCCGACAGCCTGATCGTATCGACCGCCACCGGTTCCACCGCCTACTCCCTGGCTTCCGGAGGGCCCATCCTGATGCCCTCGGTCGACGCCTTGGTGGTGACGCCCGTCTCCGAGCACTCTCTCACGCACCGCCCCCTCGTGGTTCGGGACACGTCAGAGATCGAGATCGTGGTTAAGACGGGTGAGGACCAAGCTTATCTCAGTATCGACGGCCAGGTCGGTATGCCTGTGTTTGACGGTGATCGCGTTCGCTGTCGCAAATCGCAGCACCAGGTGAAGCTGCTTCACACTCACGGAACATTCTTTGACGTGCTGCGCACAAAACTAAAATGGGGCCAGCGGTGAGCTCCACTGGCCCGGCAGAGAGGAACGAGGGAAGAAATGACTTCGACAAACAATTGGCCGAAACGCTGCCGCCCGAATACCAAAGCGACCAAATACGACGCCAAGGATGCTTAGCTTAGCGCCGAAGCCGGTTCCCTGAGGCCCATGCCGAGATGAGCGGGGGCAGGTTCGCGCTGAACCGGAGCCCTCTCTTCCATTTCCTCCTGCCCCGAATGGTTCAGAAACTCCCGAATTCGCAGCTTGGCTTTGTGCAGCTGAGATTTCGAATTGCCCACCGAGCAATCGAGCAGCTTGGCAATTTCCTGATGCTCGTAGCCTTCGACCTCGTGCAGCAGGAATATCTTTCGGTATCCCGCCGGCAGGCCTTCAATTGCGCGCGTCAGGGTGATCCGGTCGACTGACGATGAGAGCCGCCCATCGCGGCTGCCGTATTCGCGTTTTACCTGTTTGGCGTCGTGGTTTGACGGCTCATCGAGAGACACCTGTTTCAGCGCCTTCTTCCGAAAATGCATGAGCACGGTATTTACCGCGATGCGGTACAGCCAGGTCGAGAGGGCCGAATTTCCTTTGAAGGTCGACAACTTCCGGAACACCTGCAGGAACGCATCCTGAGTGAGATCCTCCGCTTGCGCCGTGTTATTGGTCATGCGCACGCAAATGGAGTACACCCTCGCCTTATGGGCGTGAAACAAGGCTGCGAAGGCTTCCGCGTCCCCTGCCTGGGCACGCTTCACCAGTTCCAGGTCAGACATGCTTCCAGCCATTGCTACCGGTTGGTCGCCCTGCATCGCCGATTCCCTAGAAATGTTCTGGTTCATCATCGAATTCCTCCTGGGCTTGGCCCAAACCTCTTCATTCATTCTTCATTCAAGACCGGATCAGAGTAAAAGGAGGACGAACCGTGGTCCATCCAGTCCAGGCTGTAGGGGTTTATAGAACTTGCTGTAAATTTCGCCGGAACATGCGACTCGAAATTGATGGACGGCAAAGGTTTGAGTCGCGGCCATGGAAGCCGCATTCATGCGCACGGTTCATCGCGTCCCGCGCTTACTCCAGTGTGGGCTGGATCACGTGGACGATATTGTTTCGCACCGCGTACATTACCAAATCGCTCACCGAATGCAGTTGCAATTTGCGCATGATGTTCGAGCGATGGGTCTCCGCTGTCTTCACGCTCAGTCCGAGCGCGACCGCGACTTCTTTCGTACTCCGGCCTTCGGCCAGCAATTGGACGACTTCGCGTTCCCGCGGGGTCAGACGATCTCGTCCCACTGAGACCGCAACCGAACGGGTTCCGCCCTTGAGATATCCCTCCAACACCATAGCCGCAACCTTCGAGGTGAAATAGGTCTTGTCACGGCGCAGTGCTTCGACCGCGACCACAAGATCGCGCGCCGCATCGGACTTCAACAGAAATCCGCGGGCTCCCGCATTCAACACTTCCCGTACTACCTGGTCGGAATCGAGCAGCGTCAGAATCAGTACCTTGGACCGGGGATCGTCCTTCATGATTTGCCGGGTCGCTTCCAGACCGTTCAGTCCAGGCATGCCGATGTCCAGAATGATCACATCAGGCTTTAGTTCGCGGACTCTCTCGGTCGCCGTGCGCCCGTCTGAGGCTTCTCCGCAAATCTCCCAGCCTGCTTCCCCTTGCAACAGAGCACAGAGACCCTTGCGTACTACCTCATGATCATCGGCGATGAAAATTCGCAATGCCGCCATCGTCACCTCCCCGGAACCTGTTGCTTGATTACCAGATTACTGCCCCGCGCAGACTAGCAATCGGTCCTGCTACACGCGTGCCCTGGATTTGAACCATTTACATAGCATCATCATTGCCAAACTAAGTTGTTCCCCTACTCCCAACGCGTTAGCTGTCTGTGGAAATCTTACCCTATGTAATTCTTACTGCAATCGCCAATTCCACTGGCGGATTTTGCCATGCAAAAAATGGGACGCATTGACTGGAAATTTGCGGCTCAACAACGATTGCCCTGTTGGAAACCCTGCTCCACGATTGGCTCGTTCCTGTCGTCGGTCGTCTCTTCGCCGGTGGCGAGCGGAACGATTCGCAGTCCCTGGAGCGGTTCCAGTCGCAGATTCAGATTAGCCGCACAACGGCCGCAAAGCCAGTAATGCGCGGCCATTCGTTCAGGCCTCTCGTCGAAGGGAGTAAGGGAGGCATCGCTGGCTGCGATTGAGATGGATACAATTTCAAACTGGTAAAGACGTCCCTCAGAGAAACACTGCAAGGGAGCACAACAATCGGGATTTACGCACTGTGCGAGCATGGAAACTCCGCCGCCGTTTTCTCCGTACAACCTCCCGACGTTCGCGAACGTATACCTTAGGGACTGGTCGATCCAATACAGTGTCTACTGTATTTTTCACTCTGGCCCCTGTGCATCACTTGGCTCATGGCGCACGGCCGCCAGATTGATCCCCAACTGTTCCGCTTTCTTGTACAGATGGCTGCGTTCCAGGCCAAGCGCCTTCGCCGCATTGGTAATATGATGATGGCTTCGCCTCAGCTCTCCCAGAATCGCCTCCCGCTCAAAATGCTGCACTCGGGCGGCGAGCGTACCTGCCTGCGATGTCCCGGGCGACATTTCCGCCGGCCGCGGCACAGCCGATTGCACTGTCTCCAGGGTTACCTCGCCCGAATCAGCGAGCAACATCAGCCGTTCCACCATATTGCGCAGTTCACGAATATTCCCTGCCCAGGAAAACCGTTTGAGCTCCTCGATCGCCTCCGCGGTGAAGGGAACGGCTTTCCAGTTGTTCTGCCCGCAAACCTGCTCGGCGAAATGCTGCACCAGCACCGGAATATCCTCTTTCCGCTCCCGCAAAGGCGGGAGCAGGATGGGAAACACGTAAATCCGGTGGAACAGGTCTTGCCGGAACTTGCCGGCTTTGACCAGACCCTCCAGGTTGCGGTGAGTCGCCACCACCACGCGCACGTTCACCGCCGTCGGTTTGTCGGACCCGATGCGTTCCACTTCTCCTTCTTCCAGCACGCGCAACAACTTGGCCTGCATCGCCAGTGGCATATCTCCGATTTCGTCGAGAAAAATCGTCCCCCGCTCGGCTTGCTCGAACTTTCCCAGGTGCCGCCCGGCCGCTCCGGTAAAGGCTCCCTTCTCATGACCAAACAGCTCCGATTCGATCAGTTCTGCCGGAACTGCGGCGCAATTGAGTGTGACGAACGGTCCGGACGCCCGCGAGCTGCGTTCATGCAATGTGCGTGCCACCAATTCTTTTCCCGTGCCGGTTTCCCCCAATATGCATACCCGCGTCTCGCTCGCGGCGACTCGTTCGACTTGGGACATGAGCTTTTTCATGGCTTCGCAGGACCACACCATTTCGTGTTTCCCCAAGCGTTGCCGCAAGCCCCGGTTCTCTGCTTCCAACCGCTGCCATCTGAGCACGTTCTCAACCGTAAGCAACAGCTTGTCAGTGGAGATGGGCTTTTCCAGAAAGTCTAGGGCCCCGAGTTTTGTCGCTCGCACCGCCATATCGATGTGCGCCTGCCCCGACATCATCACCACCGGCGTGGTAGTGCCCTGCGACTTTAGCTCTTCGAGCAAGGCAAGCCCATCCTTGCCCGGCATCACCACATCCGACAGGATCAGGTCGAAGCCCTGGGAGCGCGCCAGGTCGAGAGCTTTGGCGGCGCTGTCAGAAACCGTCGCTTCGTGTCCTGCAAGGCGGAAGGCACGGGAAAGTGACGCCAGAGTATTGGCTTCATCGTCAACGATCAGCAGACGCGCTTTATAAGGCACCAGTCGCTCCTTACCCACTCACGATGGAACCGGAAGTCGGTGTGCTCGATGTTTGTGAACTCGAAGTTGCCGGGCTGGGAGTGGGCGATTTCGAAGTGGACGAATTCTGCCCGGATGGATGGGAGGATTCCGAATTGACCGCGTTCCATGCCTTTGAGCTTGGCCCTTCACTTTGCGGGGTATCCGGCTCTAGCTTGTCCAGGTTACGCGGCAACTCGATCACGAATGTCGCTCCTTGCCCAGGCGCGCTGTGTACGCTGATCCTGCCGCCATGGTCACTGATTACCGATTGCACGATAGCCAGTCCCAAGCCGGTTCCGTGCGCCTTGCTGGTGTAGTAAGGCGTGAACAGGCGCTTGCACTCTTCCTCCGTAAGGCCGGTCCCGGAATCGGAAATCTCGACCAGCGCACGATCGCCACTGGGACGAGTTCGAAAGGTCAGAGTCCCGCCTTGTGGCATGGCGTCTACCGCGTTCAGCGCCAGATTGGAAAATGCGCGGTGTAGCAGTTCGGCATCTCCGGCAACAGGCTCCAAAGATGCTGCCAGTTCCAGCCTGCATTCGATCGCGCCGCTCTCCTGCGAGTGCAATTGTGCGCTTAGCAGGCGCCCGACATTCCGCAGAATCTCGTTCAGCTGTACGCGCTGAAATTGCGGTTGCGGCATTCTGGAAAATTCGCTGAACCGCGAGATGATCCCTTTCAAGTTTGCGATCTCCCCGAGCAGGGTAGAAGAGCTCTCTCGAAAGACCTCGTCGAACTGTTCGGGGCTCTGCTCCCGCGCCCGCACCAGGTTTTCAACCGTCAACTGCAGCGGGAACAGCGGATTCTTCAGCTCGTGCGCCAGACGTCTTGCCAGCTCGCGCCAGGCCGCAACCCGCTCCGACTGCACCAGTTGCTCGCGTTGTTGCAGAAGCTCCTCGGTCATGCGATTGAACGACTCCGCCAGCGCTCCCAATTCGTCGGCCGAATTTACCGTTACTCTCGCATCCCAGTTTCCCGCTGCCACTTCCCGCGCCGCCCCCGCCAATTGCTCCACTGGTCGCGTGACTCGCGCTGCCGCCCATCCGCTGAGCAGGATTGCCAGGACAATGCCGGCCATGCCCGTCAGCAACGCTGCGGAGCGAATCCGGCTTCGCAGCTCTACGTAGGGACGCCGGGTGTTGCCCACCAGCAGAATGCCCAGGAGCTTTCCATCCAGCCCGCTCAGCGGAAGGGCATGAACCATCTCATCGTCGGCTGCATCATCGGACCATCGCAGCAGCGCCCTCGCCTCTCGCCCTTCCTGTTGCACTTGCCCGATCAGAGACGCCAGCTTTTCAGGATGTGATATTGCGGACGGCCCGACAAGAAGCCGCGCGGAAAACCCTCTTGCCTGGTTCGGATAGAGCATGGCCCGCATTCCCGCGGGAAGTTCCAGACTCTGCAGAAATCCTCGATCCAGCCGGCGCCCGCCAATCACCCGCAGCGGCCGGTCTCCGACTTCCACTTCCCGAATAGCCGACAGCGCCAGGGCTGAACCCTCGGGTAATTCCACCAACCGCAGAAAAGCTCCCGCCGGTGCCGGCCCGGTGGGCAAGGAGGTTTCCTTGTACCCGAATTTCGCTGGCCACTGCGCCGAGGAGAGAATCGTGCCCTGCTTGTCGACGAACTCCAGGAAATCCATTTGCTGGGTATCGCCGAGCGTCTTAGCCTCGTTCACATAGGCGCCATAGTCATCCGCGCCGCGGCTCGCCGCCAACGCCATGTGCGTGGCTGCCTCGCTGCGAGCGATGGTCTCCACCTGATGGGCCAGTTCGTCGCCTCGCCGGCTGAACTCATGGCGGAACTGAGCGATCAACGCCGCGGTCTGATCTTCGTTCGCCCGCTCGAAGGCGCGGCGCGTCACCACCGACACGATCCAGGTTACCGTCCCGACGGAAACCATGACCGTCAGCGCGAACACCAGTAGTAGCTTGCGCCCAAGGCTCAAGGCTTCTCCGTCCCTAGCCAGACATTTTCCAACGGCCAGGTGCCATCAGGATCTTCGGTCCAGCCCCTTACTGCCTGGTCCAACGCGACCACGTTTCGCAAATACAAAAGCGAAATCACCCGGTGCGACTGCAACAAACCGCTCTCCGCAAGGTAGAGACTGTCTACCGAATCGTCAGCGAACCGTGGTCGTGGCATCCCCAGCTGGGCTGCCAGACTGGTTAACGCCACCCGTGGGTCCCATGAGGCCAGCGGAATCCGCACCAGGCGGAGGTCAGCCGTCGCAGAAGGCACCGCCTGCAACCTGAGCCCAGCGTCACCCGCATTCAAAGCGATCCTCTCGGCAACCACCCGCGCCAGCGAGTCGGATTCGTCATAACCCAGGGTCCACGCCGGCGCCTGGGGAACCTCACCGCGCGTCAGTTGAGCTCGCCTCATATCGAGCGCGGTGGGAAACAGAAAAGCATATCCCGTCATCCAGCCCGGCAAGAGTGCGGCGGCAGGTTCACCACCCCCTTGCAGCAGCACGGCGTTCATGGACTCGCGATCAATGCTGAGCCCCAGTGCTTGGCGTAATTTCCCCTCTTCGGTCGACTGTTGGTCTTGGCGGAAAACCAGCGCCATCCACTCCGCCGGTGCTGAGAGCTCCACCCGTTGCCTTTCCGCCGTGCGCCGCGCTTGCTCCGGCGCCACCTCCACCACGTTGGCCTTCCCCAGATCGAGGAGAATCATCTGCTCGCGAAAGCTCTTCCCCATCTCGATCTCGATGCCATCTAAGAACGCTCTCCCGCCCCAGTAATCCTCGCGCGCGGCGAGAATAAGCTTCCTGCCCGGCTCCCAGCCGCCCACGGTTAATCCCGCCCTGCCCCTTAACTTTCCGCCC
>JACXTT010006974.1_pt1 | contig 16023 bp, 12 predicted proteins | sample 9270951 | NCBI WGS metagenome assembly JACXTT01 (sample SAMN15532306, study PRJNA645909) | rock metagenome | isolation source: weathered quartz diorite | place: Puerto Rico | collected 2017-06-21 | reverse complement strand
CGCAGGAAGAGGTCTTCGGCCCGGTCATGGTCATCGTCCGCGCCAAGGACGTGGAGGAGGCGGTGGCCGTGCAGCACCGCTCGCGCTACGGGAACGCGGCCAGCGTTTTCACCGAGAGCGGCGGCGTGGCGCGGTTCGTCATGGAGAACGCCAGCGCGGGGATGGTGGGGGTGAACGTAGGCGTCCCGGTGCCGCGCGAGCCGTTCGGCTTCGGCGGCTGGAACGAGTCGAAGTTCGGCGTGGGGGACATCACCGGCCGCGGCTCGATCGAGCTCTGGACCAAGTCGAAGAAAATGACCACCAAGTGGAACAAAGAGGCGGGCGTGAACTGGATGTCATGACGAGTTGCCCGTTGCCCGTTGCCCGTTGCCGGTTGCCAGCCGGGCAACGGGCGACGGGCAACCGGCAACGTGTTGAGGGTCGTGTGAAGGAGGCGTGACTGTGAGCACTCGCAACGAGACCGAGACCGATCGTTCCCTTCCCGAGAACCTCAACCCCTACGACATCGCCCAGCAGCAGTTCGACATCGCATCGCGGTACGTGGCCGAGCTCCCCGAGGGGATGCGCAACTGGCTGCGCGGCTCGACGCGGCTGATCAAGATCGAATTCCCCGTGGTCATGGACGACGGCAGCGTGCGCACCTTCGCCGGCTATCGCGCGCTGCACTCGCGCGTGCGCGGCCCCGGCAAGGGAGGCATCCGCTATCACCCCGAGGTCAACGGCGACGAAGTGCGCGCCCTGGCGTCATGGATGACGTGGAAGTGCGCGGTGGCCGATATCCCGTTCGGCGGCGCGAAGGGGGGCATCGTCTGCGATCCGAAGAAGCTCTCGAAAGATGAGCGGCGCAAGATCACGCGGCGCTTCATCGTCGAGCTGGGCGACGCCATCGGTCCGCACACCGACATCCCGGCGCCCGACGTGAACACCGACGCGGAGACCATGGCCTGGATCTACGACACGTACGACATGATGCATCCCGGCAAGAACAACTTGCCGGTAGTCACCGGCAAGCCGGTCGGCATGGGCGGATCCCTCGGCCGCAACGAAGCGACGGCGCGCGGATGTCTCTTCGTCACGCAGCGGGCCATCGAGGAGGGGGCGGTGCCGCGGCTCAACACGTTGCGCGGCGCGCGCGTGGCCATCCAGGGATTCGGCAACGCCGGCTCCATCGCCGCGCGTCTCTTCACCGAGGCCGGCGCGCGCGTGATCGCCGCGAGCGATTCCGCCGGCGGCGTGATGTCCGGCGACGGCATCTCCTGCGATGCCGCGCTGGCGCACAAGAAGCAGACCGGCTCGGTGGTCGGCCTGGCGGGCACCACGAACATCACCAACGACGAGCTGCTGCACATCGAATGCGATGTGCTCATCCCCGCCGCCTTCGAGAACCAGATCCGCGGCGACAACGTCGGCGGCGTGAAGACCAAGGTGATCGCCGAGGCGGCCAACGGCCCCACCACCCCCGCCGCCGACCGCGTGCTCTTCGAGCGCGGCATCCCCGTGCTGCCCGATATCCTCACCAACTCCGGCGGGGTGACGGTGAGCTACTTCGAGTGGGTGCAGAACATCGAGAACGAGCACTGGAGCGAGGACCAAGTGAATGCGCACCTCCGCCGAAAGATGGTGGCCGCCACTGACGCCGTGCTGCAGATGCAGATCGAGATCAAGGACCGTCACGGCGCGGCGGTCGACCTGCGCACGGCCGCCTTCGCCCTGGCCATCAAGCGGGTGGCCACGCCGGCGATGGTGCGGGGGATATGGCCGTAGACCACCGGGGCGCCGGCCGATTACACAATCGGAGCTCCACCGGATGGTAATAACCTCCTTCGTCGAGCGTCCTCGCTGACGACCGGACCATGCCGACGCTGTCGGACGAGCGAGCCCACCTCGTTGTTCTCAACGACCCCGCTCTGGCGCCGCTGATCGAGGCGCCGGACGAACTCTCGCAAGAGTGTGCCGTGGAGCACATTCTGACGGCCCATGCTCACCCGCTGATCCGCCGCATCATGACCGGCGCTCGCGCCACGATGCTCCGCGACCAGGACCGCGACGACATTGCCGCCACCATCAACCTCCGCCTGGTGCGGCGTCTCCGCCGCCTCGTTCTCTTCGAAGACGACGCCATCAGCAGTTTTGCCGATTTCGTGAGCACGCTCACGTACCACGCGATCTATGATTTTCTCCGCCGCTGCTACCCGGAGCGAACGAGGTTGAAGAATCGGATGCGCTACATCTTGACGCGCAATCCGCGGCTGGCGATGTGGAGCACACCATCGGGCGTGGTCGCCGGCCTGCGCGAATGGAGCGGCGGCGAGCCGCGGCGGACGGCGGCGCTGACCAAGGAGGATGCGTCGCCGGCGATGCTGATGGCCGCTCTGCCTTCGGACGCGCTGGAGGCGATCCTTAGCGCCCTCGGCGGACCGATTCTGGTCGATGATCTCGTGGCCCTAGTCGCCGATCTCTGGGGCATCGTCGACCGGGTCACCACGGAGCGGCGGGACGCCGCGATCGATCGCGCCCCCACGCCGGATATTCGGATCGAGTGGCGACAATACCTGGAGATTCTGTGGGAAGAGATCCGCGCGCTCCGAGCACCGCAACGCGCCGCGCTCCTTTTTCACATCCGCGACGCTGGTGGCAAGAGCGCGCTGATGCTGCTCGTCCTTCTCGGCATCGCCACGTTTCAGCAGGTGGCCGATGTGCTGGGGATGTCCGCCGACCGTCTGGTGGCGCTCTGGCACGATCTGCCGCTCGACGATCTGGCCATTGCGGCCGCGCTTGGCATCACCAGGCAGCAGGTCATCAACCTGCGCAAGGCGGCGCGTGCGCGGCTGGCGCGGCGGATGGCGCGGGCCGAGGGAGAACGCGGATCATGAAGCAGATCGACGAAGAGCTGCAGCGCCTTCTGCGCTCCTATCTCGATCCCGATGAAGAACATCCCGATCTGGAGGATGTCCTCTTTCGTTATGCAGACGGAAGCCTTGATGATCTGGAACAACGAGCGGAAGTCGACGCGCATCTCGAACACTGCGCGCGCTGCCGTGAGGACGTCAGCGATGCCGTCGCCGCGCGGCGCAGCATCGGCCAGCGCCATCGTCGGATCCCGTGGCTGGTCGCCGCCGCGGTGGCGGCAGTTGTGGTCGCGGCGGCGCTCTGGTGGCCCCGCAGCGAACAACCGATGACTCGCCCATCCGTACATCCCGAATGGAACGCGCTCTTACAGCAGGCACGCACCATGAGGCGTGTCGATCCTCCTCCCACCTTCCGCGCGTTGCAGGTCGAGCGCGAAATCCTCCGCGGCCATCCCGCGCCGCACGCCGGCGGCACCTTCTCCCCTTCCGGTACGCTGGTCGAGACGCAGCAGCCGGCGTTCCGCTGGCCAGCCGCGAAGCACGCGAGTTATGTAGTCAGCATCTACGAAAAGGAAAAGGAGATCGCGCGCAGCCCGGCTCTTCTCGACAACCGCTGGACTGCTCCCCAACCCCTGGCCCGCGGAGTGACGTACGTTTGGCAGCTCACAGTCCGCGGTACCGGCGGCGTGACGATCCTTCCCGCACCGCCGGATCCCCCGGCGCTTTTCACGGTTCTCGGCACAAAGGATGCGGCCAATCTCGATGAGGCACGCCGCCGGTTCCCCGGCGATCACCTGCTCCTCGGGGTGCTCTACGCCCGCGCCGGTGTCCGTGACCGTGCCGAGGAAGAGATCGGCCGCTGGATTGCAACCCATCCCGCGGACGCGGTGGCGCGCGATCTTCTCTCATCCATTCAGGGTTGGTAGACGCTTATCATCTCCACCATCGCTCATGATCCGGGTATGGCCTTTCTTCCTCTTTTTCATATCCGTCAGAGTTGCCGCCGCCGAACTGGATAAGGCCGCGGCGGGATTCGTAGCCGCTTTGACGGCCGACGACATCGCCGCGTTCGATGCCGTCGCCGTCGGCGACGCGACCTCGCTACCGGGCTTGTCGTCCCTGCGCGATGCGCTCGAGCGTTACGGCTGCATTCAGGTGGAGTCGTATCGGACGACGGCGCTGGCTCCGAATCGGATTCGGATCGATCTCGATGCTACGGCGACGACACACGGCCGCAATCACCACCGCCTTCCGTTTCCGCGCGCGTGGGTGATCGATCTCGCGTGCAGCGGCGCGTGCAAGGTCGCCTCCGCCGTCCGTGCCGAGGAATATGCGGCGGCGGAGCTGATGGCCCAGCGCGGCCATGGCGACCGCGCAGTGCGACGATCACCATACCTTGCACGCCTTCGCCCCCCGCACCATCGGCGCATTCGGCCCGCAGCCGAACGCGCGCGCGAACTCCGGGAGATCCGAGACGATGCCGTTGATGCGGTACTTGCCGGGGGAGTGCGGGTTGGTGATGGCGTTGACGCGCTCGTTCTCCGGCCGGTTGTTCTCGCACGCCCACTGCGCGAAGCCGATGAAGAAACGCTGGTCAGGCGTGAAGCCATCCATTGGCTGCAGGTTCTGATTCGCCGTGGCGTCCTTCCAGGCGATGTAGGCCAAGAGAGTGCCGCCGAGGTCGGCGACGTCTTCACCTGAAGTCAGTTTCGAGTTGATCTTGATCTCATCCACGACGGTGTACTGCGCGTACTGGTCGCGGATGCACTGGATGCGCTCCTCGAACGCCTTGGCATCCTCGGGCGTCCACCAGTCCTTCAGGTTGCCGTGCGCGTCGAACTGCCGCCCCTCGTCGTCGAAGGCATGCGTCAGCTCGTGGCCGATGGTGGAGCCGGTGTTGCCGTAGTTCGGCGCGTCGTCGAGCTTCGGGTCGTACAGCGGCGGCTGCAGGACGCCGGCGGGAAAGTTGATGTCGTTCATCTGCGGGTTGTAGTACGCATTGACTGTCGGCGGCGTCATCCCCCATTCGCCGCGGTCGACCGGCTTGCCGATCTTGGCCAGATCGCGGCGTGACTCGAAGACCGTGGCGCGCGTGGCGTTACCGAAGAAGTCGCCGCGCTTCACTTCCAGCGCCGAGTAGTCGCGCCAGCGGTCGGGATAGCCGACCTTGTTAGCCACTGCGTGAAGCTTTTCCAGCGCGCGCGTCTTGGTGGCGTCTGTCATCCAGTCGAGCGTCTTGATCTCGTTCTCCATCGCCTTCTCGATGAGCCGCGTCATCTCCACGGTCTTTTCTTTGGTCTCCGCGGAGAAGGTGCGGCGGACGAACTCCTGACCGAGCGCCTCGCCGAGGTCGCGGTCGACGTAGCGCACGCAGCGCTTCCAGCGCGGAGTGATCTCCTTCACGCCGCGGAGGGTCTTCGAATAGAAGTCGAAGTTCTCCGCAACGAACTTCTTCGACAGGTACGCGGCGCGATTGTGCGCGGCGTTCCAGCGCAGGTAGGCCTTCCAGTCGGAGAGCGGGACGGTGACGATTTCCGTGTTCAGCGCCTTGAAGAACTTCGGTTCGGTGACGTTGAGCGTCTTCACGCCGCCGATGCCGTTGTCGGCAAGATAGGTATTCCAGTCGAACGCCGGCGTCAGCTTCTGCAAAGCCGCGGGCGACATCTTGTGGTACAGCTTGTACGGGTCGCGGCGCTCCACGCGTGTGAGCGACGCCTTGGCCAGCGCCGTCTCGATGCGCATCACCGTCGCCGCGTCCTTCTTCGCTTCGGCTTTCGACTCGCCGATCAGTTGGAGCATGTTCCCGACGTGCGCCCGGTACTTGGCGCGGATGTCCTTCGACTTCTCGTCGCTCTTCGTGTAGTAGTCGCGGTCGGGAAGTCCCAGCCCACCGGAGTGCGCGAAGGCGATCACCTGCGTGGCGTCACCGAAGTCCTGATCGGAACCGAAGCCGAAGAGCCATCCGCTGCTGTAGTTGCGCGGATGCTCTTTGGCCAGGAAGGAGGCCAGCTCGTGCTTGCTCTTGATGGCGCCGATCTGGTCGAGCAGCGGATTGAGCGGCTCCGCGCCGAGCTCCTCCACCCGCGCTTCGTCCATGCAAGCATCGAAGTAGTCGCCGATCTTCTGCTGTACGGCGCTGCGGTTCGCCGCCGGCTTGGCCGCCTCCTCCAGGATGCCCCAGAGGAAGCGCGCGTTCTCGTCGCCCACTTTGCCGTAGACGCTCCACGACGCCTGGTCGGGCGGGATGGGGTTGCTCTTCATCCAGCCGCCGCAGGTGTACTGGTAGAAATCGACGCAGGGGTCGGCGGTGCGGTCCATCGACGGGATGTCGAGACTCGGCGTGTACGGGAGCGCCGTCAGCGGCTGATCTTTCTTCGCCGTCTGCTCGGCAGGCTGTGCCTGCTGGGCGGGGACGGGGTTGGTCTGCGCGAGCGCGGCGGAGGCGGCGAAGAGGAGCGCGACGGTCAAGTGCTTCATGGCGCGAGAGTCTACTGAGGGGGCGGTGCACGTTGTTGTTACAAGTGGGAGGCCGAGGTAGGATCGTGGCGTGGCGAACGATCTGATACGTGGTCTGACGCGGTCTCATCGCGAGGTGATCGTGCCCGACATAGAGCGGATCATCGACTCGCGGATCACTCCCTTTCGCGAAGACGTACTGGCCAACTTCGACGCCGTCTGGAAGCGATTCGATCGCCTCGAAAATGAATACCAATCGCTCCAGACGTCCGTCCATCGAATCGAGGAGCGGCTCCACTCGATTGAACAACGCATCACGACTATCGACCAGAAGCTCGACAAGACAGCACTCCGGTCGGAGCTCCTCGAACTGAAGGAGCGCGTCACGTTGATCGAGCAGCGCATCGCCGAGCTCGAAGCGCAGCTCTGATCACCGCGCGTCCGCCGGCAAAATCCTGAAGCTGCGCCGCGTGGTCGGCCGCATGGCGCGGAAGTGGCGCTCGTCGAGGGTGAGCACGTCGCGCGTGTTGTGGCGGTCGGCCAGCACCACCAGCGAGGCGTCGGCCAGGCCGATGCGCAGCGCCCGGTAGTGCTCGATGGTATGGCGCGCGTCCGCGATGTCGTGCCACTCGAATGGCGCGATCTCGTAGACGCCGCGCTCGATCTCCTCCAGCAGCGCCACGTCCGCGTCGACGCCCGAATACTTCAGGATCAGATAGTCGAGCTCCGCCAGCACGAACGGCGAGAGGATCCGCGGCGGCTCCGCCTCGCGCAGCGCTTTCGCGCATTCGGCATGGCGGTTCTGATCGGGAAAGAGCGCCGCCAGGAGGCCGCTCGTGTCGATCAGAATCACCGCCCGAATCTGTCCAGAAGCTCCTCGGCGCGCTCCGCGACGTCCGGCGCGCCGAGGGTGAAGGCGTCGAGCGGAATGCGCGGCTCGGGATAGACCGGCTTCTCCGCCAGCACATGCGAGACCGCGTCGCGAATGATCTGTGCCTCCGTGACTCCGTTGAGGCCCGCGGCACGCTCGATCCCCTGCTTCAGATCGTCGGGCAAGTAGATCGTGGTCCGTCTCTTCTTTCGCATGCCATACGTTATGCCATACGTTAGAGCGCTGGTCAACCCTTGGGGCCGGGCGCCTTGCGAAGACGCGTATAATCAGCGGCTTCCAGCAGGAGGGGACCCATGGCCGATCTGTCGACCACCTTCACCGGCATTCGCTTCGAGAACCCGTTCATGCTCGCCTCGGCGCCTCCCACCGAGTCGGACGCGAACATCATGCGCGCCTTCGACGCCGGCTGGGGCGGCGTGGTCACCAAGACCATCGGCATGCACCCGGTGGTCAACGTGAAAGGGCCGAAGACGAAGTTCCTCCGCACCGACGCCGAGTCGCGGCTGTCGATGGCCAAGCGTCCCAACTCCACCCTCATGGCGTCGTGGAACTGGGAGCTCATCTCCGACAAGCCGATCGACTGGTGGATCGGGCGATTGAAAAAAATCAAAGAGGCGTTCCCGAAGAACGTGCTCATCGCCTCGATCATGGCCGGCTCCGGAAACGACAAAGAGCTGCACAACTGGCAGACGCTGGCCGAGGCCTGTCAGCACGAGGGCGTCGACGGGCTGGAGCTCAACTTCTCCTGCCCGCACATGGACCGCGTGGACATGGGCTCCAACGTCGGCAAAGACAAGGTGCTCTGCTCGGTGGTCACGCAGGCTGTGAAAGAAGTGGCGCGCGTTCCGGTGTGGGTGAAGTTGACGCCGGCCACGTCGAACATCGTGGAAGAGGCGACGGCCTGCTTCCTCGGCGGCGCGGACGCCGTGGTCTCCTCGAATACCTGGCCGTCGCTGCCGCCGATCGATCCCGCCACGCTGGAGTTCGAGATGAACGTGGAGGGCTACGTCTCCTCCGGCGGCCTCGGCGGGCCGGCCATCCTGCCGCTCTCGATGGCCAAGATGGCGCAGATGACCAAGGCCTTCCCCGACGGCCAGTTCTCCGGCATCGGCGGCATCTCCGCCTTCGACCACGCGCTCAACTACTTCCTCCTCGGATGCGGCACCGCGCAGGTCTGCACCGCGGCGATGCTCGACCACGCCATCGGTCCGAACATCATCAAGGGGCTGGTGAGCGGAATGGCCTCGTTCCTCGAGCGCAACGCCGAGCGCGGCTGGAAGAGCCTCTCCGACTTCCGCGGCCTGCGCCGCGACTTCATCGTGGGACACTCGCAGATCAAGAGGCCCGAGCAGTTCGACTATCGCGGCGGGTACGAGGAAGAGCACGAGGGTTACGCGGCGGCCACCACAGCTCCGGCGTGAGCGCGTCGCTCTACCGCGACATCGTCGGCAGCGCGGCGTGGGACTCGCTGCCGCGCGCCATTCACGAGATGCACGAACGCGGCGGCGACGGCACGCTCGTGGTGACCAGCCGCGGCGTGGCGCGTCTCCTCTCGCTCCTCGGCTACGCGCCGTCGCCCGGAGGCGCCGCTGTGACGCTGCGCATTGAGCGGACGGAGAACGGCGAGCGTTGGGTGCGGACGTTCAACGATGAAGTGTTCGCCACCGCTCAGACCGCGAAGCGCGGGCTGATCGCCGAGCGCTTCGGCCCCATCGAGCTGCTGTTCCGCGTCTCGGCGCGCAATCTCGCCTTGCGCTTCGAAGCGGCCGGCGTGCGCCTGCTCGGCATCGCCCTCCCGCGCCTCCTGCAGCCGCGGATGGAAGCGTCGGAGCGCGTCGAGGGATCGCGCGTACACGTCAGCATCTCGATCGGAAAGGCGTTTCGCTACACTGGCTTCATCACTCCCCGATGATCATCGCTCTTTGGCTTCTCGCCATGCAGGGGGCACTCGGCGCGCTCGACACCGTCTGGTACCACGAGCTCGTCGCGCGCCTGCCGAGCCGCGGGCGCGCCGCCGCGCGCGAGCTGGCGCTGCACGCCGCGCGCGACTTCCTCTACGCCGTCATCTTCGCCACGCTGCCGCTGGTGGAGTGGCGCGGCAACTTGACGTTCGTCTTCGTCTTCATCCTCGGCGCGGAGATCGTCATCACCCTGACGGACTTCGTGGTGGAGACCTACGACCGCAACGTCGGCGCCGGCGAGCGCGTCACGCACGCCGTGATGGGGATCTGCTACGGCGCGATGCTGGCGATGCTCATTCCGGTGCTGGCGCGCTGGTCGCTGCGGCCGACGGGCTTCGCGCGATCGGCGGGCGGCGCCCCGGCCCCGCTGCGGATCGCGCTGGCGCTGATGGCCCTCGGCGTCTTTCTCTCGGGCTTGCGCGACCTCCGGGCGGCGACGAGAAGATGATCCCCGCTTGCGAGTAGAATCTGCGTACCCGGAACAATCAGGAGTGCCCGATGCGCCGATCGTTCATTCCGGCCGCAGCCTTCGCGCTCGCGCTCGCGCGCGCGGCGGCGGCGCAGACCACCCCGCTCAGCGGAACGGTGACCGGTCCGGCCGGCGCCCTCGGCAACGCGGGCGTGCAGGTCTTCACCTCGAATAGCGCACAGAGCACAACGACGGACGCGCAAGGCCGCTTCTCCATCGACGTCCCCACCGGCAACGTCACGCTGCGCATCAGCGGTCCGGAGGGCAGCGGACTGGCGGACGATTTCATTCAAAACCTGCAGGTCGACGAGCCGCTCGACGGCCGATTCACGCTCAAGCGCGCCGCCACCATCAGCGGCCGCTGCGTGCCGCGCGATCCACTCACGCCCGGGCTGAGCGTGACGATTTACAGCACCACCACCCTGCGCAGCTACCAACCGAATCCAGCCGCCTTCCTCGCCGGCATCGCGGTCGTCCCCGACGTCTACGCCATTCTCTGCTCGTCCAACGCGGGCGGCGTTTTCGGCGGACGGGTGAACGTCGACGTGCGAAACGTCGACGCGCGCGGCGTCGACGTTCCGGTGGAGAAGGACCCGCTCAACCTGACCAAGACGCCGCCGCGCGCCTCGCTGATCACCATCGGCGCCCCCGACGACCTCGGCGTGGCCACGGTCAGCGGCGCGGCGGGGGCGGTCGAGGCGCTGAGCGCCGTGATGGTGGCGAACCTGCAGACGCAGCAGGTCTCGCTCGCAGCGTCGAATGCCGATGGCAGCTTCAGCGCGAAGATATTCGCGCCGCCGGGATCGTTCATCCAAGTCAAGCACGACCCGACCGGGCGCTATCTTCCGGAGCAGAACTTCAACGGCACGTTGAGCGGCTTCTCCGTACCGCCCGGCACGGTGATCTACGTTCCGGCGGCGAGCGGTTTCGCCACCGGCGCCGTCGCCAACTACTACGACTCGCTGCACGGATCGCCCGACTTCTGGCGTTGGGAGCGATTCGGCGTGGTCGATCCGGGGCAGTGGTGGGCCAGCGGAACGCTCGACAAGACCTCGTACGCGCCGGGCGATTCGTTCACCGCCGGCGGCAAGATCACCGTCTACTCGCGCAACATCGATTCATCGCTCGACGTCAGCAAAGTGCAGATCCAACTCAATCTGCAATTCGATCGCCTCTTCGACACCAGCGGCCGCGCCTTCCAGCCGATCCACCAGTTCAGCTCCACGATGATGACGCCGACCGGGCTGCCGATCGAGGAGATGGCGGGCGGCGCGCCGGCTGGACAGATTCGCATCGACAACGTCCGCCTGGCCGGACCGTCGCGCCTCGAGGCCGACTGGAGCGTCGACACCAGAGTGCCGTCGAATTTCCCCCCCGGCCTCTACCGTCCCACCATCGGCGGACAGTTCCACGGAATCCCGCTGACGGCGCGCCACCTCGACGTCTTCCCATCGGTCGAATCGGGACCGAAGAGCGGCGCCGCGCTGCCGGAAGTCCGCGTCGGCGCGCCGGGGAAGCAGCGGCTCTATTGGGTCCTGGGCATCGACGACATCGAGAACGGGCTGCGCGGCGGCGTGGCGGTCGAAGATCGCGGCAAGTTCGCCGTCGCCTCGCACGTGATCACCTCCACCGAAGCGCAGATCGTGCCGCCGCGGCGCTATCGGCTCGAACCGTATGTGCCGATGATCGCCTACTCCACGGCGCGGCTGACCGATACGCCGCTCATTCCGCTGCGTTTTCCATCGGGCTCACTCACGGTGCGCGTGACCAAGCCCGACGGCTCGGTCGACGACCTCGGCAGCGCGCCGTTCGCGCAGTCGACGAGCCGCACGCCGCTCACGCGCAGCGGTCTCTTCATCAGCAATTCGTCGGCGAGCGTGACCGACTTCTATCAGCTCACCACCCTAGACCCGCGCTTCGACTATGACTTCACGCAGTTCGGCCGCTACACGGTGCAGATGAGCGGCACCGTCGACGACGTGTGGGGCAACCGATACGAGGGCGGCGGGACGTACGAAGTCGACGTGGCGCGGCCGCTCGATCTCGAGTTCGGCGTGCTGCCGGGGACGCCGTTCGAAGTCGGTAACCGCTTCGCGCCGCTGGTCGTGGTGCAGCCGCCGGTCGCCGCCGACGTCGAGATCAAGCTGCGGCTGCTGCCGAATTCGGATTCCACGAAGGCCGTGGTGCAGACGATCAGCGGGCGGGCCAACCGCTTCGGTTTCTTCGCTCCGCGCGACGGCTTGGCCATGCTCGCGCCGGGCGAGTATCGCGCTGACGTCACCGCGCGCTTTACCGACGCCGGTGGCACGCTGTGGGTGGGGGCGGCGACGTGGGGGAGCGTGGTGGCCACGCCGAATGCGGCCATCGTCACCAAAGGGCGGCGCGGATTCGACGGCGTCAACGATCGCATCCAGCAGCAGTGGCTGCACGTGCGCGACGCGCGCGCCGGCGGCGATCACCTCATGTTCCCCTTCCACGGCGGAGACGTGATGTGGATGCAGAAGGACGACCCCGCCGCCGACATCCCCGAGATCACGCTGCAGGACGGCGACGGAACCTTTGGGCCGCGCGTCACCGCGCGCAGGCGTTTGACGAGCACGCAGTTCGACGGCTTCCAGATCTGGGACCAGCGCCTCGCCGCGGGCGAGATCCCCCTCTTCTCGTCGAGCAGCACCTCCATCGCGCCGGTCTTCGATCCTGACAACACCGATCAGTGGGGCTACTTCTACGGCGCCGCCGAACGCCCCGGCGTGCACGTGCGCGAGGTCATCTCCGGCGACTCGAACGGCAACGGCTACTGGCGCTTCAACGACAACTACCACTTCCAGCTCGGCAACGGCACGGGGGGCGATCTGCCGAACGATTTCAAGTTCCAGTTCGGCGGCGCCGTATGGCGGCAGCCGAAGGACAACTTCTTCTACTACGGCGCCTATGCGTCGCTGTTCGTACTGCTGCCGTTCCACGATGCCGAGGGAGGACGGATCTTTCCGGCGTTTCAGGGCAACGGCGGCGGGCCGTCGGGCGGGCCGCTCTTCACTCTCAAAGGCAAAGCGATCGATCTCTTTTTCCATCCCACCGGCGTGCGGCCTGGGACGATCCTGCAGCTCGGCGACATCGCCTCGTTCGCCGGCTACTCCGCCCCGCCGCTGCCGTCGAAGATCGAGGTGACCATCACCTCGCCGTCGGGCCTGCGGCGCACCATCAGCGGCCGTGCGAGCAAGGTCGGATACTTCTACGATCCCGGCTACGACTTCGCCGTGAACGAGCCGGGTGTGTGGACGGCGAAGGTCTCGATCCTCTTCGACGGCACCACCTCGGCGGGGCCAGTGCAGCCTCCCTACCCCACCGGCGATGTTCTCGGCTCGCGCGGCGGCGAGTTCAATTTCTACGTGGTGCGCGGCGACAGCGCGCCGCTTGCGCTCGCGCCGATGCCGCAGGTCGTCCACCCCGCCCAGGGACGGATCACGTTCACCGTCAACCCGCCGCCCGGCCTGCACGACATGTTTCTGAGCTACACCGCCACCATGCCCGGCTTCATCCTGGAAGAGAGCTCGGGCGGCAGCCCCTTCGCGCCTCCGCTGGCGTACACCTACGACGCGCAAACGCTGGCGAAGGACTTCCCCAACCTCGACCTCTTCGACGGCGACGGCGGCACCGGCGCCGACACCGTCAGCATCTCTCTCTTCCTCTCCGGCACTGACGCGGCGGGGCAGCGCCAATACTTCGCGCGGCAGGTCGTCATTCAGGGGGAAGAGCTGCAGATGCCGGAGCAGACGGCGGCGCCGATCCCGGCGCGGCGGCGCAGCGCGCGGCGCTAGCGCCCCACCGCCCGCCGCTTCGGCAGCGGGAAGGGGATCGATCGGAGGAGCTCCGCCAGGTCGCTGCGCTGCGCGTCGGTGAGGGTGGGGGCGCTGCCGTGGCGGCGCAGCACGTCCCCGAGCGTCGGGGCGCTTCCGTCGTGAAAGTACGGCGCGGTATCGGCCAGGCCACGCAGCGACGGCGTGTCGAACGATGAGCCCTTCCGTTCCCCCGCACCACCGCCCGTCCCCACATCGTGTTTGGCTCGATCCGTGTAGAGCGGCGGGGGGTGACAAGAGGCACAATCGCCGCCGGCGAAGAGCGCGGCGCCGCGCGCGACCGCAGCCGCGTCGACCTGCGGCGTCAGCAGCGGCGACGGCAGCGCGCGCATGAAGGCGGCGAGATCGTCGAGATCCTGCGAGCGGCCGGCGTTCGGCGGCGCGAGGTTGCATGCGGGCTCGCAATTGCTCGGCCCGTCTGCCAGGCCGGTGCCCGCTTGGATGACGCGGATGGTGTTCTCCACGTCCTGCAGCTCGTCGAGGTCGCCCGACCAGTGCAACGGCAGCGTGCCGTCCACGCCGAAGAGCGCCGGCGTGTTGCGCGGCCCATCGCGGAAGAACCACGTCCGTCCGTCCATGCCGCCGTCGAAGTGACAGGTGGCGCAGGAGATCCAGCGGTCTTTCGCCAGCGTCGTGCGATTGGACGTGTGGAACAGCCGCTTGCCATTCAGGACGTTCGCCGGCAGCGGAATGGTGGTGACATCAATCGTATCGGCGACGCGATTGGCGTCGACGTCGATGACCGAGACGCTTCCGGAGAGGGTGTTGTTCACGTAGGCGACGCGCTCGTCGGGCGAGAGCGCCACGCCGCGCGGATTGCTCCCCACGCCGAGGTGCGCAACGGCCTTCTTCGTGGTGAGGTCGATGATGGAGAGATCGTCGCTGCCGGCGAGCACCACGATCATCTTGCCGCCGGAGGTGACGGCAACGTCGAGAGGCATGTTGCTCGGGCGGTCGGCGATGTCGATGGCGATTCGTTCTTTCGGCAGGTTCTCTCCCGCCGCGAGGTCGACGGCCGAGACGATGGGAAAGGCGGTGGTGTCGAAGAGCAGCGCCTGGTTCGTGCTGTTCGAGCGCGTGGCCGGCAGCCAGGCGCGCGCGCCGTCGATCCACACCGCCTGCGACAGATTGCTGTCCGCGCCGGTGGAGATCACGCGCTCCACCGCGAGCGTCGCGGTGTCGATCACTGAGAGTCTCCCGCTGCGAAAGTGCGTCACGTACAGCTTCCCGCCCGCCAGCGCCAGCCCGCGCGGCAACTCCTCGGTGGCCACGCTCGCCACCTGACGGAGCGTGAGGCGGTCGAAGACAAGAATGTGCGACGCGCCGCCGGCGCTGACGTACAGTCGCGCGTCGTCGCACGCGGCACCGAACAGCTCCTCGCCGATGGCGATGGACACGGCCAGGCGCGGCGGCGCGAGATCGACTACGGCCAGCAGCCCTTCGCGCGTCGGCACGAAGGCGCGCCCGTCGCCCGGCGCGATGGCCACCGTCTGCGGCGTGCCGTTGATCTTCACCTCGGCGACGACGGCGCGACTCTGCCCCTCGACGATGGAGACGGATCGCGAGTCAGGATTGGCCGCCACCACGAAACGGCCGTCGCTGGTGACGGCGATAGGCGAGCTGCGCGTGCCCGCGGTCGCCGCGGCGACGCCTGTCGCGGCAACGAGCAACGCCGCGGCGAGCAGAGCGCGGAGATCAGAACGTCTTCTTCGCGTATTGCAGCGAAGGGTCCCGCGTCTTATTCTCGGTTGACGCACCGTAAATGATCGCCTTCCCTGAATTGATGGAGAAGGTAATCGTATCGCTTCCCTCGATGAACAGGCCCGGAAGCAGCGCGGTGACGCTCGGCTGCTCGAAGAACGTCGGCTGCTTGGACTTGGACACCGTCCCTTCACCGCGCTGTTGCTCCGCCGGAGGGTGATGGTCATCGCCGCGCCGGTGTCGAGCGAACGGAGGCCAATGTTGAGGCGGGTCTTGGCTGGATCGGACGGGACGATGACCACGCCGCTCTCGCCCGCCAGCGTGCCGGTGATCACGCCGAACAGCGCGGGCGTATTGCGCCCGTCGGCGAAATACCAGGTGCGGCCGTCGGTGCCGCCGTCGAAGTGACACCCCGCGCAGGCAATCCAGCGGTCCTTCGCCATCTCGATGCGATTCGAAGTGTTGAACAGCCGCTTGCCATTGAGGATATCCGGCGGGAGTGGAATGGTCGTCACCTCGAATGAGCCGGCTGGATCGTTCGAGGCGAGATCGATGACCGAGACGCTTCCGGAGAGCGTGTTGTTCACGTAGGCGAAGCGCTCGTCGGGAGAGTGCGGCGGCAAAGCCGCCGCTTTGAAAGCGGCAGCTCCGCTGCCGCACTCCGACATGATTGAAGGAATGTACTGCCGGCACGGTTGCCGCGCTACTGGAACCTCCTGAAGAGGCCGCCACGACGGACGTACAATTCGCCGCCATGAAAACGATCATCAAGAACGGTCGCATCGTCACCGCCGCCGACGACTACAACGCGGACATCCTGATCGAGGATGGGCAAGTG
>JACXTT010006973.1_pt1 | contig 16027 bp, 11 predicted proteins | sample 9270951 | NCBI WGS metagenome assembly JACXTT01 (sample SAMN15532306, study PRJNA645909) | rock metagenome | isolation source: weathered quartz diorite | place: Puerto Rico | collected 2017-06-21 | reverse complement strand
CAGACGCCGCGACGCGCGGCGCGCCGGCGCCTCCCGTCCCGCGATCGGTGGCGCCGCCGAGCGGTGCGCCCGTCGCCGGCGAAGCCGGCGAACGAATCGTGCCGATGAGCCGGATCCGCCAGCGCATCGCCGAGCGACTCGTCCAGGCGCAGCACACGGCCGCGATTCTCACGACCTTCAACGAGATCGACATGAGCGCCGTGCTCGAGGCTCGCGCGCGCTATCACGAAGGCTTCGAGCGAAGGCACGGCGTGCGACTCGGGTTCATGAGCTTCTTCGCCCGCGCCTGCGTCGTGGCGCTGGGCGAGATTCCCGAGCTCAACGCGGAGATTCGTGGCACCGACGTCGTGTATCGTGACGCCGTCCATCTGGGGATCGCGGTGGGAACGGAGCGCGGGTTGATCGTGCCCGTGGTGCGAAACGTGCAGGTGCTGACCTTCGCCGCGATCGAGCACGAGATCGCGAGGTTGGCTGAGCGCGCCCGAGACGCCACGATCGCGCTCGACGAACTGAGCGGCGGCACGTTCACGATCTCGAACGGAGGCGTTTACGGCTCGTTGCTGTCGACGCCGATCCTGAACCCACCGCAGAGCGGAATCCTCGGAATGCACAAGATCGAGAAGCGCCCCGTTGTCGTCGACGACCAGGTCGTGGTGCGGCCCATGATGTACGTGGCGCTGTCCTACGACCACCGGCTGGTCGACGGAGAGCAGGCCGTGACGTTCCTGGTTCGCGTGAAGGAGCAGCTCGAGGCTCCGGAGCGCATGCTTCTGGAGGTCTAGACCGCATGGTTCCACGCCGCGATTGGTTCACGATGCAGCCCCCGAGTGCGATTCACGGCCTCGCCCACAGCGCCCGCGTCATGGTGTGGACCACCGTGCTCGCCGGGGACGGCCTGCTCTTCGAGCCGGCGCTGTGGGCGGCCGCCTGCCACGACCTGTGCCGCGAGACCGACGACGTCGACCCGGGCCACGGCGAGCGGGCCGCGTTGTGGGTGATCGAGGAGCTGCCGCGCCGACTCGAGGAGACCCCCGAAGAGCTGGATCGCATCGCCAGCGCGTGCCGCTGGCACGCGCACCCGGATCGCGAATCGGGTTGGCGCGACGATCTGCTGTGGCTGCTCAAGGACGCCGACGCGCTCGATCGCATCCGCCTCGGCGACTTCGACGAACGGTTCCTCCGCAGCGCGGCCGCGCGCGATCGCGTGGGCGCCGCCCGTGACTTGATTCAGCGCACGCGCCGGATGACGGACCCCGTCGACGTCTGGTCCGAAGCGTTTCGACTGGGACTGCCGATCGACCGCCTGCTCGACTTCGACTTCGGGCTCAGCTCCGAGGAAGCCCCGACGCGGTGACCACCCCGGCGCACGACCTCGTGGTGATCGGGTCCGGCCCGGGCGGCTACGTGGCGGCGATCCGCGCCGCGCAGCTCGGGATGAAGGTCGCCTGCGTCGAGAAGTACCCCACGCTCGGCGGCGTCTGCCTCAACGTCGGCTGCATCCCGAGCAAGGCGCTGCTCGACTCGAGCGAGCATTTCCACCTCGCGCGCCACGGATTCGCGACGCACGGCATCCGGGCGACCGTCGAGCTCGACCTGCCGACGATGATGGCGCGCAAGGCGAAGGTCGTGAACGACCTGACGCGCGGCGTCGAAGGGTTGTTTCGCAAGCACAAGATCACGCGCGTCACCGGCACGGCGCGCCTGCGCTCGGCCGGCGAGGTCGAGGTCTCGGGCGGCGCGCCGCAAGTGCTCGGGACCGGTCGCGTGCTGATCGCCACCGGCAGCAAGCCCGCCCGGCTGCCCGGAATCGACTTCGACGGGCGCCGCATCGTGCACTCGACGGACGCGCTCGCGCTGCCGGACGTGCCCGGGCGGATGATCGTCGTCGGCGCGGGCGCGATCGGTCTCGAGCTGGGCTCGGTGTGGATGCGGCTCGGCAGCGAGGTACGCGTGATCGAGCTGCTCGACCGCATCGTGGCCGGGGCCGACCTCCAAACCGCCCGGCTGCTGCAACGATCGCTCGAGAAGCAGGGCATGGCGTTCGAGTTCGGCGCCTCGATCGGGGCTGCGCGCGTCGAAGGCGCGCGGGTGAAGGTGCGAGTCGCGGGGGCGGCCGAGCGCGAGGACGACTGCGACGTGCTGCTCGTCGCGGTCGGTCGTCGTCCCTATACGAACGGACTGGGCGCCGCGGAGCTCGGAGTCCAGATGGACGACCGCGGCTTCATTCGCGTCGACGCGCAGTACCGGACGAGCGTCGGCGGCGTCTACGCCATCGGCGACGTGATCCCAGGACCGATGCTCGCGCACAAGGCGCAGGAGGAGGGCATCGCCGCGGTCGAGCGCATGGCGGGACTCGCCGGGCACGTCGACTACGACTGCGTCCCGAACGTCGTGTACACGTGGCCCGAGCTGGCGAGCGTGGGGATGACCGAGGAGGCGGCGAAGGCCCAGTCGCGGGAGGTCCGCGTGGGCCGGTTTCCGTTCCGGGCGAACGGCCGCGCGCTGGCCATGGAGGAGCGCGACGGCGACGTCAAGCTCATCGCCGATGCGGCAACCGACCGTCTGCTCGGTGCCCACATCGTCGGCCCGCGGGCGAGCGACCTCATCGCGGAGCTGGCGTTCGCGATGGAGATGCAAGCGAGCGCCGAGGACGTCGCGCGGTCAATGCACGCGCACCCGACGCTGCCCGAGGCGGTGAAGGAGGCGGCGCTCGCCGTGGGCAAGCGGGCGATCCACATCTGAGCTCGCGGGCGAGCGGCCGGGGATCGGACGCACGGGCGGATCCGCAAGGCCGCGCCGCACGACCGTGGCGCTCGGATTGACGGGCTTCGCCCGCATCGACCATCCTGCCGGCATGGTGCCTCCAATCCTGGGTGGCTGGGCCGTCCACGCGGTCGAGACGGGCTACTTCTGGCTCGACGGCGGCTCGATGTTCGGCTCGGTGCCCAAGCCGTTGTGGGCCAAGCTCCAGCCGCCGGACGAGCGCAATCGGATCCGGCTGGCGATGCGCTGCATGTTGCTCGTGGGCCACGGCCGGTGCGTGCTCGTGGACGACGGCATCGGAGACAAGTTCCCGCCGAAGCTCGCCGACATCTTTCGGATCGAGACGGGCGTGCCGACGCTCGAAGCCTCCCTGGCGGAGCTCTCGCTCAAGGTCGAGGACGTCACCGACGTCGTGCTCACGCACCTCCATTTCGACCACGCCGGGGGCTCGACGCGGAACGCGGGCGGGCGGCTCGTACCGCGGCTGCCGCGCGCGCGCTACTACCTGCAGCGGAAGAACCTGGACAACGCGCGCCGCCCCAACGCGCGCGAGCGCGCCTCGTACCTCCCCGAGAACTTCGAGCCCCTGCTCGAGGCCAAGGTGCTGGAGCTGTGGGACGGCGCCCGCCAGCCCTGGCCCGGCGTCGAGATCGTCACCGCGGACGGTCACACGCGCGGCCAGCAGCTCGTTCGCGTCCACGGCCCCGAGGGCGCGGCGTATTTCGTCGCCGACCTGGTGCCGACGGCGTCGCACGTGCGGATTCCCTATTGCATGGGCTACGACGTGGCCGCGATCGAGACGATGGCCGAGAAGCAGGCGCTGCTCGCGCGCGCCGCGGCCGAAGGCGCGTGGATCCTGATCGAGCACGATCCGGAAATCGCCTGGGCGCGTCCCGCCGCGGACGGGGACGACTTCACGTGGGCCGAGACGCTGCCGGCGGCCGCGGGCGCTCCCGGGCACGCGACCCGGTCCGCCGGCGGACCCGAGAGGCGCCCGTAGTGTTTCATTCGCTGCTCCGGGTCTGGTTCGGCCTCGTCGATCAATGGGGCTACGTCGGCGTGTTCGTGATGATGGCGATCGAGTCGACCGTGTTCCCGCTGCCGAGCGAGGTCGTGATCCCGCCCGCCGCGTACTACGCGGAGCAGGGGCGGTTCCACTTCTGGGGCGTCGTGCTCGCCGCCACGCTCGGGTCGTGGGTGGGGGCGGCCGCGTCGTACTGGGTGGCGCGCTGGCTCGGGCGGCCGGTCATCCTGCGCTACGGGCGCTACGTGTTCGTGCCCGAGAGCAAGTGGCTGCTCGCCGAGGGCTGGATCAACCGCTACTCCGCGGCGGGCATTTTTTTCGCCCGTCTGCTGCCGGTCGTGCGCCATCTCGTGTCGCTGCCGGCGGGGGCGGCGCGCATGCCGTTCGAAAGATTCAGCCTGATGACACTCGTGGGGTCGTTCGTGTGGTGCACCGTTCTGGCGGTGTTCGGCGCTCGCGTACTCGGTCAAGAGCCGCGCCTGCTCGACGACCCCGCCGCGCTGTCGCGCGTGATGCAGCACAAGCTGCTGTGGTTCGTGCTGGGGGCGGCCGTCCTGCTCAGCCTATACGTGCTGGTCGACGTGCTCGGGCGGCGCCTCAAACGGGAGCCGGCGGGCCGCCCGGGCGGTCGCTGAGTCCGCCGCGCCTACGCCGGATCGACGACCGGGCCGTGCGCGGGTGCGGGCGAAGGCTCGGCGCCCGAACCCTCGCCACCGCCCTCGGCGAACCGTTCGATGCGCGACCGCTCGGGGTCGCCCGCATACCGGGCGAGAAGCGTGTAGAATACAGGCACCACGATCAGCGTGAGCGCCGTCGATACCAGCATGCCTCCCACGACCGCCATGCCGAGCGGCTTGCGTGCCTCGGCTCCCGCTCCCAACCCCAGCGCGATCGGCATGATCCCGAACACCGTTGCGAGCGTGGTCATGAGGATCGGGCGCAAGCGGATGCGGGCCGCCGCGATCACCGCCTCGACCACGTCCTCATGCTCGCCGCGCTCTGCGGCGAGACGGCGGCGCTGGTTGGCGTACTCGACGATCAGGATGCCGTTCTTGGTCACGAGGCCGATCAGCATAATCAGGCCGACCTGCGAGTAGATGTTGAGCGACATCCGGAATGTGAACAGGGTGATCAGCGCGCCCACCACCGCGAGCGGCACCGATAGCAGGATCGTGAGCGGGTGGACGAAGCTCTCGAACTGCGCCGCGAGCACGAGGTAGATGAACAACAGTGCCACGAGGAACAGGAAGTACAACCCACCGCTCGACTCGGCGTATTCGCGCATCTCGCCGTCGAGCTCCGTGAGAATGCCGGGCGGCAGCGCGCGCTGCGCGGTCGCCTGGAGATCTAGGGTCGCCCGCCCGATGGTGACGCCGGGCGCCAGATTGGCGTTCAGCGTCGCCGAGCGCACTCGATTGAAATGGTTGAGCTCGCGCGGTGATACGCGCTCGTGCACGTTGACCACGTTCGCGAGCTGGACCAGGCCGCCCCGGCCGCGAACGTAGATCCCGTCGATGACCGAGGGTGAGGCGCGGTCGCGCGGCGGCACCTGCAGCACGACGTCGTACTGCCGGTTGCCGAGCTTGAAGTAGGTCACGCGCCGCCCGCCGAGCAGCGTCTGGAGCGTGTTGCCGATGTCGTCCACCGAGACGTTCTGGGCCGCGGCACGGTCGCGGTCGATCTCGACCTCGAGCTGTGGCTTGTTCAGCTTGAGGTCGGTGTCCATGTTGAGCAGATAGCCGAGCTTCTGCGCCTCGCCCAGCATCGTGCCCATCCCGCGCTGCAGGGCGTCGTAGCTGTCGGCTTTGAGCACGAATTTCACCGGCCGGCCGAAACTGCCGCCGAGCCCTGGTGGATTGATGGGGATCGCGAAGACGCCGGGGATCGACAGCATCTGGGGGAACACTGCCGAGACGACCTCCTGCTGCGACCGCCGGCGCTCGTGCTGCGGCTTGAGACGCACAAACATGAACGCGTCCGTGACGCGGCCCGGGCCGCCGCCCGAGAGCCCCACGGCCGAGAATTGCGCGGCCACCTCGGGCACGTTCTTGTAGATCGCCTCGGCCTGCCGCAGGTACCGGTCGGTGTAGTCGAGCGTGGCACCCTCCGGGGCAAACAGGATGTTGAAGATCAGCCCGCGGTCCTCGGTGGGTGAGAGCTCCTTGGGCAGGACCAGAAACAACACCGCAATCAGCGCGGCGCTGACGCCGGTCGAGAGCAGGACCGCCCAGCGGTGGCGAAAAGCCCCGCGGAGCAGGCGCTCGTAGCCCTGATTCAGGCTCTGGAAGAAGCGGTCGAGCGCCGCACGTGGTCCGCCACCACCGGCCGCGATCGCAGCGCCGTCCACTCCGTGCGGTTCGCCTGCCCGCGGATGGCGTTCCGCGCGCAGGATGCGCGAGCACAACATCGGGGTGAGGGTCAGCGCGACGAAGCCCGAGATGAGCACCGAGGCGGCCACCGCGATGCCGAACTCGTTGAACAGTCGGCCGACGCGACCGGTCAAGAACGCCACCGGCACGAACACCGCGACCAGGGTGATCGTGGTCGCCAGGATCGCGAAGCCGATCTCGCGGGCGCCGTCGACGGCGGCGCGCATTCGAGGCTTGCCCATCTCCATGTGTCGGTGGATGTTTTCGAGCATCACGATCGCGTCGTCCACGACCAGCCCGATTGCGAGCACCAGCGCCAGCAGTGTGAGGATGTTGATGCTGAATCCGAGAATATAGTCGACGGTGAAGGTGCCGATGATCGAGATCGGGATCGCCACGACGGGAATCAGCGTCGCGCGCAGCGAGCCGAGGAACAGGAAGATCACGACGATCACCAGTAAGAACGCCACGAACAGCGACACGATCACTTCGTGGATCGAATCCTGGATGAAGGTCGACGAATCGTACGCGGTCTCCAGGTTCATTCCCGCCGGCAGATCGCGACGCAGGTCGTTGAGCGCCGCGTGGACGCGCTGCGCCACCTCCACCGTGCTCGCCTTTTGTTGCTTGACGATTCCGAGGCCGATCGATGGGATGCCGTTGTAGCGCGCCGAGCTGCGGTCGTCGGCCGCGCCGACTTCGACCGTCGCGACGTCAGACAACCGAACCGGATTGCCCCCCTGGTCCGCCACGACGATGGCGGCGAACTCCTCGGGTTTGTTGAGATCGCCGCGGGTTCGCACCGAGAACTCGCGACCGTGGCCCTCGACCCGGCCCGAGGGGATCTCGGCGTTTTCGGCGCGCAGCGCGTTCTCGACGTCGCTCACCGTGAGCTGGTGCGCGGCGAGCCGGTCGGGATCGATCCAGATGCGCATGGCGTAGTTGCGGCCCGCGCCGATGATGACCGCGCCGACGCCCTCGACGCGCTGCACCCGCTCCGACAGCAGGTTGCGGGCGACGTCGGTCAGCTCGAGCAGGTTGTAGCGCGCGCCGTTCAACGACAGCCAGATGATCGGCTGCGCGTTCACGTCCTGTTTGGAGACGACGGGGTCGTCGGCGGTGAGCGGCAGCTGGCCGCGCACCCGCGCGACGCGATCGCGGACGTCGTTCGCGGCATCCTCGATGTTGCGCTTGAGGTTGAACTCGATGGTGATGTCCGACACCTGCTCCTGCGAAGACGACGACATCGTCTTGACGCCTTCGATCGTCGACAGCTGCTCCTCGAGCAGGTCGGTGATCTCGGTCTCGACCACCTGCGCGCTGGCGCCGCGATACACCGTCGAGACGGTCACCACGGGCGAGTCGATGTCGGGATACTCGCGCACCGGCAGGAACGTGAAGCACAACACGCCAAACAACAGGACGGTCAGGCTCATGACCGTCGCGAGCACGGGGCGCGAGATCGAGACTTCGCTGAGCTTCATCGGCTGCCTGATCCTGTGGACGGGCCGCCGGCGGCGCCCCGCTTGGGCGTCTTCGGGCTGCCCGGCTTGGCACCGCCGGCCGCACCCGGCCTGGCGCCGCCCGTGGTCGCCGGCTTGTCGCCGCCCGGGGGGCCCGGGGGCCCACCCATGGCCATGCCGTCGAGGATCGGCATCACGCGGGCGCCGGGGAACAGCTTTTGATGCCCGGTGCGCACCACGCGCGCTCCCGCCTCCAGTCCGTGGACGACCTCGACGCGGGACGAGTCACGGATCCCGAGCTCGATCGCCGTTCGCTGCACGGTGCTGTCCGCGCCCACCACGAACACGAACGATTGGCTGCCCTCGGCGAACACGGCCTCGTCGGGCACGGTGAGCGCCTGCGGACGCTCGGCGAGCGTGACCGCGACGTTGCCGGACATGCCGGCCTGGAGCAGCCGGCGCGGATTGGCCACGCGCGCCACGATCTGCACCGTCCGCGTCTGGGGATCGATGATCGGGTCGACGACTGTGATCTCGCCCGCGAACGTCTCGCCCGGCACGGCCGGCGTGGTGACCTCGACGCGGTGCCCGCGCCCGAGGTGCTCGAGTTCGCGCTCGGGAGCGGAGAAACGAACCTTCATGACGTCGATGCGCGCCAGCTCGGTGATGATGTCTCCGGCCTTGACGTAGGCGCCCGGCGAGATGCGCCGCCGGCCGACGACGCCGGCGAACGGGGCGCGGATGCGCGTCTTGTCGAGCAGGACCTTCGCGGCCAAGGTGTTTGCCTCAGCGACCTTGAGCGCCGCGTGCGCGTCGTCGAGCTGGGACTGGGAGATGGACGCCCCCGCGAACAGCTTTTCGGCGCGCTCGGAGTTGCTGCGCGCCAGCGTCTCCTGCGCCTCTGTGCGGGCCGCCGCGGCGGCCGCCGCGCCATTGTCGAGCTGCGCGATCAACGCCCCGGCCGCGATCGGCGCGCCTTCGACGAACGGCAGACGCACGACCAGGGCGTCCAGCTCGCTGACGATCTGCACGCTTTCGTAGGCGTCGATGCTGCCCAGCGCGCGGAATTGGTCGCGCACGACCTGGGGCCGCACGTCGCTCACCTCGACGGGCACGGGAGGCATTGCGAAGCCCGAGCGACCTGCGCCCGGAGCGCACGAGGCGACGGCGAGCAACAGGCATAAGAGGGCGGCCAGAAAGCCGGCGAGCACGATGGCCCGCGGTCGGCCAGCCGGGGGTGAGGCATGGGGGCCAGGGCGGAGGGACGGAATCATGCCCGCACGATAACGGCTTTGGCTCCGCCCGGCGAGCGGGATCGGAGCGCGATGGCAAGGGGCCGCGTCACCCCGCATGGGATGCACCGCGGAGACGGAAGATTCCCGATGGGTGCCCAACGCGGCCCACGGTCGCGGCGGCGCGTCAGGGAGCCGGTCGCCGAGCCAGCAATCGCGCCGTCCACGGGCCACCCGGCGGCGAAGGCTCTTCGTATTTTAGGATTTCCAACATGGTGAATGCCTCGCGCAGCTCGCCCGATCGCAGCAGGAAGCGGGGACGGCGAGGGCGCCCGAATCGTTCCTGCCCCTCGCGAAATGTCTCGTAGACGAGAAGGCCGCCGGGAGCCAGCGCACGCGCCATCACCGGGAACAGGGGACGATGCAGGTAGCGAAAGCACGCTACGAGGCCGAACGCCGAGGCGGCGAACGCCGGCGCTTCGCCGCCCTCGAGGTCCGCTCGTACCGTGTGGATCGAGACGCCATGGCGGCGCGCGAGGTCGCCGGCTCGCGCGAGTGCGTCGGCATCGTGGTCCCACGCCTCGACGGCGAAGCCCTCGAGCGCGAGGTACACGGCATCGCGTCCCGTGCCGCACGCGAGGTCGAGCGCGCGCCCCCTCGGCAGCCCGGACACCGCCTGCTCGAGGAACGGTGCGGGAGACCAAAGTCGCGCGGCGGGGCCGCGTACCGGTGGTTCATCCAGCGCGGACCACGGCGCCTCGAGCCACGCGACCTCGCCATAGCCGGCGGCCGCCAGGCGGGCGGCCGCTTCGCGCGCCGGCCCGGGCTCGTCGGCCACGACGACGACGGCGGTGTCAGGCGGAGGCCATTCGTGCCGGCGATCGACCCACGTCGCGAGCGGCAGGTTGGCGCTGCCTTGCAGATGCCCGGCGGCGAACGCCGCCTCGTCGCGCACGTCGACCCACGCCGCCGTCGCGCGGCGCGCGTGGGCCTGTTCCGGGGTCAGCGCCTTCATCGTCGGGGCGTACGGGAGCCGGGCGGCCCGGCCGCGTTTGGGGTCGGCGTCGAGCGGCGGGGAGCCCGCGGGGAAGCGCCCATGCCGCGACGGTGCGGGAACGGACGGCACTCGTCAATCCGGCGCCGCTTGTGATTGACGCGCGGCGCGACGGACGCGGATACTCACCTCGTCCCGGGCCGAGGTGCTCGAGTGTCGCTACGGCTGCTGCTGGTGATCGTTTTGCTCGCCCCGACGGTTCCCGCCCGGGCCGCTCCGCCGCGCTCCAATCCCACGGCGGATGCCCTCTACCAATCCGCGCTGCGGCGACTGACGCACAGCTCGATCGAGACCCGGCGGGGGGCGATCAGCGACCTGGAGCAGGCGACGCTGATCTCCCCGGGCAATCCGACGTACGAGCTGCTGCTCGCGCGCGTCTACTACGAATGCGGCTTCCTCAAATACGCGCAGCGACGCTACGAGCGGGTGGCGCGCATGGCGCCGCAGGACGCCGACGGTCGCTTCGGGCTCGGCCAGGTGTGGCGGCGAGATTGGCTCAAGTACCTCGAGAAGCCCTCGCTCGACCGGTCGATCGAGAATTTCTCCGCCGCCGCGAAGCTCCGGCCGCGGGCGGCGGACGCGTGGATCCAGCTCGTCCCCCTGCTGCTCGACCGCGGCGACGTTCGGCCGGCGCTGGACGCGGCCACGCACGCGGTGGATGCCGAGCCGCAGCGCCCGGAGGCGGTGCTGGCGCTGGCGCACGTGACGTACCGCTCGGGAGGTGTGCACGCCGCAGACAGCCTGTTCCGCGCCGCGATTCCGCGTCTGCCACGGCTCGCGCGCACGCGGTTCGAAGACATCAGCCCCGTCGCCTCACCGAGCGACACGTTCACGCTGCATCGACTGTCGGCGTCCGACCAGCGGGCCTTCGTCGAGCGATTCTGGCGCGACAACGATCCCGATCTGACGAGCCCCGAGAACGAGGCCCGACTGGAATACTGGTCGCGCGTGGCGCAGGCGTATTTCCTCTATTTCGATCCCAAGCGCCGCGAATGGGACGAGCGCGGCGAGATCTACGTCCGCTACGGACCGGCGGAACGCGTGATGTACAACCCACTCCCGGATCTGCTCGACGAGCCCAACACGGACGGTCGGGTGCGGTTCGGCCCGGGTACGTTCCGCTACATCAACGCAGCGTTCCCCATGAACGTCCTGTTGTGGAAATACCCCAAGCTCGGGATGACGGTGCGGCTGGAGGATCGGTCGCTTTCGGAGTACTACCTGCTCCCCATGAGCGTGGATCTGGATCCCGACCCGCGCCCCGACCCCGATTCGCTGGCGCGACGCGGCGATCAACTCGCGCTGACGGACGGTCGTGGGGTGTTCCCAAAGCTCCCGCCGGGCGTGACGCCGCTCAGGGTCACGGGGCACATCGCGCGGTTTTCGGGTGACCGCGGGCCGCGGCTGGTCGCCGACGTCGAGACGCCCGGCGGCCCCAGCGACAGCCTGCGAGCCGAATGGGTGGTGCTCGATTCGGCGCGGGCCGAGGTCGCGCGCGGCGTGACGACACTGGCCCCCAGCGCCTGCGCTCCGACCGAGGTGCGCGTCGCGGACTTCGCGAAGGACTTACCGCCGGGGCCCTACCTCGTCGGCATCACCGTACGCGAGGGTGAGTCGCGTCGCGGGGTCTACCGGACCGAGGTGAGCTTGCCGCCCGACAGCGAGCAGCTCGCGCTCAGCGACGTGGTGGTCTCCTGCGGCACGCCGCCGATCGGCGCCGGACCGGGGGTGCGGATCGAGCCGAACGCGCGCGGTCTCGTGAGCCCGGGCGGCATGCTGACCGCGTACTTCGAGATCTACCACCTCTCGGTCGACGGCGACGGCCAATCCCGCTTCGAATACGATTGCGTCGTGCGCTCCGCCGAGCGCGACCCGCGCATCTGGGTCAAGCGGCTGTTCGCGCCGCGGCCGCGCATTCCCGAGATCGCCACGCGGCGTGCGGCGGAGAACGTGGGCCCACTGCGGCGGCAGTTCGTGTCGGTTCCGGTCGGCGCGCTGCCGCCGGGGCGCTACCGCCTGGACATCACCGTTCGCGACCTGGTCGCGGGCCGCGAGATCACCGCCGGGGCGCCGTTCCTGAAGCCCGTGCCCGGCGCGCCGACGGACTGACGCAAGATCGACCCGGGGAACGAAAAGCGCGTTGCAGTGGGTCGCGCGACGGCTCGGGCTCAGCTCGATGCCGACACGGCGTTCGGCACCGCCGCGATCAGGTCGCGCATCGCGGCGTGCAGCGGAGCGTTCGCCGCGACGATTTGCCGGCCGTCGAGCCGGAACGGCCCACCGGCGAAGTCGGTCACCACGCCCCCCGCTTCGCGAACCATGAGCACGCCCGCGGCCATGTCCCACGCAGACAGCCGCGCCTCCCAGAAGCCGTCGAAGCGGCCGCACGCCACGTAGCACAGATTGAGCGCCGCCGAGCCGTCGCGGCGCACGCCTTGGGCGCGCATCAGGAACTCGCGAAACAGCGTCATCGTCGGCTCCGGACGCTCGCGGATCGAGTAGTGAAAGCCGGTCACGAGCAGCGCCTCTTCTAGGACGTTCACCTGCGACACGCGAATCGCCCGCCCGTCGAGCGTGGCACCCTGACCGAGCGCGGCGGAGAACGTCTCGCCGCGGACCGGATCGTGCACGACGCCCGCCTGCAGCTTGCCGTCGCGCTCGACGCCGAGGGACACGCAGAAGAACGGATAGTTGTGCGCGAAATTCGTGGTGCCGTCGAGTGGGTCAATCAGCCAGCGGCAGCCGGTCGTCGCGCCACTCTGGCCCGATTCCTCCGCCAGAATGGCATGGTGCGGGAACCGCTCGCGGACGCGGCGGAGCAACAGCTCTTCGGATCGGCGGTCGAACTCGGTGACGAGGTCGATGCGACCCTTGTGCTCGGCGTGGTGGGCATGACCCCAGCCGTTGCGCAGGATCGCGCCGGCCTCGCGGGCGATGTCGGCGGCGAATTCCCGGAGTGCGGCGGGGGATTCGTCGCTCACCCGGTGCTCCGTGTGGCGCTGTGGATGCAGAAGCGCGAGTACGGGCAGTACGAACAGCTGCGCGGGTTCGGCGTGGGATGGAAGTCGGCGCGACGGATCCCCGCCGCCGCGGCCGACGCGCGCGTGCGCGCGCGCTCGATGTGGTCGCGGAAGACCGGCGCGCCGCCGGTGAGTCCGGCCCCGACGTACTGCAGCTCCACGCGCGCCGGCAGCCGCTGGGTCGTCTCGAAGTACGCGAGCGCGTACAGCCCGAGCTGGGCGTCGCGCACGCTCTCCTGGGCGTTCTTCATGGCCTTCTCGGGGCTCTCGACCTCCGACGTCTTGTAGTCGACGAGCACGATGCCGTCCTCGCGCTCGTCTATCCGATCCCAGCGGCCGACGACGATGTCGTTGCGGCTGAGCTTGAACTTGAACTCGCGCTCGACCGCGAGCGGCAGCCGTTGCGAGGCCTGCTCCCGCGCCACGAACCGCCGCAGGGTGTCGCGCCCCTGCTCGAGCCTCAGCTCCTCGTGCTCGCGCGAGTAGAAACCCTCGCTCGACCACGCGCCTTCGAACGCCGCGATCACGTCGGCGACGTCGATCGGGTGGCGCTTCATGCGGTGCTGGAGGTAGACGCGGATCGCGTGGTGGATGGCGATGCCGTACATGAAGGTCGGATCCGTGGCCAGCGGGACCTGCGCGACGTGCGCGTAGCGATACTTGAGCGGGCACGTGACGTAATCGTCGATCCGCTCGTTGGACAACGCGAGCGGCTCGTCGTCCGGGATCGGCAGCACGCCGGGGGCGGTGGGCTCGGCGGCCGGCGCGTAGCGCGCGATCGACTCCATCGCCGAGGTCCGGGCGCCGCTGCGCGGTCGCGCCGACACGTCGAGCGCCTCGAACAGGAACTGGCTCGGCTTGTGGGGCCGCAGCCCGCCGTAGTCCGTGGCGTGCGTCAGGACGAGGCGATCGCGCGCGCGCGTCATCCCCACGTAGAACAGCCGGCGTTCCTCGCGGAGCGGTTCCTCCTGGGCGTCCGCGTCGCCGTGGCGCAGCTCCTCGGGCAGCTCGAGCGATTCGTAGCGTGAGATCCGCGGGAACCGCCCCTGGACCAGGTGCACCAGGTAGACGACGTCGAACTCGAGCCCCTTCGCGTTGTGGGCCGTGAGCAGGTTGACGGTGTTCTCGTCGACCTCGACGTCGGCCGCGGACGGGTCGTCGCCCATCTCGATCAGCAGGTCGAGATGGCGGATGAACGGCTCGACGCGATCCTGGGTCAGCAGCGGGCCGACGCGGGCGACCATGCGAAACAGCTTGTTGAGGTTCTGGACCTGCTCGAGCGCGGACGGGGACTCCTCGGCGGCGAGTCGGCCCAACAGCCCGCTGTCCGTCACGAACTCGTAGAGCACTTCGGACGCGGGGCGCCGCAGCGCGCTCGCGCACAGCCGGCGGTGGAGATCGAGGAACCGGCTCACCGCCTCTTCGGTCGCCGGCGTGACCGTGTTGCCGTCGGCCGCCTGCGCGGCCACCTCGCGGAGCGGGCGGTTGAAGCGCCGCGCCCGGGAGCCGAGCGTCGCGAGGTCGACGGGATCGGCTCCGAACAACGGATCCCCGAGCGCGAAGTGGACCGGCGCGCCCTCGTCGGGAAACGCCACGCTGCGAAGCACGTTGAGGCACAGAATGACTTCGGGTCGGGAGTACAGACCGCGCATGCCGACGCGCCGGAAGCGTACGCCCTGAGCCTTGAGCGCCGTCGCAAACGGGTCGAGGCTCGAGTGCGCGCGCGCCAGCACCGCGATGTCGCCGGGAGAGCGTTCGCCGCGCTCGATGCTCGCGGCGATCTCGGCGGCCACGCCGTCGGCCTCGTCGCTGGCGGTCGCGAACGAGCGCGCCTCGACGACGGCCTCGATTTCGCGGTCGGCCACGAGACGCTTGTCGAAGCCGCCCCGCACTTCCAGACGCCCGGGGTTGTTCCAGCTCACCAGCCGGTGCGCGACGTCGAGGATGCGCTGCCCGGAGCGGTAGTTGCGCTTGAGCACGAGCGTACGGACGTCGGGGAAGGCCTCGAGAAAGCCCAGGAGGTTCTCGACCTTGGCGCCGCGAAAGCGGTAGATGCTCTGATCGTCGTCGCCGACGACCGTGAGGTTGCGCCGCTCGCCGGCGAGCAGCCGGACGAGCTCGAACTGCACATGGTTCGTGTCCTGGAACTCGTCGACCAGGACGTAGCGGAAGCGGTCCTGCAGCTCGCGCCGGATGTACGGCCGCTCCCGCAGCAGCCGCAGCGCGAGGCTGATCTGGGCGCCGAAGTCGACGCGCCCATGCTCGTGCAGCAGCTGCTGGTAGCGCGCGTAGGCCAGAGCCTTCTCGAGCTCGGCCTCCGCGCGATCTCGGCGTTCCGGGTCGTCCCCGGCCTCGGCGCCGAGCCGCTCGGCGAAGGCCACGTAGGCTTCGGGGGACACGTCCTCGTCGCGCGCGCGGTCGAACACCCGGACGAGCGCCTGCAGGTGCTCGTCGGGATTGCCCAACGGCCGGTAGCGTCGGAGCGGAAGCTCGAGGATCCGCTCACGCAGGAACACCAGGATCTCGGCGGGCGTCTCGACCCGTAACTGCGACGTCAGCCCGAGCTCGACCGCATGCTCGCGCACCAGCCGATCGCAGAACGCATGAAAGGTGCTGATCGTGGCGCCGACGAACCCGTAAGGCACGAGGATGTCGACGCGCGATTCCATCTCCGCGGCCGCCTTGTCGGTGAACGTGAGCGCCAGCACCTCCTCCGGACGCGCGCGCTTCGTCGCGATCAGCCACGCGATCCGCCGGGTGATCACCTGCGTCTTGCCCGTGCCCGCGCCGGCAACGATCAGCAACGGTCCTTCGCCGTGGGTGACCGCCTCGCGCTGCTCGGCGTTGAGTCCGCGGAGGATCTCGTCGTCCAATGAAGCGGGCACGGGGGGCGCAAACAACGGCAGAGCGGACACGTCGGTGTCGGGGCTCGGCGGGGTGGGTCGGGGCGGCGGTGCGGGCGACGGCGCCGCGTGGGTGGTCATGGGGGCGACGCTAGCAGCCGCGGCGAACGGGGGTCAACGCGCAGCGGGTTCGGGAATGGACGGCGCGGCGCTCCGCGCATCGGCCGCCGCGGCCGCGCCGTGCGTGGGGGCCGGCAGC
>JACXTT010006972.1_pt1 | contig 16028 bp, 11 predicted proteins | sample 9270951 | NCBI WGS metagenome assembly JACXTT01 (sample SAMN15532306, study PRJNA645909) | rock metagenome | isolation source: weathered quartz diorite | place: Puerto Rico | collected 2017-06-21 | reverse complement strand
CTCTCCAGTTCGTCCATCAAGCGGGCTTTCTGCTCCTCGGCCAATTTGCGCTGGCTGATGTCCCGCATGATGCCGACAAACATATCATGATCGCCATCGTGCATCTCCACGACCGCAAGATCCATGGGAAATACTGTGCCATCCTTGCGCAGGCCCATCACTTCGCTGGGTATACCGAGGCCTTTCAGCTTCCTCATTGCGGGGTAGCTCTTGAAATGGTCAAGAAGGTGATCCTGCTCTTGATCCTGCACTTGCTCCTGTGGAGGAAACAGCATTCTGATATTTTGCCCGATTATTTCGTTTTCGGTATAACCAAAAATACTTTTGGCGGCGGGGTTGACAGTTTTGATCACGCCTTGTTCATCAATCGAGGCCACGCCATCAATCATGTTGCTCAATAAAGCCCGAGTATGTGCCTCGCTGGCGCGGATGTGACCGATAGTTTCCACCAGGCTGTCCCGCATTTCCTTCAGGGCGCGCATAAGCTGACCGATTTCATCATTCGAGCGGATTTCGAATTCCTGCGTGAAATTACCCGCAGCAACTCCGCGGGCGATTTTTACCACCTCTTCCAGAGGCCGAAAAATCGCGCCAACAACGATGAGGCTGACCAGAAGGCTCAACACCAGTACGACGGCTATCGAGGCGATAAAAATGTTGCGAATGGTCCAGTAGCGGTCCTGTTCCTGGTTATATTCCTGCCTCGTCTCATCAAGTTGCAGTGCGATCAGTTTGCGAATGCCGTCATCGACCGGCCGATAAAGGGGACGAACCTTCTCCACGAGAATGCGATGCGCTTCGTCCATTTCATTTGCGCGCAGAGCAGCCACTGCCGGGTTCATGCCCTCGATGACGAATGCCCTGTGATGATCGGCGAAATCCGCGGCCAGCCTGTTTTCTTCGGCGGTCATGTAAGTCGTCGTATAAGTTACCCAGGCTTGGGTTATTTCATCGATGTTTTTGTCAATGAGAGCGGTATTTTTTTCGATGACCTGTGGTGTAGGCGTCAGCAGGGCCGCAGTAAGGGCAACTCGGTTGTGAAGTAAAAGCGATTCAATATGCCCCACCTGTTTGAGCGGGACTACACGATCCTGATAAACGGTTTTCAGTCCATCGATGGCGCTGCTCATTCCAAAGAGGCCGAGGATCTGGACTCCCAACAGGAAGGCCACCAGGAAAGAAAGGATAAAGACCAGGCGGGATCTGATGGTCAAGTTTTTGAGCATATCACCGTGTGTAAGAACGCGAAGTTTTAAAACTCGCTCAATCCGCCGCAACGCCCCTCAGGAATCAGGGTTATTAATATTACCGCATATACCTGACGTAAAAAAACCTCTTTTTCTTCAATTTATTTATCGATCCTTACTTCAGAGTTGCTGAGCCTCGAACGAAGCCTTGCGGACTCATGAAGAGACCCCGCCATGAGCATAATGGACTATTGTAAAACCGATTCCAGCGTATAAGATGTGTATTGGATCTCTGTAAGCCTTCCCTGATCCGAAGCGTTACGGGCTGGCTTTCCACCCAGATAATCCATTAGGACAAATCCATTAGGACACGAGACTGCCAGTACTCGTTACCCGTGTAAGGCTTGGAGAGCCGCCTGATGGATTATCCGGGTTCAATATGCACGCAATCTACAACCTGAAGGGGGGCAGTTATGCAACTCAATACGTTGTTTACGACCGGGATTTTCGCGGCTATAGCCGCCGCACCCGCTATCGCCCATGAGTCTGTATATATGGCGTCACTCAATGGTCCCAGCGAGGCTCCGCCGAATAATTCCCCAGCGCTCGGTTCGGTAACAGTCACAATTGATTCCGATCTTGTCACAATGCGGGTTCAGGAGAGTTTCAGCGGCCTCACGGCCAATACCACAGCCGCACACATCCATTGTTGCACGGCAGCTCCCGATACAGGCACAGCAGCAGTGGCTACAACACTTCCTACATTTACGGATTTTCCGTTAAATGTAACAGCCGGATCCTATGATCATACATTTGACATGACGTTAGCATCAAGTTACAACTCGGCATTCGTTACGGCCAATGGCGGCAGTGTCAGTGGTGCGTTCAATGCATTGGTGGCAGGGCTGGACAATGGTACGGCCTATTCAAACATTCACAGCACCACGTTTCCCGGTGGAGAGATTCGTGGATTCCTGACGCTTGTCCCCGAACCGCAGACCTATGCAATGCTGTTGGCGGGGCTCGCTGTCCTGAGCGTATTTTTCCACCGAAGCCGCGCTTGATAAGACCGGGCGCGTTTGCCGGTTCTGCGCTATTCCGTCCTCGTTTGAGGGCTACCCGCTATGGCAGGGGCGGGCTCGCAGTCAAGCGGCATCAGCCGGAATCGCCGGGCGCATCCATGGCTGTTCTTTGCCGCATGAGTCCCCGGAACTGGTCCGGCGGTAGCGGCGGACTAAGCAGGTATCCCTGATAGGCATTGCAGCCGTGCTGGGCGAGGAAGAGTCTCTGTGCCTCTGTTTCCACGCCCTCTGCAATGACATTCAGTCCCATGCTTTTTGCAAGAAGTATGATGGCACGGATAATGGTCGCGTCATTGGAGTTAGTCAGTACATCTTTCACGAAAGACTGATCGATTTTTACCCAATCCAGCGGGAGCCGCTTTAAATAGTAGAGCGAGGAATAACCTGTGCCGAAGTCGTCCAGCGCGAAACCTACGCCCTTGGCTTTGAGCGCCGCTATTTTAGCGATGGTGTCATCCATGTTCTTTAACAACAGGCTTTCGGTAAGTTCAAGTTTGAGTTTCCGCGGATTGGCGCCTGCATGGTTGAGCGTGGAGAGTACTTGCTCGACGAAATCCGGCTGGCAGAACTGGCGTGAGCTGACATTTACGGCGAGATCGAGCCGTTCCGTTGCCGAGTCACGCGCCCAGGCCGCCAACTGTGCACAAGCAGTTTCCAGCACCCAATTGCCCAAGGGAAGGATCAGTCCGGTTTCCTCCGCATGGGGGATGAATTCCGCCGGTGCCAACAGGCCGCGCCGGGGATGCTGCCACCTTACCAGCGCCTCGGCGCCTATTACCCGATGTCCATCCACTTGGGGTTGATAATGGAGCAGGAACTCATTCCTCTCCCAGCTTTTGTGCAGATCCGATTCCAGTACAACCCGAGCGTTCATCACTGCCTGCATATCCGGATCAAAGAAACATATGGAATTGCGACCTGATGCCTTGGCTTGATACATCGCGAGGTCTGCCTGTTTCAGCAGCTCATCCATTGCCGCTGACCGATCATTGAACAGTGCGATACCGATGCTTGGGGTAGTGTGATGTTTGCAGGCACCCAAATTAAATGGTTGATTGAAAGCCGCCAGAAGTCGCTCGCAAATAGCTCTTATCTGCGCAGCGGCTTCCTCGGGATGTTCACTAAAGTCACCTGCCAGAACGACGACAAACTCATCGCCTCCCAGCCGGGCCACGGTGTCGCCGTCGCGTACACAGGATATAAGGCGTGGCGCAACCTGCTGTAACAGCAGATCACCCACATCGTGACCGAGGGTGTCATTGAGTAACTTGAAATTATCCAGATCGATGAACAGTAGTGCGCCCGTTTGCCGATTACGCGTGCTGGTAGCCAGGGTCTGCCGCAACCGGTCCAGCAGGAGCTGCCTGTTGGGCAGACCCGTCAAAGAATCGTAAAAAGCAAGATGCTGGATTTCCTTCTCTGCTATCTTGCGCTGGGTAATGTCGGTGTTGATCGCGAGAATCGACCGAGGCTGTTCATCATCGTCCCGGACTAAAGTCCAGTGAACCTCGGCGACCAACGTGCTGCCGTCCTTGTGCCGCTGCATAATCTCGCCACGCCATTCACCATCGCGCAGCACCAGCTGGTGCGCGTCATAGAAGGGGATGGGGTCGTCGTATATCACTTCTTCTATGGATTTGCCGATTATCTCTTCTGACTTCCATCCATAGAGCCGTTGAGCACCTCGATTCCAGAACTGAATACGATGATCTACCCCTCGGACAATAATCGCGTCTGTCGCCTTGTCAAGTAGCGATGTCTGCTGATGGATGCGTGCATCGGCTTCCTGGCGGGCTCTCGTGGCAATCTGTTGTTCTTCGACCGCGGACAGCAGTTCCGCGTTTACACGAGCCAGGGCCTCGACTTTTTCCCTGTTTACGGAGAGCATGAAGGAAACGACGGTGGACAGGATGCTTACAAGGAGGCCGCCAAGCAATATGAGCAGAGGCTCCTGGCTGCTCACAGCTTTTTCAAAAGGGGGGCGCGAAGCGGCCTCGATTACCCAGGTTTGTCCATAAACCGAAAGGGTGGTTGTTCGCCTGAATCGAGGTGGAGAGGAGGGGGTGGGCTGATTGCTGCTGCTTTCGAAAAGCAAGGCGTTTTGGCCAATGGATCCGCTTTCAAGAATTCTCAAGTCAATGTCATCAAACTCGCTGTGAAGAACAGCCCTGATGAAGTCATCCATTCTAAATGGCGCATAAATGTAACCGACGAGCGATGAGCGCCTTTGCTCAAGCGTCTCCGGCAATCCCGCCGGGCCATAGTATGGGATATACATGAGGACGCCCGCCTGGACATCTTTTTCGGTTTCCTGGACGAGCTTCACCTTGCCTGAAAGTGTGGCTTCTCCGGAATCCCGTGCACGGCACATGGCAGTTCGCCGGACAGCCTCTGAAAACATGTCATATCCGAAAGCACGACGGTTCCTTGCCGTGAACGGTTCGAGATATATGATGGCCGTATAGTCTTCCCGCGGACCATCGGGCCAAACTTCATATCGAGGAAAGCCCTCCGCGCGCACCGAGGCAAGATGCGCCGCCATTTCAGCCGGGCGGAAGTATCGGGCGAAGCCAACACCAAGGATTCCGGGGTAGCTGTCGTCCAGCCTTAGCGCATCGACGTATGTCCGCCATTCATGGCGTGAAACGGGGCCAGAAGCGAGCATGTATCCATAGGCCCCTTTCAATACCTGTTCATACCCCAAAAAATGATGCCTGATCTTGGCGACAGACTCGGACAAGGCCGTGTCGAACCTGTTGTTTGCGTTTTGCGCCTGCAAATTTTTGATAACCGACCAGCTTCCGGCGGTAATGGACAGAAAGACCGAAAACGTCAGGGCGGCTATTATTTCCCGGGAGTGCGCGTGATAAAAAGGAAGATTATGCGTGCGGATTCTAATTTGTGCCTCCGCGTTGAATGGCTAGGCAACAGGAAGGCAATCGAGTACAGCCATCAATTGATTGCTGCATCACTCTTGTGTAAAGGTCATCAAAGTGACTGGCGGTCCGGATCGGGCGAGATTCTTGTTTAACGGCCGAATAAAGCCGCTACTTTAATAACTTATCACAGAATTTAATTACGTAAGTATTATATAAAAGGTTGGGTCCGGGCTTATTTGTCAAATAACGGTAATATTCTGCTCCATATTATGGGTTTAACTACTGCCGAAACTCGTGCTGTATTTGCTTCCCGAGCCGGGCCCGAACCTTGGATTCGAGGATTAACTGCCCACCATCTCGATAGCACCCGAGTAAAGCGCCCAATACCTTAGGGCCATCGTCGTTCATCTACATCAGTGTTATATTTACGCCAAGTTACATTGTGATAAGATAACCAAGGCGGGTAGCCCTTAGCCGGGGCGAGCTACCGTCATCTATTTGCACGGCTATTCGATCCATTTCAAGAGAAGTGCCGGGAATTCCGAGGAAAGCAGGGCACAAACTATTCAGAAATATATAAGCCCGGATGGTGAAATTGGTAGACACAAGGGACTTAAAATCCCTCGGGCCTAAACGCCCGTGCCGGTTCGATTCCGGCTCCGGGCACCAGTAAAGACAATCACATACGCTACTTTTTTGCTGCCAGTTTTAGGTGCTCCGGATTGCGCGGTGAGCATTTTTTGCTACCGGAATGCGCAAAACAAAATAGTGCCTTAATAGTGCTTTAAGGCTGTCGGCCTCTTTGTCATGGTTGTTAGCTCCGGTGATATTGCTGCTGCCGTGCCTGAGCCTGAAACCTATGCCATGATGCTGGCTGGGCTTGGTTTGTTGGGATGGCGGATGCACCGCGTTAGAGACTGACCGGCAAGAATAAAAACGTGTATTTCATTAATCCGCTTCGGCGGATTTTTTATTTATGAGCTTCAGGCTTAACAAGCAGCTTTAGCCTGCCAACAGGCCCGGTGAGGGGTTTTTATATACTGCAAGCCACCGCCGGAGTTATCCGGGTGAGGCTGAGGCCATAAGAAAATAAATCCACGGTTCGTTTCAGAGCTGCCATATGATTCAGGTTCTGCAAGACGGTTGTTCTGGCAAAACTTGAAAATCCGCAATAATTTCCTACGATTGAATTTCATCCTCGCAATTACGCGCTGTAATCTTGGCGGGATTTCGAATCAACCGGGAGACCTTAATGGAAAAGCATTTCCGCATTTATTTTACAGTCGTGGCTCTGGCCGTCTGCTCGTTTTTTACGGCGCAAGCCGCTCTGGCCGACAAGCCGGCGGCGGGGATTGGTTACACCAAGGCGCCAGTCTTTACCACCCAGGAAAAAATCGTCTTCACGCTGAAGACCAGCTATGGCGATTTGTGGAAGCATCGTGCGCCGCCCAACGCCGAAGTACCCGAGGACATCAAGGAATTCGAGGCGCCGGGGCAACTTTCCTGGACGGACAGTAAAGGCAAGCATGATCTGCCGGTACAGGTGCATCTACGCGGGAATACCAGCCAGGTTGCATCGCAATGCCCCTTTCCCAAGATGACTCTGAGCTTTGAAGAGGATGGGGGAGGGGAAAGGGTTTCCAAAGGGACGCTATTCGATGGCTTGAAAACGATCGGGATAGGCACGCATTGTGGCGGCAAACCCGGTTCTTCGGTACGTTTTCACCGTGTTTGGGGAGGGCTTGCGCCGCACCGGGAAGCACTCATTTACAAGGTGCAGGAACTCCTTTCCATACCGGGCTATCAGGCAGCGCCGGTAAGCTTCAGCTACATCGATAGCAAAACAAATAAAGCGCCCGTTGAGCCGCGGCCAAGCGGATTCGTGGTGGATCGGCCAATGCCCGGATTTTTCCTGGAGGATATCAAAACCTTTGTCAAATACGCGGATGGCAAGGAGATCCGTGCCGCGGACGCGCGCTTTAAGGAGCCTGGCAAACCTTATATCTTCACCAGTATTGTGAACGCGCAAAGGGATGCACGTGCTGCCGGTTCAACCATCGAACCCATCGATCCGAAAGATATTATTCGCATTTCGCTTTTCCAGGCACTGGTCGGGAATTACGACTGGGAACTGCGCAATTCTCCCGGTGACATCCCTGATTCGCAAGGGCTCTGGAACATGAAGGTCGTTGAAGCCGGTGGCAACTGGGTTGTTTTTCCCTACGACTATGATCTGGCGGGCTGGGTAAAGGCTGACAATTCCGCGCCTGAATTGCCCGACCTGTCTGATAGCCGTTTTTTTAAGCCTGGTGATATTTCCGTGGTCGTGGACGAGTTCAAGCAAAAACGGCCGGCCATCGAGGCGCTGGTGGATGATTTGGCTAAAGAAGACAATGGCGGCGCGCGCAGTATAAAGGCGCAGATCAGTTCCTTCTATGATGCTTTGGGCAGAAAGTTTCGCTGATTGAACCGCCCGGGTCAATAATATGCCTCTATATGGTTTTCAGCAGGATGGGTGGAGTGAAGCGCAACCCATCATTTGATCTGGGTTGGTGTATTGTTGAATACAGGTTTTGATGGGTTCCGCTACGCTTTACCCATCCTACGTAAGCCAAACACACGGGTAAATATTTCAGAAATATTTCTATTTGGCCCTAAAGTTTCATCAAGGACGGCCGTTGTCTGGAAAAGCGGGCACAGCCTTGTGCCGCAGTAGCCAGCGCATTTCCTCGGCGGTTTTTGCGACAGCCTCGTATTGTCTTATCTGTAGGAAATTTTCCTACACGGAATTTCTATTATTTCTTACCTGCGAATCGGATGCATTCCGGTTTCATGGGACCGTGCGGATGAGCACAATGGCATCCATCACATTGATGGGGAGAAAAAATGAAATCCAACGAACTGACAACCGAGATCAAGGAACTCAATCTGACCTATCTGATGCTGGCCCAACAGATGGTTGCCACTGACAAGGATATGGCAATTTTCAGGCTGGGGATAAGCAAGGATATCGCCGACATACTCGAAGTGTTGACGCCAAGCCAGATCCTCAAGCTGTCAAACTCCAATATGATGTTATGCCGGATACGTTTTGATGACAATCTGGTGTTCGGCATGCTGGCGAATTACAACAAGGACAAGGCCATGGCGCAATCCCACGCAGCCATCCTGATGGCGGGCCAGCCGGTTGAAGAGATTTCCTGAACCGGGCCGCAACAGGGGGGAATTATAATGCGCAAAAAAAGTGTCGTGTCGGAAGCCAGGGAAATCCAGACTGCAATCGAAATGATTCATCTGGGCGCCCGCCTGCAGTTGCTGGAGAGCGAAACCAGCCTGAGCCGCGAGCGGCTGATCAAACTCTATAAAGAATTGAAGGGAGTATCTCCCCCCAAGGGCATGCTGCCTTTCTCCGCCGATTGGTTTCTGACCTGGCAGCCCAATATTCATTCTTCCGTATTTATCGATATTTATCAATATCTCATCAGACATGCCGATTGCCGCGGTGTCGCAGCTATCGTCAAAAGCTACAAGCTCTATCTGGAACACTGCGAAATGACGGAGATGGAGCCGGTACTAAGCCTTACCCGCGCCTGGACTCTGGTACGGTTCTTTGAGGCAAAGATGCTTCAAACCACTTCCTGCACTCAGTGCGGTGGTCATTTTGTCGTGCATAGCAACGATCTCCACGCGCACTATACGTGCGGCCTGTGCCATATGCCTTCGCGCGCTGGCAAAACGAACAAGTTACGCGCGGCCGCGCTTGCGGTAGCGGCTGGCTAGCTCCTAGTATCGTCCCTCCAGCTTTCGGTTGTTCAGCCCCCACGGCGGCCGAAAGCTTTTTCCTCTGGAGGTGCAGGTAATTTTTTCTTCCTTTTCCTGCACGCCTAAGCTCCCGCATTGCCCATACAGCAAAAGAGCAAAAAGAGTCTGTCTGCAGCAGCTTCCAATTGGGTAGCCGAGGCTTATCAGGGAAATCCCGTTCTTTTTACCCTTTTCTTTTTTTAAAGTTAACCGGAGACCGGCCGTTACAAGGGTGAAGAATTCATCACAATATCTTCGCCGGCGTCTCAGCGCGATAGTAACGATAAAAAGCCGCAAGACACAAAATATGGACAAGGCGTAAGCGAGTGATCCATCCAAATATCAGTTCAAAATCAGGTGACATCGGTCAATGCTGGTCATAGTCGGACTTATCATCGTTTTCGGGTCGGTTTTTGGCGGGTATGTACTTGCCGGCGGCCATATTGCCGCACTGTACCAGCCACTGGAACTGTTAATAATCGGCGGCGCCGGAGTAGGCGCATTTATTCTGGGTAATACCCAAAAAGCCCTGAAAGCTACATTGAGGGCATTGCCAAAGGTGCTTCGTGGCCCCAAATACACCAAAGCCATTTATATGGATCTCATGGCGCTCCTTTACAGCTTGCTCGCGAAGGTGCGCAAGGAGGGGTTGATGTCGATCGAAACGGATGTGGATAATCCTGCCGACAGCGCGATTTTTACCCAATATCCCAACATCCTGGCGGATCATGAGATCGTGGAATTCATGACAGATTATCTGCGCCTTATGGTCGGTGGCAACCTTAACGCATTCGAACTCGAAAATTTGATGGATAACGAAATCGAAACACATCATCAGGAGGGGGAAATACCGGTGCATTGCATCACAAAGCTGGCTGACAGCATGCCAGCATTTGGAATTGTCGCTGCGGTAATGGGGGTGATTCACACGATGGCATCCGTGGGTTTGCCGCCATCCGAATTAGGCATGCTTATTGCGCAAGCCCTGGTTGGCACCTTTTTGGGCATTTTGCTTGGTTATGGTTTAGTGGGTCCATTTGCTGCGGTGCTGGAGCAGAAGCTGGGTGAATCCACCAAAATGTTGCAATGTATCAGGGTAACCCTGCTTGCAAGCATCAATGGCTACGCTCCAGCACTGGCGGTTGAGTTCGGGCGTAAAGTGCTTTACTCAACCGAACGGCCCAGCTTCTCCGAATTGGAAGAGCATGTGAGACAGGCCAAGAAAAAATGATCGGAGGGGGAAGCGGCCATGGCTGAAGGACAGCGTCCGATCGTCATCAAGAAAGTCAGGAAGCATCACCGTAATCACGGCGGACAGTGGAAGATCGCCTACGCGGACTTTGTCACGGCCATGATGGCGTTCTTCCTGCTCATGTGGTTGCTCAGTTCTTCCACAACGGCTGAATTGGCAGGCATCGCTGCATACTTCCGGTCTCCTCTCCAGGTGTTGCCGGCGGGTGGTCCCGGCAGTAACAACGGCACTAGCATAATTCAGGGGGGAGGCAGGGATCTCATGAGTCGCGATGGACGCACCAGCGGGCAGGATAGCAAAACCGGAAAACCCATCAATCTCAAGGCCGCGCAGGCTGAACTGGATCGGCTCGATACGCTCAGGCTTGAAGATTTGAAGAGAAGGCTGGAACGATTGGTCGAGTCCAATCCGACCATGCGTCAATTCAAGAAGCAATTACTGCTGGACATCACGACCGAAGGTTTGCGCATTCAGATCGTCGACGACAAGAACCGGCCCATGTTTGCCCTCTCGAGAGCCGAGCTGGAACCCCATACCAGGGATATTCTGCAAAAGCTTGGCAGCGTACTGAACGAGATGCCCAACAAGATAAGCCTTTCCGGTCATACCGATGCGAAACCTTATCCAAGCGGTGAGAAGAACTACAGCAACTGGGAGTTATCTGCCGACCGGGCCAACGCTTCGCGACGAGAGCTCATCTCGGGCGGCATGCATGAGCAGAAGATGATGCGCGTGGTGGGTTTGAGCGCCGCCGTGCTGTTTGACAGGGACGATCCATTCAATCCTGTCAATCGGCGTATCAGCATTATCGTAATGAGCAAAAAGGCTGAGGAGGCGTTAAACAAAGAAGGCAGTCAAACGAAACAGATCAAGACAAATACCATAGTGGATTCGCAGGCTGCCTGGTTTACCGGCGCCAGCTAGCAGCCTGCCAGGGCATTGCCGCCCATCCACAATTGTTGGGCAGTAAGCTGCCTGTCCCGTCCCTATCTCTGCTTGCCATATATCCCTGAGCATGGAGATGATATGCCGGAAGCCGGTGTCGCAGGGCACCGATACCTATTGGTGCCCGATATTTTATCAACTTTGGCTCTCCATACCGGCAGTAATTTGTCCCAAAGCGGAATTGCGGGATGAATTTCGGTCTTTTCCTCTTATAGCGTATTTCCCGATCGTTCGATAATGCCGCAAACCCATGTATTGACGGGGCGGTTATGAACGTGTGCGAGAGATTGGGCGGTGAGTGAAGAGAGCGATATGGAAAGAACGGAGCCTGCGTCACCAAAGCGGCTCGAAAAATCGCGGGAGGACGGGCAGGTGCCGCGTTCGCCCGAGCTCTCCACCTTCGCGGTTCTCATTACGGCTGGGGGCGGCCTGTGGCTGATGGGCAGCCATCTCGCTGTGCAACTCTCCGATTTGATGAGAGAGGGAATGAAATTTTCCCGCATCGTCGGCTTCGATTCCGGGCTGCTCGGAGAGCGGTTGCTCGATCAGTCCCTGCATGCGTTGGTCGCGTTGGCTCCCTACTTGCTTCTGATGTTTCTGATAGCGCTTAGTGCGCCACTGCTGCTTTCCGGTTGGCTTTTTAGCTGGAAGTCAATCACACCCGATTTCAACCGGATCAACCCGTTAAAAGGCTTGACTCGCATATTCTCGCTCCATGGCCTGGTTGAACTGATCAAGGCGCTGCTCAAGGCCTCACTCATCGGCGCAATAAGCGTCTGGACGATTTGGCAACACAAGGAGCAGGTCCTGTCGCTCATCGGCGCACCGTTCGTAGCGAGCGCCGGACACATGGCTGAGCTGGTAATCATGAGTTTTCTTGCGATAGCGGGAGCCATGGCGCTGGTTGCGGCGGTGGACGTACCGTTCAAGCTTTGGGATCACCACCGCAAGCTCAAGATGACCAAGGAAGAAGTACGGCAGGAAAATAAGGAAACCGAGGGTGATCCGCACGTCAAAGCCCGTATTCGCGCGCAGCAGCGGGCTATGGCGAGAAAACGCATGATGGCCGAAATTCCCACGGCGGACGTGATTGTCACCAACCCTACCCATTATTCGGTCGCACTCAAGTACGAGGATGGCAATATGCGCGCTCCGCGTGTCGTCGCAAAAGGCGCGCATCTCATGGCCCTGAAAATTCGCGAAGTAGGCCGCCAGCATCAGGTTCCATTGCTGGAAGCTCCCCCGCTTGCGCGCGCCCTTTATCATCATGCCGAACTGGGGGATGAGATTCCGCAGACGCTTTATAACGCCGTAGCGGAAGTGCTGGCCTACGTTTACCAGCTTCGCCGCTACCGCAAATCCAATGAGTCCGGAGAATATGCAGGGAAAGCCCCCCGGTTCCCGGATGATCTCCCGGTTCCCGCCGAACTGGATCCCGGCGAGTAATGCGCGGATATATTTGACAGGCAATAATCCATGAGTTCGATCGCCAAACTGACTGACATATTCGCAGGACTTAGAGACATCAAGGCGCGCAGCCTTGCCAGTCCCTTACTGATATTCATGATCCTCGGCATGATGGTGCTGCCGCTTCCAGCATTTCTGCTGGATATGATGTTCACGTTCAATATCGCGCTCGCGATCATGGTGCTGCTGGTCAGTATTCAAACGCACAAGCCGCTGGATTTTGCGGTGTTTCCCACCGTCCTGTTGCTCTCGACATTATTGCGGCTGTCGCTCAATGTGGCTTCCACCCGCATCGTGCTGATGGAAGGGCATAACGGACCGGATGCGGCAGGCAAGGTCATTGAAGCATTCGGCCATTACCTGGTTGGCGGCAACTACACGGTGGGCATTGTCGTATTCATCATTCTGGTAGTGATCAATTTCATTGTGATTACCAAGGGTGCGGGCCGCATTGCGGAAGTCTCGGCGCGCTTCACTCTCGATGCAATGCCGGGCAAGCAAATGGCGATCGATGCCGATCTCAACGCTGGCCTTATCGGGGAAGAAGAGGCGGGCAAGCGCCGTGCCACAATCACCCAGGAAGCCGAGTTCTACGGTTCGATGGATGGCGCCAGCAAATTTGTGCGGGGCGATGCAATAGCGGGAATTCTGATTCTTTTTATCAATGTAATCGGCGGTTTGATCATAGGCGTGCTTCAGCACGATCTGGACATTGCCACCGCTGCCAGGAACTACACTTTGCTCGCCATAGGCGATGGACTCGTCGCGCAAATTCCAGCGCTGATTATTTCTACCGCTGCTGGACTGGTGGTGAGCCGTGTTGGCACCGGTGAGGACATCAGCGGCCAGTTGGCCGGTCAGCTGCTTTCGAGACCTCAGGTATTGATTCTCACCGCTGCAATTATAGGTTTCATGGGCCTCATACCCGGTATGCCGCACATAGCCTTTCTGCTATTGGCCGCGGCGCTGGGCGGCGGCGCATATTTAATAATCCGGCGCCAGAGGCAGCCTGCGGCGAAGCCGCCAGCCGCGCAGGTCATGCAACCAGAGATACAGGACGCAAGCTGGGAGGATGTCGTTCCGGTGGATATCCTTGGGCTCGAAGTAGGGTACCGGCTGATCCCGCTCGTGGACAAAACGCAGGACGGAGAACTGTTGCGCCGGATCAAGGGAGTGCGCAAGAAGTTTGCCCAGGAAATTGGATATCTTCCTCCGCCGGTACATATCCGCGACAATCTCGACCTGCGCCCCAATGGCTATCGTATTACGCTCAAAGGCGTCTCGATCGGCAGCGGCGAGGTCAGCGTGGGCCATTATCTTGCCATAAATCCCGGGAGTGTCTCAGGTACTTTGCCGGGCCCCGTCACGAGCGATCCCGCATTTGGGCTGCCGGCAGTCTGGGTTGAGGCCAGTCAGCGCGAACAAGCACAGATCATGGGCTATACCGTGGTCGATGCGGGCACCGTGGTCGCCACGCATTTAAACCATCTGGTGCATAGCCATGCGTCGGAATTGCTCGGGCGTGCGGAAGTGCAGCAATTGCTCGACCTCCTGGCAAAGGACTCCCCAAAGCTGGTGGAGGATCTGACGCCCAAACTGCTATCGCTCTCCACTCTGCAAAAGGTTTTGCAGAATCTTCTCGAAGAAAATGTGCACATCCGCGATATGCGGACCATCGTCGATGCCTTGGCCGAGCATGCCCCTCGGGTACAGGACCCGCATGAGCTGACCGCCATGGTCCGGATTGCTTTGGGCCGCGCGATTGTTCAGCAAATCTGGCCGCAGTCCGGCGAGTTACAGGTGATGGCGCTGGATTCGGGGCTGGAAAGATTATTGACACAGGCTTTGCAGGGTAATCCACACGGAACCGGCATCGAGCCAGGGCTGGCCGAGACTCTTCTGCGCGAAGCATCGGGTGCGAGCAGGCGTCAGGAGCAGGTGGGCCTGGTGCCTGTATTACTGGTGCCGGCGTCCTTGCGGACGTTGCTGGCACGCTTCCTGCGCCGGGCGCTGCCACAGCTCAAGATACTCTCGCACGCCGAAATGCCCGATTCCGCCAATATTAAAGTCACCGCTATCCTTGGAGCCAGAGCATGAGTATCAAACGATTTTTTGCCAAAACTGCGAGTGAAGCATTGCGCAAGGTTCGTGATGCACTCGGACCCGAGGGGGTGATCCTGTCAAATCGCTCGATGGATGGGGGCATCGAGATAATGGCTCTGCGCCAGGATGATATAGCGGCGCTGATACCGGCTCACGCCTCCGGAGAGCCCGCAGTCACAGAACCAGGAGACGGGTACGGGATAACCACCCGTCGGGTAATGGAAGCGAATGAGGCCGGATCTGCGCATAACGCGCAAACTCCTTTTCTCTCTTTTCTCTCAAGCAAGAAAAATCGGCTTGAGCGGGCGGAAAAGGTTGGTACGGACAGCAAGTGCTTGTCCCCATCCGATGCTTCTCCGCCGTGCGACGAGGAGCAAGCGCAGCAGGAGCGACGCGGAATCGATACGAATGACAAGAATTTTGTTGCGTTTCATGACGCTAAAAAGGAATCCGGTGAATTTACCCTAAGGACGGGGACGGCACGGGCACCGGATTCTGCGAATTCCGGCAAAAAACGGCGTTCTACGAGAAAGTTGGGCCAGCCGACTCACCCTGAAGCGAATAAATCAACGGGAAAGGAAGTGCCGGACGCTCCAGTTATTGTCAGTCAGGACAAAAGGCGGCGCAATGCGCGCAAAGCAGCTGCTGAAGCGATTCAAGATACCGCAATTTCCAGCAAAAGGAAGCCGGGGCGGGCATCCGGGATCGACTCCCGCCAGTTGGCCAACGAGGTAGCGGCAAGCGTACTCTGGGAAATCAAATCGATGCGCGGCACGCTGGAACAACAATTGGCCTCGCTGAACCGGGATCAGCAAGGGCAGTATAAATTCACTCGCGGACATCTACTGCGCCACCTCCTGGCAGCGGACTTCAGCCCTTCCGTGGCACATGATCTGCTGGACCAGTTGCCGGATCGGTTGACCACGGGGAACGATGAGGAAGATGCGATAAAACACATAAAGACCGCGCTGACCCGCAATCTCAAGGCTACAGAAAATGAGTACGAACTCCTTGAAAAGGGTGGCGTTTACGCGCTGGTGGGCCCCACCGGCGTAGGCAAGACGACGACGACCGCCAAACTTGCGGCGCGTTGGGTCATCCGTCACGGTGCAGATAAGCTGGCATTGCTGACCACAGATGACTACCGTATCGGTGGTCACGAGCAACTGCGAATATATGGCAGGATTCTCGGAGTCAGCGTGCATGCAGTCAAGGATGCAAAGGATCTGGCGCTTGCTTTGGCCGAGCTGCAGGACAAGCACCTGGTGCTGATCGACACGGTGGGCGTGGGCCAGCGTAATCAGATGGTGGC
>JACXTT010006971.1_pt1 | contig 16031 bp, 15 predicted proteins | sample 9270951 | NCBI WGS metagenome assembly JACXTT01 (sample SAMN15532306, study PRJNA645909) | rock metagenome | isolation source: weathered quartz diorite | place: Puerto Rico | collected 2017-06-21 | reverse complement strand
CCGCGACATTTCCGAACTAAGAGAAGCTCTAAGGTATTTCAGGAAGTGGAAAAGGTGGCTCATCTCCGAGCGTCGATTCTACTATTTCCAAGACGTCTCAATTCCCGCTGCACATTTCGGCGGTCACCTGACCAGGACAGGCTGCATGTATTAAACGCTTGTCGCGACGACGAGCACGCCGCTTGTGACAGGGACGCCGGAGCTTCACTGACGAGCTCCGCGACGAGTGCGTTACCGGCGCCAGGCGCTTGCTTGATCCTAATGTGCTGAAAGCGCTTTTCAATCGTTCCAAGCCCGCCTATCAGAATTGAGCTAGTTGATCCCCCGGGCCGCAGAAACATAGGGAGCGATCCATTTCATGGTCGCTCCTTTTATTAGTATGCCTCAGCGGGATCAACACCGACAATCCGGCAGAAAAGCCCTCTGCTCTTGGAGGGCTTTTTGGGGTAGTGGTGTTGGCGATACCGCCGAAAAGGAATTTCTATCAAGAGTCTATCGAAGTTATGGGATCGGAGCGCATGGTGGTCGGCCAAAGAGAATATACCGGATATCCACTTGGGTGCCGGCACCTAGAACAGAATTAAGTCCGTAGCCGAACGCACTGAATAGATTTCCGGGATTCGCCTCGGTAGCAGGCTGCTGCCGGATTGTCACGTAGTCTCCGTACCGAGTCGTGCCAACGTTGCTCGCGCTCGTGATGTAGACCACGAAGTCCCCCCAGAAACCCACGACGTGGTTTTCGTAATTGCCGTTGCCACCGTACTCCAACGAGAGGCCGACTTCTCCGGAGCAGGCATCAGTGGCTAGTGCTGGATACGCAAAAGCGTAGCTGTTGTTCCAAATTTGTACTTGTTGGATCAGGCGGAAGTTGTTGGCACGGTCAAGCGTTACCATTTCGACGTGCGGTTGCTGAAAAAATCCATCCGTCCCGGCGGTCCATGCGAACCAAAGCTGGTCAGACAAACGCGTGGCACCGATCACGCCATTCCGTGGAAAGGAATTTCCCCCAGGACCATTAAAGTTCTTTGCAAGCCAGTCCTGGCCATCCGGCGTGGTCGACGTGGGAGCGTTGTTCGCCCAGCTTGAGATGTCGACGTCGCGCCAGAAATAGGTGCCTGAGCCCTCGGCAAGAGAAAAGACACGCATCTGGCTGTTGTTGTTGTGCCCGGCCCAGAAGATTTCGTCCCCCGTATCCTGCGCGAGGTGGCTTCCCCAAGCCATGGTACCGAGCGCTGGGTCGGTGAACTCGATAGTGATGGTGCCGCCCGCCTGGAGCCCTGCCAACGATGTCCGTGCGACCTGGAATCCGCCGCTGCAGCCGCCACCGGCATCCCAACTGATGTAGAGGGAGTTGTTTCCGACTGAGAGGTCCGGGTAATCGAAGCTGCCGCACACGCCGAAAATGTTCGGCGTCAGATTCCAGTAAGTCCAGGCCGTGCCTCCGCTGTTGATGATGTCCGCCGGGCTGGCCGAGGCAAGGCGATACCCGTTATTGCCTTGGAGGAGCCAAATGAAGCGATCGATGCTCGGCACATACTGGACTATTTGATCGCAGCAGAAGCCAACTGCATCGGCGGGGAAGACTGTAGTCGGGTTCAATTGAGTGAATGTGCTACCGCCGTCGGTTGAGTAAGCCGCGAACCAGTTTGCCGTTACGAAGACCATCCCCCCACCAGTGGCGCCGCCGCTCGGCTCTGCAGTGGTGCTGCTGCTGATCCCCAGGCCATTGTTCGCCAGAAACACTACAGGGGTGCCTGTGGCGCTCTTTGCGGATCTGGCCCTGGTATGCGACAAGTCGGGGGGCATCTGCACTCCAGTATTTTGGGCTGTCGGAGTGCCAGCTACAAACGGTGCTGTCGGCACCGTCCAGCCGGCCGCGTTGACTTCGTCGTCAAACTGAGGCGGTTGGGGGATGAATGGCGCACCGGCGATCCGGTTTGGTGGTACGGACGACGTGCGGAGCGGTGCGGACCCGGGAGCGGCAAATGGAACGATCAAATTGTTGGTGAGTGTAAAGCAGTAGATAGCGCCTCCCACAGCGTACCTTCCTTGCATGCTGAGAGCATAGCTGCTCCCTGGGACGAAAGGGCCACCTGCGAAGTCCGCATTGAGGACGGCAGAGCCGCCCGCCGGAATATTGCCCAAGTTGAACGGCAGGACGGAGGGGGAGGTGAGCATCCCATCGCTTAGTGAGATCGCCGACAGCTGGACGTTCTCCGCTGCCGCCGCTCCGTCATTGATGATGGGAAACGCGGACAAGAGCGTCGTTGAATTCACCACACTTACCCCAGGCGCGCCAGCAGTTAGGACTACGGGGGATGCCACGCACTCTACTTGGACGCTCAGGAAACTCCCGGGCTTAGAGGATAGCCTGATCTTAAGTTGATTCAGATCCCCGAGGACAATAGGTTTGACGATGCGGGCCACTCGCATACTGAGCTCATTGGGACTGACGATTTGCCGGCCATTAAGAACAACGTGAGCACTGCTTATCCGTTTCGTGCCGTCGGGATTCCCATTAATGATCACGATCTGACACGGCACTGTCCCACAGTGTTGGAATGTCTCGGCAAACGTCTGTGGCGGGCCGGCAATGCGAGTGTATTGCTTGGGTCCGAAAACCGGAGTCATTTGCGGAGCGGCAGGGATCGCGCGACCGAGAATAAGTGGGAGCGCTGCGGCAGCAACAAGGAGCTTTTTCATAAACTGATTGAGGTGATCCTATTCAGAGGCGCCATTCGTTATTCCGAAATCCGGAGGATCGGAAAAAATCGAGGCCATGCTGAAATCCTAGCCGAAGCGGTCCCGGACGCAATCTCAACGGATTGTCTAAACACGGCAAAATTGTCCAAAGGCGACATGACGGCGAACTTCAACCATGCACCGCCGATTGCAAGCATTGAGCTTTGCCTCTTTGCGGGTTGGGCCTGCCCTTCTGGGCTTCAGAACGGATAACCCTGGGCAGAGAAATATTTCTTAGTCCAGATGGGCAGAACTGTCGCGCAAGTATTTGTGCTGTCGCACGATCCGCGTTTTCTTCGCGCGTTGTGGGACGGTTACAAAGGTGGTGGGAACAACAGTTGTTTCCAATTCGCGCGAAAGGGGAATGGCACTGGCATCTGCGAATGAAGTATTACCCTGGTCGACGGCTTTTCGATACCAATGGAGGGCTTCCGAGGAACGGAAATGTTGAGCCAAGAGGTCCGCCAAAGCGACCTGGGCCTGAGCATCACCGGCTTCGGCCTTTTGTTTGATTGCAGCAACGTCACCAAAGCCCATAGTTAAGACACTTCGTAGCGGGTCTTGGGCACTGGCAGGATGAACGAGTAAGAAGTCTGCGGCTACGAGCAACTGTTTCCAGCGAAGTCGGATCATCCTGCTGGAGAATGGCGCGACTGGGGATCTGGGAGCAACCGAAAAACCGTTGGCCGAAAAAACCATTGACGCGGCGGGACCAAACCGAAGCAGTATTTGTGAAGGTGTCAGCACGGCTAGAATTGAAGCTGCAGCGAGGACCGAAAATCGTGCAGCAGATCGATGAACCGTTAAAGACGCCCTTTCTGCAATGCAAACCACTGCAGAGCAAGCCGCGCCTTGCGACTGATTACGAGCTTCGGCTAGGCTCCCTCCATGCCGTTCACTCGCGAAGAAATCCGTCAGATGAAAGAGGACAAATTAAGGCAGAATGTGTTGATCCCGTTGTTCAAGCAGATGAGTTTTCAGGATGTTTTCGAGTACCATGGTGGCCCGCAAGAGCAGGGCAAAGATATCGTCATGTGGAGGGCCGAGGAGTTCCGAGAGAGAACGAATTTCGCTGTGGTCGTTAAAGCCACCCGAATAACCGGTCAGGCCGCAGGTCAGTCCAGTGCCAATGAAGTCAGTTTTCAAATTACGCAGGCATTCGGTGATCCTTTTCGCGATCGGATCACAGGAGAGGAAAGACGTGTTCAGGAATGCATCGTGGTGAGTTCGAGGGAAATTTCCAAAGAGGCGGTAGAGAGCATTTCTTCCTTTCTGCGGTCTTCAAACCTGGAAGCTCGCACGACTTTTTGGGATGGTGATAAGCTATGGGCACTCATCGAGAAATATTTTCCGGCATGGTTCCACTTGAACGAACTCATTGAAATGCAAAAATGTTTCGACAGTATTGACCCCCATTACCGGCTGACAGTGAACACTGCGGGATCTGGGATCAAGGTATCTGTCGAGGGGAAGCCGGAGGTTGATAATCCGCCACCATTGCGCATCGGCTTGAAACTGAGCTTTCCGCCAACAGTGGAGGGGCAGGAAAAATTAAGACAATTTGAAGCTCATTTGAAAACTGGTGCACCGGTATCAATTCCTGAATCATTTCTTGAGGCGGTCGAATTACCAGAAGTGCTGAAAAAGTTATTTGGCGACGCGCGTAAATTTAGCAAGGTCGAGATTGGTGCTGCAGTCCAGGGTTCGCCGATTCGAGCCGCAGTTGAAGTGATCAGCAATGATGGGGAGACTGTTTCTTTGAGTCCGACGGAGTTGAAAGTGAAACAGGCGGGATCGGATGAGATTACGTTCAGCAACGAAGATCAGAATTTACCTTGGACAGTTTTGTTTGTGTGCAATTTCGCCAAAAAGCGAGGCAATCTAACCTTCGCGTTCAACTACGAAGGCGCGAATGTTCATATGGCCCTCCAGGTGCTGCGGTTTCATCGAGCGTTCACCAAGCCAGGATCCCTCAGGATTACGGATACCGTGACTGGAATTGAACTGGTGAATGGCAGGTCAGGAGAGTCGGCCAGTCCTAATTCCGCGCTGGAAGAAAAGTGGATCGATTTGTTTCGCCAGCTCGATTTCATACAAAATAAAACGCACACACTAATTAACTTTCCGGCCACAACTATAAGCGGGTCAGAAGTGCACGAGATTTACGAAGTGGCTGAGATACTTCGCACTGGGAAAGCACGGTACCGCATTTCTGGCGTGCGGCTGGGTGGCCCTCGAAAACTTGCTGAGAATATAGTTAATGCTTCTACCGTCAGTGACTGGGCTTGCATAGTTGTGAATGATCAAGAGATCATTAGCATTTTGGGATCAAAAATCCCGCTGGGCCGATCTGTAGGCAGGTGCCGCGGTATGGCGTTGCGCGCCGGCCAGGTCGAGGTCTTGAGAGAGCAACTGAAAGACGGCACCAGGTCAACTTTCGAGGCCATTTTCGAGAAGCCTGGGGGCACCTTTTTGGAAAAGTATTTTTTACAGTGGTTGTCCGCTGAAGAGGCGGCGCTCGTGGAGAAGCAAATACCGCCTGATTCGGGACTCCTTTTCCGCTCGGGGTGAAGTCGCTGCTGTTGTCAGTCCTTTGTCAGTCCTCGGTTTTCGATCTTCTTCGGTTTAGCCCGCGGAAGACAGGCAAAGAGGCAGAGCGAAGTTCATTGCGTTCTGATGGTTCGAACGATCATTTTGCTTTAGCTGCGCCGCCGGCTCAGATATGCCGGGGACGGCATATTTGCCATCCTTGTTCTTGTGTCCGGAGGCGCAATTATTAATCCTGTAATGGAGTACGAATCCAATTCTCGGAAACCTCGGTGCGCCTGCGGCAAAGTTTGATTTGATAAAAGGACCGCCGCGACCAAGCGGAATTTTCTGGAGAGCAGGGGTAACGCAAAGAAGCTGAGGATTTACTGTTGCCCGGAATCAGAGGCCTGGCACTTAACCAAAGATGTATAGCAGGTGATAAGCAGGCCCCGTACAAGTGCAGGGCTATCTGAGCAGCACTGAATGGAATATGGTGTTAGCATGGGTTGTCACCCGGACCAAACATGCGCGTCGCCCCTCCAGGGCCAGCCGTTCCGGGAGCTTGTCTCCACAATTGGCCCGTCGTAATTAAGCTAAAGTCTTCACGGTTAGTCGTGCAAACCGACATGCTCGTTCAATTCTCTGATCTGTTTGTCGTGGAGTGCCACTAAGGAGACAAGCGATCGGTTGCTCGTGACCAAATCTTTGATGTCGTCTCGGAGCAATCGAATTTCATCGACCAGGAGTTTGAACTGGTCTTTGGTTGCCATTTTGGACACGACATCGTTTTGAATCATTCGGGCGAGTTCGTCTGAAGATATAGATGTGGATCCCCTTGCCATAAGATAATTATAACAAATCGGATATTTGACTGAATATTGACTGACCTGTAGCTCCTGTGTTGTCAACAGTTTTGCCGGGAGCATCAACCTCACCCTGCTTGTATTTGCTGTCTGAGGACCTAGACTTGGGCCACACTCAAAAGAGAATAGGGAAGTCGAGTACCTAATTGCTAAGGTATGTTCCGGTAGTACTGCGAACCGTCGTTGACGAACTTCGCTGTCCGAGTCGGCATCCCTTCGGGGAGCCGACGCCGATGGAAGCTGCACACCGAGGTATCCAAGGCCTTGGCCACGGCGCTGACGGTGGCGGCGCTGACGCTCTCCTCGACCAGCGTGGCCAGCGCCCGGCCGCTCTGGCGGGTAGAGACGCCCACCAGGAACACTTCTTTAAGAGCCTGGTTAATCACTGGCTCCCGCCGACCGTAGCGCACCAGCACGTGGGTGCGAAACCGGCCCGAACGGGTCCGGGGCACCTTCAGAGGCACCACCCCCAGGCGCGTGGTCAGGTTCCGCTCATAAAAGCCATTGGCCTGATCGACCCGCTGCTCTGAGCGCTGGTAGGGCTGGGCGTTGAGAAAACACTGCCGCTCATAGCCCATCAGCTCCTCCAGAAACTGCCGCTGTCGGTCTTTCATCAGTTGGTCCAAGTCTTCAAAGAAGAACTCGTGTTTTGAGCCTTGCAGCCGGCGCCAGCAGGCAGCAGGCTCGTAAGTGAGGGCTTCAAGGGCTCTCATGGGTGTATCGCCTTTCGCTAAGAGTTGGGTTGTCATATTCGTTTCAACCCCGATACACCCGCTCACTACGCTTTTACACAACAACTCTTACGCCACCGGTGATCAGTCGCTGAATTGAATGCTTGACCTGGCTCGGCTTTCCTGACACTCTTTCTTCCGAGCGGACCCACCGCTTCCCCTGCGGGACTTTCATGGTTTGCTGCCCGCGAACGAGAAAAGCCCGCGGGGTTTTTTTATGCCCTGCATCCGCGCTGCCACTCGCCGGCGGCCCCACTGCGGAGCTCTAGCCGACCCTTTCCACTATCCGCCCGACCAGGCCGCCTCCACCCTTTTCAACCTTTTCTCAACACCACCAAAACCGCCTCTCTCAAAAAGATTGAAACGCTCGCTCCTCCAATTCACCTAAGTCCTTGAATTTCCACCTCCTTCCACCTCCTTCCAGCCCATTTCAATCTTTTATGCTGGCGGTGGCGCAGTCCGATATTGCGAACCCGGCTGCCGAGGAGATTGATTGGCAGACCAGGGCGATGAGTTTCTCCCGCAGCAAAACGGGGACGGTCTCGATTATCCGTTTCGGCGGCGAGCTCGAAAGGATTTTGCGGTCGCTGCCGCAGGGAGCGGCGAAACGTCTGCATGGGAACGTTTTCTCGCCTGCCTTAGAGGGGCCAAGTAGGATGCTGCCCATGTTTAGGATGCTGATGGGTCTGGCTGGCGGGGTGCCCATTGTGGTGCTCGGGGTGGCGGTTTTTGCTCAGAGGTTGTTTCGACGCAGGAGAGGTGATCGGGCGCCGACGGAGGAGAGGTTGTTGCGGCCTCCGGGATATAGTTTAGGGAGGCAGATTGAAACCATTAGTGAGCGGTACACAGACCTGCTGCTCGCGGCATTTCTGTGTGCCATGGTTGCGGTCGGTGCGTTTGTTGCGTCGCCGAAGGGTAGTGGGGACGAGTGGGTGTTCCTAGTTTTCTTCGGGTTAGCTTCGGCTGTGTGCACGGCTTTCGCGTGGCGGAAATTGCAGGAACTGCGAGGAAAGAAGTTGGGGCTTTTGGGGGAGCAGACGATAGGTGATTTGTTGGGTCGGCTGGCGAGGATGGGATATCGGGTCTTCCACGATGTTCCGGGAACCGCTAAGTGGAACGTGGATCATGTTGTGGTCGGGCCGGGTGGCATTTTTGCGATCGAAACGAAGTGCCGGTCGAAGCGCCCGTCGAAGGGCGGCAGGCCTGCGAGCGAGGCGATTTTCGACGGGGAGGCGATTCGATTTCCTCGGTATTCGGATTTGGAGGCACCGGCGCAGGCGCGTCGGAATGCTGAATGGGTGGCCAAAGAGATGTCGAAGGCGGTCTGCAAGGAGGTGGAGGCGCGAGCGATCGTGGCTCTGCCTGGATGGTATGTGCCGAACCCGAGGAAGGAATGGGAGGTGTGGGTGCTGAGCGGGAAGATGGTTCCGAGTTGGATTGAGCAGGAGCCGAGGCGGTTGTCGGAGGAGCTGATTAATCGGGTGGCGTACCAGCTAGACCGGCGGTGCAGGGATGTGGAGATGTGAGGGGAGAAGCTGAAATATTGAAACGCTGAAAGCAGGGTCCCAGGCATGCGGTCTCAGTGCCACTGTAACCCAACCGTCGCGAGGCTTTGGTTGATTTCGTCCAGATGGAAGACGAGAACCGTTCCGTCGGCATTTCCGCAGGCCAACAACCGGCCAGCGCGGTCGAACTTGGCGAAGCCCGCGCTCAAGACGAAGTCCATGGCCAGGGTGACCATGGGTTGGACGTGGTCGGGGTCGAAAAGAGCAAGTCCGCGCAGGGCTTCTGCATTAGCATATATTCTGGCGGCCGGCCCAAGACCGCCGGGAAAGTGAGGTAGTGCCGGACGGACAGTTCCTGTAAGGACGTCGAGCACTCTAGCTGAAACTGCATTGCTTGCGAGATAAGCAGCAACCTCATTCCGTGAGTCGATGCGCACAGGTATGGTGGGTCCGGTTTGGGGCAGTACGGAAGCCCAAAGCGCTCGGCCTGTAATCGTCTCGAATGCGGAGATGGTCCGGATCAGGCCGTCCCTGGACTCGTGCCTTCCGGAAAGGATGAAGGCTGAGCCATCGTCGAGTATTTCGGCGTCGAAGAGGTTCGAATAGGCGTCCTTGATCTGCGCAATGGGGTTGGTCCTCGAGGGGGCGAGAAAATCGCGGACACGATATCGCCACCGATTCGTGTTTGCCTGATCGCGCTCGGCGCGCACCGATAGGAGGCGGCCTGAAGAGGCGAACGCCAGGCAGTCACATAGGCCGGGTGGCAGCGGCCATGAGTCGAGCATTTGACCGGCGTTGAGATCCCATAAGGTTGCTCTTTGTGAGGTGGAAAATGCGAGACGGTTGCCATCTGGACTGAACGCGAGAGCTGCGTTGTCCGCGAGGATGCCCTGTGGCACGCTAATCCTGTGAAGAAGTTCGCCGGTAGCGAGACTCCAAACGCCCACCTCCCAAGCGTGTGACAAAGCCGCGAGGGTTCGTTCGTCAGGGGAAAAAAGCACCTGGATGACTCGTGCCGAGAGGCCTCGGAGAGTTTGAGCCCCGTGGCCCATCTCCAGGTCCCAGACCTGGACGCTGTCGGGGTCATACCCGTTGGCTGTGCCGACAGCGAGCCGTTCTCCACTTTTGGAAAAATTCAGCGCTTTGACACTCCCGCCCGTCCGCAGGTCGAGCAGATGCAGTCCGGTCGCGGCATCCCATACTCGAGCTGCTTCGGTTCCCCCGGATGCGATCAGAGTTCCGTCGGAATTGAAAGCCACTGCATCGGCGTTGAAGCTGCCTCCAAGACAGGAGGCAATCGGTGCCTGGGCTTCGATGTCCCAAATTTTTACCGTGCCTCCTGCGTCACCGACTGCCAGCTCCCAACTGGGGTTGTGCGTGTTCTCACTCATTTGTCGCAGGCGTTGAAGAGCGAGGCTGCGCACGGCGCTGCGTCCAGACGTGATGACTGTGTCCTTCGAGTGGGGAGCGCTGAGGGGATGGAAGGTGACCTTATTTGCTTTGTCGGCTGTTGCAAGCGCGGCGCCGTCCGGTGAAAAAGCGAAGACGCTGACGGGTTGTTTTACCTGGTGGAGCAGAAGACCAGACGCGACGTCCCAAACGCAGAGGATGGGCTCAGCGTTGTCGGAAGTAAGCAGTGCCGCAAGGCGCGACGCGTCGGGCGTGAGGGTGACGGAGATGGGCGGATGATTGCTGCTGACTCCCGGTACAGTCGAAAGGGCTATGCGAGGCAGTTCGGGTGTGTTATTTCCTAGAGTCGAAATTACCAACTCATGGTGTGCGCGATCGAAAGTGACTTCGACAGGATTTGTGCCATGCCAAAAGCCTAATGCGCTGAGGCCGCCGTTGGTGAATGAGGTTGGCGAGTTGCCTGGGAGGTCGAAAAGATGAGTCGGCTGTCCCCGATTGGCAGAAAGGAGGCGCCTCCCCGCCGAGTCCAGAAGCATAGTGGAAGCTCCGAAGTTGGTGCGGTGCACAATTCTATGGGCGTCCAGGCCCGACAGGAGGGCGGTACCCCGATCACGAACATCAGGATGAGCTTTGATGCGTGCGGCATCACCGAGCAGTTTCCAAGTTGATTCAAACCACCCGGCGGAGCGGGGCAACAGGCGAGTGCTTTGGATCTCGGCCAGCAGTTGCTGCTGGCGAATGAGACGGCTTTGGCTTCTGGCTTGCAGGAGAAGGAAGGTGGTGAGAATCAGAACTGCGACAACGGGCATCGAGTAAAGGACGCGACTCTTAAGGCGCTCCAGTGCGCGCAAGCGAATGACCGATCGACCGCCCAGCAGGAGCGCCAAGTCCTGACGCATCAGTTCGACGGAGGCATAGCGTTTGGCAGGGTTGGCCTCGCAGGCCTTGAGAACGACTTCGTTCAGTTCCTGATAATCCCGCAATTCCGGGTCCTCGAGGTCCGCCGGCGGTTTGGGGAACTCGAGCCGGTCGTTGCCGGTCAGAACCTCGTAGAGGACTTTGCCAAGCGCGTAAACGTCGGCAGCCGGGGTTCCAGGCCCCTCCGGGGCGATGTAGCCGGGTGAGCCAAGGAATGTCGCGGCACTGGTGCCGCTAGTGACGAGCCCGATGTCCGCCAGTTTCGGCTGGTCGTTTACGAAGATGATATTTGACGGCTTGATATCGCGGTGGACCAGGCGGTGTTCGTGCAAGTGTTGCAGGGCTCCTGCCAACGGGAGGGCGATGTCGAGGCAGCGTTGGAACGGCAGTCGCCCCTTGAGGGCGAATTCGCTCTGGAGTGTTTTGGGGTTGTAGGCCTCACCGTCGATGTCCTGGCCGGTGAGCTGGTCGTCGGCTGCTTCCATGATATAAAAGAAGTAGCCTTCGGCAGCGTTGCGGCCCATGCCGAGGATGTCCATGAGCCCCTCGTGGGTGCGGGAAAGGGGCTCGAAGTTGCGGAGGCCTGAGAACTCGCGGTCGTAGGGTTTGTCGCTCTCGAACCTTGCCCGTCGCACGATTTTAATGGCGCGGTGAACGCCCATGATGTCTCGGGCGAGCCAGACCTCGCCGTAGCTGCCGCCGCCTATCCATTTGAGAACTTGATGATGCGGGACGTCGGGCCGGGGCCGGTCAGGTTGTTCAGGTCCGGTGGGATCGGGGACGCTAGAGCTCTGGCTCATCGTATTTGGCCAGGGTTTACTCTCTGGCGGCTTCGATTTCTTTGACTGCTTTCTTCAGTTTGGGAGAGAGCCTGCATTTGATCAGGTAAACCTGGCCGATATTGGTGCCTAGTATCTTTGCCACTTTCGCAGCCGGTGTCCCTTGAATCACGTATGCATGGAAGATCTGGTAATCCCTAGCTGCCACATTCCGTCTGAGCTTTTCCAGCGCGGCGCGCAGAAGGTTATCCTTCCACTCTTCGTCCCAGAGTGCGTCAAATCCGGCGGACGCGTCCGGTATCTTTTCCTCGGTCGCCGTTGCTGGCTCGCCGGCAGGGCCGCGCTTTGCCAGATGTGCCCGCGCAATTTGCTCCTTTGGCCGTTTGCGGACCTGGCTGATGATGCGCCAGCGGGTCAGGTTGAGGAGCCAGCTCCGGAACGACCCGAACGCAGGGTCCGCTTTGAACTTACCAATGTTCTTGCTGACCGAAATCAGTGTCTCCTGCAAGACCTCCTGGGCTTCGTCAGCTGTCAAACCGGAGCGAATGGCAACGCTGTAAATGAGTCTCCCGTACGTCTCGAAGAATTCCCTCCAGGTCTCGGCATTGTCCCACTGCTTCAACCGCTCGATGAGCGTCATGCGGGTTGGGGTGAGGTCGTTAGTGTGCTCGTAGCTTGACATGTCACATGATAACACGCGGCCAACCGACGGATTCTTTCAAAAATCTGTCTGGAACTCACGACGAAAAGGATTCCGTCACTTTTTTGAAAGAATCGCTTCGTTCTGTGCGTGTTCCTTGGCGAGCCCCCTTGGGCGATACATAAACCAACGAAATAATGCAACTGGAAAGCGAAAGGAAACCAAATGAAAAGCGAAACTCTGAAGACAATAGTGCTCACTGCTGTTTGTGCCTGTGCTCTGTCTCCGGCCCTAAACCATGCCCAAAACGTCCAAAACGCCAGCTTCGAATCTCCAAGCCTGGGAGGCGGGTCGCAATACCAACCCGCTGGCAGCTCGTGGACCTTCACCCCGTTTTCAGGGATCGCCGGTGCTGATCCGGCTTGGGGAGCACCCGTAGCACCCGACGGCGTACAAGTTGCCATATTGCAGTCTTGGGGACCGGGAGCTCCAACTCCCTGGACCAACTCTGAAATAAGTCAGGCGATCAGCGGATTTACTCCAGGGCTAAGGTACGTTGTCAAGTTCTCCGCATCTCAGCGTTGCTGTGATCCTCAGAGCCAGGACTTCAATGTCTTGCTTGATGGCAATGTGCTCGGCCACTTCCAGCCGGCCGGGTCCGCGTTCGAGGATTTCACAACGGCTTCATTCACGGCGACTGCTGGGACTCACACTCTTCGCTTCGTCGCGCTCAATTCGGCTGGCTACAGCGTTAATCCCAACGCGGACAACACGGCCTTCATCGACAAGGTGCAAATCGAAGGTAACAATGTGTTGTACACGTTCCAAATGCAGGGAGCTACGAGTGTAACTGGGCCATACACGAACTTTGCCGCTCCTGTGTTCCTCACCAATCCGCCCGCACCGCAAATGTTCTTCAAGATCAACATCAGTCAGACTCGATTCTGATGTTTTCGATCGGCGATAAGACGCAGCCAACAAAGTAGACATACAATGAACCAAAGGAAGCAAAGATGAAAACCACATGTATTAAAGCCATTAGTTGGCTATTGATAGCCATGGCCGTCAGTACGGCAGCCGCGCAGTCTTATGACGCAGTTGCGGACTATTCAACAAACGCCAATCCTAACGGTGCGTGGAGTTACGGATGGACGCCCACCGTGGGCGGGGCGATCACGCTCTACGACGCCAGTCGGACAATCCCTTTCCTCGGCCCGTCCGGTCAGGAGTGGTATCCCTCCGGCACGGGCGATGTTGCTCGCCCGGACATCGTTTTCTGGCAAGGGGAGATGTTGCTCGGTCCCCTGACTGGGATGGCTTACTCTTTGGTCCGGTGGACTGCGCCCGCTGACGGGGAGTACTTGGTGCAAGGGAGTTTTGCGCCGTTCTATCCGCCGATGTATAACGGGCAGCAATTCTTCGATGCGGATGTGCACGTGCTTACAAACGGCGTGTCTATCTTTGATGGCATGATCCATCCGGGAGGTGCCGCGGTGCCTTACTCGGCTAGCGTTTCTCTTAAGACGGGGGACAAGGTTGATTTCGTTGCTGGATTTGGAAATCGGGCCAATTTGGTGGCGGTGATCACTCAGGGGAATCGCGCGCCGGTCGCTGCCGATCAGTCCGTTACGACTGACCAGGGAGCCCCGGTGAACATAACGCTGACTGCGACGGATGCGGATAATGACGTGCTCACATATGCGATTGTTGCGCAGCCGACGCACGGGACGCTGATTGGGACGGCGCCTGATCTGGTGTATACGCCTGCGGCGGACTACAGCGGTGCGGATAGTATTACGTTTAGGGCGAATGATGGAAAGGATAATTCAAATGTCGCCACTGTTCAGGTTTCGGTCAGAAAACCGGACATCGTGGTTCGACACGCGGAGCTGGTTGGGGCCACGGCGGTCGTTGTCTCGTACCAGATTGATGCAGTGCAAGGCGTCAAACCCTTCAAAATGGCATTATACTGGTCGCAAGACGATGTTGTTGATTCCAGCGACAGCCTCGCAAGCTTAGAGACAGAAATAGTCGAACCCGCAGGGTTAAGCGCTGGATTCCACAGCATAGTTCTGAGCATTTCTCTGCCACCGCCAATTCAACCGATGGTAAAACCAAACCCTCTGGATCATTACCTGCTGGCTGTGGCCGACACGTCGCACGACGTAGATGAAACGGACGAAGACAACAATACTGCGTGGGTGTGTCCAGACACTGGCCAAACTGATTACAGTTTGCCACCGCCTGGCTTGGGAATTCACTTTTCAGGCCCTTCCGACCTTGGAGCTTGGGTTCGTGAGGCACGGAATCGTGCTCAGGTGATGAGGAATTTCTTGGGGCCAGGCAACGACGTAATCATCACTTCAATTATTAAAGGCGCGGCCCCTCCTCACTTCTCACTGCACTCAGCTTATGAGAAAATGGATGTCGTCATCGGCGGGCACACGAGTTGGGAGCAATTAGCACTTGCGGCTCAAGTGGCTGGATTTTGGGTTCACGCTGAAGGGGTGAAATTGTGCGGTGTTTATTGGGCACCGACTCCAGGCAAAAATTCTCACTTGGATCTTTACAACATTATTCCATAGAAAACGCGATTGGGAGGAGCAGAGGGTAAGAGCCCGTGTCATGGGTCCAGCGTTGCGTAAGCTCTGGACCTTTGTTTTTTTGGAAGGGTGGCGGGTCGAGGGCGCTCTCAAATGCAGAGTGTGGACTGCAGAGTGCGGAATGAGATTTAGAAATATTGCGGGAGTCCAGAGGGTCGAGGCCCTTTGGTGGGTCCAAGGCGGAGCCCAGAAAAAAATGAACAGTGGAGAATGCTGAATGGAGAACGGGGGGACGTCTGAAGACAAAAGTGGAATCCTGAAAACTGAAATGAGGACGCGGGCGGGCGCGGCACTTCCCACGGATCGGGCCGGGGCGAGCCAATGATCTGGCTGTTCGCTTTGCCGGCCGTTGCGGAAGTTTTGGCGGAACATGCCATATTCGTAGCGCAAACCGTAGCCCATGCCGGGAATTCCCAATGTCGCCATCGAATCGAGGAAACATGCGGCAAGGCGGCCCAGACCGCCATTGCCGAGACCCGCATCCTGTTCTTGTTCGACGATCTGGAGCGGATCGAGTTGAAGGTCTTTGCGCAATTCCTGCCAGGCTGGATCAATCATGAGGTTGCCGAGGTTGTTCGCCAGCGACCGTCCGAGCAGAAATTCCATGGAGAGATAATAGACGCGCTTGACGTTGCGCTGGTGGTAGGTCTTACCTGAATCGGTTTTCTTCCATCAGCAATTTACGATCCGCATCCGGTGAGCCGCCGACTGGCGAACCAGCGGACACGGCGTATGGAAGGGGACGGCGCTTATTGGCGATTTGAATTCGATTCTCTCGGCCACCGCATGACTCCTCTAAAGTTTGGAAGTTTGGGTGTGTCGAGGGGAGGGTCTTCTGAGACCTTAGACCTCGCGAGAGTGGCGTCCTCCGCCGCTCGTAGCGCGCCTTGGACGACGGTCAGGTTATGCTGGTTCCAGCCTTCTGCGACTTCGGTTAAGAAAAAACTCAGATTTCATAGTCTAAGTTAATTATTTTTAGTTTAACCGGGGCTGGGTGTGAATGCATTCTTTTAACCAAAATCGCCCTGCGTTGGGATTCGTTGCGTGGTTTGCCACAGGGCAGCCGATTGCACCTAGTACTGAGCGCGCGTTGCAAAGTCAATGAGGCAAACAATTCGGGGTCGAACCGAACGCGCTATGTTTCATGGCTGACGGTGAGTTCTGCGGTTTCCTCTGCGGGCGCAAAATCAAGGATAACTCAAAATTATCCGGCGCGATGAGCACGAATGTTTTCGACCCAGCGGCTCTTCTTTGGAAACCGTTGTTTGAGGCTGCGGCCCAGACGTTTGTCGGTGCAATAGGGGCATATAG
>JACXTT010006970.1_pt1 | contig 16031 bp, 13 predicted proteins | sample 9270951 | NCBI WGS metagenome assembly JACXTT01 (sample SAMN15532306, study PRJNA645909) | rock metagenome | isolation source: weathered quartz diorite | place: Puerto Rico | collected 2017-06-21 | reverse complement strand
GCATTCAATGATCGTCCCGCCCGGCTTGAGCAACCCCTGACGCTCCGCGTCGTCGACGATCTGGACCGCGATCCGGTCCTTCACCGAGTGGCCGGGGTTCACGTATTCCAGCTTGGCGTAGAGGGTCGCGCCCGTTTCCTTGCCGATGTGGTTGAGCCGCACCAGCGGCGTGTGGCCGATAGCCCGCGTCACGTCATCGAAAACCTGGATCATGGCGGCATTCTACTACGGCTGTCGATTCCGGAAATCGTCCAGCTTGAGGTCGCCCAGGTGGATGCGGTCGGCGAACACGGACCACGTCAGGTAGGCGGCGAGACACAGGCGGTTGGCCGACCAGTCCGGCTGGTGTCGCGCGCCGGCGAGGAAGCCGGATCGGAAGAACGGCTCGAGCGCCAGGACATCGCCCCAGGTCAGCCGTCCCGCGAACAGGTAGGACGGAACGTCGACCAGGCCGGCCACGATCGACGTGCGCAGGAAGGTGTGGGTCAGCATCAGCCCCTGCACGTAGATCACGTCGCGCGTGAACGCCACCCGGCCACGCGGGTCGCCGCCGCGGAACACGCGCATCGTCGAATGGTAGCTGTCGTCCAGACCCTGGCCCGAGCCGAGGTAGAAGCGGACCACCTCGATGAAATCGGCGCCCTCCAGCGCCTGGTGGATCGCCTCGACACGCAGCGCGATGCGCCGCAGCCGGCTGAGATCGATGGACGTCGTGATCAGCTCGGCGAACGTCGCCAGACCCTCCTGCGTCATCGTCGTGCGCGGCGCGCCCAGACCCAGGCTGGTCAGATGCGGCTGCTCGCGGCCGTTGAGCATGGTCGCCGAGTGGACGAACGCCTCGTGCTGCACGAGCTGCTCGATGTCGGCTGGATGGAACGACGTATGGCTGCGCAGGCGCAGCCGCCGCGCCCCCGCCGCCGCCCGCGACGACAGCGCCGGGTCCACCACGATCTCGAGCGGATGATTCTTGAACAAGGGAGCGACGCGCCGGCGCAGCGCCCGGGCGACGTCCACCGGCGTGAGAGAGACCTCCTCCTCGCTCCGGGACGCATGGGCCGTCAGCTCGTCGGAGGCCCGGATGAAGTGCCGCGCGGCGTCGAGATTCGTCGGCCCGCTCGCACCCAGGCCGTCTCCCGGCCGCCCGTAGAGCTCGCCGGAGAGGCGCGTGAAGTCGGGCCGGCCGGCGCTCTCGAGCATCCGCGCGGCGGTGAGGTAGCTGACCGCGGTGTCCCGCACGTAGCGCCCGACGGGGTGGGAGACGTCGCAGGCTTCCGCGATCCCGCGCAGCTCGCGGGCGCTGTCGGAGAAATCGAGCCTCGGAGTCTCGACCGCCGGCAGCGCGGGCCGACCAGCTTTCCAGGCCGCCACGAACTCGTGGTAGGCACGGGCCGGCCACTCGAGGTGGCTCAGAATCCTGATCGGCTTCGCCGCCTCGACCAGGCGTCGGTCCAGAACCACGTGATGCCGCAGCTCGCTGTCCACGACCCCCCTCCGCCGGGAGGGACCCGGGCGGGCGCGGCCGGGAGCGTCCGAGCCGCCCGCTAGGGCTGGCCCGTCGCCGTCCGCGCTGTCTCGCCCTTCACATACTTGCCGTACCAGGCCAGGTACCGCTCCTCGCGATCCTTCAGGTAGCTCGGCTTGCGGATCCCGTGGTACTGGCCGGGGTAGATGATCAGCTCCGTGTCGATGCCGAGACTGCGCAGTGCCTGATACATCTGCTCGGAGTTGAGCAGGGGGACGTTGAAGTCTTTGTCGCCGGCCAGAAACAGCGTCGGCGTCTTGATCCGATCGGCGTGCAGGAAGGGGAACGAGACATGCACCCAGGCGTCGAGCGTCTTCCAGGGTGGCCCCAGCTCCTCTTCGTACTCGACCACGTACTGGTCGGTGCCGAAGCCGGCAAGGATGTTGGAGATGCTGGCGCCGCTGGTCGCGGCCTTGAAGCGGGTGTCCTGGGCGATGACGTAGTTCGTCAGCATGCCGCCATAGCTCCAACCGCCGACGCCGAGCCGGTCCGGGTCCGCGATCCCCCTGGCGACGGCGTCATCGACCGCCGCCAGGATGTCCTGCGCGTCCCTGTTGCCCCAGTCGGCGTAGATCGCCTTGCAGTACTCCTCCCCGCGGCCCGAGGAGCCGCGCGGGTTGGCGCCCAGGACGACGTAGCCGTTCGCCGCGAGAATCTGCCATTCGAACATGAACTCGTTCTGGAACTGGCCGACCGGGCCGCCGTGGATGCGCAGGATGGCCGGGTACCTCTTGCCGGTCTGAAAGTCGGGAGGCCTGACGATGAAGGCGCCGACCGTCGTGCCGTCCTTGCTCTTGACGTGGACCTGCTCGACGGTGGCGAGCTTCAGGCGACTCAGGAGCTCCTGGTTCTGACGGGACAGGGGGCGGAGACTGGTCCCGTCCACGGCGAACACCTCCTCCGGCTCCTGCGGGGTGCCGTTGAGAACGGCGATCTTGCCGCCGGGGCCGACCGCGAGGTCGCTGATGGTCCGCGCGCCGCTCACGAGGCGCTCCACCTTGCCCGTGGACGCCTGAATCCTCGCCAGACCGACCGACCCGTCCTCCTCCAGGGTGCAGACGACGGAGGCCCCGTCCGGCGTCCATTGCACGAGGCCGAGCGTGCGGTCGAGGCCCGGGGCGACCAGGCGCGGGGCGCCGCCGGCCGCCGGGACGATCGCCAGCTTCGGTACGGAGTAATAGATGAGCTTCTGCGGCCCGCCCTGCAGATAGGCGATCTGACGGCCGTCGGGGCTCCAGGCGGGCCGCGTGTTCCAGTCCGGCTCGTCGTCCGCCCCCTCGAAGGTGGTGAGCTGGCGAGGCGCGGCTCCGGCCTTCGCCTCGATGACGAAGATGTCCCAGTTGTCGCCGCGATCCGGGTCCGTGCCGCGCTTGCTGACGAAGGCGATCGACTTGCCGTCCGGCGACCAGGAGGGGAGCAGGTCATCGTAGCCGCCTGAAGTCAGCGGCTCGGCCTTGCGCGCGGCCACGTCGAACAGGACGAGATGCTCGCGGCGCTTCCCGAGGTACCCGATCTCGTCCTGCTTGAACTTGTATCGGTCGATGACGATCGGCTTGGGGGTCTTGTTGTCGCATTTCTCCTTGTCCTCGTCGCAGGCCTCGGGATCGGGATCCTCCACGACGAGCGCCAGGCGCGCGCCATCCGGCGACCACGCGTAATCCTCGACCCCTCCCTTCAGGTCGGTGATCCGCTCCGCCTCGCCGCCGGAGCGGTTGAGGAGCCACACCTGATCGGTGTCGGCGGAGTAGTCGCGGCCGGACAGGAAGGCGAGATACTTGCCGTCGGGGCTGAAGCGCGGAGTGGTCTCGCGGTCCTTGCTGGTCGTCAGCCGGATGGTCTTCGACCCGTCCCAGCTGGTCATCCAGATGTCCGAGTCGCTCTTCTCCTCCTTCAGATCCATCTTCGACACCGCGTAGGCGAGCCAGCTTCCGTCGGGAGAGATCTGCGGGTCGCTGACGCCGCGGATCTCGAACAGGTCGTCGACGGTGAGCAGCCGCTTGTCCGCCGATCGAACCTCCGTCCCCGCGCCGATGAGATTGAGAACCGCCACCGCGACCGCCGTCATCGCCAGCCTTCTCATGGTCTGCCCCACCAAGGAATGGATCGCCTGAACACCGCCCGCCTGCCCCTCACGCTCCGTCCGACTCCAGACCCGACAGCCGCTCCAGCACCCTGGCCAGACCCTGCGTCCCCTCGCGCCCCGAGCCCGCCGCCTGGGCCGACGAGAACAACTGATGGACCAGCGACGTCGCAGGCAGCGCGGCCGCCTCGGCATCGCACGCCTCCAGGACGATCCGGAGGTCCTTCTGGACCAGGTCGATCATGAAGCCGGGAGCGAAGTCGCGCTGAATAATCCGCGGCCCCAGATGGGTCAATTGCCAGCTCTGCGCCGCGCCGCCCGAGACCGCCTGGATCATCACGCCGGGATCGAGCCCGTTCTTGCGCGCGAAGACCAGCGCCTCGCTCACGCCCAGCAGGGTGACCGAAATCAGGATCTGATTGCACAGCTTGGCGAGCTGACCGCTGCCCGAGGGCCCGCAGTACGTGATGCTCCGGCCCATCAGCTCCAGGACGGGGCGGACCCGCTCGAACATGCGCCGATCGCCGCCCGCCATGATCGCCAGGGTCGCCGCGCGCGCCCCGACATCGCCGCCCGACACCGGGGCGTCGACGAGGGCCGCCCCCCGCTCGCTCAGTCTCCTGTCCAGACGGCGTTCGGCGTGCGGGGAGATGGTGCTCATGTCCACCACGATCGATCCGGGGCGGATCCCATCGAGAACTCCGTCCGGGCCGGCCACGACATGCTCCACGTCCGGCGTGTCCGACACCATGATGACGACGACCTCCGAGCGCGCCGCGACCTCGGCCGGCGTGGCCGCGACCGCAGCCCCCCGGGACGCCAGCTCGGCCGTCTTCGTCGCGGTGCGGTTGTACACGGTCAGTGGATGGCCGCCCTTCAGGACGTGCTCCGCCATCGGGCGCCCCATGATCCCGAGACCGATGAATCCGACCGGCATCCTGTCGGCGTCGCTCATGTTCCGTTCTCCGAAACCGCCTCGGCCCGCACGATGGACAGCACGGTCAGCCCGTCCGGGTCCGTGCCTTCGACGAGGAACCCCTCGTCTTCATACAGGCCGCGGGCGCGCGGGTTGTTCGACCGGACGTCGAGCCACAGCCGGCGTGTCCGCGGGTCCTCCAGAACGAGGCGCTTCACCAGCCGAAGAGCCGCGCGACCGTAACCGCGCCCTTTTTCCGTGACCACGAGCCGACGCAGCTCGACGCTGCGTCGCGGCGGCGCAAGACCCGCCAGGATCGCGTATCCCACGGCGCGGCCGTCCGCAACCGTCTCGACGATGAAGTGCGCGCGATCGGCGTCGTCCAGCGTCTCCTCGTGCTGTCGTCTCGTCCACTGCGTCACGTAAGGACGGTTCTCCGCGTCGGCCTCGGCGGCCAGCACCCAGTCCAGGTCGCCGGACGCCGTCGGGCGCAGCCGGACCGGTGGCAATTCAGCGCTCGAGGAGCTTGGTCATCAGGCAGCGATCGCGATCGACGAATCCGCACCTGCGGTAGAGCTCCCGCGCCGCCGCATTGCCGCGCTCTGCCTCGAGATGCAGTGCGTGCACCCCCAGCTCCCGGCAGGCCTGCTCGACGAGACGCATCGCCCCGGCGCCGTAACCCTGCCGGCGCCGGCCGGCGTCGATGTACAGCTCGTCCACGAAGGCGTCGCGCCCGTGCCACTCCAGGCTGTAGCCCAGGGTCAGGGCGACGTACCCGAACGTCTCGCGACCGTCTCCGATCATCCAGACCCGCCCCAACGTCCGATCGCGCACCATGCCGTCGAGCGCGCGTCGCGCGCCCGACTCGTCGAACGGCGTCTTATCCTGCTCGTAGAGACGCTTCATGAAGCCGAGCAGGACGTCGACGTCGTCGGGCCCGGCCAGTCTCAAGATGGGATCCATCACGTCCGCATCGACGCGCCCCGGAAGCCGGGGCCGCGAGGAACCTGAGAGCGCCTCCGCTGCCGGGTGGGCCCGCACTATAGCCCAGTCCCCTGGCGGGCGACAAGGATGGGAGGGGCCGTTTCATCCGGACGCGGTCGCGTCCGAAGCGGGGGAGACCGCCGCGGACGCCCGGCGTGCCCAGGGGGCGCGAATGAAACGCCCGATCCGATGGGCTTTGACGAGCAGACCGACGCCCGCCGCCAGACAAGAAACGACCGCGAAGATCGAGGCCTCGGCGCCGAAGGCGCCGCCCGACAGGATCGCGGGACCCGAGAGGCTCGACTTGAGGATCCCGTCGAACGGGATGCCGGAGACGGCGACGCCGAAGATCGCCCCCTGCGCGAAGTTCCACCCGACATGCAGGCCGATCGGCAGCCATAGCCTCCGGGTGAGGACGAAGGCGGCGGCGAGGAGGATACCGGCCTCGAGGGCGATCGCCAGCCCGCTCAGAACGGTGGCGTGCGGGTTGGCGGCGTGCGCCAGGCCGAACAGGAGCGACGAGACCGCCAGCGCGATCCAGGTTCCCAGCCACTCCTCGACAATCCGGAAGACCACACCTCGCATCAGGATCTCCTCGGCCACCCCCGAAGCGAGAAACAGGAGGATCCAGGGCAGGGCGACGCGCAGGCTGCGGATCTCCGTCACGTGGTAGCCGCCCGCCAGGCCGATCGCCCCGATGCTGAGGGCGAACAGACCGGCGCCGGCGAGGATCCCGACGCCCGTTTCCAGCGGGGCCCGCGCGGCACGCAGCTCGCTGACCGGACGGCGCTCGACGAGCCGGACGTAGGCCAGATAGGCGGCCAGAAAGGAGACGAGCATGGAGACGGCGTACGAATCAGGCGATCCGGCGACGTCAAAAATCCGCGGGACCACGCCCAGGGCCTGGAGCAGGCGCTGCGTCCCGTACGAGGCTCCCCCGACGCAGCACGAGGCGATCACGATGCGGGTGAGAGGGAAGCGGATGATGCGCGTCAGGATCACGCGCGGGCGGCCGTCGTGCCGTTCTCCGCCACCGCCACGACGGGGCCGACGGCGGAGCGGGCGCGTCTCGCGCGGGCGAACAGTCGCTTCAGGAACGCGCCGGTGTGCGAGCGCGGATGGTCGGCGACCGCCTCGGGAGGGCCCTCCGCCACGATGAAGCCGCCCTCGTCGCCCCCTTCGGGGCCGAGGTCGATGATCCAGTCGGCGGTTTTCACCACGTCGAGATTATGCTCGATGACGATCACGGTGTTCCCCTGATCGACAAGCTGGTTGAGGACCTCGAGGAGGCGCCGTCCGTCCTCGAAGTGCAGGCCGGTCGTCGGCTCGTCGAGGATGTAGACCGTGCGACCGGTCGAGCGGCGGCTCAGCTCCTTCGACAGCTTGATGCGCTGTGCCTCTCCGCCCGAGAGCGTCGTGGCCGACTGACCGAGCTTGATGTACGACAGCCCGACGGCGTCGAGCGTCTCGAGCTTGCGCCGGATCATCGGCACGTTCACGAAGAACTCCAGCGCCTCCTTCACGGCCATCTCCAGGACGTCGGCGATGCTCCGGCCCTTGTACAGGATCTCCAGCGTCTCGCGGTTGTAGCGCCTCCCCTTGCAAGCCTCGCACGTCACGTAGACGTCCGGCAGGAAATGCATCTCGATCTTGATGATGCCGTCGCCTTCGCAGGACTCGCACCGCCCGCCCTTGACGTTGAACGAGAACCGTCCGGGACGATAGCCGCGCATGCGCGCCTCGGGGACGGAGGCGAACAGCTCGCGGATCGGCGTGAACAGGCCGGTGTAGGTCGCCGGGTTGCTGCGCGGCGTCCGGCCGATCGGCGACTGGTCGATGTCGATCACCTTGTCGACCTCCTTGACCCCCTGCAGAGCGCGGTGCCGGCCCGGCTTGATCGGCATCCTGTAGAGCGCTCGCGCCAGCGCCTTGTACAGCGTCTCGTTCACCAGAGTGCTCTTGCCCGAGCCGCTGACACCGCACACGCAGGTCAGCAGGCCGAGAGGGAAGCGCACGTCGATCGATTTCAGGTTGTTCTCTTCGGCCCCCACGACCTGGAGCCAGCCGCGGTCACCCGTGGCGTCCGCGGGCTCGCGCCGGCGCTCCGGGATCGGAATCGTCCGCCGCCCCGACAGGTACTGCCCGGTCAGCGACGCGGGATCCGCCGCGATCTGCTCGGGTGTCCCCTGCGCCACGATGCGGCCGCCGTCCTCGCCGGCGCCCGGGCCCAGATCCACCACGTGGTCCGCGGCCCGGATGGTCTCCTCGTCGTGCTCCACGACGATGACGGTGTTGCCGAGATCGCGCATGGCGCACAGCGTGTCGAGCAGTTTCCGGTTGTCGCGCTGGTGCAGGCCGATCGAGGGCTCGTCGAGGACGTACAGCACGCCGGTCAGACGCGACCCGATCTGCGTCGCCAGACGGATCCGCTGGCCCTCGCCCCCCGACAGGGTGGCGGCGGTGCGCGACAGCGTGAGGTAGCCGAGACCGACGTTGAGGAGGAACCCGAGGCGCTCGCGGATCTCCTTCAGCACCTGATGGGCGATCTGACGATCCTTCTCCGACAGCTTCAGATCCTCGAACTCTTTCACGGCGCGCCCGATGGTCAGACCGGTGTACCAGGCAATGTGGCGGCCCGCGACGCGCACCGCCAGAGACTCCGGCTTCAGTCGGGCGCCCTCGCAGGCGCCGCACGGCTCGAGGGACATGTACCGCTCGATCTCCTCCCGCAACCCCGATGACTCGGTGCCCCGGTAGCGCCGCATCATCGCCGGGATGACGCCCTCGAACGCCTTGCGGAAGTAATAGCGGTTGCGCCCCTCGACGTACTCGAAATCGAACTCCTGATCGCCGCTGCCGTACAGGAGGATGCGCTGCGCCTCCTTCGGCAGGCGGTTGAACGGCAGGTCGGGGTCGAAGCGCATCCGGCGGGCGATCGCGGCCGCGGCCATGTGCAGCATCGCCCGGCCGTATCCCCAGGTCCCCTCGATCGCGCCCTCCCGAACCGCCGCGGTCGGGTTCGTCACGATCTTGGCCGGGTCGATCTCCTGATGCGCGCCCAGCCCGTCGCAGGAGGGGCAGGCGCCGTACGGAGAGTTGAACGAAAACATCCGGGGCGCTAGCTCGGGCACGGAGATGCCGCAGTTGATGCACGCCATCTGATCGGAGAACAACAGGTCGCGTCCTCCCTTCTCCCCGAGCACGTTGATCGTCACCAGGCCCTCGGCGATCTTCAGCGACGTCTCGATCGAGTCGGTGAGGCGGTTCTTGATGTCGGACTTGAGCACCAGCCGATCCACGACGATCTCGACGGTGTGCTTCTTCTTCTTGTCCATCGGGATGCCGTCGGCGATCTCCATCACGTGGCCGTCGACCCGCGCCCTCACGAATCCCTTCTTCATCGCCTCCGCCAGCTGCTTGCGGTACTCGCCCTTGCGGCCGCGCACGATCGGCGCCAGCACCTGGATGCGGCCGCCCTCCGGCAGGGCCAGGATCTTGTCCACGATCTGCTGCACGGTCTGGCGGGTGATCGGCCGGTCGCACTTGTGGCAGTAGGGAACGCCGACCCGGGCGAACAGCAGGCGCAGATAGTCGTAGATCTCGGTCACGGTGCCGACGGTCGACCGGGGATTGCGCGAGGTCGTCTTCTGCTCGATCGAGATGGCGGGGGACAGGCCTTCGATCGACTCGACCTCGGGCTTCTCCATCATCTCCAGGAACTGCCGGGCGTAGGCCGAGAGCGATTCGACGTAGCGCCGCTGACCCTCGGCGTAGATCGTGTCGAACGCGAGCGATGACTTGCCGGAGCCGGACAGACCGGTCAGCACGATCAGCCGGTTGCGCGGCAGCGCCAGGTCGACGTGCTTGAGATTGTGCTCGGCCGCGCCTTTGATGACGATGGAGTCGACGGACATCAGGAGATACGCGCCTTTCCCGCGACGGTCGCGCTCAGCGGTGAACGACGATCTTACGGTGAGGGCTCGATCGTGTCAACGCGCGTGCGACGTGACGAGTCACCCGCGTGCGGATGGGATCCAACGGCTGATCATGGTCATCGGTGCGTGGAGTGACGCAGGCCGGGCTGTGCCGCGCCGATTTCGAGCCGCGCCACCGGCGCCGGATGGTCACGCCCGATCCTGCGCGAGCGAGCATGAGGCGAGGCGCAGCCCGGTCTGCGTCACGGCCCCGCGGCGTTGGCGTAGAATGGCGGCCGTTTGCCCGAGGACGCCGGAGCCCCGGACGTCTGAAGGGACGTGGGGTCGGAGTGACCACGAAAGCGCGCCGCCGTCTCATCGTCTACCTGCCGCATCGTCAGCCGATCTGGATGCTCCCGGGATCCAGCCTGGAGAGCATCCGCCGCCGGGCCAAGAGGCACTTCGACGTCGAGGTCCCGATGAGCGAGGAGACGTTCGCGCGGGCGCTCCCCGGGGCGGAGGTGTTGTTCGCCTGGGGGCTGGCGCGCCGTCTCTCCGACCGGGCGGATGCGTTGCGCTGGCTGCACACGCCGCTCTCCGGGGTCGACCGCGTCCTCAGTCCGGAGCTGCTGAGAAGCGTCATCCGCATCACCTCGTCCCGCGGCGTGAACTCGGTCGCGGTCGCCGAGCACACCCTCGGTCTCATCCTGGCGATGACGCGCGGCGTGGCCGACGCGGTGCGCGCCCAGACGGAGCGGCGCTGGGCCCGGCAGGACCTCTTCGGCCGCAAGCCGCATCTCGCGGAGCTGAAGGGGAAGCTGCTCGGCATCCTCGGCCTGGGTGACATCGGCCGCGAGCTCGCCGTGCGCGCGCGCGCCCTGGGGATGACGGTCTGGGGCCTGGTGCGCACGCCCCGCTCCCGGCCGGATTTCGTCGACCGCCTCCTGGCCGCCGGAAAGGAGGAGACGCTCCTGCGCGAGTGCGACATCGTGGTCCTGGCGGTGCCGCTGACCCGCGACACGCGCGGAATGATCGGCGAGCGGCAGCTGAAGCGGATGAAGCACTCGGCGCTGCTCGTCAACATCGGTCGCGGTGAGCTCATCCAGGAATCGGCTCTGGTCCGGGCCCTGCGCGAGGGCTGGATCGCCGGCGCCGGCCTCGACGTGTTCGCGAACGAGCCGCTGCCGCCGACGAGCCCGCTCTGGACCATGCCTCAGGTCGTCATGACGCCGCACGTCGCCGGCTCGCACCCGGACTACATGGCGCGCTCCGCCGATCTGTTCGTGCAGAACCTCAAGCGCTATGTGGCGGGCGAGGCACTCCTCAACGAGGTCGACAAGCAGGCCGGCTACTGAAGCGGCCCGCAGTGGCGGCGCACCGTGCTCAGGACCTCCTCGAAATCGGCGAGCGAGTCGAGCACGAGCCTCCGTCCGTTGCGCAGCACCAGGAACAGCGCGCTGGCGCGCGGCTCCAGACGGCCGAAGCTCAGCCGGTGGTGCTCGTGCACCTGCACGACGTCCTCCCAGGGCACATGGCGCGGGCGCGCTCCGATGATCGCGAGAAGCGCGTTGCGGTGGACGATCCCGGTCTCCCCCAGCGTGTAGCGGTCGGCCCAGGCCCCGGCGGCGTTCGCGACGCACAGGAGCGACAGTCCCGCCAGGAGGATGAGCCCGGGAGTGATGCCGGAGGTCGCCCCGACCGAGGCGGTGCCGGCGACGAAGAGCAGGACGCAGGCGGAGCTCGCGGCGCGGGTACCCGCGGCCCGGCGGAAGGTGCGCGTCCCGATCGGGGCGGCCGGCGCGGCAATCGCAGGTGGCGGTCCCGCGCTCATCCGGGCGGCCAGGCGAACCGACGGCCGCCGAGGAGGTGCAGATGGACGTGAAACACCGACTGACCGGCGCCCTCGAGACAATTGGCGACCAGACGGTAGCCCGTCGCGTGCAGTCCCTTGTCCTTGGCGATGCGCGTCGCGACCAGTGCCATATGGCCCAGCAGGCCCTCCTCCTCGGCGCCCACGTCGTTGAGGGTAGGGAAGTGGCTCTTCGGGATCACCAGGGTATGCGTCGGGGCCTGGGGATGGATGTCTTCGAAGGCCACCACCTGGCGGTCCTCGTAGGCGATATTCGCGGGAATCTCCTTGCGCGCGATCTTGCAGAAGAGGCAATCGGCCATGCGACCTCCTATCCTCCGACGCGCTCGATGCGCGCGCCGAGCGCCTGGAACTTGATCTCCACCCTTTCGTAGCCTCGATCGATATGGTAAGCGCGGTTGATCACCGTCTCTCCCTCGGCCGACAGCCCGGCGACGATGAGGCAGGCCGAGGCGCGCAGGTCGCTGGCCATCACCGGCGCGCCTGACAGCGGCGCGGGGCCGGCGACGATGGCGGTCTGGCCGTCGACCACGATGCGCCCTCCCATGCGCCGCAGCTCGCCCACGTGCAGGAAGCGGTTCTCGAACACCGTCTCCGTGACGATCGAGACGCCGTCGGCCCGCGTCATCAGCGCCATGAACTGCGCCTGCAGGTCGGTGGGAAAATCAGGGTAGGGACGGGTGGTGATATTCACACCCCGCAGCGGCCCGTTCGGCTCGAGGCGAATCGTGTCGCCGTCCACCCTTAGGACCACGCCGCACTCCTGCAGCTTGTCCAGCACCGTCTCGAGGTGGGTCGGGTCGCAGCGCTCCACGGTGATGCCGCCGCGCGTCGCGGCGGCGGCGATCAGGAAGGTGGCGGTCTCGATCCGATCCGGTATGACCCGGTGCTCCGTCCCGCGCAGGCGATCCACTCCGTCGATGACGATGCGTCCGGTCCCCTCGGCCTCGATGCGGGCTCCGCAGGCATTCAGGAACCGCGCCAGATCGGCGACCTCCGGCTCCAGCGCGCAATTCTTCAGGATGGTGCGGCCCTCAGCCAGGACAGCGGCCATCATGAGATTTTCCGTTCCGGTGACCGTCCGCTCCGCGAAGACGATCTCCGCGCCCTTCAGCCGGCTCGCGGTCGCCACCACGTCGCCGTGCTCGATCGCGATGGTGGCGCCCATCCGTCGCAGCGCGTCGATGTGATAATCGATCGGCCGGGCCCCGATGGCGCAACCGCCCGGCAACGACACACGGGCACGGCCGAGGCGGGCGAGAAGCGGCCCCAGGACCAGGATCGACGCGCGCATGGTGCGCACCAGGTCGTAGGGCGCTTCCGGCTCGCCTGCGGCGCCACCCTCGAGGCGCAGGACATCGCCCTCGAACGTCACCTGGCGGCGCCCGAGATGGCCCAGGACCTTGACCATGGTCTGGACGTCGCGCACGACCGGGACGTTGCGCAGCGTCACGGGGCCGTCCACCAGGAGCGTCGCCGCCATCTCCGGGAGGACGGCGTTCTTCGCGCCGCTGGCGCGCACGCGGCCCTCCAGCCGGCACGGTCCGTGAATCCGGATCTTGTCCATCGGCAGGAATTATACGCGCGTCACGATCGGCCCGAGGGCGGGCGCTCGGCGGCGATCGCCTGGCGCACCCTCGCCAGGAGCTTCCGGGCGCTGTCCGCCAGCCTCGGGTCGCGGACGACCTTGAGCAGATCCTCGAGAATCACGGCCGCCCTGCGGTAATCGCGGCCGTTCGCCAGGGCCACGGCCTGGTTGTAGAGGCCAATCTGGCGGTTGGACTCGCGCGTCCGCTCCAGATCGGTGACTTGCCGCGCGAGAGTCGCGCGCAGAGCCGCGTCGCGAGTGGCGGCGAGGACCTCCTTGAGGATCGCCAGGGCGGCGTCCGTGTCACCCTTGTCCGCGAGCGTCTGGGCCGTCCTCAGCTGCGATTCGAGGATGAGCTCCCGGGCTGTCTCGAGCTCCTCTTTGCGGCCCGACGGTTCCAGGACTCGATCCACGAGATCGCGGGCCTTGGAGACCGCGCCGCTGCGGGCATAGAGACCCACGAGATTCATGACGATGTCCATGCGCGACGGCAGCATCAGGCGCGCCTTCTCCAGAGCCTCGATCCCGGCGCCCACGTCTCCCTCGTCGAAGACGTAGGTCAATCCGAGACCGGCATACGCCTCGGCGATGTCGGGCCGGAGTCGGATGCTGCGCCGGTAGAGCTCGCGGGCGCGGGCCATCTCGGGGGGCGTGGCGCCCGGGGCGCGCCGGACGATCCTCCCGGAAGGGGTGAAGCGCTCGACGATGTTTTCGGCGAGCAGGAACAGGGTGAGCGGGTCGTCCGGCTGCAGGGAGACGGCCTTCTCGTAATAGCGGGCCGCTTCGTCGTACCGCTTCTTCGCGCCGCGCAGCGACCCCAGCCCCGCGTACGCTGCGGCGTGATCGGGATCGGCCCGGATCGCCGCCTGGTAGTGTGCCTCGGCGTCCGCGCCGCGATCCGACTGGCCGTGCGCCAGGTAGTCGCCCAGCCGGGACAGCACCTCGGCCCGCGGCATCGGCCGCGTCTTCGCACGCGTCTCGACCCGGAGATCCGCGAGGTCGACGAGGCTGTCGTTGAACCGGCCCCGGCGGACGTACTCAGCCACCCGGGTCTCCAACTCCGCCCAGTTCGGCCCGAGCAGCGGCTTCAAGGCGTCCGTCAGACCGGCGCGCGCGGGAAACTGCGCCAGAAAGTCGACGCCGCGCGCCTTGCTTCCAGGCAGGCCCCAGGCCAGGTAGTGGACCAGCGCCCAGGATTCGGCATAGAAGGTCCCCTGGCGCTCGCCCTCGTTGTAGTCCGCGCTCGTCTCGTCGATCCGGAACAGATCCGCGAGCGGGATCCACTTGCCGGAGCGCAGCCAGCGGACGTGCGCTTCGATGGGCTGGCCGATGGTCGCCTGTCGGGATTCCGCCGTGAACGTGCTGAAGCACTCCGCCATCCCTTCGTTGAACCAGAGAGGGATGACGCTGAAGTTGTTGTTGAGGACATAGTGGACGTATTCGTGGTAGACGACGGCCCACGGGTCGGTCGGCGGGCTGGCGTCGATGCCGACGTAGTTGCCGTCGCGATCGGAGAGGAACTCCCCCGAGACGTTGGCCGGCCCGAGCCCGACGCGCTTCTTGTAGGGTTGAAAGGACGCGTCGTTCTTGAACACGTAGATCCAGGTCGGCAGCGGCGAGTTCACCTGGAGCCCGGCGATCAGCCGGGCGAGCGTGGCGCGGAAGCGCTCGAGGTTCAAGCCGATCTCGACCGTCCGGCTCTCCGAGGCGTCGCTGAACATCACGAAGTGGGCGGTGTCGACGCGGATCCAGGTGTCGTTCTCCGGGGGCAGCGGGGCGGCGGCCCAGCCCGCCGCCCGTCCCGGCGCGATGAGGAGCCCGATGACCAGGAGCCGGCGGAGCAGAAGTCGGCGCATGGCCGCAACGCCTCCGTACGCCGTGATTATAGCGAAAGGACTTCTCGGCTTATAATCCAGCAGCGCCGGGAGCACCCCGCCGTCCACGCCCGGAGACGGGACAGGAGGAACCGAGTGCCGCTTTACGAATATGAGTGCGAGGCCTGCCACCACCGTTTCGAGCAGATTCAGAAATTCAGCGATCCTCTCGTCAAGAAGTGCCCGGCCTGCGGCAAAAAGAAGGTCAAGAAGCTTCTGTCGTCCCCGGCCATCCAGTTCAAGGGAACCGGGTGGTACATCACGGACTACCAGCGCAAAGGGTCGAGCGCTTCGCTCCCCGATCATACGGACTCCGACAAGGACAAGAAGAAGCCGGAGAAGGACGCGGAGAAGAAGCCGGCCAAGGCCGACAAGCCCAAGGGCACGAAAGACTAGAGCACGCGCTCGAGCCGGCGCGCCCCGCGGTAGAGCCCCGCCCAGTACTCGTCGTCCAGATGATCGATGCGCACGACCGGCGAACGATACGTCGTGGCGCTCACGAACCCGCCGGCGTCGAGGGCGATACCGACGTGCGTGATGCTGCGCTCCGCCGGTCCGAAGAACACCAGATCGCCGGATCGGAGGCCGGCCCGTGGCACCGCCGCGAGCGCCGGGGCGGCATACTGCAGATCGGCGTCGCGCGGCAACAGGTGTCCGTGCAGGCGGTAGACGAGCTGGACCAGCCCGGAGCAGTCGAGACCCAGCGGCGTGGTGCCGCCCCACAGGTACGGGACTCCCAGGAACCGCAGGGCAGTGGACGCGACATCGTCGTGCTCGAGGAGGGTGGTGCCGGCCGGCGCCAGGTCTCCGCCCTGCGCCCAGCCGGTCCGTCCGTCGGGCAGTCTCACCCGCTTCCATTCGTCGGACTCCTGCGTCACTTCCACCAGAGCCAGGAGCGGGGCCCCGGCGATCGGCGACGATGAAGTCACGTCGCGCTCCCGGTAGATCTGGCACATGAAATTGCATACGGCGTAGGCGCGCTCCGGATGGGGATAAACCGCGTCGCGTCCCGACAGGGGGCGCAGAGCCGCGGTGCGCATCCAGCCCCGATAGCGGTCGGGGGTCTCGACGAGCACGAACTCTCGTGACGATTCGAGCATCGTGACGCTGGTGCCGAGCGTCGCCTGGCTCGCCACCGGCGCGCCGGCGTGCGGCCCCTCGAACAGGTTCACGATGGGAGCCAGGACCACGGCGAGCCGACGGCTCTTCGCGCCGCGGCGCCGCAAGGCGGCGCGACGCGCGGGGGCGAGAACGCGCCGCTCGGGATGGGCGCCCAGATCGGA
>JACXTT010006969.1_pt1 | contig 16032 bp, 13 predicted proteins | sample 9270951 | NCBI WGS metagenome assembly JACXTT01 (sample SAMN15532306, study PRJNA645909) | rock metagenome | isolation source: weathered quartz diorite | place: Puerto Rico | collected 2017-06-21 | reverse complement strand
CGACCGTATCGCGCCATCAGCCCTCCATCGGCGCTGCTGACCTTGTTTATCTCGCATTTCCGTCAACCCAACTACCTCAGAATTCAGACGTTGCACCCAGTTTTGAAACAGCTTCTAGTAACTGGTCTCTGGTCCAGTTGCTCGGACGGAATGTCAACGGAAAACTCGCACATCCGGAAAAGATTGCCGCGTAGGAGACAGCGAAGAGGTCAGTCCTCAAGCTTTACGGATCGTAAGCAAAGTTGAATCGATTGCCGGTTGCCGGGATTCAAAGAGGCAAGCATTCGCATTCCATTTGAAATAATGGTGCCCAAGAGAGGACTCGAACCTCCACGACCTTGCGGCCACTAGCTCCTGAAGCTAGCGCGTCTGCCAGTTCCGCCACTTGGGCACAAGTACGGTAAATCGAGGCAAATTTATTGTGACCGCCACACTTTGCTTTGTCAACGCGACTGGAAAATTCGCCCCCTGGCGCCAAATTGCTGCTCCCGGGTTCGGCTTCGGGCCCAGTCCCTCCTGCATCAATCTTTCTTATCCTTACTACTGGAATTTGATATCGAGAGTGGTATACTCCGCCCCAGAACACCGTACTACCCCTTGTCTGTCCGCCATGGGCAGGCACCGCGGTTCGGTTCCAATGGGAGGTCACCATGGAAACGATGCAATCGGGGCCCCTCTTTTACCTGCTGATCGCCTGGGGAATCGTCTTCGCTGTGTTTCTGGCGTTATTGCTTCGCCGCAGTCTCCTGGAAAGCCACGAAGATGATCAGCTCTTTATTGATGCAGCCGAAGAGCACCTGGCCAAGGAGCAGCGCGAGTTAGTCATGAAAATTCGCGCCCTCTCGAAGCCCATCATGACCAGTGGGATTGCCGCGGGCGTGTTGCTTTTGGTCATTGCGGGTTTGTGGCTCTATGAAGGACTGAAAAACTTCTGAGCTTTGCCTGCGGTTGGCCCGTTTCCGGCGGCGGTGGTGTCACGAAGGTTTGGTTGGCGGAGGTTGCGAAGGCGGTTGCGTACCGGCTGGGGGTGACGGTTGCTCCGGCACCAGCGAAGTATGATTGTGCACGATGAGCCAGCGGTTGTTGCGCTTCGCTAATACCAGGGATGTTTGCCCGTGCGACGTAACCGACTGCCCGTCGACGGTCGCAGAAAACTCCCACTGATAACATGCCCAACCGAGATTCCCCTCTACTTTGATGTAGGTGTTGGAGCGGTCCATTCTCACTTGCTGCATGCGAGCTCTCAGTTGCTGGTAGAGGGGCAGGTAATTGTTCCAGCCAATAACGGGTGGCGCCCAGCCGCCATTCACAAAGGTGACGTCATCGGCGTAGTCCTTGTGAAGCCGGTCGATATCGCCGATCTGCCAGGCGCCGAGCATTTCCGAGATCATATAATCGATTTGCTCTTCGTCCTTCATCGGAAGGATGTGCCCGCTGCTATCGGTCAGCGAAGGTTCCTTCTTATTTTTCTTGTCTTTCGGCTGCTGGGAAGCGGTCGGCCAGGCGATGGAAAAAAAGAGTGTCAGTGTGGACACCATGACTAGACCGGATCGCAGCGACTTTGCGGTCGTCCCGAAGTTCCAACAAGTGTTCATTCGCGTTTCACTCCCATTTGTGCAAAGCATAGCACGCGGGGGGTTCCTCCAGTGCTCCCCTGTCTGCATAGATTTTCCCCGGAATAACGGAAGTCTAATGTCCCCGGGACGCGACAAGCAAATTGATAAATAACCGGTACGCACCGGGTACGCCCTCCGGCAATTGGCGGAAAAACGCGATGCCGGTGTAAATGTAGATTCCTTTTCCGTATTGGGTATACACCAGCCCGCCATTCAGTTCGGCCTCTCCAGGATCGTTCATCGCCAAGAGCGCCGTGTAATTGGCGTCGAACTCCTTCCAGAAATAGAGGCCCCGCTCCTGCACCCAACCCTTGAGATCGTCCGGGGTAATTTTGTTCGGACGGTTCAACAATGGATCATCGGGCTTCAGAAACTTTACCGGTGAATTCTCATCGGTGATTCGCGGCGTGGGATTGCCAATTTTTGCGGGATATGGCGCCGGCTGCAGTTTGTCCCACACAAAATCGCGGTTGTATTGCACGACCAGCGTGCCGCCGTTCGAAGCATACGCAAGCAGGCGCTGGTTCGCTCCGGGCAACTCAGGTCGCAGTTCATAGGCGCGCACGCCGACGATGATGGCATCGAATCCGGAAAGATCGCCAAATGCCAGGGCCGCCGCATCCAGCTTTTCTACTTTGATCCCTAATCGCTCCAGCGCTTCGGGAATCGGCTCGCCTTCCGCCGTGATGTAGCCCACGCGCAAATTCTCCGGCACATTTATTTCGAAGGCGTGCACGATAGTTTGCGCAGGTTCTTCCCAAAGCAGCGTAAGGAATGACGGCAGCGGCTCCAGCGAAGTGCTGAATTTTTCCTGACCGCGCATTGCGTAAGCCCTGATCGCGTAATCTCCAGCTACAAGTTTTCCCGGCGGCGTCAGCGTCAACTTCGCGTATTGATCGCCCGCGCCAGCAAATTCCAGCATCGCCGGTGAGCTGCTTGTCCAATCTTTCGGCGCTTCGAGTCCCACGCTGACTTTGCCGGGTTGTGCCGTATATGAATGCACGCGCAAGAAAATGGCGAACGGCTTCCGCTGCTTCGCAAGAACTTCGATCTCCTGCTTCGGCTCAACCGCCAGCGTGTAGGCAGGCACGATTCGCAAGGGCACGCGGTCGACCCACGTAGAGGACGATGCGAGGTGCGTTACGGGTTCCGTGACCGCAAGTTTGTAACTAGAAATGGTCAGTTCTTGTTGAAGGGTGGCTAGCGGCGACGGCTCCGGCTGCAGGCTATCCCAAATCGCTTGCTGATCATGTTCCCCTTTGTTTAGCAATTGTATTACCGCCTGTTCCTTCAGTTCCTGTGGGGCTAAAGAGAGAGCTGGAGCGGAGACCGCCACCGTCAATTTGAGCTCCTTCGCCACAACGCCCTCGCGTTTCGTCTCCTTTAAAGGCCCGCGAAACGATAACTTTGTGCCTCCGAGTGTGCACGCCGCTTCCAGCCGGCAACGAGCGTGAGCGGAAATCGTGAAGGATTCTCCAGTGACCAATTCGCTCGAGTCTGCGTCCGAAGAAATGTCGACACCCGCCGCTAGGGCAAGCGCCCGTTCGATGCGCTGCCGGATGCGATCCTTGTCAGCAAGGTACTGCATCTGAAACGGGAAAGGACCGAGGTGCATCGGACACTTGTCCAGCCAATGGGCCGCATGGGAGGCGGCCGCAGCCAGCGATCGGATTGCTGCCTCGGTCCTTCCTTCCAGAAGAGCCCCTCGACCCACGGCCAGGGCACTATCCGCTTCTGAAAACGCACGGCAACCCATCTCTTTCCCTTCCGCACTCAGCGGAGCGGCTAGTTGCGCGGCATCAAAAGCTCCACCATCTTCTGGGATGACTGCGATTTGACGGCGTAGGAACGGAGAACTCAGAAATACTGCGATGCCCTGCGTGCGATGGTTCACGAAGGCATCCAGCCCAATTTCCCTCCAGCTCTTTCCCCAAAGCGGCGAAATATCATCCAGGGGAAGCACGTAGCCCTTCGGGGGATTATTGCGATCCAGATTCAATACCCGAATCGGTTGATCACTATTCACTCCCCAGGGCGCGGTGTTCGCTGTCTGCGCGGGGTGCGCGTCCAACTTGTAATTGGCATCCGCCGCTAGCTGCACCGCCTTCGGCGTTAGCAGCCCCGCGGCCTGATGATGTCCGTGGCCGCCATGCACGCCTCCCCAGTTGTTGATCACGATGTTCGGGCGAAAAGCGCGAATCACGCGCACCATGTCCTCGAGTACCTCGTCGCCCCAGATTTTCTCCGTTTCTTCGGGCGTTTTGGAAAAACCGAAGTCCGGCGCGCGCGTGAAGAAAAGCTTCACGCCATAACCGCGCGTCGCCGCCAGCAACTCCTGCGTTCGAATCAGCCCAAGCTGAGGTGCCTGCTCCGGCCCTAGCGCGTTCTGACCGCCCTCCCCGCGGGTGATCGATAGCAGCGCGACGTCCGCGTGCAACCCCCGCGCAAGGTACGTCAGCACCGCCCCCGATTCGTCATCCGGATGCGCTGTCACGTAAAGGATTCTCGTGGTGACCCCCGCGCTGTCGATGGCCTCAATCGTCTCCGCCAACCCTGGTCCGGTTCCCGGCGCTGGCGGGAATTGAGTCGGCAGCATCGCAATGAATAGACCGCTTAGACAAGCAATAGAGCGACGCTTCACACTGCCTCCGCGTTTGGGCGAACAGCGGGCAGGAACGGCCATTTTTTCATCTGCTGGGCGCGAATGAGAAACGCTACCCCGCCCAGGGCAATCTCCAGCAATCCCCACTTTCGTGCCGTTCCTGTGGCCCAGAATAACGCCGCCCAGCCGATCATAGTCAGCACAGCGGGCAAGGGATAGAGCCACATCTTGAACGGCAACCGCTCGGGAGGCCACCGCCGCCGCAGCAACATTACGCCAGCTGCCTGGCCGATAAATTGAACCAGCAGACGCATCACCAGAATTCCCGCGATGGCATTTTCCAGCTTGAGCACCACGCTGAACACAAATGCGACTCCGCCCAGGAAGAGCAGCGATACGTTGGGAAAGTGTTTCTTCGGGTGCACGTGCCGGAAGATGGGGAAGAAATTGCCGTCCAACGCCGCCGAATACGGCACGCGCGAGTATCCGAGCAACAAAGAGAACACGGAAGCGAATGCAATCCACAACACCATCCAGGTAGCGATCCGTGCCGCAGAATGGCCATACAGCTTCTCCACGAACGCGCTCACGATGAAGGGGGAGTTCTGCGCCTCGCGCCACGGTAACACGCCCAGGATGCTTGTTTGCATCGCGAGATAAAGAACGGTGATGCCGAGGATGGAAAGAAAGATGCCACGCGGAATATTTCGCTCGGGGTTCCGAATTTCAGCGCCCAGATAGCAGATGTTGTAGTAGCCCCAATAGCTGTACACCGTCTTCACCATGGCCGCGCCCAGGGCGGCGAAAAAGGCCCACGAAAGATTGAACGCGCCGGGAGGGAAATCGAACGCAAGCTTCGCGTCAAAGTGGCGAACGCCGCCCCAGATGAGCCACAGCATCGTTCCCACAACTCCAACCCACAATAGGACCGAGATTTTCCCTATAGTGGTGATCCGCCGGTAAAGCACGACCACGAGCGATACAACCAGCCCTCCCGAGACGGCCTTGGCCTGCAATGTCGACAGAGGGTAAAGAAATCCCACGTACTTGGAGAAACCGATGGCTGCCGAAGCTACCGACAGCGGAGCGTAGACCAGCGTCTGCCAAACGAAGAGGAAGGACATGAAGCTGCCCCATCGTTCCGGCCCGTACGCTTCCCGTAGAAAAACGTACGTGCCGCCGGCTTTCGGCATCGCTGCGCCCAGTTCTGACCACACGAAGCCATCGAGAGTTGCCAGCACCGCTCCGGCAAGCCACGCGATCAGGCACTGTGGCCCTCCCATGGCACGAATCACCAGCGAACTCACCACAAACGGACCGATTCCCACGATCTCGATCATGTTCAGGGCTACGGCCTCTTTCAGCCCTAGCCCGCGTTCCAGACTCGGAACCGACTCATTTTGGTCTGTCGCCATGGAGACGCCGAGAATATCAAATGCGCTGAGCGCCTCCTAATCCGCAGTCCCGGAGTAAAAGCTTTCGGCGTCGAAAACCATTTCGGTTCTCAACGCCCCCCGAACAGACTAAACTCAACGGGCGCCCTACATGACTTCGCCTCGTTCGGCTACCGGGTGCCACTACTAATGCTTTCTCGCCCTTTTCTTTCCTTCCAGGTCGTACTCCTCCTTATGGGTACTGGCTTTCTCTTGCCGCAAGCTCGCGCAACAAAACTTTCCGCGCCTCCCGCAGCCCTCGCTGTCCTCGAGCAGGTCTATTCCGGTGATACGGAATCCGCCCTCGAAGCCGCGCGCCGCATGCAACAGGAGCAGCCTGACCATCCTCTCGGTTATCTTCTCGAAGGCGAAGCTCTCTGGTGGCAAATCTGGTGCAAGTCAGCCGAATTCAAATGGGGCATGACCGAAGCGCGGCGCAGGCCAAAGATTCCTTCCGATCAACATTTCCTGGAACTTGCAACTAGAGTCTCGCAGCTCGCGAATACCCAGCTCAAACAGCACGAAACATCAGAGATGCACTTCTACGCAGGAATGGGCGATGCCATGGCCGCGCGGCTGTACGGTCTTCTTGGGGAAAATCGCAACATCGCGCGGGCGGGCGTCCGCGCCAGGGATCATTTTCTTCGCGCTCAAGCGCTCGATCCGGATCTTGCCGACGCGGATTTGGGTCTCGGCCTATACAACTATTACGTGGATACCCTCAGCGCCGCTGCCAAATTCTTGCGCTTCTTCATGGGCATCCCCGGAGGCTCCAAGCAGGATGGCATCCGCCAGCTTCAGCACGCGATCTCCGATGGCGTGCTTACGTCCGATATCGCGCGCTTTTATCTCGCCATCAATCTCCACCATTACGACCAGCGTTACGAACAGGCCCTCGCCGTGATCACCCCGCTCGTTGAAAAGTATCCCTCCAACCCGATCTTCCAACTGGCTTGCGGGGACCTGCTCGCAAAGCTCGGCCGTAGGGAGCAGGCCCTGGCATGTTACCGCGCCGCCCAGGCCGCAAACGTCCACGATCCGGAATGCTCAGCGCGAATTCACGGACTTGTCCGCGCCTCGCTCGCCGTTCTCGGCGTCAATAGTGGTTCCCCTGCTACGTAGAGTCTTACTCTTCAGTTTTATCGAATCTCACGGCGGCGGAAGGAGGAGCTTTTTCCAGGACGCTGATCTGTCCCGCAAGGTCGTCGTCGCGGTGCTCCATCGTGAGAGTCTGCGCGTCACTCGATAGGAACCAGTGATCGCGGAAGCGAAGCTCGCGCCCGCCGGCCTTTACCTCAGATTCGATGACCAGCTCTGTCCTTTCCCAGCGAGCCTTGGTTCGCCCTGCGAGGCCGCGCAGGGAATTGGTGCTTTCCACACCTGACGTTTCGAAAATGAACGTCATGCTCTCCTGATCACCGTTCGCATAGTTGGCGAGAATTTGTTGAAGGATTCTCGGTTCTTCGTGTGCAATCTTCACCAGTAGCTCCTTAACCGGCTGGCCCCGCAACGTACTTTTCTCGAGATTTACCTGCCATACGCCGGTAAAATTTGGCTTCTTTGAAGTTGAGGAGCTAGGGGAAACGGAGGCCACGATCGCGAGTGGGATTATGAGCAAGCGGTTTCTCCTCCTGAGTACGGGCGAAGAGATTTTACCCTTGGAATCCGCATTGACCAATTCCCTCATGGGATGGTAAGCATGTAGGGTTGCGCGGGCGTCTAGAAGCGCTGCAGGGACAGGCCCAACGGCCTGTCTGACGTCGGCTGGACAATTTTTCGGGGCGACCAATCGCGGTCAATATTTCCCCGCAGTTCGGCCCTTTGGGGTAAACGCGCGTCTCATTTTAGGCATCTCAAACCCAATGCATGTTGGCGCCGGGCATTCCTCGCCGTTCGCCCACGCAGGTTGGCTGCCTTGCGGTCAGCAAAAAAAGAGATGAGGGAGTTTCGATGAAGCGGTCTTGGATAGCCGTGGCTGTCGCTCTGGTAGGGATTTTTGCTGTGTCAGGTTGCAATGACTACGGCAATACGTTTCAAGGCAACACGGGCGCGTTTCTCAGCTCACTCTCGCCCTCAAATGCCGTTGCGGGAGGACCCGATTTCATGCTCACTCTCACAGGCGCTGGATTCGTTGCAGGGACTATTGTCCAGTGGAACGGAAAAACTCTATCCACCACTTATATCAGCGGCGGTTCCGTTACGGCCAACGTCCCCGCTGCACTCATTGCCAAGCCGGGCACTGCCACCGTCCAAACCGTCAATCCCCATTCCGGCTCGCAGGACAATGGCCTCTCGAACCCCTTGTCGCTGACCATATTCCCCCGGCCCAATCTCCCGCCCACGATTAGCGCCTTGAGTCCGAGTTGCGCCGTGACCGGCAGCGCCTCTTTCACACTCACGATTACCGGCACACAGTTCATCCCCGCTTCAGATCCTTCTGGCGGCTCGTCCGTTCACTGGAACACCTCAACGCAAGCGACTCTTCCCATTGTCGGCACCATCAGCGCAACCCAAATCCAAGCCACCGTGAGTGCTACTCTCGTCGCCAATCCGGTCACTGCAACGGTGACTGTCAGCAATCCTCCCGTGCCCAATTCTCCGTCCGGCGGCGGCGGTCCGAGCAATGGACTTACATTCACAGTCGCAAGCGTTTGTCCTGCCGTCAAATCCGCAGCAACTTCTGCCGGTACCGCTGCCGCACAAATTGCTGTTGCGGAAGAAACGCCTGCAGTAAGCCTCGATGGCAGGTACGTCGCGTTCACCGCGGCCCAGGGTGAACACACCCAAGTATTTCTCCACGACACTTGCCAAGGCGCTCAGTCGGGTTGCCAGCAGCGTACCATGCTCCTCTCGGCGGCCGATGACGGCGCTCCCGCCGACGACGACAGTCGCTCGCCCTCGATGAGTTCCGACGGCCGCTTCGTGGCTTTTAGCTCTGCCGCTACGAATTTGACGGAAGCTGCGCCCGGCGGCCGACAAGTCTATCTCCGCGATACGTGTCTCGGCGACTCGGCTTCCTGTAAACCATCGACACGGCTGATTTCCATCGACGTAAACGGGGCGCTGGCCGGCGCGGAGAGCATTCTTCCCTCCGTAAGTGCCTCGGGACGATTTATTGCTTTTCTCGCCATTACTCCCAGCCATTCGCCGAAGTCCCAAGCCTCCGAGCAATCTCCGTCTGCCCCCAACAGTGGCTTCCGCCAGGTTTTCGTCCGCGACACATGCTTCGGTGCGGCCGGTTGCACGCCAACAACAACGCGCATTTCACTTCAACCCGGCGACGCCCCTGCCAGCGGCGATAAACCCGCCGGCCCGGCAATCAGCGGCGCTGCGAAGCACGTAGCCATCGCTGGCGGCGGCACGGCCACGCTTTTCACCCGTTCCGTGCCCGTGGACGACCGCCTTATCCTATCGATCTTGAAGGAGAATCAGTAGGAGACCTCTCAGCCGCTTTCCCTGCAGGTGTGCAACTTTATCCCGAGCGCAAGCGAGGGAGTGCTGCTTCCATGCACCCGAACGCGGGCGCCATTTTCGTGTGCTGCTTCCCTTGTCTTTATTTTTCCAGATAGCGCTTCGGAATCAGATTCCCTGCGCGTTCCGCATCCCAGTAGATGGAAACAATCCACCAGCGCTTCCCATCGTTGAAAAGCTGGAAGCTGTTAATGCCGCGTTCAAACGGCTCGTCATCCGGCGTCTTGCGCGAGGCGTACGTGCTGAACACATGCATGATCTGCCCGAAGCTTTCCGTCTTTCGTGAAATCTCGCGCTCGTAAAAAGGGTTTTTCCGGAAATATTCACCAGCCCCCCGCGCGTAATCCTCGACCGTCATCGGCCGATAGCCGAAGCTGCCGCCCGCGCCACCCGTAACCGCCGTGAGCCGCCCTTCGGGAATAAACAAGGAGCGGAAGCGGTTCCAGTCGCGCTCTCCGGCAGGGCCGGAGATCACGTCATAGATCGCCGCCATGATCGCATCGGCGCTTTCCACGTCCTTTGCATTGGCCGATGGCCACGCCGGCTTGGCCTCCGCGGGCTTCGCTCCCTGCCAGGGCGCGGCCGCGAGTTCTCCCGCCGCCCATGCAACGCTCCAAATAACAAACAGCAACATCACCATCGTCCGCGCAATTTTCATTCGAGGCTCCTTCGTGTTTTGTAATCGAAAAATCTTTTTTAATTGAACCGCACTTTCACATCCGGCCGCTTTTCCAGATGCACTGAATCGATGAATCGCACCTGCCGGTCATCGAGCGTGAGGATCATCGAGCTGGTGCGCGTGCCTTCCCCGAAAAACCGCACGCCTTTCAGCAGATTTCCGTCCGTAACCCCCGTGCACGCAAAAATCATTTTTTTCCCCGGCGCCAGATCTTCCGTGTCGTAAATCCGCTTCGGGTCCCTCACCCCCATCTTAGCGAGCCGCTCCGTGTGTTCCGGCTTGCTCACCACCAGGCGTGCCAGGATTTCTCCGTTCAGGCAGCGCAGCGCCGCCGCGGTCAGTACGCCTTCTGGTGCGCCGCCCGTTCCCATCACCATGTGCACGCCCGTGCCGATGACAGCGGCGGAAATCCCCGCCGACAGATCGCCGTCCCCGATAAGGCGGATGCGCGCTCCCGCCGCCCGAATCTCTTCGATCAGTTTTTCGTGGCGCGGCCGGTCGAGCACGATCACCACCAGATCCTCAACGTCGCGGTCCAGCCGCTTCGCCACCGATTTCAGGTTGTCCAAAACCGGAGCGTCCAGCTCCACCGCGCCCTTGCACGATGGCCCCACTACGATTTTTTCCATGTACAAATCCGGCGCGTGCAGCAAGCCGCCACGCTCGCTCGCCGCCAGCACGGCGATCGCATTTGGCGCGCCCGTCGCGCATAAATTTGTTCCCTCTAGCGGATCGACCGCGATATCCACCTCGGGAAAAAGCGCCTTTGGCGCGTGCGTGGCCAGCCCGACTTTTTCGCCGATGTACAGCATCGGTGCTTCGTCACGCTCGCCTTCTCCGATGACGATTGTGCCGTCCATTTCCACGGCATCCATCGTTTTGCGCATCGCTTCCACCGCCACTTCATCGGCTTTGTGGCGGTCGCCAAATCCCATTGTGCGAGCCGCCGCCATCGCGGCGTTTTCCACGACACGCAAGAATTCCAAGCTCAATTGTTCTTCCATTCCAAGCATCTCCGCTTTACCCCGCTAGGATTCCCCCTGGCCATTGCGGAGCGGCGCTAATCATAGGCCAAAGCCCCTCTTGTCGTCGATAAGGCAGACAAAACTAAGGCGCTCAAGCCCCCCGGCCTACCGCCTGCTTCGCGGTTGGTGCATTGAATCCGCCGTGTAAATCCGTCGTCAGTGGGAAGAATGCGCGAAATTCCTAGGGCTTATCCGGGCTATCAAACGAATACAGCAACACTTTCGCGCCAACGCGCCATTGCCGTCTCCAGGAGGGTTGTCCGCAGAATACCCGCCGCATTCTCAAAAATCAACCTGCAAACGAGTCTCCGCGAATGCACGGATCGGTTTTTCCGCCAGGATTGTTGGCAGCCGCGCGCCGCCGCTGTTACAATGGCTGCAAGAGCATGGCTGACTGGAAACAGATTACCGCACGAATTCGCCGCGCGCGTACGAGCAAAGATCCTGCGGGACAACTCTCCAACCTTTTCGAAAAAACCCGCGATGCCATGGTTGCGTTCGAACTTGCGCGCTGCTTCGAGACAGCCGGGTCGAACGCCGACGCTGTCAAGTGGTACTCGACTGCCGCCGAGCGTTTTCGCCGCGCCGATTGGAAGACCAAAGCCCAAGAAGCTCTTGTCCGGCTTGGCGGGACCGCGGAACTCGTTTCTCAGGAAAGCGTCCCGCAGGCAACGGGTGATTTCGTCCTGACACCACCGCCCTTCGAGCCGGAACCCACCCCTGCTCCCGAACTTCCCTTCGAGCCCGACACGTCTGCTTCTGAATCCGCTGGTCTCTCCGAAAATTCCGCTCCAGCTGCTCCTCCGGTAGCAGCTCAGGGCGGAAAGCGACGCCGCGGACGCCGTGGCGGTCGTAATCGCCGCAAACCAGGCGCAGCAAGGGAGCTGGCAGTGGCGACCTCACCGCATGCTCCGGAAATCCCCGCTCCTCGACGTGGATTGCCCCCTGCCGTCTTTGCGCAATCCATGGAACCTGTGCCTCCCCGTGTCGTGGACAGCCGCGCGATTCCCCGCTTGCCTGTCGAGCCTGCTGCCGAGGCAGGTGCGGTCGGCCCGAAAGGGCGCTACGGGGATCCGGGTCTCTCTTCACGCATCTCCCTACTCGAGATGCAGTTTCGCCGACTTCTAACCTGTCCTCCAGCAAAGCTCAATGAAGCGGATCACGCTCCCGTAGGCCCAGGCGTTTTCTTGTTGAGTGATTCTGATCTCACGACCTACTACTACGTGGAGCCGTGTCAAACCTTACGCATTGCTATCGGCAACCTCTTGCGCGGTGGCACGAGCCGCCGCGGCGGCGACTCCATCAAGCCGCGCTTCGCGGAGCATCTGGGAATCGCGGAGTCGCGTGTCACCAAATATTTAGCCGACCATTGCGTCGTTCGCTGGCTGCAACTCGACGAAGGCGCTTCGCATTTCGCGCATTTTGTCACCGCCATTTTGCGACCTTCTCTCAACGAATGAGTGGATTCCCAAATTGGTGATCAATTTTCCCGCAATGCGCAAAATTCCTTCCCTTGCCACCAGAAAGTAACCCTTCTCCAGCCTCCCTTCGGCTGCCATTCAGTGGCCTATTTCCCCGTTCAACCCCTAATTTCAGCCATTCGCCGTAACCCACTAGCGTCCTCCCCCCTTACCCTTCAAACTATAGGTGTCCAAAGACTTATTGGATGTACCCGGTGGGCGTGGTACGGTTTTAACGAGCCCGGGGGGCTGTATTAGGGCTCGATTATCATCCAAATATCTGGCGTAGTTTGGGTCGCAATTTTCGAAAGCGAGGGTAGAGGTTTATGCCGAATCAGGTAGGCACACAAATTTTCAGGACATTCGACTGGGTGCTCTGCAAGTCTGCCGGGATCACGTTCGACACCATCCAGTTCTTCAACAAGCGCAAACCCAATCCATCTGTCACACCTCAATGGTCGGATAAGCCGCTACTCAAGTCCTGGGAAAAGACCAAGCCCACGCTGGGCTGGCCGCGGCAGACCGACTCGCTCTGCCCCGGCTGCGTGAAGGAAGCCCGCGAAGCCATCATCGCCGGCAAAAAAGACTGGCGTGACCTCATGCACGAGAAGGTCGGCGAAATCAAAGCCCAGATTATCGAGCGCGATGGCGAGGTCTGGATGGTCAAGGATTGCCCCATCCACGGCCACTACGAAGACATGATGGCTATTGATTCAAAGTTCCTCGATTGGATCGAGAAGCAGTTCCCCGGCCGCGACATTCCCGCGCACAACGACGAAGATCTCCACAAGCACGGGTCGAGCACTGTCCGCTACGGCCGCGGCTCCGTTCTCACTGTCGACCTCACCAATCGCTGCAACATGATGTGCGACCCCTGCTTCATGGATGCCAACCAGGTTGGCTACGTCCACGAACTCGGCTGGGAAGAGGTCAAGGAAATTCTCGACAACGCGCTGAAAATCAAGCCGCGCCGCCAGATGTCCGTGCAGTTCTCCGGCGGTGAGCCCACCATGAGCCCGCTCTTCCTGGATGCAGTCGCCTATGCGCGCAAGATCGGTTACAACTCCGTGCAAGCCGCCACCAACGGCATTGAATTCGCTAAGAGCAAGGAGTTCTGCAAGAAGGCCTTTAACGCAGGCATGCGCTACGCCTACTTGCAGTTCGACGGCATCGGCAACGACGCCAATAGCCATCGCCAGATCGGCAACCTATTCGACGTAAAGCTTCGCGCCATCGAAAACATGCACGAGGCCGGCATCGAGATCGTTCTCGTTGTAACCATCGTGAACAACGTTAACAACGACCAGGTCGGCACCGTCGTGAAGTTCGCGATGGAGAACCCCAAGAAAATCGCCTTCGTCAGCTTCCAGCCGGTTTCCTTTACCGGCCGCGACGAAGACATCACCCCGGAACGCCGCCTCCGTCAGCGCTACACCTTGTCGCATCTTGCCAAGGACGTAAGCAAGCAGGTTGGCAAGGTCGAGCCGACCCGCGACTGGTTCCCGATCTCGTTCATCAGCACCTTTGCGGGTTTCGCGGACATGGTCAAGGGCAATGAATCGCAGTGGGGCTCGCTCTCCTGCGGCTGCCACCCCAACTGCGGCGTGGGCACCGCGCTTATGATCAACAAGGAAACCAAAGAATGGGCGCCGGTTCCGCGCTTCCTCAGCGCCACGCAATTGACCAAGGACGTCACTGCCATCACCGACGCGGCCCGCGGCAAGGGCTTTTCGAACTTCATGATGGCCATGGCCCTTCTCAAGAACTACCACCCCTTCCAGGGGCCCAAAGGTTTGAAGCTCTGGGATCTTTTCAAGAAGTTTGACAAGACCTGGGCGCTCACCAGGAAATCCGACACGAAATACGGCCGTACCTCACCGGACCGCGACTTCAACGACGCCATGAAGCGCCGCCAGACCGATCCGTGGAATTTCCTCTTCATCGCCGGCATGTGGTTCCAGGATCTGTTCAACTACGACTTCCGCCGCACCGAAATGTGCATTATTCCGTACGCCACGCAGCAGGGCGAAATCTCCTTCTGCGCGTACAACACCGGTGTGGGCTGGCGCCAGATCATCGAGAACATGCACAAGAATGCGACTGTCGCCGAGTGGTACAAGACCCACGGCAAACATGAGATCTACGCCAAAGGCAAGACCGTCAACCTGCAGAGCTACGAACATTCGCTCAAGATTGACGCCAATGACGCCTCCCGCGTCCGCCACCTCGAGCACGACATTCCGCAGACTGCTGCCGAGGAGGATCGCGCGCGCCGCAAGAAGGCTTACGAAGAACAGGCCAAGGTCCGCGCCATCTACGAAGAACTCGTGCTGAAGAAGCCTCAGCCCACGGTCGTGCAAATCGGCACCGTGCAGGACATTGCCAAAGCCGTCCCGGCAAACTTCGCTAATGCTGGCAAGCCGGTCTCCATCGCCACGGCCCCGGCCAATGGCAATGCCGCTCCAAAAGGCAACGACCATTCGAACGGCAACGGTGCAGCCTCGCTCAACACTGCCGAAAAGGCCGCCGAAGCCGTCGCCGGCGACTAATTCCAAATTTCCGTGTAGGGGCGCAGCATGCTGTGCCCCGTCTCTCCGCTACTCATACTGTATCCTGCAACTTCCGCAGCTTTGGGCGGGAGAAATCTCCTAACTCCCCTAAACGCAAAAGCTTCCGCACTCTTTTGCAAAAATAGGGGGTAGGTACAGGGGGGGTATTGCTATACTATCTTCCTTCGGCCTTACGCAAGGAACTGACTATGCCCATCTACGAGTACATTTGCGACGACTGTGAGACGCGTTTCGAGCGCATCGTGATCAACAAGCAGCAGGAGATCGCCTGCCCCAAGTGCGCCAGCAAGAAAGCAAGCATCCAGCTATCCGTCTTCGCGACCTCGAATGGCTCCGCTAACGGCACCTCTGCCAAGACATCCACCTCTTCTTCGCAGGGTGGCGGAGGTTGCTGCGGTGGCGGCTGCGCCTGCCACTAGGCTCGCTGTCCCGGCAACGGCAACAATGGCACAGGCTTCAGTGTGCGCCTTTCTCTTTGCTGAGGAATTATGTCCATCAATAGCACCGAACAACTCGAAAAACTCCGTGCCTGCGGCATCATCGTGGCAAGAGCTCTCCGCGCCATGGCCAAGGAAGTCCGTTCCGGCGTGACCACCGCCGAACTCTCCGAAATCGGCTCACGCGTTCTCGCCGCTCATGGCGCGCGCTCCTCTCCTCCGATGGTCTACGGCTTTCCCGGTGACGTCTGCATCAGCGTCAACGACGAGATCGTCCACGGCATTCCCGGTGATCGCGTCCTTGAGCCGGGCGACCTGGTCAAGCTGGACCTCACCGCCGAAAAGGATGGCTTCCACACCGATTCCGCCATAAGTATCCAAGTCTCGCCGGACTCTCCAAAGACGCGGGAACTTGCCCATTGCGCGGAAAAAGCGTTCCGCCAAGCGCTGGGCGCGGCAATCCCCGGCAATCGCACCAAAGACATTGGCCGAGCAGTCGAGCGCGAGGTGCGCCGTCGCGGCTTCAGCATCATCCGCGAACTCGGCGGCCACGGCATCGGCCGGACGATTCATGAACCGCCTTCAGTGCCCAATTACGCCGATTTTTCCGCCCAGCACAAATTGACCGAAGGACTCGTCATCACCATCGAACCGATTATTGCCGCGGGGTCGGGAGAAGTTTCGCTCGACAAAGACGGTTGGACTTTCCGTACCACCGACGGCAGCCTCTCCGCTCACT
>JACXTT010006968.1_pt1 | contig 16037 bp, 8 predicted proteins | sample 9270951 | NCBI WGS metagenome assembly JACXTT01 (sample SAMN15532306, study PRJNA645909) | rock metagenome | isolation source: weathered quartz diorite | place: Puerto Rico | collected 2017-06-21 | reverse complement strand
CCGTCGACGCCGCCCTGTTCACCCGCGTGCGCATGGACGCGGTGCAGAGCGGCCTGAAGGAGCCGCTGCGCGCCAACCAGGTGACCTATCACTACGGCCCCGTGCCGGGCCCCGACGGCGATTACTGGCTGCCGCTCGAGGTCGACGGCCAGATGGTGTTCGAGGTCCTGGGCCAGAACCTGGTGGTGGAGCGGCAGGCGCGCTACAGCGGCTTCGCGATCAACCAGGACGCCTTCCACGAGCGCCTGACCGACGCGTACCAGTCCGGCCGCCCGCTGTTCCGCGAGACCGACGAGGGGTACTACAAGCTCGACGCCAGCGGCCGGGAGGAGCTGCTGAAGAGCGCCAGCACGCCGCGCAACACCTTCCTGGTGATGGGGCTGAGCATCAACGAGAGCGGTCGCCCGAGCCTGCCGTTCGCCGGCGTCAACTTCTTCGACTTCAACTACAAGGACACCGGCACGCAGCTCAACATCGCATGGGCCGGGCCGTTCCTCGATCTGTCCTGGACCGATCCGCACGTCACGCAGCCTGGCCCCGACCGGACGCCGGTGGCGTTCACCGCCCAGGGGACGTTCCTCGGCATCCCGATGCGCGACAAGAACGCGCGCGAGGACGTGTCGACGACCGGCGAGAACCTCGACGTCTACCGCGAGCAGGTGCAGGCGTCGGTCGCCATCCCGAGCGGACATTTCGTGAAGTGGACCCTGCAGGGCCGGACGACCTACATGGACTTCGCGCGGCGCTCCGAGACCGACGACGCCTTCGTCATTCCGGCCACCACGTTCGACAGCGGGCTTCTGTTGCGGCTGGAGTTCAACCGCAGCGGGTATATCCTCGCCGCCTGGGGCGAGTCGGGGCGGCGCAGCGTCTGGAGGCCGTGGGGCCTGCCCGGCAACCCGTTCCGGCCCAGCGACAAGGACTACACCCGACTCGGCGCCGAGCTGCGCAAGGCCATCTACCTCGGCGAGTTCCGGAGGGTGAATATCGGGCTGTCGGGGTTCGACGGGCGCAGCCTCGACCGCTTCTCGCGCTTCGAGCTGGGCGACTTCCGGAGCGCCCGCGTGCGCGGCTTCAACGGCTCCGGCTTCCACTTCGACCGCGGCCTGGTCGCCGACACCTCGTACGCCTTCACCATCCGCCAGACCCTGCGCATCGACACCGGCGTGCAGGCCGGCTGGATCCAGAGCGTGGACGACTTCGGCCCCGGCTACGTGCGCGTGGTCGGCGCCGGCCTGGCGCTCGAGTTCTCCGGCCCCTGGAGCACCCTGATGAACGTGCGCTTCGGCCACGCGCTCGAGTCGTCCCTCTCCGGCCGCTCCGGTGGCAGCACCGACGTCCGGTTCGTGATGTTCAAGACGTTCGACAAGTGGAGCCGCCGGCCGAAGCCGTGAGCCGCCGCTCCCGCTGTCCCCGGCTCAGGGGCGGAACCGGAGCCGGGGTGTCTGCATCTTATCTGGCAGCGCCGATCCGCCCATGGATGGTTCGGCGCCGGACGAAAGGAAACCCCCGATGCATCGTGCATTCTCCTGGATCTCCGATAGAGCGACCGACCACGCCCCCGCAGGACCGGCCTCCGTCGAGGCGCGGCCGTCCGTGTCGTCGGACGCCGAGGCCGCCGTTCCCGACGACGTGGCGCTTCTCGACGCCTACTCGAAAGCAGTGATCCACGCCGTCGAGAAGGTCAGCCCGGCGGTCGTGAACATCGACGTGTTCAAGAGGCTGGAGAGGCGCCGGCCGGCGAGCGCGACGCCCGCGGAGGGTGAGGACGATTCGGGCCGGGAGATCCGGGCCGGGAGCGGCTCCGGCTTCCTCTTCACCCCGGACGGCTTCATCCTGACCAACAGCCACGTGGTGGGCGGCGCGGCCCGGGTGCAGGTCACCCTGTCCGACTCCCGCCGCCTCGATGCCCAGGTCGTGGGCGACGACCCGGGCACCGACCTCGCCGTCATTCGCATCCAGGCACCCGGTCTCTCGGCGGTCGCTCTGGGCGAGGCGCGCGCCATCCGTCCGGGGCAGCTGGTGATCGCGATCGGCAACCCGTACGGCTTCCAGTGCACCGTCACGACCGGCGTGGTCAGCGCGCTCGGCCGGTCGCTGCGCTCGTCGTCCGGGCGCCTCATCGACAACATCATCCAGACCGACGCCGCGCTCAATCCGGGGAACTCGGGCGGGCCGCTGGTCAACTCCGCAGGGCAGGTCATCGGCGTGAACACCGCGGTCATCCTGCCGGCGCAGGGGATCTGCTTCGCGATCGCCATCGACACCGTGAAGTTCGTGGCCGGCCGCCTGATCAAGGACGGGACGATCCGGCGCGCCTACATCGGCGTGGCCGGACAGGACGTTCCGCTGCACCGCCGCCTGGTGCGCCACCACGGCCTGTCGCGCGACAGCGGCATCCTGGTCGTCGGGGTCGAGAAGGAGAGTCCCGCGCAACGCGCCGGACTCGAGGAAGGGGATCTGCTGGTCGCGCTGGACGGTCAGACGGTCGCCGGCGTGGACGAGCTGCACCGCCTGCTGACCGACGCGCGCGTCGGCTCCATGTCGACGCTGACCGTCCTGCGCCGCGGCGCCAAGCTCGACCTCGCGATCGTCCCCGAGGAAGCTCCCACCCACCGAAACGGCGGTTGACGCGAGGTCTTCTCGCCACACGCATGAGTGCGGCCTTCAACATGGAGCGGGGTCTCACGCACCAACCGGAGTTTCCCACGGCTTCCCGCACGCTTCGCAGGAGAGCGCGTAGGCCTTGTTCGTGTAGCTGCAATTCCTGCACAGCCAGATCCCCGTCGGCTGGGGCCGCGATCGTCCTACCATAAAGCGGTAGTAAGCGGCGACAGCGGCAAGCCAGGCATAACTGGCGACCAGGGCGACGATCAGCGCATCAGTTGACCTACCGACATAGCCAATCGCAATACGAATCAGAACATGTCCTCCAAGAGCGACCGTCCCTGCGATCCACGGCGAAGCGCCACGCCCTCGCGCATAAGCGGCGATGCCAGGGATTACAACTATCAGAATCAGAATCTCCATCATTGACAGCCCCCGGGGTTGTTCCTTTGGCCTTTCACCATCGAATCTTCATGGGATTGCCGCGAATTGCTGGACAAAAAGAAAGGCGGGGCCGCGTGCCCCGCCCTCCTGTCCGTTGGTGCGGAATACTGGTTGGCGCGCGCGCCCGGCTATTACCCGCCCGTGCTCTCCAGGAAGGCGCGCAGGCGCTGGCTGCGCGAGGGGTGGCGCAGCTTGCGCAGCGCCTTGCTCTCGATCTGGCGGATGCGCTCGCGGGTGACCGCGAACGACTGGCCCACCTCTTCCAGCGTGTGCTCGCTACCGTCGCCGACCCCGAAGCGCATTTTGAGGACCATCTCTTCGCGAGGCGAGAGGGTCTTCAGGACTTTCTGCGTCTGCTCCTTCAGGTTGAGCTGGATGACCGCGTCGACCGGCGACGTCACCGCGCGGTCCTCGATGAAATCCCCGAGATGGGAATCTTCTTCCTCGCCGATCGGGGTCTCGAGGGAAATGGGCTCCTGGGCGATCTTGAGGACCTTGCGGACCTTCGCCACGGGGATGCCCATCTTCTTGGCGATCTCCTCGGGCGTCGGCTCGCGGCCGATCTCCTGCACCAGGGCGCGCGAGGTGCGCACCAGCTTGTTGATCGTCTCGATCATGTGCACCGGGATGCGGATGGTGCGCGCCTGGTCGGCGATGGCGCGGGTGATCGCCTGGCGGATCCACCAGGTGGCGTAGGTCGAGAACTTGTAGCCGCGCTTGTACTCGAACTTGTCGACCGCCTTCATCAGCCCGATGTTCCCCTCCTGGATCAGGTCGAGGAACTGCAGGCCGCGGTTGGTGTACTTCTTGGCGATCGACACGACCAGGCGGAGGTTGGCTTCGACCAGCTCGGTCTTGGCGCGCGCCGCCATCGCCTCGCCGGCGCGGATCCCCTCGGAGGTGCTCTTGATCTCGTCCGGCGTGGTGTCCATCTCGCGGGCGACGCGGGAGATCTCTTCCTCGGCCGAGCGCACCCGGTCGCGCAGGTCGCGACGGGCCTTCAGGTCACGGGTCAGCTTCAGGCGCCGGTGGTACGACCGGATGTCGTCCTCCAGGTCCTTCATCTTCGCCGAGGTGTCCTTGATCTTGCGGGACAGGTCCTTCACCTTGCCGGTGGTCATCCCCATGTCGCGGATGACCAGGCCGAGCTGCACGCGCACGCGCGCGAAGGTGTGCAGCACCTCGCGGTAGCGCCGCGAGCCCTCGGTCAGGCGGGCCAGGTGCTTCTCGTGATCCTCGACCTTGCGGCTGAGGCGCTGGATGCGGGTCATGGCGTCGAGGAGCTGGCGGCGCTTGCGCTCGGCGGCGCCCTCCTCGTCGTCGTCGGTGACGATGATCAGGTCCTCGACGCGGATCTGCTTGTCGCGGATCTTGTGGCCGTACTCCATCAGCTTGCGGATGACGTACTGGCTGCGCGACAGGGCCTTGACCACGTTCTTCTCGCCGCGCTCGATGCGCCGGGCGATCTCGACCTCGCCCTCGCGCGTCAGGAGCGGGACGGTGCCCATCTCGCGCAGGTACATGCGCACCGGGTCGTTGGTCTTCTCGAGGGTGCCCGGGGACAGATCGATCTTGGTCTCCTCGGCCTCCTCCTTCTCGGCGGCCGCGGCCTTCTCCTCGAGCTTGGCCTTGTATTTCTCCTCCGAGTCGACCATCTCGATGCCGAGAGAGTCGAACAGCAGGAACATGTCGTCGAGGTCCTCGGGAGAATGCACCTCCTCGGGCAGCACGTCGTTCACCTCGTCGTAGAGCAGGTAGCCGCGCTCCCTTCCGAGGTTGATCAGCTGTCGAACCTCTTCGTATTTTTCTTCGATGCCCAAAGTCGTTCTCCTCTAGGACGACGGCGAGGCCTGGCGGAGCGCCTCGATTCTTCGCTTCAATTCAACCTTGCGACGGAGCAGCTCGTCGATCTCCATCGCCTTCCCCCCGGTTTCGAGCCGCTTCTGGATGTCGCCCATCTGGCGCTCCAGCCGCGCCGCCCGCAGGGCCATCAGGCACCCGCGCCCTTCCTCCAGGGTCGCCGGGGGATGAGGCAAGGCCGCCACCCTGGTGATGATGTCCCGGGCGTCGTCGCTCACCAGCGCCGCCACCCGAGGATACGTCACGTCCTCCTGTCTGACCACGAGATCGCGGATCACCTTGACGATCGGCGCGATCCGGCTGATCTCGAGGTCGTCCGCCTGCAGCTCGTCCAGCATCGCCTTGCGGACGTCGCGCGAATCCAGCATCGCCCGCAGGATGCGCGACTCGGCCTCGCTCACCAGCCAGGCCCCGCGCGCCCCGGTGACCATCCCGGGCTGCAGGCTCTTGCGGCGCTCGCGCACCGCATCCTGCATCTCCTGCAGCACCAGCCGGTCCTCGATGCCGAGGACCCCGGCGATCATCTCCACGTGTCCGGCCCGCCGCACCGGGTTGTCGATGCGCGCCAGGAACGGCAGGACCTCGTTCAGCGCCGCCACCTTCCCCCGGGTCCCCGAGACGTCGTGGCGCGTCGCCACGTCGCGCGTCAGGAACTCGATGTACGGCGGCGCCGCCCCGAGCCGCTCGCGGTAGCGCTCCGCTCCGTGCTCCCGGACGAACAGGTCCGGGTCCTTCCCCGGCGGAAGCGCCACGACGTTCACCTCGAAGCCGCTCTCCAGGAGCACTTCCAGGGAGCGCCGCGCCGCTGCCCTGCCGGCCGCGTCCGGGTCGAAGTTCACCACCACCCGGTCGGTATATCTTTTCAAGAGCCTGACGTGCCCGGTCGTGAAGCCGGTGCCGAGCGTCGCCACGGCGTGCGTGACGCCGGCCTGGTGGAGGGCGATGACGTCCATGTACCCCTCGACCAGGATGGCGTACCCTTCCTTCCGAATCCCCTCCCGGGCCATCCCGATCCCGTAGAGGTTGTCCCCCTTGTTGAACGCGTGGGTCTCGGGAGAGTTCAGGTATTTCGGCTCGCCTTCGCCCAATACCCGCCCGCCGAAGCCGATCGTCTCGGCGCTCAGGTTGACGATCGGGAAGATGACCCGCTGCCTGAACCGGTCGTACGTCCTGCCGGTGTCCTCCTTCTTCGCCAGCAGTCCGGCCAGAACCCCCTGCGCCTCCGACAGACCGCCCGCCGCGAGGCTCCCCTTCAGGCCGCTCCAGCCCTCCGGCGCGTAACCGAGCTGGAACGTCTCGATCGTGCCGGCGCCAATGCCGCGGCCCGCCAGGTATTTCCGCGCCCGCTCGCCACCCGGCTGCCGCAGCTGCTCGCGGAAGTAATCGAGCGCCCGCCGGTTGGCCGCCAGGACCTTCTGGCGCTCGCCGCTCTCCGGCCCCCGCGACGCGACCGGGATCGCGATGCCGTATCGATCCGCCAGCGCCCGCAGCGCCTCGGGAAACTCCAGTTTTTCATAGAGCATCAGGAACTTGAAAACATCGCCGCCCGCGCCGCAACCGAAGCAGTAGAACAGCTGCTTCTCGGCGTCCACGTAAAACGACGGCGTCTTCTCCGCGTGGAACGGGCAGAGCCCCCGGTACCGCGAGCCGCTTTTCTTGAGTGGCAGGTAGTCGGAAACGATGTCGCGCAGGTCGGCGCGCGCCCTCACGCTCTCGACGACGTCAGTCCTGTCTTTCCCTCCCACTCTTCTCGGGGCCTCCCATCAATCGCTGAATCGTCTCTCCTGGGCAAGGCGCTTCAGAGCCTTCTTCCGTGCCGCCAGCGCCTTGATCTTCCGTTTCTGGCTCGGCTTGAGGTAGTGCTGCCTCTTCTTCAGCTCGGACAGCACGCCCGACTTTTCGCATTTCCTTTTGAAGCGGCGAAGCGCATTCTCAAGCGACTCATCCTCGCGAACCCTCACGAGGGGCATTCAGGAACTCCCTCCTTTCAAGCCGTGAGTCCACCAACACCTTATTAGACAAGTGCGACAGGGCGTGGGATGCACCGCCCAGGCCGCACGCTGCAGGCCACTGCTCCAGCCGCGTAACCCTAAGTTCTTAATGTGCCGGGCCGTGGAAGTGCTTGGACCGACAAAGGATTACCAAAGCCCACAGACCAACGCATACGTAATATACGAACCACGCCCCGGGGTTGTCAAGAAAGGGGGTTAAGAAAGGCAAAAATTCTGGTGGATTGTTTCAGTGTGAGGTCAAAATCAGCGATGCAGTCTATCGCCAAGTCATATTACTATCTATGAGAATTACTTTCTGTAGTATTAATTGTGGACGCTGCATAACCAGCCCCGAAGCCGTTGTCGATGTTGACCACCATGAGCCCCGCCGCGCAGCTGTTGAGCATCCCCATGAGGGCCGCCACCCCCTTGATACCGGTGCCATATCCTACACTGGTTGGCACCCCGATCACCGGAACATCGACCAGGCTGGCCACGATGCTAGGGAGGGCTCCCTCCATGCCTGCGACGACCACGATCACACGTGCCTTCAGCAGTTTGTCCTTATGATCGAGCAGCCGGTGCAGCCCGGCGATACCGACATCGTACACCCTCTCCACCTGGTTCCCCATCACCTCGGCGGTCACCGCCGCCTCCTCGGCGACCTGCAGGTCCGAGGTGCCGGCGGCCAGGACGAGAATCCCCGGGCGCGCCTTCCCCCGGCCCGGCGCGTCGAGGGTCACCGCCCGGGCGGGAGCGTGATAGACCGCCTTGCGAAATCGCCGGCGGACCTGCCGGAAAACCTCGGACGAGACCCGCGTGACCAGGACCGGCTGGCGCTTCGACGCCATCCGTCCCATGATGGCGACGATCTGCGGCACGGTCTTCCCTTCGCCGTAGATCACCTCGGGAAACCCGCGGCGGAGATGACGGTGATTGTCGACTTTGGCGAAGCCCAGGTCCTCGTAAGGCAGAGTCTTCAGCCGCCGCAGCGCCTCGTCGGGCGAGGCTCTGCCGGCGCGCACGCGCTCCAGGATCTTCTTCAATTCGCTGACGTTCACCGGGCTCTCCGAGATAAAGGCGGACATCTTAACTTTTATGGCTGCGCAACCCACGCGTACAGTCTCGGCACGCAGCGTCTAATTCACTCGGACTCGTCGCCGGGTCCACCTTGCCGCGGGATGCCTGATCATTAGCGACCGCTCTCAAGAGATTGCCTCTTGGGGGAGGCTGAAGTTTAGCCTAGAACTCATTTCAAAATCTGCCGCAGCGTGAGCGGCAGGCAGGCTACGTGAAAGAAGCCGAAGTATGTCTCGACGAGACGTTCATGACGCACCAGCGGAACCAGCCGAGCCACGCAAGCGTCCGTTCGACGATCCAGTCGAGGGTTTGCACCTGGCCCTGTCGCCCATACACACCACCCGCCAACCCCGCCACGGATGCAAGTAGAGCAGGTCAATCCTGCGGACGGCCAGCTCCGTCGCCGAGTGAAACGCGAACCCCAGGACCTCATGCCGCTCTTCGGGGGGAAACCTTCGGCCCGGGCATAGGAATCCTCTGAAAGGGTCGCAGCCATTGCTGAACCCACTTGCGATCGCGCTTCACCTCGCACGAGGTTTCCGAGACGCTGCGGCCTGCGGCAGCCAACAGCTGCGCGTGCACTCGGGTCGCCCGTCCAGCTCCTTGTCGGCCCGCGAGCAGTAACTCCGAGGGTATCTCATGTCATGTCAGTCGCCCCCTGGAGTGGTATGGACACCGCACTAGTACATCAAGTTCTCGTGTATCGACCTTCTTTGTCGGAAGGACTGTCAGACGAAGGTTGACAAATTCCCGCCAGAGCGGTAAACAGAGATATAAGGTTTGCTACTCCCTTCGCCACGATGTGGGGTATAGCGTGGCCGCGGGGTACGTAGATGCTCGCCACCGAAGACAAGACCCAATGGATTGCGCTTGCCAGTAAGGAGATTCTTAGATTCTTAGCCGTAGCAAGTGTCCAAGAGGAAGGTTTATTCCCTAACCCTAAACGCGCGAGTCATGGTCCGCCAGATAGATCAGTTCCACTTCACGAAACTCCTTCGCGTTCGACTCCTCTAGTCTGGATCAGTAAGGCTTCCTTCGTCCCAACTAGCACGAACCCCATTGCAGCACTTCGCTTCGCCACTCGCTTCCGTGCGCCACCTATCTGTTCATGCCAATACGGTTGCAATGCGAACAGACGAGAGATTGCTGCACAGTATCGCTGGCGGAGTGAACTGTCCCCGCTGTGGAGGCCGCTAAAATGTATTCCAGGAACTGCAGGGCGCCTTGGATGCGTCGGTGGGCTCTTACTATTACCCTTGCTTTCGCAACCCTTCCTTTCCCATCAGCCGTCAGTGCAGGAGCAGAGTCATCGGCTGATCGCGTAATCGTCATCTGGCACAAAGGAACTTCTCTCGAGCATCGCAGTCAAGCCCTGCAGGCAGCAGGAGGTGTCTCCTTTCGCCACTTCCGAATTGTGAATGCGTCCGCTGCCCGCCTGCCAAATGCAAAGGCTAGGCAGCTGCTTGAGAGTAATCCAGAGGTACAGTCGATTGTGCCAGATCGCCAACTCTTCCCGGGCGATGATCTAGAGGGCTGGCCGTCCAAAGTGAACTGCTTTGACTGCGGTGGAGGTGGTAATCCACAAGGCCAACAAACGCCGGAGGGTGTTCTGCGGATTGGCGCAGCTCCCGGCACTCTTGCATTCACCGGACGGAATGTCGGGGTTGCGATGATTGATACCGGTATATATACTGCTCACCGAGATTTCATCCGAGCCGATGGTTCCAATGTAATAAGCCCTTCATGCTTCGCAATCGCATCCTGCAATCAAGATTATGACCCCAACGGTGGTCACGGAACTTCCGTGGCGGGGGTAATCGCAGCTGCGAACAATTCGGTTGATGTGGTTGGCGTAGCCCCTGATGCCACCATTTTTAATCTCGAGGCATTTGACAGCGCTGGCCAAACCTTTGACAGCTACTTAATTCAAGCCATCGAATGGATTTTCTACAACAATGGAGCGGTGCCACCGATAATCCAGGTAGTCAACATGAGCGTGGGACGACTTGGCACCATAAACGACGACCCAGCTCTCCACGATGCGATTATTTCACTGTACGCCCACAACATTGTCGTCGTTGTGGCCGCATCCAACTTTCCGACTGTCGAAGTCAGTAACGTAATCCCAGCCGCCTATCCTGAGGTAATTGCCGTTGCCAGTACGACTGCTCAACAGGGTTATGGCGACAACACAGGCGGCTGCAGCGGTATCCCTTGGGTGCCCTCAGATGCGGCATCATATTTCACAACTGATGGAGCATTCAACCCGACATCAGGAATCGGCGTTACCATTTCTGCTCCGGGCGAGGCCCGCGAGAATTTACTCATAAGTGGAGCATCAACCTGCGGGCTCCAATCGATCGGAATCACAACCTTGAAGAATGGTGGTGGCCTTATTAACCTATCTGGAACAAGCTTCTCCGCGCCACTCGTGACGGGGGTTGTTGCTCTCTTGAAGGAGCAAGCAGGCTATCCTGGAACCTCCCTAACCCCGGAAGCCACTCGGACTAGGATTCGTTCTTCGGCATATCGTGTTGGGGTGGCTCCTTTAGACTCTCTCTCGTCTCAATACACGTTTGATGGAGAGCGAGAGGGAATTGTGTCAGCCCCCGGTGCACTTCAATAATCCATTGGTCAGAGAGATATAGGACGAACAATCGTCCACGGACTATTTTTATCATTCATGGACGAGAATGTGGAATACGCAAAAACATTCTCCTTGATGCAATGCCGCGGTCGAGCCTAGTTTGAACCTTATGGAAGCTCTCCCCTTTACGAGAGGGAGGTGGGTGCTACACATTCCTGGTCTTTGTTCCACGCGGATCCCGTGTATTGTCAGTGAGTTTCGCTTGACTCCCTGCTTCAATCGTCGTACTAGACCCGTGATAAGCAATTTTCATTTAACGTAGAGGGCTGATCCACACATAACCTTCCGTGACCTCAAGTAAGCGAACCTGTCGGCCTTGGGTCAGAGTTCCAATATCACTCTTGGTCCTCGTGCCCTTCAATTTCGCAGCGACCTCCTTGGTGATCGCTGGAACGCTGTTCAACCATCAAGTCCTGGAGGTCGGCACTGGCCCCTCCTCAGTCGTTGCCGGCGATTTCAATTCTGATGGCGAAGAGGATTTGGCAGTGTCCAACTCGGGTTCTGATTACGTCTCTATACTCCTTGGGTTTGGTGAAGGGAGATTTCGCTCTCAGATCCGGATACGCGTAGACCACGGTCCAGTCGCCATCGCTACGGCGGATTTCAACCTTGACGGCGTACTTGATCTAGCCGTGGCCACCGATAGCTCCGACCAAATCATCATTCTCCTCGGCCGCGGCGACGGTGGGTTTAGGCCCATCACGCGCCTAGTCACTGGACGGGGGCCTGGAGCTATCGCGACTGGAGATTTCAATCGGGATGGTATCCAAGACTTGGCAGTAGCAAATTCTCTTTCGAACGATGTGACTGTAATGATTGGGAACGGCGACGGGACATTTGAATCTGTTGGAGGTTTCGTGGTCGGGCTCTCTCCGCTGGGTTTGGTTGTTGCTGACTTTAATGAAGACGGAATTCAGGATCTCGCAACTGCGAATAAATCATCGTCGGACATATCCATACTCTTGGGCCGGGGCGATGGTAGTTTCGCTCCGCAGACCCGCTTCGAAGCTGGAGATGAGCCCCACTCTATCAGCGTTGGGGATCTCAACGGGGATGGAGTTCAGGACCTCGCGGTGGCGGATTTCAAATACGACGAAAATATCTCTGTTCTCCTAGGTCGAGGAGACGGGACCTTTGGGAGCAGCGCTCGGTTTCAAGGAGGCGCATTCCCATTGTCAATTGAAGTAGGGGATTTCGACGGAGACCACATTCCGGATCTCGCAGTGGCGAACTGGAGTTCAGATGACATCTCTGTCCTGACAGGTACGGGAGACGGATCTTTTTCAACACAAAGGCGGTACCAAGTCGGCGTTGAACCGGCGTCTCTCGCAATGGGAGATTTCAATGGCGATGGGCTACTCGATCTTACGGCTGTCAACTTTGCCTCGAACAGCCTTTCAATTCTCCTCACTCTGGACGACGGGACTTTCAGCGCCAACAAACGCTTGCCGCTGGAACAATTCCCCACAGGGTTGGCTATTGGCGACCTGAACCACGACCATGTACCAGATCTCGTCATCGCGAATTTTGGGTTGCTCCCAGGTGCCGTCAGTGACCTCTCGATCCTTCGCGGTGTCGGTGGAGGGGTATTTGATCCTCAGAACCCCTTGCAAGTTCAAGCCTTTCCCTGGTCGGTCGCGATTGGAGATCTCAACCTCGACGGTATACCAGACCTAGCGATCGCTTCTGACGGCCTGGTCATCAGCAGCCTGCAATCCACCCTCTCCCCTGGCGTTTCAGTGTTCCTCGGACGCAGCGACGGAACTTTCGAGCAGGAGGTCCGCATCCGGACTCCCGGCCTGGAAGCTTTGGCCGTTCGGATCGGGGATTTCAACGTCGATGGCATTCCTGACTTGGTTGTCGTTACTAGAGGAGTGGGAGAGATTGAAAGCGGCGCCTCAGTTCTTCTTGGCCTTGGGGATGGGCGAACTTTTGGGCCACCAAGCTTATTCACTGCCGGATTTGCTCCCTCATCTGTGGCCATCGGAGATTTCAATCTGGATGGAATTCAGGACTTGGCGATTGCGAACGAAAACTTTTCCCTCAGTGTGGCGGGCAACCAGCTCGAAACCCCCGGAACCGTTTCGATCCTTTTGGGCCAACCCGATGGTACCTTCGGTCCAGCCAAAAGCTTCGGCGCTGGTTCCCGTCCTTCATCTGTGGCCGTAGGCGATTTCAACGATGATGGTGTTCAGGATCTTGTTGTGGCAAATTCAGGATCTGCCAACGTATCGGTGCTGCTTGGAATGGGAAATGGGGAATTCGCCTCCGGCAGTGAGTTCCCGGCTGGGGTATTTCCACGGTCAATTGCTGTGGTTGATCTTGACGGCGATCATGTCCCGGACCTCGCAGTGGCAAGCTCCACTTCAAACGCTGTGGCGATTCTGTTGGGCCTCGGAGATGGTCGGTTCACTCAACAAACCCTGTATCAGGTCGGCGACACACCGTTTTCGGTCGCGGCCGCTGACCTCAACGGGGATGGGAAGGAGGATTTGGTACTGTCTAACTTTGGATCGGGGGACGCCTCGGTTCTGCTGAATCAGGGTCCACCGGACACCGACGGTGATGGATTGCCTGACCTCATCGACAGCTGCACAGACACAGACGGCGACGGCGCTGGTGATCCCGGCTTTCCCGCCAATACATGTAGGACGGACAACTGTCCGCAGCTGCCCAATCCGTCACAGAAGGACACAGACGGTGACGGGTTGGGGGACGCATGCGATAACTGCCCGACGATCCAAAATTCTCTTCAAGCAGATGTCGACGCCGATGGGGTGGGAGATGTTTGTGATAATTGCTCTAGTGCATTCAACCCGCTTCAACAGGACCGGGATCAGGACGGGGTCGGGGATGCCTGCGACAACTGCCTAGCGGTGCCTAATCCAAGCCAGGAGGACGCGGACGCGGATCGCATTGGCGACGCATGTGATCCATGCACCGATTCCGATCACGATGGTTATGGCGATCCTGGCTACCCCTCCAGCCGTTGCGCCATTGATAACTGTCCCACCGTCGTCAATCCTGGCCAGGAGGACACGGACGACGACGGGGTCGGGGACGCCTGCGACAACTGCCCTACAGTCCAAAATCAGGACCAGACCGATTCTAACCACGATGGATCCGGGGATGCCTGCCAACCAAGCCTGGTCTTGGACGGCATTGAAGAGGGTGTTTCAGGAAATCTCGACGTGCCAATTGATCTGAGAGATCCTCAAAATGATCCTCTGAGCGGTTCCGTGCAGGTCTTCGCGAGTCCAACACAAGTTGTGCTCACTGACATGAGTACGAGCATGAACTGTGGGGTTGGATTCTTACTCGACAACATGGAGGGTCAGGGGATAGGGTTTGCATTTGGCTCTTTGGGTCAGCCAATCGTGTTCGACCTGGACAGCAATCTTGCATGTGATGACGGAATCCAGGATTTCGAGATCGCCGCGGGAACCTGCGCTCAGCCACTGACCCCCTTCAGCAATTTGCTTTCGCTCTCACTCGTCATGCCGCCTCCAACCGTTCTGTGTGTAAGACGGATTGGGAGCGAAACAGGAGCGTTCCAGCTCGCTATACTCCAACTTAATGAATCGTTCATGACAGTCATGGTCACGCAAGTCGACGCAGTTGTTGAAGAGCCATTCGAGTCAACTCTTCCGGATCAATTGAATATCTCCTCTCTTCGACTAGGCGTGGTCTATCGCCTGGTGATCACAGCAACGGACGGGATGACCGTGCCGGTTTCGGCTGCCGTAACTTTCACTTACCACGGCGAATCGAGAATACATTTTGTTGGTTTGAACCATGCACCACACGCAGTAATCGCCCCCGTCCCGACCATAGAATGCTCTGGACCGACTGGTGGTGTTGCCGTGCTAGATGCCAGGGGCACTACGGACCAGGATTCTGATCCCGGTACCAATAGCGACATAGTGTCCTACGAGTGGTTCGAGGACCCAGGTCAGCCAGGCCAGCGGACTCTAGGTAGCGGCTCTGTCCTGAACGCACCACTGATGCTCGGCCTCCACACGATTGGGTTGCTAGTTACCGACGCCAAGGGTGCGACGAGCGCGGCGCAGGTGACAATCGTGGTCAGAGACAGCTCGCCACCGATGATTTCCTGCCCTGAATCACTGGTCTCAGAGTGTTCTGTGCCTGGAGGATCACAAGTAAATCTTATCGCAGCCGCCTCGGATCTATGTAGCGCCACGATCTCGCTCACTAGCAGTAGTACCGGGATGGCCGACGCTTCGCGGGTCTACCCACTCGGATCAACTTTGGTAACGTTCGTCGCTAGCGATCCATCCGGCAATGTGAGTACTTGTTCCACCACTGTGACTGTTCGTGATAGCGTTGCGCCGTACTTAGCGGTCGCCAGCGATCCGACGATATTGTGGCCTCCGAACCATCGGCTTGTGCGCGTAAGTGTCACGGCGACCGTCCGGGACGTATGCGACATCACACCTAGGGTGAGCCTAGTGTCGGTGCAGAGCAGCGAGCCTGACGACTCTCCTGGCATCCAAGACGGCGGAACGGTGGGTGACGTGGCGCTAGGGGTCCAGGACGATACAATTCTGCTACGGGCAGAGCGAGCGGGTGACGGCCCCGGGCGGACCTATACGTTGACCTATGCTGCGGTGGACTCCTCCGGAAATGCCACATCCAAAGCGACTGTGGTGAAGGTCCCACATGACCTTGGTACCGGTCCAGAACCACTTTTGTTGAAAGTGGAACCGAGTAGTGATCGCGGGATGTGCGCTATCTCCTGGAACTCGGTTCCTGACGCAGTGACCTACGACCTCGTCGCCGGGGATGTGGCCCAGTTGGAAGCATACTCTGATCACGCATCCCCAGGAGTATTGCGGGCGCTGGCAACTGAAATCGCTGGAACGACCTACACCGAGAGTGAGTCATCTCTGATACCCGTTACGGGGCACGGCTTTTTCTATCTTGTACAGTCGCATTCTGCCCATGGCGCAAGCGGCTACGGATCCGAGTCAGCATCACTGCCGCTGGAGCCATCTTCATCCGACTGAGGGTCGCGAGGAAGACCTTGACGGGTGCTAACAGGTTGCTGAAAAACCCCATCAGCGGTGATCCTGAGATAGTCGGATGCGATGTCCCTGACGGCCCTTTCAGACGAGCCCCGAGTTTCGAGCGCGCTTCCCCAGGGAGTCCAAAATAGTTTTTCAGCAACCTGCTAATCACTGAGATGAGCGTAAGAGACAATCCGTCTCTTCTCAAAACGGGCTGAGCTCAGTAGTGTCGGTCTTCCTACTCAATTCAGCCGATACGTGTACCGCATGTCCGGTGCAGTCTTGATCTACATGTAACCACGCGCCTCCCTTCGGCGTTTGTAGGGATGGGGGTGTCGGGGTATGTTAGGGACATGAAGCGCCGCGCGCTGTGGATCTCCG
>JACXTT010006967.1_pt1 | contig 16039 bp, 17 predicted proteins | sample 9270951 | NCBI WGS metagenome assembly JACXTT01 (sample SAMN15532306, study PRJNA645909) | rock metagenome | isolation source: weathered quartz diorite | place: Puerto Rico | collected 2017-06-21 | reverse complement strand
GACGGAGTCGGAGACGCGTGCGACGCGTGCCCTGGAGATCCCATCAACGATCCCGACGGCGACGGGCTGTGCGCTTCGGTGGACAACTGTCCCTTCGTCGCGAACCCCAACCAGGCCGACGGGGACGCCGACGGCATCGGGGACGCGTGCGACGCCTGTCCCGGGGATCCGATCAACGATCCGGACCACGATGGGCTCTGCGCTTCGGTGGACAACTGTCCCTTCGTCGCGAATCCCAACCAGGCCGATTCCGATGCCGATGGACGCGGCGACGCGTGCGACGTGTGTCCTCTCGACGCCGCGAACGACGCCGACCATGACGGGCTCTGCGGAAACGTCGACAACTGCCCTACGGCCTTCAATCCCTACCAGCTGGACAGCGACGGCGACGGGACCGGCGATCTCTGCGACAACTGCCCGACCGTGGCGAACGCAAGTCAGATGGACGCCGACGGGGATGGGGCAGGAGACGCTTGCGATTGCCAGCCCAACGACCCCTCCGACCGCAGGCCGGCCGACGTCGTGTCTCTGACCGTGAACAGAACCGGCACGACAGCCAACTTGGCGTGGACGGCCGTCAGCGACGCGGACGCCTACTCGGTGTCGCGAGGCGATCTGGCCACGCGGGCGGTCGGCCAGTACGGGGGCTGTCAGGCCGAGGGTCTGTCGTCGACGACCTTCGACGACGCCACGCCACCCGCGCTCGGCCAAGGCTTCTTCTATCTCGTTCAAGCGCAAAACTACGACTGCGGCCTCGGCACGCTCGGGACAACGTCGACCGAGCATGAGCGCACGAACTCCAATCCGGCTGCATGCCTCGGGGTCACCGTGTCGGATTCCCACGCGTCCGCGGAATCCAACGTGTTCGGGACGGTATCCGGGACGCTCGCCGACGCTCAGTCTTCGAACAACGCCTACGAGGCGATGACCGAAGTGCTGACGACGGGAGGCAACCCTTCATTGCGGTTCAGCGAGCTCGAGCACCGTTGGACGATCACGGTCGGCGCGGGCTCGAAGAAGGAGCTTCACGTCGAGGGGTTCCGGTCGGCCAGCACGGACGGCGACGATTTCCGTTTCGAGTACTCCACCAACGGTGGCACGAGCTTCACGCCGGTGACGATGTCGAGCCTTCCGCTCTCGGACAACAACATCGATCTCGTCGGAGCGCTGCCCGCGGGCGTCTCGGGGAGTGTTCTCGTCCGCGTCGTCGATACGGATCGCACGGCGGGTCACCAGGGGCTCGACACGGTTTCGATCGACGAGCTTTGGATCCGAATCGTGCCGTAGGAGCTTCCCGCCTGGTCATTCCATGATCACGGTCTCGAGATACGCGGCCAGCCTCGGGGCATGGTTCTCGCGAAACATCGGGTACTCCGCGGCCAGCTCCGAGTCGAGCATGTGGATGAAAATGGCCTCGTCCAGGAAGCCGGCCCTGTCGGCCCGCGACATCATCGACCAGAAGGGTCCCGGCCCGCTCGTCGCGCCCGCTTCCGTCTCGTGGGCCGCTTCGAGTGCGCTCCGCACCGCCGCGCGCTCGACGGCGAGGGCCGAGGTCGCGCCTTCTTGCGCGCCGCGCTCTCTCCCCTTGGCGTTCTGGTAGGCGACCCATAACGCGCCGTCCGCAGTTCGGGGCTCGGCCTTTCTATTGCCGTACACCCGGTTCCACTTCCGTCCCATCGCGGTGGCGTACAGCCGGAGCGCCATCCAGCCCGATTCGTAGCTGGGATCCGAAACGACCGCGAGAACCAGCTGATGAACAGCAGCCTCGCCGTTTCTGAGCTGGAGTTCGGCGTCCGCGAGGAACCGGTGTGCTTCGCGGTTCCAGGGATCGATGGACAGCGCCCTCACGAAGAGTTCTCTGGCCCTCGCATAGTCTTCCAGAACGTAATGCGAATCTGCGAAGTCCACCCACCAAGCCGAGGCCTCCGGGCAGCCCGCCGCAGCTTTCTCGTATTCCGCGGCGGCGTCGGCGAACCGACGTGCGCCGTAGAGGGAGTCCGCGCGCGAATGGATTTCGACCGCGGTTGTCGGGCACACGACCGGTTTGACCTCGTAGAACGACTGGCCGTTCAGACGCGCCAAGCCATCGCGCGCCATGCCGGCCACGAGCGAGTCCGGATCGGAGTTGGCAATGTGCTGGTAGTCGCCCATCGCGCGCTCCCGAAACTTGGCCACGTCTTCCGGAACCACGAGCGTGGACACCGCCTCGAAGAAATGCCCTCGTTGAAGACGAATGTCGTTGTCCTTCGGGGCGGCTTCGACCGCCGCGTTGAACTTCGCGAGGGCGCCGGTGAAATCGCTCTCGAGGTGCCACAGCGCTTTCGCTTCGCGGAGCAGCTCCTGAGCGTCAGGACGCTCGAAGCTCACGGCTGGAGCGACGGGCTGGGCCGTCTTGAGCTTTTGAGTCGTCTGGACGGCCCCTGCCTGTGTCGCCGCAAGGAGCCATGCGAGGGTGGTGAGAGCCAGCGTCGTCCGGCGGAACACGGCAGTCCACCTCGGCGAGCCCCCCGACTGCGGATGAAGGTACGGGGAAGGCGAGCGGCTGGCAATCGAACGCGACGGTTACGAAATTGCATTCGGGTTCGAGCATCCGCCCGACCGGGTCCGTCGCCTCAGCGCTAGGGCGTGACGCTCCCCGTGGTAGCCTCACACGCCACTCGGCAGACGGGGACCCCCGATGAAGCGTTTCTTGAAGTACGCGGCCGCATCGATCGCCGCTCTCCTTCTCGCCGTCGCAGGCGCGCTCCTCGTCATCAACGCGCGCAGCATCCCGTACTACCCGCCGGGCAAGATCGACCTCAAGGTCGAGGTCACACCCGAGCGCGTCGACCGTGGCCGCCACACCGCGCAGATGCTCTGCGCCGGCTGTCACCTCGACAACGCCACCTCGACGCTCGCCGGGAAGCCCATGCTCGATGTGCCGGCGCAATTCGGGAGCTCGCACTCCGCGAACATCACGAGCGATCCCGAGACGGGAATCGGATCGTGGACCGACGGGGAGATCGCCTACCTGTTGCGTACGGGGGTGCGGCGCGACGGCCGTTACACCCCGCCGTGGATGGTCAAGCTGCCGCTGATGGCCGACGAAGATCTAAAAGACATCATCGCGTTCCTGCGATCCGACGACCCGCTCGTGCGGCCGGTCAAGGCGAAACGGCCGGCGTGCAGGCCCAGCCTGTTCACGAAAGTGCTCGCCCGCGTGGCCTTCAAGCCGCTTCCCTACCCGCAGACGCCGATCGCCGCCCCCGATCCGGCCGACACGATCGCGCTCGGCCGCTACCTCGTGCAGGGCCGGGCGGTCTGTTACCCCTGCCACTCCGCCGACTTCGCGAAGCTTGACGAGGCCGTCCCCGAGCGGTCCGCGGGGTACCTCGGCGGCGGCAACGCCATGCCCGACTTGACCGGCAGGATCGTGAAGACGGCGAACATCACACCCGATCAGGAGACCGGGATCGGCAAGTGGTCCGAGGACCAGTTCGTGCGGCTGCTCCGCTCCGGCGTGCGTCCGGATGCGACCGTCATCGCCTACCCGATGGTCCCTTACCCCGAGCTGAGCGACGCCGAGGCACGCGCGATCTTCGCCTACCTGCGCACCGTTCCTCCGATCAAGAACGCGGTGCCCAGAACTGCGGCCACGACCGTCGCGGGGACGGACGCAGGGCCGGCCGCGTACTACCGGTACGGGTGCAATGGCTGCCACGGAGACACCGGCGTCGGTCTGTACGACCTCCGGAAAGGAGCGTCGGACTTTGCGACCGACGAGGCGCTGATCGCCTACATCAAGCATCCCGAGACCTACAAGCCGGGGGTCAAGATGCCGACCTGGGACGGCGTCATCGCGGAGGCCGATTACGCGCCCCTCGCGACCCACGTCCGCGCCTTGGGAACAGCTCGAGCGAACTAGGAACGTCCGGCTCCTGAATCCGTGTGCCAGGGAGCCGACCGGCGTATGATTTTCGCTGCATGGGTGGTCGGTCACACGCGATGAACCGAGTCAGAAAGGAATCTCCATGACGCCTTCCGGCGGATTGTCCGAGTTACGCTTCGATCCACCCGGCCCCGGCTTCTGGGAGCTCGACCCCGTCCACTTCCCGCGCCCGGCGACGCTTTATTGGTCGGAGCTCCACCCTGCAGCGTTCAAGCGCGGCACCGGCGAGTTCGCGCGGTTGTACGGACTGTTGATCGACGGGCTCGAGATGACATACATCAATGGATTTGCCTACAAGAGGGTGACCCCCGCACCCGAGGCCGAGATCCCGAAGCGATTCCAGCGCGCGGACGAGGTGTTCCAGCGAAGGTTCTGGCGCGATCAGCATCGTGAATGGAACGAAACCTTCAAGCCCGCCTCGCTCAAGGCCCACCGCGAGATTCAGTCCGTCGATCCCGACACGCTCTCCGACGCTGCGCTCGCGGGGCACCTGGTGCGTTGCCGCGACCACCACGCGGAGATGCTGTATCAACACATGCGCTTCACCGCCGCGGCGCTGGTACCGACGGGAGATTTTCTCGCCCACGTCGGAGGTTGGACCGGCCTCCCGCCGGCCGAGCTGCTCGGCTTGATGCGCGGCACGTCCCCGGTGTCGGCAGGTGCTTCCTCCGAGCTCGGACAGCTGATCCATGCCGTTCGGAAGGACCCCCGCGCGCAGAAGCTGCTCGACTCCGACGACGATCCGGGCCGCGTGCTCGAGGTCTTGCGCACGCTCGATCGAGCGACCGGCGCGGCCGTGACCGGGTACCTCGACCTCGTCGGTTATCGGCTCCTCGACGGTTTCGACATCTCGAATCCCTATGCGCTCGAGCTGCCGGATGTCCTGCGTCGCTCCATCCGCGCCGCAATCGCCGGGGCCGGCGCCGATACCTCCGACGTCGAGAGCCGGATCGCCGACGTACGCTCGAAGGTGCCCGAAGGGCAGCGGGCGGAGTTCGATCTACTCCTCCAGGAGGCCCGGCTGACCTACCCGATCCGCGACGAGCGCGGCGTGTTCAGCGACATTTGGGCCTCGGGGCTGACGCGACGAGCCGCCCTCGCCGCCGGCCGCCGGCTCGCCCGCAAGGGTCGGATCCAAGACGCCTCCCACTTCGTCGATGCGGGGCTCGAGGAGATGCGCGCGCTGCTTTCGGGCTCCGGCGGACCCACCGCGGATGAGCTCGCGAACCGGGCAGCCTTCCGGGCGGCCTACACCCATAAGGACGCGCCGCCGACTCTCGGACCGCCTCCGCCTCCGCCACCGGACCCGGCTGGACTTCCGCCAGGCGCCGGCCGGATGATGCGCGCGATCGGGATCGCGTTGGGCTCGCTCTTCGGAAGCTCCGAGGCGGCCCACGAAGAGAACATGCTGCGAGGCCTGGCCGCAAGCCGCGGCGTCTACGAGGGGCCGGCGCGGCGCGTCTCCCATCCATCCGAATTCGACCGGATCAAGAAGGGGGACGTCTTGGTCACCGAGTCGACGACCGAAGCGTTCAACATTCTCCTACCGCTGCTCGGCGCGATCGTGACGGACAGCGGTGGCCTGCTCTCCCACTCGGCCATCGTCGCGCGCGAGTACGGGATCCCGGGAGTGGTCGGGACGCGGGAGGCGACCGAACGGATCGCCGACGGCGTTCGCGTGCGCGTCGACGGCGACGCAGGCGAGGTCACGGTGCTCGGGTGAAGCGAATCGTCCCTCTCGAGAAGGCGTTCGACGAATCGCTCTACGGGGCGAAGGCGGTCGGTCTCGGGCAGGCCATCCGCGACGGACTCCCGGTCCCGCCGGGGGTCGCGCTCTGCTGCACGATCGTCGAAGCCGTCGCGGCGGGCGAGCGGCCGGCCATTCGTGAGGTCGCCAAGTGGGTCGAGCCGCTGGGCGGACCGCTCGCCGTTCGATCCTCCGCCATCGACGAGGACGGCGCCGCGGCGAGCTTCGCGGGCCAACACCTGACGCTGTTGAACGTTCCGACGGCGAACGATCTCACTCCGGCCCTCAGCAAGATCTGGTGGTCGGCGAACTCGGATTCCGCGATCAGCTACCGTCAGCGGGTCGGGCTGTTCACCCGTCCCAACGTCGGCATCGTCGTCCAAGCGCTCTTGGATCCCGAATCCGCCGGGGTGATGTTCACGAAGAATCCCGTCACGGGCGCGGACGAGCGTGTGGTCGAGGGGAGCTGGGGCCTCGGCGAGGCCGTCGTCGCGGGCATCGTCATTCCCGACCACTACCGGATCGCTCGCTCGGGCCAGGTGATCGAGCGGAAGCCGGGGCTCAAACGGATCGCGATCCGGCGCGCGCCGGGAGGGGGAACGGTCGAGGAGAAGATGACCCCGGAGATGGCGGGACGCCTCTGCCTGAACGACGAACAGCTCGCCCAGCTGGGCCGTCTCGCCGATCGATGCGAGCAGATCTACGGTCCGGGTCGAGATGTCGAGTGGGCGATCGCTTCGGGAACGCTTTATCTTCTTCAGTGCCGAGCGATCACGCAGGCCGGCCGATAAGGGGAGTCGATGCCGACGCCGCGGCGGGGCGCTCCCGTGAAGATCCTGCATCGTGTGCCGCTCTTCGCCGACCTCTCGAAGCCGGAGGTCGGGCAAATCGCGCGTCTGTTCAAGGAGCGCCGCTTCGTCGAAGGGGAGACCGTCATCAAGGAGGGCTCGGGCGGCGCGGCCTTCTTCGTGATCCGGTCCGGAGAGGCCGTCGTCAGCACCCGGGGCAAGAAGCTCGCGACTCTTTCGTCGGGCGACTTCTTCGGGGAGATCGCGCTCATCGACGAGGGCACGCGCACCGCGACGATCACCGCGACGACGGAGCTCCTCTGCTACGGGCTCACCTACTGGGACTTCCGCCCGGTGGTGCAGGCGAACGGCAGGATCGGCTGGAAGCTGCTGCAGCGGTTCGCGAAGATGTATCGGGACGTGCGTAAGGACTAGGGCGCCGAATAGAGTCCCGGTCGAACGGCTCTTCAACTTCGCGTGGCCGCCCATCCGGATGTGCCGTAATCTCAAGGATCCCCCGAACCGGAGGCTCTGCCATGCGCATCCCATCCCTCATCCTCGCGTCTTTCTCTCTGGTCGTGACGCTCGAAGCAAGCGCCGCTCCGTCCACGACGATCGCCGAGACGTTCGACGGCACGCTCGATCAAGCCACGTGGCGTCTGGGCACTCTGGACGAGATCGCGCCCGACGGTGGAAGCCCAGGCGCGTATCTGCACAACCCGCAGCTGGACAGCGCGGTCCCGACGCCCGTCTACGTCGGCGCGCTCCCGTCTCCCTTTTTTGGGAACTACCGCGCCGCCAACGTCACGTCTCTCGGGCTCGACGTCCTCGTGAACGCCGCCAGCATCGGGGTGGACAACAAGCGTCCGATCTCGCTCGTTCTGACGAGCGACATGGGCACTCCTGGCGACCCGTCGGACGATTGCGACGCGTACACGGTGGGCACAAAGAACGTTCCGAGACCGGGCGCTCCATGGCGCTCCTTCGACTTCAAGGTTCCCGCCGGCGCGACGGCGCTCCCGAACGGCTGGACGGTGCGCGGCGCCTGCGGCGGCTTGTCGGGAAGCGACGCCTGGAACGCCGTCATCACGAATGTCACGCGCGTTTCCTTTCCCTTCGCCGATCCCGATACCTTCTGGTACTTCCAGATCTGGGATCTCGGGATCGACAACGTGCGAATCTCGTTCGCCGCAGTGCGTTGATCGCCGGCAACGCATCCTCGGAGGCGTGCCTCTACGCGGCCCTCTCGTCACCCGCGGAGAGCCACGACCGCCTGCTCCACGAGCTGATCGCACCGATCGTCGCCGAAATCCGCGATCACGATGATCTCGATTCGCTTTTCTTCGTCCGTTACGCCGAGCCGGACTGGCAGCTTCGCCTTCGCGTCCTCGGCCGCCCGGAATGGATCGAGCGCTCGGTCCGTCCGCGCGTCAACGCGATGATCCGGCCGTTCGTGCAGGCGGGCGTGATCGGCCGCGTCGTCTTCGGCGAGTACGTTCGCGAATGGGACCGGTACGGCGGGCCGGAGGGGATGAGGCTCGCGGAGAAGATCTTCCTCTACGACTCGCTGGCATGCCTCGAGGTGCTGGAAGCCGAGCGAACGGGAGCGTGCGCGAAAACGCGGCGCGAATACAGCCTCGCGTTCACCGAGCGGTTCCTGGATCTTCTCGGATTCGACGGGATACGGCGCGTCGAGTTCTATCGCGTCGGCCACGCGTGGGCGTTCAGGGATGGCACATTTCGCGACGAAGATCGGCCGCGACTCGACCGTCAATATGAAAGCGTTCGGGAAGGTCTCCACGAGCTGCTCGACAGCCTGCGAGCCGGAGATTCGACGGGCGCGTTGGGCGGCGAGGAGCCTCGACGCATCGCCGAACGGTGCCTCGAAGCGAGCCGACCGGTGCTGAGCGCGGTCTTGGCCGCGCACGCCGCGGGAGCGATTCGCCCCGCCGTCGTCGATCTCGCGTGGTCCTACGCCCACCTACACTGCAACCGCCTCGGCATCGACGTCGTTCCCGAGGCGATCCTTCGCTACTTGATGTTCCGGCTCTACGCGGAGCGAGCCGGGTCGGGCTCGCCGAGCTGAGTCCGGCCTCCCCTCGCTCGCCAGACGAGATACCGAATCGTGGCCTCCTGCGTCGCGTGGATGCCGAGACGATTCGAGTGGGCGTGCCCGATGAGCACAGCGAGGTCGATCGCGGTTTTCGCGCAGCTCCCGACCGAGGCGGCGGCGCCGATTTCTCGGATCGGCTCGCGCGACGACTCGAGAAGCGCGAGCGCGATCCGCTCGGGCTCGGGGCCTCCCCACGCGTCGCGCGAGACTCGACCGTTCTTCGGGAACAACGCCTGGTGGAGCGGCTCCTTCTGGCCCTCGTACTTGCGCTCGAGGGCCGCATACACCTCAGCATCCCAGCGGCCGAGAGCGGGAGCCCATTCCCAGCCGCGTCGGTAGAACTCGAGCCGACGCTCGGCATCGAATTCGAACAGCTCCAGGAGACCTTCGACGATCAGGAGGCTCCATTGGGCCCGCGAAGTCGAGAGCGCCCCCGACGCCTCAGCCTCGATCAGCCGGAGGCTCGCCGCCGTGTCGGCATGGTGGATTCTCTTGAGGATTTCGTAGTCGTCCGATCCACCGATCCACTTGTCCTCGGCGTCGTCCTCGACGATGGAGAACGGCACGTCCGCCGCCTCGAGCCGACGCCCCACCTCCGGCCGTGCGACCCCGTCGAGCCACGCGCGCGCCCCGAGCACGTGGAGCCGGATGCCCCAATCTGGCTTGTTGAATCTCTCGAACGAGATGGCCTCGAGATCGGCTGATTGGACCAGCGCCTCCACGATGGGGGCAACGCCGGCTCTCAGAACGGAATCTTGCCTGTCTTTTGGCGCGCCGATCGAGACGACCAGAGCGCGTCCGGCCGGAGTGCGCATCGCTTGGTCACGAGGCGTGGGGCCCGACGCCGGGGAGCAGCCACTTCGGCCGTTCCTCCGGGCCGGGCCCGAGAAGCTACTTGTTCAGATCGGTGGCGAGTGTGGTTGGAAAGATGCACATGCACGTACAGTGCCTGGACGTCGTCGACGACGTGCACGACCCGCCCGTCTTCTCCCGCGACTCAATTTCTTCGATTTCGAGCTCCAAGACGAATGGCTTCCGCTCGTTCATCCGCACCTCCTTGCTGCTTGCTCTTCGCGCAGCCCTTCGTAGCTAACACGGTGCCCGGGCCGTGTCAACGAGCCTCGTTTGAGTTGCAGGTTCCGACCTCATAATCTGCGGGAGATGAGCCCTCGCGCGCGCAGGATTCTCGTCCTAGGCCTCCTCGGAATGCTCGGGATCTGGATGGTCTACCTCGCGGTCTACCAGGTGGACGATGCCTACATCATCTATAGATACGCGGAGAATCTCGCGCACGGTCACGGGCTGGTCTTCAACGAAGGAGAGCGCGTCGAAGGGGTGAGCTGCTTCCTGTGGACGGTTGCTCTGGCGCTCGTGGCCAAGCTCGGATTCCCGCTCCCCGCGACGGCACCGGTCGTGACCGCATTGTCCGGACTCGCGGCGGCAGCTCTTCTCCCCGGTCTGTCCGCCCGCGCGCGCGGGCGCGCCGAGCCGGACGGCTTCGACGTGGCTGCGGCAGCGCTCCTGGCGGCCGCTCCGTCGTTCGCCTACTGGAGCGTCGGATCGCTCGAGACGGTCCCTTACACGCTCCTGCTCGTGCTGGCCCTTCGGGATCAGCTCTCGGAGAACGAAACCGGTCGCGGCGTCCGCTCCGCGGTGTGGATGGGGCTGGCGACGCTCGTGCGCCCGGAGGCGCCTCTCGTAGCGGGCGCGCTCGCCGTGGGTCGGGCGCTCGACAAGAATCAAACTCTACGCGGCGTCGCGCGTTGGTGCGCCGTCGTCGCAGCGTTCTTCGTTCCGTTCCTGGCGTTCCGGCGGATCTACTACGGCGATTGGCTCCCCAACACGTACTACGCGAAGGCCGGCGGCGGCCTCGCCGTCAATCTTTACCGCGGCCGGGCGTATGCGTCGAGCTTCCTGTCCTCGCTGTGTCCGGCGTTCGGCGTCGACAACGCGTGGACCGCGGCGGCCGGCGGCATCGGAGTCGCTGCGCTCCTGGTGTTCGGTGCACGCCGGCGGAAGCTTCGGGGAGCGGCCCTGCTCGTCGCCGCGGTCTTCGTCGCGGTCGTTCTCGAAGGCGGGGACTGGATGGCGTTCCACCGGTTTTTCGTGCCGGCGCTGCCGTTCCTCGCGATGCTCGCCGCAGCAGGGGCGAGCACGATCGTCGAGCACAGGCCGTTCCTTCGGATCGTCGCCGCCGCTGCCGGAGCGGCGATCGTCGCGAGCTTCGTCACGACGGGAATCGCGGAGCGCAACAGCGGTACGGGTCTCGTGGTCAACGCCGAAGGGTATCGCCATGCCCACCACGAGGTCGCGCGCTTGCTCAAGGAACGGGCACAGCCGGGCGACACGGTCGCGCTCATGGACGTCGGCATCATCGGCTACGAGAGCGGGCTGCGCGTGATCGACATCTCCGGCCTGACGACCCGCGAGACGGCGCATGCACCCGGGTCGTTTCTCGCCAAAGAGTTTCCACCTTCGATGATCCTGGAGAAGCAGCCGCGCTTCATCGTGCTCGTGGCGGGCTTCCCGATCGACATGCGGATCGCTCAAGATCAGGATTTCCGCGAACGCTACGCGCTCGTCTTGGAGCTGAATCATCGGTTCAACTGGAGCCCGCCCTCGGAATACTGGCTCGGAGTCTTCGAGAGGAAGCGAACCTAGAGCTCGCGACGCGGCGGATCGAGATCACGAAGATCCGTAATAGGCCGTCAGTGACGGCGTGGGACCTGCCGCGATTACGAGACGCGTCGCAGGCGGGTCAACAGTTTTCGTTGTCGCAAGAGCGACCTCCTCGTACCGTTTCAGCATCGGCTGGAAACGACCTGCACGGGGTAGGTTCCGAACACCAGCGGAAGGAGAACCAGGATGAGATTTGACAGGAAGTTCGTCATCAACTTCAGCCTGATCGTCCTCGCCGTCGCAGCCCTCGTCGGAATTCACATGTTCCGGCAGGTCGGCACGGTGCAGGCATCGGCGGACAAAGACTGCGTATGTCACGCGGCGGGACCAAACCCGACGCAGTACATCTGCATTCATCCGTCGGTGCAGGCGGTCACGCAGAACGACAACGGTGGCCACCTCAACGAGGACTCGTCGCACGGTCCGGAGCACGCTCCGGACTTCCTCTGCAGTGACTGCAGCGAGTGCGGGCCGATTCCGACTCCCACTCCCACTCCCACTCCGACCCCCACTCCGACTCCGACGCCGACTCCGGCGTAGTAGCCAGGCAAGTCCCCACGGTCCCCCGGGCTTCCGAGCGAAGCCCGGGGGATTTTTTTTTGGGCGACCGCCCCTTCCGTGCGATCCTCGCTCCACGAGGCGAACCCATGGCTCTTCGAATCGACTCCGAGGAAAACGAGGTGCGCGCGCTGGAGCGCGCCGCCTCGTGGCGCGGCCTGCGCGTGCTCGAGATCGGCTGCGGCGACGGGCGTTTGACGCACCGTCTCGCGGGTTTGGGAGCGCGCGTGCACGCGATCGACCCCGACGCGACGCTCGTACGCATGGCGCGCAAGCTTCTCCCTTCCCGTCTTGCGTCGCGCGTGCGTTTCGCGGTGGGCACCGCGGATGCGCTCGAGCATCGGGCGTCTTCGTTCGACAGAGTGGTGTATTCCTGGGTCTTTTGATGAGTCGCCCATGAGGGCATGGTCCATGCCCTCGAGGAAGCGTGGCGCGTTCTCCGGCCCGAAGGTCTGCTGCTCGACCTGCGTCCGGCTATGGTGCATCGGAAGGTCGGCGTCGCCGGACAGGACGGTCCGCTCGAGGTCGGCGTGATGCGCGAGCGATTCGACGACGACCTGGCGGCCGACCGCGCGGTGGCCGGCGCCCTGCGGCGCGGACTCTTCCGGCGCGTGCACCGCAGCCGGGTGCCGTGCGTGCGCAGGATGGACACTCTCGATGAGTTCGAAGCATGGCTCGCGGAATTCGTCCGCCTGGGGAAATTCTCGTCGCACGCCTGGCTCGCGAAGAAGGTCGAGCGAGCGGTGAAGAACGCCGGCGAGCATGCGGCAGGAATCTTCGTCAGCGCGCCGCTCGCGCTCGACGTGCTCCTGAAGGTCTCCGCCGAGCCGCGTTGACGGCACGATACAATCCGCCTCGGTGCCGCTCTCAGCCGGTCGATCGCTGCTCCACTTCCGCCTCGTCGAGAAGATCGGCGAGGGAGGCATGGGGGAAGTTTGGAAGGCTGTCGACGAGACGCTCGGAAAATTCTGGGCGCTCAGCGTGGGCAAGCTGCTCATCGATCTCTACGTCGTCGACGGGCTGCGTTAGTGGGATTGCGGACCGCTCGCGACGCCGCAGCGGTCGCCTGCTTCGCCGTTCTCCTGTACCTGCCGACGCTTCGATTCGACCTCGTCTGGGACGACCCGATGCTCGTGGAGCTGACCCGCACAGAGCTCGGTGCGGGAGGTGTCCCCGCGCTGCTTTCGTCGGAATTCATTCTCGGGAGCCGCTCCGAGCCCAGCGGCTACTTTCGCCCCGTCGTTCTCGCGAGCCTCGCGCTCGATTCCCGGCTGGGACACGGGAAGCCGTGGGCCTACCACCTCACCAACGTTCTGTTGAACGCTGCGGTTTGCGCGGTGGTCGTCCTGCTGTTGCGACGATTGTTGAACAGCCGAGAGGCGGCGCTGTTCGGCGGTCTGTTGTTCGCCAGCCATCCCGCTCACGTCGAGGCGGTGGCGTTCGTTTCGGGCCGGACGGACCTCTGGGCGGCGCTCTTCGTGGTCGTGGCCTCCCTGGTTTGGATTCGTGAGCGAGTCGAGAGGGTCGGATCACCCAGGTGGATCGCGATCGCCGTCGCCTCCGGGCTCCTGGCCTTCGGATCCTTCTCGAAGGAGCTGGCGATGATGACGGTTCCGGCCTGGCTGGGCTGGGACGCGCTCGGCGTCGCCCGATCACCCGGCGCTTCGCGCTCGTGGATCCAACGCAACGCGCCTTGGATGGCCGGAGCGCTCGCGGCGCTCGCCGTCGTCGTGATGATGCGGTCGTGGATCGCGGGCGTGGGTTTTCCCGCTCCGAGAGGAGCCACTCCGTCCGTGTCTCTCGTCTCGACGATCGCAAGCTACTTCAAGCTTCTGACCGTCCCGTGGCCGTTGAGCGCTTACTACACCGCGGCTGATCTGACCGTACGTCCGGCGATCATCGCCGGCGCGATCGTGACCATCGCTCTCTTCGTCGGCGCTCATGCGCTCGGCTCCCGACAAGCGGCCGCGGCGGGTCTCTGCTGGACTCTGGCGTTTCTGATTCCCGTGCTCGGCGTCGTGCCTCTTCGCGGAGGGATTCTGGCCGAGCGATTCCTCTATCTGCCGTCGTTCGGAGTCGGCCTCGCGGCGGCGGCACTCTGGCGGCGGCTTCACGGACAATTTCGGATTCCAGCGCTGGCGATCGCGGCAGCCGCCGTTTGCGGTGGCTCCGGCCTCACGCTGCTCCGGTCGCAGGTTTGGAAGGCCGAGCTGTCCCTCTACACCGACATGGCGCGAACGTCTCCCCAGTCGTTCGTCGCGCACTTCAATGTCGGCAACGAGCAGGCCAGGGTCGGGCGGCTCGACGAGGCCGAACGCTCGCTCGCGGTGGCCGTTCAACTCGCGCCCGATCGCGCCGATGGCTGGAACAACTTGGGCAGCGTGCGTCAAAGGCTCGGAAAGAGCCAGGAAGCAGCGTCCGCCTACGCGGAGGCGATCCGCCTCAGGCCGGACTTCGCCCTGGCGCGCAACAACGCCGCGCTCCTGCTCGTCGAGATGGGGAAGGCGTCGGCCGAAGCTGGCAGGTTGTTGGAGGCGGAGGCACTGTTTCGGAGAGCCATCGAGGCGGCGCCCGGCCTGGCGCCTGCCCGAGGCGACCTCGGCCTGCTCTACCTCAGCGAGGGCCGAGCGAGGGATGCGCTCCCGCTGCTGGCTCGCGCCGTCGCGCTTGACCCAAGTGACGCTCCGACGCGGTTCAATTTGGGATCGGCGCGCCTGGCCGTAGGTGACTTGAGGGGGGCGGAGGATGAAGCCGCCGCGCTGCGCTCCATCGACGCCGATCTCGCTCGAGAGCTCGACCGCCGGCTAGAGCGCGCGCGAAAGAGTCCTTGATGCGCGTCAGTCGGCGACACGAAACGCGGCCCACCACACGTTTGCGTCGTCGCACATCAGGCTCGTGAGCATCCGCTGCCGCTGACCGGAGGGCTCTTCGCCCACGGCCTTGGTGTCGTTCTGCGCCTGGATGTTCAGGACGAACGACCGGCTCCAGCACTTTTTCGCTGACGCCTTTCCCGAGACGACGGGGGGCCTCGCTATGGTCACGATCTCTTCGTCGTCCAGCGGCTGGTAGCGATTCGCGAGAACGACCTTGTTCACCCCTTCCCGCATCTGGGGAAGCGTGTGATCGGTGCTCTTGGGCATCTGGTACCAGACGAACGAGTCCTTGATGTCGACGAACTTGAGCGGCGCGGCCGGATTCGCGCTGTTCCACTTCGTGATGCCGGAATCCAGCCAGGCTGGGATCGAAGCCGCATGGGCCACGCTCATGGCTTGGACGCCGAGTCCGAGAGCGAGGACGGTAGAGAGAATGACGGCCGCGCGCCGGACCCCGCGGGCGGTCGTTGTCCTGTTGCGATGGGTCATGCTGCCTCCTTCTTGGTCTTCCCTGATTGTGAGAGACCAAGTTCGGCTCCTACGGCCGGAAATGCAAGTCTCCCTTGCGGGACCCTCTATCCTTAGGAGAACCTCGTTCCGACCGTTGAGGAGGATGCCGCCATTCAAGACATCGAAAGACAGATCGCCAAAGCCAGAATCGACAAGAACGCCCCGGATTGGAAAACGAGCCTTCCCAAGCCCGAGAAGGTCGAGTTCGACGCCAAGAGCACCTACTACGCCCTGATGGAGACGAACAAAGGGGTCGTGAAGATCCGGCTCCTCCCGGACGTCGCGCCGATGCACGTGACGAGCTTCATCTATCTCGCTCTGATGGGCTTCTACGACGGACTGCCCTTCCACCGCGTGATCACCGGATTCATGGCGCAAGGCGGCTGTCCGCTGGGGAGGGGGACCGGGGGACCTGGGTACAAGTACGGCGGTGAGTTCTCGCCGTCCGTCAAGCACGATACGGCGGGTTTGCTCTCCATGGCCAACGCCGGACCGAACACCGACGGGAGCCAGTTCTTTCTGACGTTCGTTCCGACACCGTGGCTCGACGGAAAGCACACGATCTTCGGCCGCGTCGTGGAGGGGATGGATACCTTGAAGCGCCTCGAGTCCGCCGGGTCGGAGAGCGGTCGCCCCTCGCAACCCCTCTCCATCGAAAAGGTCACGATCCAGATCGTCTGACGCCGCCGTTGTGAATCCACAACCGAAAGCGCCGCCCCGCTCATCTCCTTTCGCTCTCGAACGTACCGGAAACGGAGCGGCGAGCGAGGTCGCCCGCTGACGATTTCGGTTGAAGATCCACAACGACGGGTGCGTTGAGGATTCACAACGCCGCGGCATCGC
>JACXTT010006966.1_pt1 | contig 16039 bp, 12 predicted proteins | sample 9270951 | NCBI WGS metagenome assembly JACXTT01 (sample SAMN15532306, study PRJNA645909) | rock metagenome | isolation source: weathered quartz diorite | place: Puerto Rico | collected 2017-06-21 | reverse complement strand
GATCTGGACATCGTCAAGGAAATGGCTCCCCTGGTGAAACACGTTTGCCTGGAAACGGTACGTCGTCCTGGCATCAGCTATGGCGAGCGAATGGTGGGGACGGCCGCAGTCCGGGGCGTCTGCCCCGAGTACGGCGAGATGCGCAACGAAGTCGCGGAGCAGGGCCGCTGGCTCAATGCCGGTGACGAACTGGAGCGCCGCCGCGTGGTTTTTCTGGGTGCGCGGGTGCGCGAGCAGTTATTCAGCGGGCGGCCGGCAGTAGGAGAGACGGTGCAGATCGGCGGCGTGCACTTCACCGTAGTCGGCGTGATGGCTCGTAAAATTCAGCTCAGCAACTATTTCTCCAGCGACGACGATTCGGTCTGGATTCCCTACAGCGCCGCCGGCGACCTGTGGAACACGAAGTACGCAGCCGTGATGGTGTTCGAGCCGATTGCGCCCCAGTTCGAGAAGAAAGCCTCGGCTCAGGTGCTGGCCGCTATCGCCACTCGCCAGCAGTTTTCTCCCACCGACAAGAAGGCTTTTCAGATGTTCGGACGCGACGAATTCCGCCCCGTCATCGACGGCCTGACCATCGGACTGCAAGTGTTGCTCACCTTTGTCGGCACACTGACTCTTGGCATCGGCGGCGTGGGCGTGATGAATATCATGCTGGTTTCCGTGGATGAACGCATCCGGGAGATCGGTTTGCGGCGGGCGCTGGGCGCCAAGAAGTGGCAGATCAAGCTGCAGTTCCTGGCCGAAACTTTGCTCATCATGCTTCTGGGCGGAGCCGCAGGCGTGTTGCTATCCTACGGGGTCGCCGCGGCGGTTGGCACGCTTCCCCTGATGGGGCCGCTGTTTGAAGACGACTCCGGCAAGGCAGACATTCATCTGCAGATTTCCCTGGCCACGGTCATGCTCTCCAGCGTCGTGTTGCTGGCCGTAGGCGTGGCCAGCGGGCTGGTGCCGGCGTTGCGCGCCTCGAAGTTGGACCCGGTGGAGGCACTGAGGTACGAGTGAAGGCGATTGCAGATTGTAGATTGGAGATTTCAGATTTTAGATAGCAGATTTTAGATTTCAGATTGAAAAGCAAAACCATCACCTCGAAGTCTTGAATCTGAGGACGTTCAATCTGAAATCTAAAATCTGCAATTTGCAATCGCCCAAAGAATCTCATTGACCCGGCTGCCGCTTCGCAGTACCTTGCCCTGAGCCTGCCACAAATCGAGGTGCGTTTTGCCGATTTCCGCCGTGGATGCGATTACTCCGGCTTTCCAGCACGCCCGGCAGCAGCTTCTGCAGCCGTTCCGTGCCGGCCAGTGGGCCAAACTGGGTCTGGTAGGGCTGCTGGCCGGCGAAATGAGCTCGGGCGGGGGTGGCTGCAACCCGGGCAGCTTTCAGATGCCGACGCCCCCCAATCACTCCCAGCGTTTTCTCGAGATTGGCCTGGCGGGAGCCAATCCCATGTTGTATGCCTCGCTGATCGCTGTACTGGTCGTAGCAGGTCTGGTGCTGATGGTCTTGTTCCTATACGCGAATAGCGTGATGCGCTTCGTCCTCTTTGACAGTGTGGTGACGAAGGAATGCCGCATTCGCGAAAGCTGGAGCCGGCGCCAGGGTCCAGGCCGGCGCTTTTTTTTCTGGCAGATTCTATTGTTTGCGTCCTGGATGGTGGGTTTGACCATTCTGATTGGAATCCCGGCTGGTTTCGCTTTCCTGGTGGGCTGGCTTAAGGAGCCGAAGGAGCACCTGATCCCGCTGATTTTGGGAGGCATGGCTCTGTTTTTTGTGGTGATGTTTTTCGTGGTCGTGCAACTGGTGGTCCACGTCATGACCAAAGATTTTGTGGTACCGCAAATGGCTCTGGAAGAGATCGGCGCCATCGAGGGCTGGCGGCGGCTCTGGCCTCAGATCAAGGCCGAGAAGGGCGGCTACGCCGCATACATTGGAATGAAGATCGTAATGGCGATCGGCGCTGCGGTGGTTCTTGGAGTCGTTTCCGCTATTGTGATGCTTCTGTTTCTTATTCCCGTCGGCGGGCTCGGCGCTGTGGCTGTGATTGCGGGAATGGCAGCCGGGCTGACCTGGAACCTCTACACCATTACGCTTGCAGTCGTCGCGGGATGCCTGGCGATTTTTTTGATTCTGTACATACTTTCGCTGGTGTCAGTACCGGCTGTGGTATTTTTCCCGGCCTATTCCGTCCATTTTTTTGCTTCGCGTTATCCTGCGCTGAATGCGCTGCTGCATCCCGCGCCGCCACCGCCCATGATTTCGCCGCCACCGCAGGAACCGCCACCGCTGCCGCCTGCACCCGAACCGATTGGATAGCTGTGTTCAATGGTGTGTCGTCGAAGGTCTGAGCTTGGCGTGGTCGTGCCTCCAGGAGAAACGCCGTCCGAGAATGCACTTGATGATCAGGTGATCGGTCGATCCGGTCGCACCCACGCCCACGCCAAAGTTAAATTCCCACTGTGGCCCCAGGTCGAGGTCAATGGAGGGAAAGAACTGCTGCTCCTGATCTTTCAGAGGATCGAAGCCGTTGAGCGACCCGTAAGCCGCGTAGTACTCCAGGCCGCCGCTGTCCTCTTGGTGAAATCGAAACTTACTTTTGCGTTGGGTGAGAACTCCACGCCTCGATTTACGTTTTCACCGTGCAACGAGCGTTCGAGCGTGGGATTGAATGACAGATACCAGCGGCCAATTTTCTTATCAACGATAGGGCGAATCTCCCAGGTCCAAGTGTCGGGAGAAAAGTCGCGCCGCTGGTCGCCAAATTCGTTCGATAGGCTGACTCCTACCGGCCAGTGCCATGACTCGGGAATGCGGACCCGCGGGCGGATGTGATCACCTACCCACTGCCAGCCACCATCCGGCTGGATGCTGGTGAACACGTAGAAACCGATCTCAAACCAGCGGTTAAAGCCTTGCGTGATTTCCAGGGTTTCGTGCTGGGCGTGGTTGGTGGACAGAACGCCGTCTTCCAACGTCTTGCTGCCTTGAGCGGTGAAGTTCGAGTGCAACTCCACCATCGTGCTTCCGGGCGGAACCGTATCGGCACCGTAAACTTGAATTTCGTAGTTGTCCTGGGCGCGAGCCGGTGAGGCAAACAGCAGGATTAGAGAAAGAACGCCCAGAGAAAGAACCGCCGGAGACGCATGCACTTGGAGTCGTTGGTTCTTCATTCTTTCCCAGGGGGAAATTGGATACGCCTCTGATAGTCCGCCTCAGACAGTCAATGATGCATGGCTAGCGCAAAGAGGTGCAAGTCTCGGCCCCGGGATACAAACGATCTCCGGAACCACCACCGAAAACCGGGTGTCTAATTCTTTCAGACACGCGCGTGCCAAAGAGGAGCGAATCTTTATGGCGTTCTCCACGGCAGGCGGTGGTCCGTCCCGGCCCGAAATGAATGTCACGCCGTTGATCGACATTCTTCTGGTGCTAATTATTGTGTTCATGGTAATCGTGGCCACGTCGAAGGAATACGTGGTCAATACGCAGCTTCCCGAAGAGGCAAAGGGGGAACAACCTCACCGGAACGAACGCACCATTGTGATTCAGATCATCTGGAGCCCGCAGCACCAGGCCCCGTTGCTGAAGATCAACCGGGAAAACGTGGCCTGGGACGACCTGGAGCCGGCATTGGCACGCATTTTCCTTAGCCGGGCGGAAAAGATAGCCTACGTCAAAGGGGACAATGATCTTGATTTCGAATATGTGGCGCAGGTCATTGCCGAAGCCCACAACGCCGGAATCACCCGCGTGGGACTACTGACAAAAGATCTCGACGACACTCAATAGTAAAGAGAGCCAGCTCAGCTGCGTGCCCGGTTCTTGATCCAGATCGGCGAGCCAACGAATCCAAACGCGCGGCGAATCTGGTTTTCCAGGAAGCGCTGGTAAGCGAAGTGCAGCTTTACTTTGCGATCGGTGAAGATGACGAAGGTCGGAGGAGCAACCGCGGCTTGCGTCATGTAGTAGATCCTTACCTGCTGGCGGGCGGGGACAGAAGCGCGCTCGAAGTCCACATGCTTGAGAAAGCGGTTCATTTCGCCGGTTCCGATGCGTTTGCGCCGCTCGGCGGCGACTTCCTCCAGTGCCGGAAAAAGTTTCTCGGTGCCCTTCCCGGTTGAGGCCGAGACGAACAATACCGGCGCGTAGGCTAAGAATTTCAAAGCGTCACGCAGTCTTTGCTCATAGACGGAGCGGTCGGCGGGACGCCTGCTTTCCTGCATGCGGGAGGATTTCGTCGGCCGCCCGGCGCGCTCCTTGCCGCTGATGACCAGGTCCCATTTATTCACAATGATGATCATCGAGCACCCGCTCTCGTGAGCATATCCGGCGATGGAAGCATCGAGTTGGCTTACACCTTCTGTCGCGTCGATTACCAGAAGGGCAACATCGGCGGCTTCAAGATGCTTGCGCGCCATCACGACGGAAAGCTTTTCCGCCATCAGGTGAGTCTTGCCCTTGCGGCGGATGCCGGCGGTATCAATAAAACGAAAGCGCTTGCCGTTGTGCTCGACGATCTCATCGACTGCGTCCCGCGTGGTGCCTGGGATGGACGAGACGATGGAGCGTTCGGCGCCGGTGAGGAGATTGAGCAACGTGGATTTGCCCACGTTGGGATGCCCGATAATGGCGACCTTGGTTTCGTGAGGTTCCGGTTGTTCTGGTTCCTCTTCCTCCGTGTCCTCTGTGTCCGGCGCCTGCCCTGAGCGCGGTCGAAGAGTAATTAGTTGCGTTTGTGGTGGCAGTATCTCGAGAACCGCATCCAGCAGGTCATCCAGGCCACGAGCGTTTTCGGCAGAGATGGGGAATAGATTGCGAATTCCAAGGCGATGAAAATCATCCGTGAGACTCTGCTGCTTCTCGGTATCAACCTTGTTGACGGCTAGAAAGAGCGGCTTGCCGGTGCGGATCAACTGGCGCGCGAGGCCGATATCAGGAGAGGCCATCTCGGTGCGTCCGTCCACCACCATGATGACGGCGTCGGCCTCTTGGAGCGCGACCTTGGCCTGGCGGAAAATTTCCGCCGGAATGAAGTCTTTATCTTCGGGGAGAATACCGCCGGTATCCACGATGCGCAGGCGGCGTCCGCGCCACTCGGCCTCACCGTATAGACGATCACGGGTGATGCCAGGTTCATCTCCGACGATCGCGCGCCGCGAGCCTACCAGGCGATTGAAGAGCGTGGATTTGCCAACGTTGGGACGCCCCACGATGGCAACAGTGGGAATGCCGGCCGTGACCGACGGCGAGCTTAAAGTTGGATGGGTCATAAGAACGTGCTGCGACGGTACATAGGCGCAGATCGAATCTGCACAGCCCGTGTGGGGCGGACACTCTTGTCCGCCGGCTTCAACTTCGACTTTAGTGCCCTTTGTACCCGATCCGCACGCGATCCGAAACTAAAATCAAATTCAAAGGCGGCGGACAAGAGTGTCCGCCCCACATGGGCTTATTATATTGATTCCATGCCTCCTGCCTCCCAGCCGATCCCCGACGCCATGAAGCGGGATGCCTCGCTCTATCACTTCTTCGCACCTGGCGGAGTGCTTTCGCGCACTCATCCTGCGTACGAGTTCCGTCGCGGACAACTTCAGATGGCGCAGGCCGTTGAGCAGGCGCTGGAAGAAAAGCGTCACTTGATCGTTGAAGCCGGCACGGGCACGGGCAAGACCCTGGCCTACCTGGTGCCGGTCATTCGCTCCGGTAAGAGAGTCATCATTTCGACCGGAACGAAAAATCTGCAGGAACAGCTCTTTTATAAGGATATCCCTTTTCTCGAGCAGGCGCTTTTCCCCGACGGCGAAGGCAAGCTGAAAGTTTGTTACATGAAGGGGCGCAACAATTATTTGTGCCGCAAGAAGCTGTATGACCTTACCGATCAGCCAGTGCTTAGCGGTTTGGACGAGATCGAGCACTACCGCGCCATCGCTGCCTGGGAGAAGGTTACGCAGAGCGGAGACAAAGCCGAACTGGCAGCGCTTCCCGAAGCCAGCGCGCTCTGGCACAAGCTCGATGCCCGCTCCGACACCTGCCTGGGACAGAAGTGCAGCGCCTGGGACCGCTGCTTCATCACCGAGATGCACCGCCGGGCGATGGAGAGCGACATCATTATCGTCAACCATCATCTGTTCTTTGCCGACCTCTCCATCAAGCAGCAGGCCGAGTACGCACCTGATGCCGGAATTCTGCCCGAGGTTGGCGTGGTAATTTTCGACGAAGCCCACGAGCTGGAAGATGTGGCGGGAAGCTACTTCGGGGTCTCCGTCAGCAACGCGCGCTTTGAGGAACTGTGCCGTGACGTGGAAGTCTCGCTGCAGCGCAACCATATGCTGTCGGCCTCGATGGCGGGTGCGCTGAAGAGCGTTCGCGAGCGGGCACCGTTCTTCTTTGCGCTCCTGCCGCAGGGTGATGGCCGCTTCAGTTTCGAAAACCGGCGCGAGTTCATGGAAGAAAACGGGGACGAATTTCTCGGTTTGCAACAGTCCCTCGGCAGACTGGGGTCGGAACTGGAGAACCTGCCTTCGAAGCCGGAAGAGGTCTTCAACTTTGCCCGGCGCGCGCAGGAATTGCAGGTGCAACTCGCGTTCCTGATGGAATCCGAGGACCGCAACACGGTGTTCTGGATCGAACGGCGGCGTGGCGGCCGCGACCGGCAGAACGTTTTTCTGCAGGCCACTCCCATTGATGTGGCTCCCATTCTCAAGACTTGCCTCTTTGACAAGCTCGAATGCGCAGTGCTCACCTCCGCCACCCTGGCCGTAGGCGGCAGCTTCGAATACATGCGCCAGCGGCTGGGACTGGAGCACGCGCGGGAAACTGTGCTGCCTTCGCATTTCGACTATGAAAACCAGGCGCTGTTCTACGTACCCCCCGATCTCCCCGATCCCCGCACCCCGCAATTCGCGGCCAAAGCGGCAGACCGCATCCGGCGACTGCTGGAAGCGAGCCGTGGACGCGCCTTTGTGTTGTTCACCAGCTATGCACAGATGAATGACGTGTACCAGCGTCTGCTGGGCGAGCTGGAATTCCCCATGCTGTTGCAGGGCGATGCTCCCAAGACTGCGCTGCTGGAGGAATTTCGCCTGACTCCACATGCCGTGCTGTTCGCGACCTCGTCATTCTGGCAAGGCGTAGACGTGCAGGGCGAGCAACTCAGTTGTGTGATCATCGACCGCCTGCCGTTTGCCGTGCCCAGCGACCCGGTGGTGGCAGCGCGGGTGAAATCCATTGACGCCGACGGCGGCAATGCCTTTTTCCAGTATCAGGTACCGGCGGCAGTGATCACGCTCAAGCAGGGCTTTGGGCGCCTGATCCGGTCGCTGCACGATCGCGGCTTGCTAGTGCTGCTGGATAACCGCATCTTGAAGAAAGCCTATGGGAAGGTGTTCGTCGAGAGCCTGCCAGCCTATCGCAGAACGACGGACATGAAACAGGTGGACGAGTTCTTCGGAACAGATTGAAGAGCCGGGCTATGGCCTCACCACAAAAATCCAGCTTCGCGTAAACTGCTAGTCTTACGCCTTGAACACAATCAGGCATATCTTCTTGCGCTACACCGCGTTCCTTTGGGCGCTGCTTAAGCCATTGGGCGCGTGGGGCGTCTTTGTAATCGCCGCGCTCGATGGGGCCGCCCTCGGCCTACCCATGGACCCGATCGTCGCCACTTACGTCTATCAGAACCGTTCCCGGTTCTTGTTATTTGTGCTCATGGCCTCGGCAGGATCAACGTTGGGAAGCCTCGTGATTTACGGGATCGGCTATCTCGGCGGCGAGGAGTTGCTGCGCAAACACATTTCACCGGAACGCTTTGACAAGTTCCACCAGGCTTTCGACAAGCATCCATTCTGGAGTCTGATGTTTCCGGCGATGCTGCCTCCGCCCACGCCTTTCAAGCTGTTTGCCCTGACGGCAGCGGTTTCGGAGATGCAGTTCAGCCACTTCCTGCTGGCGATTTTTGCCGGGCGCTTCGTACGCTTCTTGCTGCTTTCCATTCTTACCCTGGTGTTCGGCCCTCAGTTCGTGCGCATCTTCGGAAGTGTTTTCCGCGAGCATTGGGCTTGGGTGCTGGGGACGGCGGCCGTGGGACTGGCGATCTGGCTGGTAGCTCGGAGATTGCGAAAACGGTCGATTGCGCCTGCTGAACTCTAAGCGAGAGGCATTGTGCTGCGGGTTGAATGAGCCAACCGCAGTGGCTAAACCCGAACTGTTCTCAGCAACTTACGGCCCGACTTGAAGTCGGGCCCTTCCTGAAACTCCTCCGGATCGGTGTTCCTTTGCAAGCTGCTAGGCAGCAGTGGCGTGATCACCCTTGCCAAAGGCCTCAGACAAGGTGCTCAGCACAACTGGCGTGGCAAACATCACACTGGTAAAAAGCAGATCGCCTTCCACCGCATTTCGGAAGAATGGCAAAGCCAGAGTGTAAGACATCAGCAGACCGTCGAAGTTCTTGGGATACATGTCGTAGGCCGCCCACACCGCAAAATTGCTGATCAGAAAGAAAGAAACCGAACTGGCCAGGGCCGCGCCAATCACCGGCAGCGGTTTCGTGTTTGCCCGCAGCTTCGTAGCCAGCCACAGCACCGCCGCGTACCACGCCCAGGTCACGAAATGGTCCCAGACAAACGGGTAGGCGTAAACCACCTTGGTGAGGACGACATCCGAAGCCGCCATCACAACCAGCGGCACCCACAGGAAACGGCGCGAGCCGCGGGCCCCGAAGAAAAGCAGCGACGCTGCCACCGGAGTAAACGTCCAGGGATGAGGCATAAAGCGAACCGCGACGGCAAGCACCAGGAACAGGTAGGCCAGCATGATCACCTCAACAAACTGCAGCAACGATTGTGGCGCGGCCAGCCCCTGGGCGTCAAGCAAAGGGATGTGTGGCGCGGGCGCCCTGCCCGCGAACGCCGCCCCGTCCAAGTCAAAAGCCGAGGAGGGCGCCCGCGCCACACCCTCTTGGCTAGGGTTTGGCTGTCCTGCTCGGGACCCACCCGCTTCGCGATCCGAAACTCTCTCTAACCACATTCAGATCGCGGTCAAGTTCCACGCTCGCACCTAGAACGCCCCGGCGAGTCTGATCGGGGTAGTCAAAACGGAGATCCCGAAAACGAACGATATACGCAGGCCGGGGACTCTCCACCTGCTCAGTTTCGGTAACAGGATACTTCGCCCAATCCAGGTAGACCTGGCCAAGGTAACTCCGTTTCGCGGCCAACGTCACCGGAGTCTCTTCCGGTTTGGGTCGAATTCGCATCCGGCCTTCGGGATCGGCGTCCGGACTCGAGGAATCGACCAGCATCGTCGCGAAGAAATCCCGGGTCTCCACCACCCCATACCAGCGAAACGGATTCACCCAGTAGGGATAGGCCGAAACCCGAATCGGATCAGCACCGTCGTAGATCCGCGCTTCCAGGGCATTCACTGCACGCCGGTGTTCATAATCCCGCACACCCCACAGCGCCAGCACCCCAAGCAGCGCCACCGCTGCCGCCAACCCCCCTTTCGGGCCCCTGCGGCGCACGCCGATTTCGTCGTTAATCAGGGAGAAGAACGCCGGAAGCACCAGGCCCCCGACCAGCAAGAGCCAGATTAGCGGCTCCACAATGAACACAATGTCCCAGGAATACCACTTCTCCCAGAAGGGCCAGAACGGCCGCACCCCGTAATTGTTGGTAAAGTCGAGCAGGATGTGAGTCAAACCGGCGATGTAGGCGAATAGGAACAGCAGACCCCAGCGAGGAGGGAGGTTGGGATCTTTCACTTTTCGCCCCCGTATGCGCCAGATCACATACATGAGTCCGACCACCAACGCCTGGACCAGTACGAGACCGAGGAAGGAATGGGTGAAGCCACGATGGTGTGCAAAGGCGAGGACGGGATCCCTGAAATTCCCGAGAACGTCGATATCGGCCGCTTCAGCCGCCAGCGTCATTGTGGCCGTGGCCAACGCCGTCTTGCGATTGAAGCCGGTGCGAGCCAGGCAGGCGCCGGTCAGAAAGTGAGCGATAGGTTCCAAAGTTTATTGTAGCTCCCGCGTCGTGCAGCAGCCATGTGGGGCGGACACTCCTGTCCGCCGCCTTTGAAGTTCGGTTTGTTCTTGGTAGGCCTTTCAACGTAGTTGCTGGGCATGAATTGGCCTGGCACTTAAAGAAATCAAAGTCAAAGGCGGCGGACAAGAGTGTCCGCCCCACATGGCTACGGCACCAGCAACGTCACCGCATCGGGCACGACGCTGATCTGCACCGGCAGCGTTCCCAGCAGTTCGCCATCGGCTTCGACGAAGATGCGCCTATCTGAAAAACCCTCGCCCCGCGGGCGGCAGGCGACCTCCACACCGTGAACCAGTTCGATTCCACTCACTTGCCAGCGAGCCCCAACCAAGCCTCGCACGATGTAGTGCAAATAGGCCAACCGGCTCCGGGTGCGGAAAAGGACTAGGCGTAAGTCGTCACGCTCGAGCGACGCACCCGGCGCGAGTTCACGGAGCACTCCCCCAAAGTTGCCGATGCGCACCGCCAGCAGCTGGGAGACTTCCAGCTTCCCTCTCGGCTCCGTCTCGACCGCGAAATTCTCCATGGGATGAGTCAGCCACAGCCGCGTTGCCTTGGCGTAATAGGCCGCCATCCCCAAGTGGCCTTTTACCAGCGGGTTTAACTTGTAGAAGAGATGGGCATCTGCGCCGATTCCAGCCGCGACAATGAAGAACCGGGAGCCAGGATTCCCATCAATATCCAGGTATTCCACCCGGCCTACGGAGGTGCGCCGTGGCTTGGCGGTCAAGCTGGCGCGGGCTGCCGCAACCGCGGAGAGCGGCAGCCGCAGATCGTGAGCCAGGGCATTGGCCGTACCCAGGGGAATCACACCCAAGGCAGCATTGCTGCCAACCATGCCCTGCAGGACGTCGTGTACAGTGCCGTCGCCTCCGCAGGCAAAGATGGTGTCGCAACCCTCCGCAATTGCCTGACGAGCCTGCCCGGTGGCATCTGCCTGGCCGCGTGTGGGCTCAAGGGTCGCCTCAACCCCGGCCTGGCGCAGCACGGTCAATGCCGCCTCCACGTTCGCTAACCGGCGTACGTGGCGCCGGCCGGAGAGCGGGTTGTAGAGAAGAACGGCCTTGCGCATCGAACCGATGGAAAAAGATGGAAAAATGGAAAATGAGAAGTGCGAACAAGAATCGCTTTGATTGTACCGGAAACCGCGGCCGCCACCGGGCAAACGCGTTGCGCATTGACGGCATTTTTACTAAGCTATTTCTGTTCAAGGCTCCTTCGCAGTTATCTCTCAAAATCGACTCAATCCGGGGAGGATATCTCATGAAATTCTGGTTCTCCGTTCTACTCACCCTCTCGATGTACGGGATGGTCGCAGCACAGGAGCACGCGGCTCACGCTCAATCCAAGCCGGCCACGCTGATGCCGGGACTTGGCGACCTGCACCATCCCGTATCCACCAAGAGCCCCCAGGCACAGCAATTCTTTGATCAGGGATTGCGCCTGATCTATGCCTTTAACCACGACGAGGCAGCCCGTTCATTCCATCGCGCCGAGGACCTTGACCCCAAACTAGCCATGGCCTACTGGGGAGTGGCTGAAGCCGTGGGACCGAACTACAACGACCCCGCCAGCGACGACCGCTTCGCCGAGGCGCACAACGCCATCCAGAAAGCGGTCGATCTCTCGGGCAACGCTTCGCCGGCGGAGCAGGCTTACATCCAGGCTATGGCGCTGCGCTTCCCCGCTGACCCCAAGGCTGACCGCAGGCAGGCCGCCGAGGCTTATCACGATGCTATGCGCGAAGTGGCCAAGAATTTCTCGGATGATCTGGATGCGGCCACGCTGTTCGCCGAGTCCGGCATGGACCTGCATCCCTGGGGCCTGTGGCATCATGATGGCACTCCGGAGGCCGGCACCGAGGAAATCGTAGCCACGCTCGAATCGGTGATAAAGCGCGATCCCAACCACATGGGCGCGGTCCATTACTACATTCACGCCGTGGAGGCCTCTCCCTCCCCGGAACGGGCGCTGGCTGGGGCGAACAAGTTGGCCGCGATGGCGCCCGCTGCTGGTCACCTGGTGCATATGCCGGCTCATGTCTACATTCGCACCGGCGACTATGCCTCTGCGGTCAAGACCAACCAGGAAGCGGCGACTGTCGATCGGGCGTATATCAAGGCCAGTGGATCGCAGGGCCTCTACCCGATGATGTACTACAGCCACAACCTGCATTTCATCGCCATGTGCGCCGCCATGAACGGCGATTACGCCGAGGCCCAGAAGAATGCGGCAATGCTGGCCGCTCACGTGGGACCACATGTGAAGGACATGCCGCCGCTCGAAGGCTTCATGACCATTCCCATCGCCGTGGACGTCCGCTTTCACAGGTGGGATGAAATCCTGAAGATGCCAAAACCCAATGCCGACATGAAGACCACAACCGTGTTCTGGCATTTCGCCCGAGGCATGGCAATGGCCGCCAAGGGGAAGATCGACGAGGCTGAAGCTGAGCACAAGGCTGTGGCCGAAGCAGAAGCAAACACACCGGAAGACGTCGTCTTCGCCATGCCGGTGAACAACAAAGCCAAAGACGTCCTGGCCGTTGCCAGAGATGTCTTGGGCGGAAAGATCGCTTTGGCGAAAAAAGACAAAGCTTCCGCTATTTCGTTGCTGCAAAACGCCGTGGCCATGCAAGACTCCCTCAAATACAGTGAGCCCGAGGACTGGTTCTTCCCGGTACGCGAATCGCTGGGCGCGGCGCTTCTGGTAAACGGTGACGCCCCAGGCGCAGAAAAGGTTTTCCGCGAAGACCTCGATCGCCACCCGCGCAACCCGCGCTCGCTATTCGGCCTGGAACAGGCATTGAAAGCCCAGAACCGGGACTACGATGCAGGCTTTGTGCAGAAGCAATTCCGGGCGTCTTGGAAGGGCGGCACTTCGCAATTGAAAGTGGACGACCTGGTCTAGTGCGGCAATTCAGCAAGAACCGCGTAGGGGCAGGTGTCCTCACCTGCCCGGCGGAGCGCAGCTCCGCGCGATTCAGGTCCCCGGCAAAGACTGTCGAGCTTCGCTCGACTGGACAGCCGAGGGCGGCTGTCCCCACATGGCCATTGCAGAAATCGGTTTCTCCTTCCCCGAATATAATCTCCTAGTCATGGCCACCGCGACCAAGGGCTCCGAAAAAAAGATCGAAGCACTCCGGGAAAAAATCCGCCACCACGAATACCGCTACTACGTCCTCGATGACCCCGAAATTTCAGACGCAGAGTTCGACCAGCTCATGATTGAGCTGAAAAAGATCGAGGACGAAAATCCTGACCTGGTCACACTGGATTCTCCTACTCAGCGCGTGGGTGGCAAGCCGCGCGAGGGCTTTGTCAAAGCTCCGCACTCTTCGCCCATGCTTTCTCTGGACAATACCTACAGCGAAGATGAGCTGCGCAACTGGGAACGGCGGGTTCATGAACTTAGCGGACGCGAAGATATTGACTACGTTTGTGAGTTGAAACTCGACGGCATGTCTCTGGCATTGCACTACGAAGACGGCAAACTGGTCCGCGGCATCACTCGCGGCGACGGTTCAATAGGCGAAGACGTCACCCTCAACGTGCGCACGGTGCGTTCCATTCCGCTATCGATCCCTCGGGAAAAATTGAAGCAGGCCGGAATTCCTGCGGACTTCGAAGTCCGCGGCGAGATGCTTATGCCGATCGCGGCTTTCAAGAAAATGAACGACGAGCGCGAAGAAAAGGGGCTTTCAATCTTCGCCAACCCGCGCAACGCGACTGCGGGCACGGTGCGCCAGCTGGAACCGTCAATCACCGCACAGCGCAGACTCGACTATTTCGGCTATGCCCTGCTGCGGAATGGCCGGAGCGTTCTTGATCGGCACTGGGATGCTCTGCGCGCCCTGGACGCAGCCGGGTTCAAGGTCAATCGAACCCGCAAACTCGCCCAGAGCTTCGAACAGATTTGGACCTTCGTCCAGCAGGAAGAGCCCAAACGGGGAAACCTGCCCTACGAAATCGACGGCATCGTGATCAAGGTGGACCGCACCGCCCTGCAACGGGAACTGGGCTACACCGGCAAAGCTCCACGCTGGGCCATCGCCTACAAATATGCCGCACGTTCAGGAATCACTAAAGTCGAAGACATTCTGGTGCAAGTCGGACGCACCGGGAAACTCACGCCGGTTGCGGCCTTGAAGCCTGTCCCCATCGGCGGGACTACGGTCAGCCGCGCCACTCTCCATAACATGGACGAGATCGAGCGCCTGGGCGTGAAAATTGGCGACTGGGTGGAGGTCGAGCGTGGCGGTGACGTTATCCCCAAGGTCACGCGCGTGGTCGAAGATAAAGACCACCCCCGTGGCCACAAGCTCTTTCACATGCCGGAGAGATGTCCGGTTTGCGGAGGACATGTCGTCCGCACTGAGGGCGAGGCTGATCACCGCTGCGTCAATGCCAACTGCCCGGCCAAGCTGCGGGAAACCATCCTGCATTTTGCCTCACGAGGCGTGATGAACATTGATGGCCTGGGCGACGCGCTCGTGACTCAGCTCACCGACCGCGGCCTGGTCAAGAACGTCGCCGACATCTACCGGCTGACCAAAGACAATCTCCTGAACCTCGAGCGCATGGGCGATAAATCGGCCCAGAACGTTCTCGATGAGATCGAAGCATCGAAGAAGCTGCCACTCGAACGCGTGATCTACGGCCTGGGTATTCGCTTCGTCGGTGAACGCACGGCGCAGTTCCTCGCCGAGCACTTCGGATCGACGGACGCGCTGATGAAGGCGAACGAAGAAGACCTACAGGAAGTAAATGAGGTCGGCCCGCGCATCGCCCAGAGCATCGTGGAATTCTTCCAGGAACCCAAGAATCGTGCGCTGGTAAAGGATCTGCATGATCTGAAGTTGCGGTTGACCGGAGTAAAAAAAGAACGCGGCACCAAACTGGCTGGCAAGACTTTCGTGCTCACGGGCACTCTGGCACATTTCACCCGCGACGAAGCCAAGAAAATGATCGAAGACGCCGGTGGACGGGTCTCGGGGTCAGTGAGCAGGAAAACAGACTACGTTGTTGCAGGCGACGACGCGGGATCGAAGCTAGACAAGGCAAAAGACCTGGGGGTAAAGGTCATCGGAGAAAAAGAAATACAGGAACTGCTCACCTAGCACCCATGCCTGTGTGGCGCGGGCGCCCCCGCCCGCGGCCTTTGACTTTGATTCGGCCTTCGACCTGGCTCTCGGATTTCCCTTTGACTGCCGGCATGCGCGGGCGAGGGCGCCCGCGCCACACGTTCAGCTATTCAGCCATCGCTCCCTTAATCCTCTTGTACGTCGTCTCCAGACTTTCCGGCAATATCCTGGTTTCCCCCACCACCGACACAAAATTCGCGTCGGCTACCCACCGTGGCAGCGCGTGCAGATGGATGTGGCCCGCAATGCCCGCCCCGGCTGCCTTGCCGATATTTATCCCCATGTTGATGCCGTCCGGGGTATAGAGCTGACGCAAAACGCGTTCCATCCGCTGCGCCAGATCCATCATTTCGTGGGCCGCTTCGGGCGGCAGCTCTTGCAACCCATCCAGATGGGCGAAAGGAACAATCATCACGTGTCCCGAGGTGTAAGGATAGGCGTTGAGGATGACGTAACAGTGCGGGCCGCGAAACACAATTCCGGCTTTCGCGTCATCCCCGGCTCGAGGCAGGTCACAGAAAATACACCCAGCAGTCTTGCCGGTGCTGGCAACGTAGGCGTAACGCCACGGGGTCCAGAGATAATCCATATGGAACGGCAGAGTAGCAGATGTCCCGGAAGGCTTCTAGCTACCAGCTTCTGGCTCTTGGCTGCGGCACGCCTGAGCTACAAGCGAAGCTGGAAGCTGCCGGTCGCTTTTGCCGGTCTTTTTTGCCGTTTGACACTGTTCGGAAGCGGTTGCTATAGTCGAAGAGTTCCCTTTGGACGCGGGTTTGCTTTAGAGACGTCCGACCGCTGGGATTGTTCCAGTCCGTCCGCCAGGGCGGGCTCAACACAACCTTAGACTAAC
>JACXTT010006965.1_pt1 | contig 16039 bp, 14 predicted proteins | sample 9270951 | NCBI WGS metagenome assembly JACXTT01 (sample SAMN15532306, study PRJNA645909) | rock metagenome | isolation source: weathered quartz diorite | place: Puerto Rico | collected 2017-06-21 | reverse complement strand
GCCGGCGCCGCCGTCGGCGTGACCGCAGCCGTCGCGGCGGCTGCCCCGGTCCGCGTGGCGTCACCGATGGTAAAGACCGACACCACGCCCTTGAGCTTTTGCGCCTGTTCTTCCAGCGCGCCGGCCGCTGCCGCCGCCTCTTCCACCAGCGCCGCGTTCTGCTGCGTCACCTGGTCCATCTGGTTGACGGCCTGGTTGACCTGCTCGATGCCGCTCGTCTGCTCCTGCGAGGCGGCGCCGATCTCATTCATGATGTCGGTCACGCGCCGGACCGCCTGCACGATCTCGCCCATCGTCTGACCCGCCTCGGCAACCAGCCGCGTGCCGCTTTCCACGCGCTGGCCGGACTCGCTGATCAACGCCTCGATTTCCTTGGCGGCGTTCGCGCTGCGCTGCGCCAGGCTTCGCACCTCGCCCGCCACCACCGCAAACCCGCGCCCTTGCTCACCGGCACGCGCCGCCTCCACCGCCGCGTTCAGCGCCAGGATGTTGGTCTGGAACGCAATGCCCTCGATCACGCCGATGATCTCGACCACCTTGCGCGACGCGCCGTTGATCTCGTTCATCGTATCGACCACGCGGCCGACCACGTCGCCGCCCTTCTTCGCAATCTCCGAGGCCTCGCCGGCCAGCATGCCGGCCTGGCGCGCGTTGTCGGCGTTCTGGCGCACCACGGTCGTCAGCTCTTCCATGCTGGCCGCCGTCTGTTCCAGCGACGACGCCTGCTCTTCCGTGCGCTGCGACAGATCGAGGTTGCCCGTGGCGATCTGCTGCGTGGCCGACGCCATCGAGTCCGTGCCGCCACGCACTTCGGAGACGATCCTGGACAGGCTGTCCTGCATGGCCGCCAGGGCCTGCATCATGCGGCCCACTTCGTTCTTCGACAGGTTGACGATACGCGAAGTCAGGTCGCCGCGTGCCATGCGCTCGAACACGGTCAGCGCCTCTTCCACCGGCGCGACGATGGCCCGCTGCAACATGACGGTGCACAGCACGGCGATCAGCAGGCCGACGGCGATCAGCACGATCGACATCGCCCGAACCAGTTGGAAGCGATCCTGAGCGTCGTTGAAGTTTGCCTCGCCGGCACGCATCTGGAACTTCTGCAGCGCGTCGTGCGCCGTCGACATGCTGCGCTGCAGGTCGGGCAACACCGACTTGGCCACGCGCAGCGCCTCTTCCGCATTCCGCTCCGTCAGTGCGCGCTGCAGCGGGAACACCCCCTTGTCCATGAAGTCCTGTCGCTTGCGGGACAGCTCCGCCGCCAGCGCTTTCTCCTCGTCGTTCTGGGGCAGCGCCATGTAGCGCTTCCATGCCGCTTCCGAAGCGTCGACGAATACCTTCGACCGGTCCACGTGGGCCTTGCCGTCTTCCTCGCCCGGCATCACCCCGCGGTCCAGCGCCAGCCGCATGCGGGTGGTGGCCTGCATCGCATCGCCAAGCGCGAGCGACGAGGCCAACTGGTTGGCATAGGTCTCCTGCAAGGCCGCGTTGCTCTGCGAAATGCCGTACAGGCCGGCGCCGCCCACCAGCAGCAGGATGGCGGACAGCACTGCCATGGCACCGCGCAGAAGGGTCTTGATCTGTATGTTGCTGTGGAAGGACATGATGAATTGGGGGAACTGAAGGAAGACCGCGGGGCATCCTCCGCCCCGTTCCGGCAGGCTGGCGTCGGGCGCCGCGCTGCTCCAGCCAGATAACGGACGGCGGGCGCGCTTCCTTGAGGCGTGTCCTCGGCAAATCGGACCAAGTGCCGGAGTCGGCGCATTCCTTTCCGACGGCCACAGGCTAGGGAGTAACCCTGAACGCAATCGGATTATTTCGTCAGCCGTGGCGGCAATACCAGGCGGCCCGGGAATATCCACCTGGCGCGGCATTATGCCCAGGCGACCTCTCACCGCGACATACCGGTCGCGATGCCTGAATTCGGTGCACATTTAAGAATGCGCTCATTGCCCGGATAACCGCCACTGAGCCGCAATACGGTGGCCCTGCAATGTCGGAGAAGGCCGACAGAAGCGGCTCGCGAAAGTTCATGGAAAATCGCCTCTGGGAATTTTCGGATTTTTTCACTCGATCGGGTTAAAAAGATTTGCAGTGCTGGAATCAGCCGTTATAATTTCCTCGGCAATTCACGGACCCAGACAATTAACCGAGGCATCCATGGCGACCTATCAGGAAATCGTTCAGAAAATCAGCGAACTGCAGAAGCAGGCGGAAGAAATCAAAGCGCGCGAGCAAGCCGCGGTGATTGCCGATATTCGCGAGAAAATCGAACAATATGGCCTGACAGCGGACGATCTCGGTTTTGGCGGCAAGGCGCCGGCCGGCAAGAAGGCAACGGCCAGCCGCAAGGTGCCGGTGCGCTACCGCGACAGCGCGGGCAACACCTGGACCGGCCGCGGCAAACGCCCGGGCTGGCTCACGCAGGCCATCGCCTCGGGCAAGAAGGTCGAGGACTTCCTGATCCGCTGATCTGGCGGACGCACATGAAAAAAGCCGGGCATTGCCCGGCTTTTTCGCGTCTGGTGGCCGTGCAGACGGTGCATTCACACACGCCTGCACCGCACGCAGAAACGGGTACGCCCGTCCTGTTCAGCCCATAAACCCGTTGGGATTCATCGACTGCCAGCGCCACGAGTCCTCGCACATGCGCGCAATATCATGGCGCGCGCGCCAGCCGAGCAGCGTTTGCGCCAGCGCCGGATCGGCGTAGCACGATGCAATATCGCCGGGCCTGCGCGCCACGATTTCGTAGGGCACGGGGCGCACGCTGGCACGCTCGTAAGCCTGGATCACTTCCAGCACGCTGTAGCCACGGCCGGTGCCAAGGTTGACCGTCATGCCCTGTCCGCGGTCCCGCAGGTAAACCAGCGCGGCCAGATGGCCATCGGCCAGGTCGCAGACGTGGATATAGTCGCGCACGCCGGTGCCGTCGGGCGTGGGGTAGTCGCCGCCGAATACCCTCAGCGTCTCGCGCCGCCCGCCGGCGACCTGCGCCACATACGGCATCAGGTTGTTGGGCACGCCGCCCGGGTCTTCGCCGATCAGGCCGCTGTCGTGGGCGCCAACCGGATTGAAATACCGCAGGTGGGCAATGCGCCAGGTGGGGTCGGACACCTCCAGGTCACGCAGGATCTGCTCGCCCATCAGCTTGGTCTGGCCGTAGGGATTGGTGGCCGAGAGTGGGAAATCCTCCAGGATCGGCACCGCGTGCGGATTGCCGTAGACCGTGGCCGACGAGCTGAACACCAGTTGCCTGACACCGGCGGCGTTCATCGCTGCGCATAGCGTCAGCAAACCGTTCAGGTTGTTGTCGTAGTAGGCCAGCGGCTGGTTGACCGATTCGCCCACCGCCTTGAGCGCGGCAAAATGGATAACGCCGGCGATGCGGTGCTGCGCGAACAGCCGGTCCAGCAGCGCGCGGTCGCGCACGTCGCCCTCGATGAAATGCGGGGTCTTGCCGGTGATCGTTGCCAGCCGCTCGACCACCACGCGGTTGCTGTTGCACAGATTGTCGAGTCCGATCACGTCGTAGCCGGCTTCCAGCAGGGCCACCCAGGTATGGGAAGCAATGTAGCCGGTGGCGCCGGTCAGCAGCAGGGTTTCAGCCATGGGACGTTCGCTTTGGAAGTTCGCTTGAGAATTGCCGGAAGGCGGTGGCGGCACGCCAACGCCAGAGCTCGCCATATTAACTGACGGACGTTACGTCGGCGCCACCCGTTGGCGACTGGTCCGGCAGCCCCGCACGGCCGCGCCAGGCATCGTAGGCCGCGCGCAGCCGCCAGCCCGATTCCATGTCACGCATGCCCAGCGCCTGCGCCACGGCGGCCGGGGCCGTCCCGGCCTCGAAGTGCATCGCGCCGCAGGTATTGCGCAGCGTCTGCGGCGAGGCGCGCTCGCTGCGGCCCGCCAGCACGCCGGCCTCGTCCAGCAGCGCCTCCACGCGCCGGTAGACCGAGGCGGCATGCATTGGCCGCCCGTTGGCCATGGCCGGGAACACCAGTTCGCCAAGCGTGCCGGCCGCCTCGCGCACCGCCAGCCAGGCCAGCAACGGCGCCCGCGCGAACGGGAACAGCGGCGCCTCATAAGTGCGGCCATTGTCGGGCCGGGTCAGGTGCAGCGCGGCGGCCGCGCCGTCGATATCGCCAAGGCGCAGCGCGCGAACCTCGGCCACCTTGAGGCCGGCGCCGAGCAGCACGGCCGCCAGCGCCGCATCGCGCGCACGCTTCCACTGCGTGGGCGTCACGGCTTCCGGCTTGCCCGGGCCACCCGCCGGCACGCCCGCCGGTCCCAGAACTCTGGCGATCAGCAGGTCGCGCTCGCCCGGCAGCAGGAAGGCGGTGGGATCGTTGTCGCCCTCGGCCAACCGGGCGCGCACAGCCTGGCTGGCCGGATTGTGCATACCGGCCTGAAGCCTGGCGAGATGATGGAAAACCCGCTCGATCAGCCGGGCATAGCGATAGCGGTGGCGCTTGTGCAGCGCCTGCTCGTCCAGGAACTGGCCGATCTGCGCGGCGGACCAGGCCAGGGGCGCCACGCCGCGCTCGCCGGACCAGCGCAGCAGCTTGCCCCACATGGCGCGGTAGACCACGGCGGTGCCGTGGCGAAAGCCGTGACGCGCCAGCCAGCCGTCGAACGCCCGTTCCGGCTGGGTGCGCCAGGCGGCCAGATCGGCCTCGAACAACCCGGCCGGCAGGCCGTCGCCGTGCTCTGGAATGGTCACTGGCGTTCTCTCGCATCGGACATCAATGCGCCCATTGTAGACAACCCGCCACAACAAGCCGCGCGGCGGCCGCCTCACAAGTGAGGATGGCCTCCAATAACACAGTTGCAAGCGGGCGCGGGGCCGTGCTACCTTCGCCATCACTATGCAACTGGTTGCATAAAATGCCTCGAAAGGAGATGCTCGTGAACGCCAACAACGTTTCGCTGATTCCCGCCGCCCAGCGCTCGCTGGAGATCTGGCACGAGATGATTGCCACGCACACCATGGACCGGCTCGACGGCATCGTCGCGGACGACGTCGTGTTCCGCTCCCCGGTCGCGCACACGCCCTATCCGGGGCGCGCCGCCATTGCGCTGGTGCTGACGACGGTCAACGAGGTCTTCCAGGACTTTCGCTACCACCGCAGCTTTGTCAGCGACGACGGCCACAGCGTGGTGCTGGAATTCAGCGCGAACGTCGACGGCAAGGCGCTCAAGGGCATCGACATGATCCGCTTCGACGCTGCCGGCAAGATCGCCGAATTCGAGGTCATGGTGCGTCCGAAGAGCGGCCTGGAGGCGCTTGGTGCCGCCATGGCCGCACGCCTGGCCAGCCGCAAGGACGTGCTGACCGGCGCTGCCTGAGCGCACGCGCACTCCGTCTTTTTTTCCAAACCCGACCGACCGGAGACCCAACTATGTCCCTGCCCGCCCTGCTGCAGAACCGGCTTTCGCTGCCCGCCGTCTGCTCGCCGCTGTTCATCATCTCCAACCCCGACCTGGTGATCGCCCAGTGCAAGGCTGGCGTCGTCGGCTCGTTTCCCGCGCTGAACGCCCGCCCGGGACCGGTGCTGGACGAATGGCTGGACCGCATCACGACGGAGCTGGCCGAGCACGACGCCTGCCACCCGGATCGCCCGGCCGCGCCGTTCGCGGTCAACCAGATCGTGCACAAGTCCAACGACCGGCTGGAGCACGACCTGGAACTGTGCGTGCGCTACAAGGTGCCCATCGTCATCACGTCGCTCGGTGCGCGCACGGAGGTCAACGAGGCGGTGCATTCCTATGGCGGCATCGTGCTGCATGACATCATCAACAACACGTTTGCCCGCAAGGCCATCGACAAGGGCGCCGATGGCCTGATCGCCGTGGCCGCGGGCGCCGGCGGCCATGCCGGCACGCTGTCGCCGTTCGCGCTGCTGCACGAGATCCGCGAGTGGTTCGACGGCCCGCTGCTGTTGTCGGGCGCCATCGCCAGCGGCGATGCCATCCTGGCCGCGCAGGCCGCGGGCGCCGACCTGGCCTATATCGGCTCGGCCTTCATCGCCACGCAGGAAGCCAATGCGCAGGAAGCGTACAAGCAGATGATCGTGGACAGCAGCGCCGACGACATCGTGTACTCCAACCTCTTCACCGGCGTGCACGGCAACTACCTGCGCGAGAGCATCGTGCGCGCGGGACTGGACCCGGCTGCGCTGCCGCAGTCGGACCCGTCGAAGATGAACTTCGGTTCGGCCGGCGCCAAGGCATGGAAAGACATCTGGGGCGCGGGCCAGGGCGTGGGCGCAATCAAGCGCGTGGTGCCGGCCGCCGAACTGGTGCGCCGTTTCACCGAGGAGTACACGCTGGCGCGGCGCCGCCTGGGCCTGGCCCCGGCGGACGCCCAGGCGGCACGTCAGCGCGACGTGGCCTGAGCGGCCGGCTCGTCTGCGGGGCTGCCGAGCAGCGGCAACAACTCGCGCCCCCAGGCGACCCAGTCTTCCTCGAAGCGGATGCCTCGCCGCAGCAACGTGTGGCGCAGTTGCTGCCCGCGATCCATGTCGGCGGCGGAAAAATCGCGCCGCTCGATCGCCAGATAGGTATCGAGGCGTGCCTGGTGCAGGTCGATCAGGCGCGCCATTTCCCCGCCAAGGCCGAGCGGCCCGATCGCGGCATCGGCGCGCAGCTTGACGAGGATCTCCTCGCGCTGATCCAGCCCGACGCAGGGCTGCCGCACCCACCGGACCAGTTCGTCGCGTCCGGCCGGCAGCACCAGGTAAATCTTCTTGCGGTTTTTCCTTTCCGCCGGCGCGGCCTCGTCAGTGCCCTCGTCGGCAGCGATCCAGCCGTGTTCCGCCATGCGGCCGAGCTCCCGATAGATCTGCTGGTGCGTGGCGTGCCAGAAATAGCCAATCGAACGGTCGAAGCGGCGTGCCAGGTCATAGCCGGACGACGGCTTCTCGATCAGGGAAATCAACAGGGCGTGCTGGGTAGACATGCGGCGAACGGTTTCCTCGGGCGGGCATGATGCTTGCGAACCCGGCTAACCGCCGGCTGGCGAACCGGCCGGGCACCCCGGGGACCGGCGTGCAGGCGTCGCGCGCTATGGTAGCGCACGCGGCGCCACGTGGCGGCACCAGCCATAGTAACAATCTGAAATTCGCCGTGACCAGACTTAAATATTGCGAAATGGCATTTTCCGGTCGCCTGCCATACATTTCAGACATTGTCTTCCGCGCCGACGACAAACCTCACGGCGCCAACCGCATGCGCGAGCCCTATTTCCGGCCCCTGGCTGCGCGCCATGCGTTCCACGGAGTTGTTGTATGACCGGAAATCTCACCCTGTCCGAAGATCGGGATGTGCCGTGGGAAGCCGATGGCCCGAACGAAAACGGTGCCGCCGTCCTCGCAAGCCTCGCTCCGGCCACCGCCACCCCGATTTACTACCGCCTGCCCGATACCCCGGAAGGGCATCACATCAAGGAATACGCCAGCGGCCTGCGCCAGCTCGTGCGCTTTGTTGGTGTGGAAGAGCAGGTCGTGAAGTACAGCCTGTTCTGACCGGTTTGCCTCGCGGCCCGAGCAGATGAACGGGCTGCGCACCCTGGATTGTTTGTCTCCTCCTGCCCGTTGTGGGGCCTGGATTTCAACCCGCAGAGCATCGCGGGTTTTTTGTTTGCCGGCCGGAAGAATCCACCCGTCGCACAAAAAAACGACCCCGTTTCCGGGGCCGTTCTTGCTACGCACAAGGTGACTGCGGCTCAATCCACCGTCGCGCCCGACGCCTTGACCACCTTGGCCCACTTGGCGGACTCGGTTTTCATGAACGCGGCCAGTTGGGCCGGCTTTTCCGGGTGCGCTTCCGCGCCCTGCTCGGCCATCTGCTTCTGCACCTCCGGCATGGCCAGGATCTTGACGACCTCGGCGTTGAGTCGGTCGACGATCGGCTGCGGCGTGCCGCCGGTGGCGTAGAGCGCGAACCACGACGTGGCCTCGTAGCCCGGCACGCCGGCCTCGGCCACCGTCGGCACGTTCGGCAGCGCCGGCGAGCGCTTGGCCGAAGTCACGGCCAGCGCGCGCAGCTTGCCCGCCTTCACGTGCGGGTACGACGACGGCATGTTGTCGAACATCAGGCCGATCTGGTTGCCCAGCAGGTCGTTGACCGCGGGCGCGCTGCCCTTGTACGGGATGTGCTGGATATGCAGGCCGGTCATCGAATTGAACAACTCGCCGGACAGGTGCATGGACGAGCCACTGCCCGACGAGCCGTAGGACAGCTTGTCCGGGTTGGCCTTCACGTAGGCGATCAGTTCCTTGATGTTGTTGACCGGCACCTTGGGATTGACCACCACCAGGTTCGGCACCATCGCCACGCGCGTGATCGGCGCGAAGTCCTTGACCGGGTCATAGGGCAGCTTGCTGTACAGCGACTGGTTGATCGCATGCGTGCCGATCGTGCCCATGAACAGCGTGTAGCCGTCGCCCGGCGCCTTGGCGGCCAGCGACGCGCCGATGTTGCCGCCCGCGCCCGGCCGGTTGTCGATCACCACCGGCTGGCCGAGCACCTTGCCCAGTTGCAGGCCGACGATACGTGCCAGGATGTCGGTGGTGCCACCGGCCGAGAACGGCACGATCATCGTGACCGGCTTGGTCGGATAGGCTCCCTGCGCGAAGGCGGAACCGCCCACGGCGGCAAGGGAAGCGGCCAGCGCCACGCCGGCGGCCAGCAGGCGTCTGCGCGCCTTCATCGTATTGGAAACGAATCTCATCAGTTATCTCCACGAATCATGTCGCCCCGATGCGGCGGCTGCCGCCAGGCGGGCCCTTGAATCGCCAATGCCGGACCGTGCCAGGACCGGCGTCTTTCTTATACGGGAGCGACGCCCAGCGTGGTGCCGCCACAGACATACAACACCTGTCCTGTGACAAAACCATTGTCGGGCGAGAGGAAGAACAGCGTGGCACGCGCCACATCCTCCGGCGTCCCCATGCGTTTCACGGCGATGCTCGCAAGAATGCGCCGTGTCTGTTCGCTGCCCTCCGGATTGCTCCGGCGGAACAGCTCGGTGGCGATGGGACCCGGTGCCACGGCGTTGACGGTGATGCCGTCGCCGCCCAGCTCCATCGCCAGCGTTCGGGTCATGCCAACCAGCCCGGCCTTGGTGGCGGAATACACCACGCGCTCAGGCTTGCCCAGCGCCGCGCGCGAGGCCATGTTGACGATGCGGCCAAAGCCCGCGGCGCGCATCGCCGGCAGGCAAGCCTGGGTCAGCAGCAGCGAGGCCTGCAGATGCAGCCCCACCACGTAGTCGAGGTCCGCCACGGTGGCCGTGTCGGCGGTGCCGGGCCGCGTGGCGCCGGCGTTGTTGACCAGGCGCGTGACGGCAAAGCGCGACGTGACCTGATCCGCCACGGCGCGGGTCGCGCCGGCATCGGTCAGGTCGGCCTGGAAGAACGTCATGTTGGGGTGCGACCAGGTGGGCTCGACATAGTCGATATTGACCACCTGCGTCACGCCGTCGGCCAGCAGCATTTCGCTGATGGCGCGACCGATGCCGGAACTGGCGCCGGTCACAAGCGTGGCAACGGGAAGAGACATCTTGGACTCCGCCCGGCACGCGCGGCGTGCCGGGTCATGCTGAACAGGGATGGATCAGGTCAGGCTCAGACGCGTTCGATCACCATGGCGATGCCCTGGCCCACGCCGATGCACATCGTGCACAGCGCAAAGCGGCCGCCCGTGCGGTGCAGCTGGTACATCGCGGTGGTCACCAGGCGCGCGCCGCTCATGCCGAGCGGGTGGCCGAGCGCGATGGCGCCGCCGTTCGGGTTCACGCGCTTGTCGTCGTCGGCGACGCCGAGTTCGCGCAGCACGGCCAGGCCCTGCGCGGCGAATGCCTCGTTCAGCTCGATCACGTCGATCTGATCCATCGTCATGCCCAGTTGCTTGAGCAGCTTTTGCGTGGCCGGCGCCGGGCCGATGCCCATCACGCGCGGCGCCACGCCGGCGGTAGCCATGCCGACAATGCGGGCACGCGGCGTCAGGCCGTGTTGCCGGATGCCGGCCTCGCTCGCCAGCAGCAACGCGCACGCACCGTCGTTCACGCCCGAGGCGTTGCCGGCGGTCACGGTGCCGTCCGGGCGCACCACGCCCTTGAGCTTGCCCAGCGCTTCCATGCTGGTGGCGCGCGGGTGTTCGTCGCGGTCCACGACGATCGGGTCGCCCTTCTTCTGCGCGATCGTCACGGCCGTGATCTCCTGCGCCAGCGTGCCGTCAGCCTGCGCGCGCGAGGCTTTCTCCTGGCTGCGCAGCGCCATCAGATCCTGGTCTTCGCGGCTGATCTTGTAGTCGGTGGCGACGTTCTCGGCGGTTTCAGGCATTGAATCCACGCCGTAGGCCGCGCGCATGGCCGGGTTGACGAAGCGCCAGCCGATGGTGGTGTCGAAGATCTGCGCATCGCGCGAGAACGCGCTGGTGGCCTTGCCCATCACGAACGGCGCACGGCTCATGCTTTCCACGCCGCCGGCGATCATCAGGGTCGCCTCGCCCGACTTGATCGCGCGCGCGGCGGTGCCCGTCGCGTCCATGCCGGAGCCGCACAGGCGGTTGAGGGTCGCGCCCGGCACGCTCTGCGGCAGGCCGGCCAGCAAGAGCGACATGCGCGCCACGTTGCGGTTGTCCTCGCCAGCCTGGTTGGCGTTGCCGTAGATCACGTCGTCAATGGCCGACCAGTCGAGGTTCGGGTTGCGCGCCATCAGCGCCTTGAGCGGCACCGCGCCGAGGTCGTCCGCGCGCACGGCGGACAGGCTGCCGCCGTAGCGGCCGATGGGGGTGCGGATGGCGTCGCAGATGAAGGCTTCGGTCATGTCTCTCTCTCGTCTTGGTGTGTGTGGCTGGCTCGGGGCCGCTCAGGCGGCCACGGCCTGCTTCAGGGGAACGCCGGTCAGGCGCTGCAGCTCGTCGAAGCTCAGGCCCTCGACCAGGTCGCGCGCGACCAGGCCGTCGGCGGTCACGTCAATGGTAGCGAGATCCGTGTAGATGCGGGTCACGCAACCGATGCCGGTCAGCGGATACGTGCATTGCGGCACGATCTTGCTGTCGCCCTGCTTGGTCTGGTGCTCCATCATCACGAACACCTGCTTGGCGCCGATGGCCAGGTCCATCGCGCCACCCACGGCCGGGATGGCGCCGGGCGCGCCGGTATGCCAGTTGGCGAGATCGCCCTGCCCGGAAACCTGGAACGCGCCCAGCACGCAGAAGTCGAGGTGGCCGCCACGCATCATGGCGAACGAGTCGGCGTGGTGAAAGTACGAGCCGCCCGGCTTGATCGTCACCGGCTGCTTGCCGGCGTTGATCAGGTCGCCGTCTTCCTCGCCGGGCGCAGGCGCCGGGCCCATGCCGAGCAGGCCGTTCTCGCTGTGCAGCAGGATTTCGCGGTCGGCCGGCAGATGGTTGCCGACCAGGGTGGGCAGGCCGATGCCGAGGTTGACCACGGCACCGTCGGGAATGTCTTTGGCCACGCGGGCGGCCATCTGATCGCGGGTCAGGCGTTGCATATCGGTTCTCCTTCTTGTCCGGCGGCTCAGGCGGCCCGGGCGGCCTGGTCTGCGGCGCCGTCGGCGCGCGAGTCGACCTTGACCACGCGCTTGACGAACAAACCCGGCGTAACGATGTGCTCGGGGTCGAGTTCGCCCAACTCGGCGATGCCGCTCACCTGGACGATCGCGCACTTGGCGGCCATCGCCATGATCGGCCCGAAGTTGCGCGCGGTCTTGCGGTAGGTCAGGTTGCCCCAGCGGTCTGCCCGCTCGGCCTTGATCAGCGCGAAATCGGCCTGGATGGGCGTCTCGAACACATAGCCCTTGCCGTCGATGATGCGGGTTTCCTTGCCCTCGGCCAGCGGCGTGCCGTAGGCCGTGCGGGTGAAGAAGCCGCCGATGCCGGCGCCGGCGGCGCGAATGCGCTCCGCCAGGTTGCCCTGCGGCACCAACTCCAGCTCGATCTCGCCGGCGTGGTACAGCGCGTCGAATACGTAGGAGTCGGTCTGGCGCGGGAACGAGCAGATGATCTTGCGCACGCGCTTGGTCTTGAGCAGCGCTGCAAGCCCGGTGTCGCCGTTGCCGGCGTTGTTGTTGACGATGGTGAGATCGCGCGCGCCCTGGGCGATCAGGCCGTCGATCAGTTCGGCCGGCATGCCGGCCATGCCGAAGCCGCCAATCAGGATGGTGGCGCCGTCGTGGATCCCGGCCAACGCCGCTTCCACCGAGTCGTATAGCTTGTTGATCACTTGCGTTCCTGGTTCGGGGTCCAGCAGGACAGTCCGGAACCGGCCGCAAGGCGCGGCGCGCAAAACGTGTCTCCGGGATGTCCGCCGGGCCGGGCGTCCGGCAACTGGCCACAACAGCATGGCGGGCAGGACGGGTCCAACGGTGGTGCAGCCTGGCGATGATGGCGTGAACCGTCTCGGGCTTGCGTTTTGTTCTTATTGCGAACTTGAATTCGCTGAATGAACAGATTACACGCGTCGTCATGCCCGGTCAAGCGGGGCTCTCCCCTCGAACGGACGAGTGCGGCAGCGCCGGACCCCGTCTATAGTGTCTGCGCGGCAACCCGCCTGTAGCACTCCGCACCACCAGATCAACAACAACAAGCCTGACGGAGGAGACTGCGCCATGACTCGCCCCCCGGTTGTCCGCGCGCCTCGGTGGCGCAGCCTGCTGCCAGCGCTCATTTGCCTGCTCGGTGTCGCGCTCGGTGCGTGCACCTCCATTCCTGTCGAGCCGGAACAACTGCGGCAAAGCGGCATCGGCATCGATGCCGACAACTACTATTGCTCCGGCAACATGCGGCAGCGCTTTGGCGACGAATGGGCCAGAGGCGAGTCGGTGCGGCCGCCGGCCCGGGCCGAGGCGGGATGCAACGGCGGAGCCGGCCCCAGGCTGGGACTGGCGCTCGCGGGCGGCGGCACCAAGGCGGCCGACTTCTCGATGGGAGTGATCCAGGGACTGGAAGAAACCGGCGTGCTGGCGAAAACGGACATCCTGTCGTCCGTGTCTGGCGGCAGCTACGCCGCGCTCTGGTACTACGCGCGCATGACCGAGTCCGGGCCGGCAGGGCTTGCCCCGTTCCTTGCTGACTGCCTGCCCGGCCGATACGGGCGGCACCTGCCGGACGACGGCCGGAACCACGTTCCCCCTCCCTGCCCGAGGACGACGACCGTGGACGGGGAGTCCTACCGGAACTTCACCAACTTCGTCTATCGCGAGGCATCGCAGGCCGGCGCCGACGACTACCGGCACCAGAACTACATCCGGGGTTATCAGGATGTCTTCAGCAACGGCAATGGCCTGCAGGGCAAGCCGTCTTTCAACTACAGCACCAACGACGACCACACGCGGCTGACCCAGGACATCGGCAACCTCGTCGGGCAGACGGCCGTCGCATCGCTCGTCAACATCATCCCGAATATCCTGTTCGACTGGGAGATGCCCATCTCGCCGTCGCGCGAGGCCTATGACCGGGGCATCCGGCGCACCTTCGGCGCCACGGCGCCCAGGTGCGACCCCGATGCGACGCCCGATCATTGCGGCGGCAGGTATGGCACCGATTACCGCGCGGAAGGGCAGCCCGCGCTCGCGGCCACCGGCAGCGAACTGCGCTTCGATGACGTGAAGCGCCTGTACGAGCAACGCCGGGCGCCGTTGTGGATCGTCAACGCCACGGCAGGCGAGGACCGCTCGCCGTGGGACTTTACCCCGCAAGCCGCGCCCAGCAAGACTGTCTTCGAGTTCACCCCCTATGCCTCCGGCTCGGGCATCTACGGCTACCGCAAAGGGCAGCCGGACAGGATGAGCCCGTTCGAGGCGACGGCCGCCTCGGCCGCGTTCTTCGACTCCCAGCAGAAGACGGTCGGCAAGGGCGCCGCGCGGCAATTCCTGGCCGGGCTGATGAACGTCTCGACGCTGAACTGGGGCGTCTCCCATGCCAATCCCGGCTCGCTGGACGAACTCGCCGGCGAAGGCCACGCGGCGCCGACCTGGCAGGACGTCAGCCCCGCCGCCGCCACGCGGCTGGCCGTGCATCGCCTGCTGCCGTGGCCGTTCTATTACCTGCACAAGTTCAACGCGGGCAAGGACTCCGCGTTCATCCACCTTTCCGATGGCGGGCAGGCGGAGAACCTGGGCGCCTATGCACTGGTGCGCCGCGGCGTCGACACGCTGATCCTCTCCGACCACGCCTATGATCGCGGCGGCCTGATGGAAGACGTTTGCCGGCTCAAGCGCGAGCTGGCCAAGGTGACCTACAACCTGCTGATCCCCGGCCTCGGCAAGCTGGACGAGGTGTGCAATCCGGACGCCGCCGCGCGCACGGGCTACAACATCTTCGACTGGAACCATCCGGTGCTGCTTGGATGCATCGTCCCGCAAGGCGCCTATGCGGCGGCCCGGCCCGAGGAGGTCTGCGCGCGGATCCCCGTGGACTGGAGAACAGGCAAGGCCAGGAACTACTCCGCCCGCCTGATCGTCATCAAGCCCGTGCTGGCAAACGGCGGCGTGCGGGAGCAGGTGCTCAACGTGGTGTCGGCATGCCGGGACGGCAAGCCGGACGAGTGCCACGCGGCCATCGCCCGGCAATGCGGCAAGCCGTTGCCGAACGGCCGCGCCGCGACGGCCGGGGAGAGCGCTTCATGCGAACTGCTCGGCTTTGTCCCCAACAACTTCTTCACCCCCGAAGGCATCGTCAAGGGCGACAAGTGCCCGCACTTTCCGCAGTTCAGCACGGTGACGATGACGATCAACTCATCGCCGTGGATGTATGGCGCCTTGCGCGAACTGGCGCGCTACTACGCGCGCCAGGCCTCCCGGTACATCGCGCCCGGCACCGGCCTCGTCGATGTGGCGGCGTTCAACGAGGATCTTCGCCGGCAAGCCCGGTCCCCTATCCCGTCGCAACCGGGCCACTCGGGGCTGCTCTACACGCTCAAGGCCGGAACGCCCGGCGACTGCCTGAATTTCTCGGCGCCCGAGGGCGCCGAGAAATTCATCCAGGCTGTCAGGTAAGGTCTGCGGGCGCGCTATGGCAACTGCAACACCGCCCGGCTGCCCGCCACCCCGGGTCGGACCTCCAGGCGAACGTCGATCCGCTCGCGCAGTTCCGTCACGTGCGAGATGATGCCGACCAGCCGGCCGGCCTGCTGCAGATCCAGCAACGTGCGAATGGCGAAGTCCAGGCTTTCCGGGTCGAGCGTGCCGAAACCCTCGTCCACGAACAGCGTATCGAGTTGGATGCCGCCGGCGCGCGACTGCACCACGTCGGCCAGACCCAGCGCCAGCGACAGCGAGGCGAGGAAGCCCTCGCCGCCGGACAGCGTGTTGGCCGGACGCGCGCTGCCGGTATCGTGGTCGAAAACCTCCAGGTCCAGCCCGCCGGCCACGCGTTGGTCGCCCTGCTCGCGCACGCGCTGCAGCGCGTAGCGGCCACGACTCATGCGCAACAGGCGCAGCGAGGCGGCCTCCAGCACCTCGTCGAGCAGCGTCGCCAGCACGAAGCGCTGAAACGTCATGCGGCGTGGATTGTTGCCATTGGCGACCTCCGCCAGCCGGCCCAGCACGGCAAAGCGCGCCTCGATGTCGCGGTTCTCCGCCGCGAGCGCATCGAGATGTTGCTGGCATTGCTGCAGCGTGCTCTGCATGCGCGCAAGATCCGCCTGGCGGGCGACCTGCTGTTCGACGTTGCGCGTGGCATCGTCCACTGCCGCCCGCAGGCCGGGCAGGTCGGGCGCCACCAGCGACTCCGCCGCCGCGATGGCACGCGCGCGGCGATCATTCGCGCTAGCGCGTTCCAGATCGAAGGCACGCACGGCCTCGTCGGCCTGCGTCATCTGCGCCGCGGGCATGCGGGCGGCGCCATAGCCATCGGCGTCGGCAAACCCGGCCACCGACAGCGCCTGCAGGAATGCCGATGCACTCGCCTGCGCGCGCAGGCCCGCACGGGTCTCGCCCTCCTGCGCCGCAGCACGCGCGGCGGTGGCCGCCGCCGCGTCCGTCGCCGCCTGCCGGTCCGCAGTCTG
>JACXTT010006964.1_pt1 | contig 16040 bp, 8 predicted proteins | sample 9270951 | NCBI WGS metagenome assembly JACXTT01 (sample SAMN15532306, study PRJNA645909) | rock metagenome | isolation source: weathered quartz diorite | place: Puerto Rico | collected 2017-06-21 | reverse complement strand
CCACGGTGCGGGCCACGCCCGCTGGTGCGCGGCGCCCCATCGCTTTTATGTTCGCGAGTGCCCCCACACATCACAACCGCAGACGCGAAACGACAGGGGCTTCCCGGCCATGACGTCTAAAGGCGCTCAGCCATTGTGTACCTCGACGACGTTAATAGAGACGTCGCCGCTCTTCAGCTGAATCTGGAAGCACTGAAGGCGTTTTCTGACACGGTCATGGTCACCCACAGGGCGGCGCTTGCGGCCGAGGCAGCCGCGGTGACGGATTGGGCACGCCGTGGGGGGCTCGAAGCTGGCTTACCGTTTCCATGGGCCGCGCTGATGCTTACTCGGGCCTTCATGGAGTATGTCAACTATGAAAACCTGAAGATCGCGTCGGGGTTCGAGTTACACGTGAAGGCTCGTCTGCTCGCACGTGACTTCCTCGTGAACGAAATCGACCGGAGGTCGCTACGCAGGTGACCCCGATCCGAGCTCCGACATAGCGCCTGGGGAAACCGTGACTGAGTAAGGGCTGGGTGGACTTAACGCGCAGTTCAACGCAACACCGCTCACGCTCACTGTGTGGGCCCCAGCACTCAGGCCGGTAAATACCTGTACATGGGGCGTCACCGGCTTTTCGGCCGCGAGCGCGCAGGGGTCCGCAGCCTTCACGCTCAGGAGCCCCGACGTCCACGAGGGCCAGACGGTCCCCAGCGTGAACGTCTTCAACGGGATGGGGTGCACCGGCAACAATGTCTCGCCGGCGCTCGCGTGGAGCGGCGCGCCCGCTGGCGCGAAGAGCTTCGCCGTGACGATGTATGATCCGGACGCACCCACCGGAAGTAGAGCACGCGCTCCGGGCGCTGACAGTGACCATGAAACTCCTATTCACGAGTCCCCGGAGCGACGTGTCGCCCGTCTCATCCCCGTCTCATCCCTGCCGGGACATAGCCCGCCCACGTTACGGTTGGCCCAGAACGCGCACTGGCACGAGGCGCACGGCCGAGGTGCCGTCGCCGGTGTTGCTGCCCCAGCAATAGACGCGGCCGTCCGTGGCGTGGCCGCAGGTCGGGGCCCCCGCGCTCACCGAGGCGAACGTCAGCCCGCCAGCGACCGCCACGGGTGTAGTGTTCCCGTTAGAGGAACCATCGCCGACCCAGCGGCTGCCCCAGCAGTACGCGGCACCGCTCGCGGCGATGGCGCAGGTGGGAGTTCCGGTGCTTGACATGGGCCATGGAGCGCCGGTGCTTATCGATGCGAAGTTCAATCCGCCAGCGATGGCACCGGGGGTGGTACCACGGTTAAATCCCCAGCAGTAGGCCGTGCCAGCGGCCGCCACGCCGCACGTCATCGAACTCCCTGCCGACACAGACGCGAAGGTGAGGCTACCGCCAACGGGCACGGGCGTCCGTCTGTTCGTTGTCGAGCCGTCGCCAAGTTCGCCCCACAGGTTCTCTCCCCAGCAGTAGGCGACGGCGCCGGTAGTGACGCCGCACGTGTGGGTGCTGCCTGCGGACACCGCGGCGAATGTGAGGCCGCCGCTCACGGCGACCGGCGTCAAGCTGTTTGCCGTCGTCCCGTTCCCGAGCTGGCCGGAGCCGTTCAAGCCCCAGCAGTAGGCGCTCCCGCTCGCGGTAAGGGCGCACGCGTGAGCTACCCCGGTCGACACCGAGGCGAATTGGCGTCCGCCGCTGACAGCGACCGGCGCGAACCGATTGGTGGTTGAGCCGTCGCCGAGCTGACCGACGTCGTTCCAGCCCCAGCAGTAGGCCGCCCCGTCGGGCGCCAACCCGCAGGTGTTATAGGCGCCCGCACTGAGCATCGTGAACGTGAGCCCGCCGGCAACGGGTACGGGGGCGAGGCTGGCTGCGGTCGAGCCGTCGCCGAGCTGCCCCTGGTCGTTCGATCCCCAACACCAGGCTGCGCCGTCGTTGGTCAAGGCGCACGCGTGTCCGTCCGCGGCGGTGACCGCGGTCAGGCCGATCGAGCGCACCGTCACCTGGGCCGCGCCAGTCACCCCGGCGACTGCCGCGGTGATGGCGGCGGTCCCGGAACCCAGACCCTTGACGAACCCGTAATCGCTAGCGGTGGCGACAGACGGATTGCCGCTCGAAAACGTCGGGCGATGCGCGAAGAGCTGGTGGCCCGCCGCGTCCCGCGGCACTCCCCGCAGCCACGTCGTCTCGCCGACGACGATGACCTGTTGACCGAGCTGTACGCCGAGCGAGATTACTGGCCCCGCCCGCACGGCAGACCAGTTCGCGTCCCAATCAGCGCAGTTGTGGGTCCCGCTCATACTATCCCCTCTGACCGAGCCCGAGAACACGCACCCGTCGAGCGTAAACAGAGGGGGGGTCGAACCGGAGTCAACCGCATAGGTCGGAGCGCCATCGCTCGGCGCGCCATCGCTCAGCACGTCCACCCAGCCGGCCGTGGCGGTGAGGCTCGTCCCGTTCTGGGTGAACACGACCGATCCAGTGGTGGTGAAGACGTCATAACAGCCGTTGTAATCGCAGGTACCGTAGTGGGCGACGAAGGCCCACTCTCCAGTGACGTTCAACGCCCTTACCACGATTCTGGCGTTGCCGCTCTTCCCCTCGGCCGTGGCCGTGATCGTGGCCGTGCCCGGCGCCACTGCCAGCGCGAGCCCCGCTGGTGAAACAGTCACGACGGACGGATCGGAACTCATCCACGCTACAACCCGGCCGGGCAGCGAGTTGCCGACCGAGTCCCAGACCGTCGCCGCGAGCTGGACCGTATCCGCGGCGAACAGAGTATCCAGGGCTGGCGTCACATTCACGGCGGTCGCGGGGATGTGCACGGTGATGGCCGCCGTTCCCTGCGTACCCTCAACCACGGCTGACACCGCTGCTTGCCCCTCGGCCACGCCCGTCACGACTCCCATGGCCGTCACGGTGGCGACGGCCGGATTGCTGCTCCGCCAAGTCACTGCGCGGTCCTCGAGCGGATGCCCAGCGGAGTCTCGGGGCGTAGCAGCGAGGTTGACGGTGGTGCGCGGGAAGATAGTGTCGCTCGCAGGCGACACGGACACGGACGCCACCGGAACCCGCACGGTGATGGCGGCCGAGCCGCTCTTCTCTTGAGTGGTAGCAATAATCTGCGCGACTCCTGACGAGACGCCCTGGACCAAGCCCGCATCGGAGACCGTAGCGGCTGCCGGGTTGTCGCTCGACCAGGTGACGGCGAGGCCGGCGATCGCCTTGCCCGCCGCGTCCTTGGGCGTGGCAGTGAGTTGAACCGATGCACCTGCGGTGATTGTGTCCTGCGCCGGCGCCACCGCGACCATCGCGACGCGTGGCGGCGCGGTGGGATTAGAGTCGCACGCACCTGCCCACAGCGCCACGCAGGCGCTCACTGCCGCGAACTGCTTCATCGGGTTCCCTGTGTTCATTGTGGCCTCCCACCCATGATTCTTGCCGCCGTGGGGTGGCTTCGACTCCCGGCGCTCTTCCGGCAGCGCGCTCGGGCCCGCTATCTTCATCGCCGCAAGGCCAAAGCTGCGGTGCAGGCGTTATCGGACCGCGCACCCGCCGTTATCTCTCTTGATCACGGAGCGGTAACCCCCAGGGCGAGCGCGCATGTGTCCGTGCCACAGTGGATTGGGAGCTGTCGGTGCTGCGATTGCGGCTGTTCGGGACCCTAGAGTTGGTGGGCGCGGACGGGCGCGAACGCTCGGCGCTGCTCGCCCAACCGAAGCGGGTGGCCCTGCTCGCCTATCTCGCCGCCGCCACCCCCCGCGGCTTCTACCGACGCGACACCCTGATCGCGCTCCTCTGGCCCGAGCGCGATCAGGCGCACGCGCGTCTTGCGCTGCGCCAGGCGCTGCACGGATTGCGAGCAGCGCTCGGCGACGGGGTCGTCGTGAGTCGCGGCGACGAAGAAGTCGGACTCGACGCGCAGGCGCTCTGGTGCGACGCCGTCGCCTTCGATCAAGCAGTCGCGAATGGCCGATTGGAGGAGGCGCTCGACCTGTACCGTGGGGAGCTGCTCGAGGGATTCTTTATCTCCGGCGCCACCGAGTTCGAACGGTGGCTCGAGCGGGAGCGCGCCAGGCGGAGGGAGGCGGCAGTGGCTAGCGCGCGGACGCTCGTGGAGCGAGCCGAGGCGACTGGCGAGCTCGCCGTGGCGATCGATCTCGGGCGACGGAGCGTCCGGCTCGCGCCCCTGGACGAGGCGGCGGTGACGCGGCTGATCGCACTGCTCGATCGTGTCGGCGACCGCGCCGGTGCTGCCCGGACCTATGAGGAATTCGCGAGTCGGCTCACCCAAGAGCTGGAGGTGGAGCCTTCTCCGGAGACGAAGGCGCTCATCGAGCGGGTACGGGCGCGGGAGGCCCCCGGCGTCGCCGAGCCGTCGCCACGGTCTACTAAGCCGCCGGCCCTGAAGCAGGAGGCGACTCCCGGCGGCAGCACCTGGGTGCGGCCGAGTCGCACGCGCCGGCGCTTGCTTACGCCTCTCGCGGGGGTCGCGCTGCTGGCGGCCACGCTCGTCGCGGTGCGCATGGGACGGAGGGTGCGCGCCGCAGCAAGCCTCGATCCCAAGCGGGTCGTGGTGGCCACCTTCGCCAATCGGACCGGTGACTCCTCACTCAATCCACTTGGTGCGCTCGCGGCTGACTGGATCACGGATCGGTTGGTGCGGACCGGAGTCGTGGAGGTCGCGGATCCCGGCCCTGATCCCGGCGGACCGGCCGCAGCGCGCCGAACTGAAGCGACCACCGATGCGCGAGCGCTCGCGATGGGCACGGCGTCGGGCACCACGGTTTGGGGCGCCGTCTACCGTCGAGGTGACAGCGTCGAGTTCGAGGCGCGAATCACGGACGAGGTGCACGGCACGCTGCTGCGGAGCCTGGAGCCTGCCGTGGGCTCGGCGCGGGACCCGCGCGCGGCCGTCGCTATGCTAAGTCAGCGAGTTACGGTAGCCCTCGCCACAGTAATGAACCCGAAGCTCAGCGAGTGGGCCAATCTGGCGAGCCAGCCCCCTACCTACGAAGCGTACCGTGCGTTTGCGGCGGGTGCGGATGCCTGGTTCGACCGGGACGACGCACGCGAAGCGCTCCCCTACTTCTATCGCGCTGCCCGCCTGGACTCGACGTACACGCTCCCGCTCGTCTGGGCCGCCTGGGCGCACCGCTCGAGTGGTGAGTGCGACAAGACAGACTCCATCGGCGGTGTGCTCGGGGCACGCCCCGAGCGTCTCGCGCCCGTGGACGAGCTCTACCTCGAGCGCGAGCTCGCCTTTTGCCGGGGGGACTATGCCGCTGGCTACCAGCTATCGCGCCGGCTCGTCGCGGCACTCCCTGGCTCAGAGGCGGCCCAGGATGCGCTCGCCCGGGATGCGCTGTCGATCGGGCACCCCCGGGAAGCGCTTGAGATCCTCGAGCGGCTGCACCCCGACCGCGGTGCGCTGCGCGGGCACCCGCCGTACTATCTGTTCCTGACCACCGCGCACCACCTCCTCGGAGAGCACGACCAAGAGCTCGCCGCGGCGCGGCAGGGGCGGCGGCAGTTCCCTAGCCACCTCGGCGCGCTGAGGTGGGAGCTGCTGGCTCTCGCCGCGCTTGGCAGGGTACAGGAGGTGCGCGAGGGCCTCGATGAGATTCCCACGCTGCCGCGCCACGCGCGCAGAACGCCTGGCTATGTGATGCTCGAAACAGCGCTCGAGCTGCGCGCCCACGGACATCCTGGGGCGGGACGAGAAGTCCTGCAGCGCGCCCTGGCCTGGACCGACAGCAGACCTTCGGCCGAGCGCGCCATCGAGGCGTCCTTGGGCGAACGCCTCTGGATCTTGTACGCGGCCGAGCGGTGGAACGAGGCCCGCACGCTCGCCGACCGGCTCGTGGCCGAGCATCCGGACAACCCAACGTATCTGGGCCTGCAGGGCACGCTCGCGGCGCAGCGCGGCGAGCGGGATCAAGCAGGGCTGGCGGACCGGGTGCTCGCGAGCCGGTGGACACGCCCTCCCCTTCGTGGCGAGGCAGCCTCCTGGCGCGCGTGCATCGCGGCACAGCTTGGCAGGCCGACTGAGACCGTGATGCGATTGAGGGGAGCCGCCGAGTCCGGATGGGGTTTCGGCGCAAACGGTATCTTGTGGCTCATGGCCCTCCATGTGAATCCATGCTTCGACTCCCTCCGTGGCCTCTCCGACTTCCAGGCGCTGCTCCGACCCAAAGGGTAGTCTTCGTGGGCCTCGCGGCCGATGCAATGCCCTACCTTAGAACACATAGCGCGTTCCCAGCTGCACCTGCCAGCGTGAGACAGCATCTACGATCACGTTGCGACCGGGGGGCGTGAAGCGATACACCCCTCGGCCGTTCACCACGTCGTAGCCGACGAGTTGTAGCAGCGTGGCCTGCACGCTGGTGACCGACGCCCCGTCCATCGTCGCCCGATATTGTCCCCACCGGGAGCTCAGCAGGTTGAGTACGTTGAACACGTCGGCCATGATCTCCAAGCTGTGCCCTACTGGGAGGGACACCGTCTTGGCCAGCCGCAGATTGAAGAACCCCAGCCAGCCGTTGCGGCAGCTATTCCGCGCCATGATCCGTCCCCGCTGCTCGCGCAGGCACGGCTCCGCGTCGATGTAACTCGCCAGCTTCGCGTATTCCGAGGCGGGCGCTGGCGCGAATCCGCCGCTGCCATTTGGTACCACGAGACCGATGTCGCCGCCCGGTGCCGAGACCCGAGGCACGTAAACGATGTCGTTCCGCTGCGCGCCGGCCCCCATTCCGTCGGCGTTGGCGTCGCCGTTGATGACATAGGTGAACGGCGTCCCCGAGCTGCCCGAATACACGAGCGACAGCTGCACGTGGTATGGCAGGTTCACTGTGCCGCTCGCTGAGACCCGGTGGGGGATATCGAAGAAGGAGCGCCGCAGCGAGCGGTCCTCCAGCGTGCCGTCGAGCGGCGTGCCGCTGAGGTTCGCCACCGCGTTGACGTTGACGAGCGACATTCGGTCCTCGGCGTGCGCGTACGCGTAAGCGGCGCTGAAGGCGACGCCGTCGCGGAACTGCTTCTGGAGTTGCACCGAGAGCGACCCGGCCCGGCCGCCACTCCGGTTCGTCACGCGAACCACCGGTCCGAACACAGCGTCACGCCGCGCGGGGGTCGCGTTGCCGAGCGAATCGAGCGTCCCATAGAGCGGGCGCCCACCCTCGCCGAAAGCTGCGGCGACCGGCGGCCCGAGGTTCGCGTCCGTGAAGTACCACTCGTTCACCGCGCGCATGTAGAGCAGCTCGACAGTGCCGACGAGCCCCCCAGGCAGGCGTCGGTCGATCCCGAGCGAGAGTCGCAGGCTTTGCGGGAACTTGAGATCCGGATCGAAAAAACTAGTGCGAGGCACCGGCTGGGCACCCGATCGGCAGGACGTGGGCTGATTGATGGGGTCGAAGGCCGGCACGTCCGAACCGACGCAGGTCAAGTCCGTCTCCTCCAGGCCGTCGTCGCGATAGGCGTTGCCGAGCCAGCGGTACGGTGGACGCCCGCTGAAAAGACCCAGCCCCCCGCGGAGCAGCGTGGACGCGTCCCCATGGAGATCGTACGTAGCCGCGAGCCGGGGCGACCAGAGCGCGTTGCCGCTCGGCAGCCGCCCGGTGTTGATCCCAAGCGACGCCTCAAGGGCGGGGTTCGTGACCGCCGGATCGGGCAGGACGGGTACGTCGAGCCGCAGGCCGGTGGTGACGGTGAGCCGTGGGGTTGCCGTCCAGCGGTCCTGCACATAGGCACCGAGCTGGCGAACGTGGAAGTCCACGATCCGACGTCCGGGACCTGGAAGGCCGATTTCGTAGCGGCGCGCTTGCCCCGCGGCGAGCGCGTCGAGGCTCGGGAAGAGCCACGTGCCGGCAGACGTGAGCAATAACGGATCCCGGAAATGGAGCAGCTCGTTGTGCGTGCCGAACGTGATGAGGTGCCCTCCGGCAGTGACACTGAGGTTGTCCGTGAGCTCGAGCGTCTGTTGGGCGACATCGGTGGTGGGGCACACCTGATTGGGTCCGGCGATGAGTACGCCATTGTCGGCCGACGCCTGGATGTTGGGGAGGTCGCCGCCTGGCCGACAGGGATCGCGCAGCCGCACATAACTCAGTAGCAGCTCGTTCGCGCGGCGACCGCCGAGCAGGCTGCTCCACAGCAGGCGCGAGACGTGTTCGGTGGACACGTCCGCTTCAGCGTTGGAAGACAGCCGATAGGTTCCGAACCGGCGATCGACGAACCCCTGCCGGTCGCCGTGCGCGTAGTGGTGCGACAACTCCAGCCGGCTGTTGGTGCCGAGCTGCGCGGTGAGCTTGCCGAACAGGTCTTCGGCGGGGATGCGGCCCTCGGATGGTCCGAGGGTCCCCGGGGCGAGCCGGTAGGTTTGCGTCAGGACGCTATCGAACCGCGTGGCGCTGGCGTAACTGACGCCGATTCTCGTAAGCTCCGCACCTCCTGTGGTATCTGTGATCAGCGGTCCGGGGTCCGGAACGACGTGGCGCTGGAGGTCGGCGCTCAGGAAATAATGGACCCGGTCGCGCACGATCGGACCGGCCAGCGTGCCGCCGAATTGCCAGGTGGTGAAGTCTTCGGCGGTCGGTCGGGCAGTCGGGCTGGCTTCAAGGCTCTGGTTCTCGAAGAACCCGAAGGCCGAGCCATGCACGGTGTTGGTGCCCGATTTCGTCACGACGTTGACGACGCCCCCGGCGAAGCTCCCTTCGCGAACGTCGAACGGCGCCACCAGTACCTGGAGCTCCCGGACCGCCTCCAGGGAGATCGTGCGCGGGAGCACTTGCGGCGCCGTCGCATTGCCGCTGGCGCCCCCCGGCTCGCGGCCCAAGTAGACTTCGCCGTTCTCGCCGCCGTCGATCTGGAACCGGTTGAAGGCCGGGTTTTGCGTCGCGATTGAGAGGCCACCGCCCAGCTGCGCCGACACGTGCGGGCTCAGCACCGCCAGGCTCACGAAGTCGCGCGCGAGATTGGGGAGGCGCGCCACGGCCGAGTCGGAGATGAGCTGGGCGGGACCGGTGCGCCCCGGGTTGATCAGCGGGTCCGCGGTTACCGCCACCGTCACGGGCTCAAGCCGGACGGGCACGCGGTCGAGGGCGAATTCGGCGATGTATCGCTCGCCGAGCGCCAGGGTCACCGCCGTCCGGCGTATCGGTGCGAAGCCTAGAGCCCGCACGTCGACGACGTACGGCCCCCCTACCTCCACGTTCTCGAGCGCGTAGCCGCCCGTGGCGGACGTGACGACCTGCCACCGCTCGCCGTTCGAGGTGTTGGTAATGGAAACCGTGGCGCCCGCGACCGGGGTGCTGTCTCGCTGTAACACCCGGCCCTGGATCGCTGCCGAGGTCACCCCTTGGGCGCGGAGCGAGGCGGAAAGGGCGAGTAGCGCGACCGCCGGACCAAGGCGTAGCCTTGACACGTGTCGCTACCCTTTGAGCCGGAGCAGGCCAGCCGCCATTTCCGGAGGCAGCACCTTCACGACTACCTGCCGCTCGAGCTCGCGCTCCAGGAAGACGCGACTCATCCCGCCGTCGCCGAGCTCCTTCTCGATGCTGAAGGCGTCGCCGACGGCTGCTTGGAGGCGAGATCGGAGATCGGCCACGCAGTGACTCAAGGGCGTTGGGACATCCGCATCATAGATGCCAGGGTCAGGTGCGGCTAGTGGGGCGAGCCTCAGTACGCATTTCCGCCAGCCCACGCCGCCCTAGGAGAACTCGACATCGCCCCCCTGCACATCGCCGTCGGCGTCGCCCCGCCTGCCCGACAAAGGGGCAAAAGGCCTCCTGCATCCACTCCAGGAGGTCCAGTCTCTTCTGAAGGAACCCCCGAGTCGGGCTCAGATGGTGCAGACCCCCTGTACGTGCATCAGGGGGCCGGGGCGATCTGGAGTCAGTCCGGCGGAGTTCGCGCACAGGGCCGCGAAAGACCTTTCTGCAGACTGCCAGAAACGCGCAAACGCACGACGGGACCCCAGAGAGGGAACTTCGGCCGAGACCACACTCGATCGCCCCGAGCGTCGTCCAGCACAACGAAGCCGAAAGGAGCGCCTGGCACTGGGCAGCAAGCAGCGTCGAGGCACCAACGCCGCTGCTCCGTTACGGCTGGCCAGCAACCTTGACGGGCATGGTCCTGCCGTCCCCCCAGCAGTACGCGACGCCGCCAGCAGTAACGCCACAGCTGTGGGCGGAGCCGTAGTCCACTATGCTGATGTAGTACCCGCCCCCGCTCACCGTCACGAAGGTATGTCCGCCCAAGACCGCCACGGGCGTCGAGCTGCTGGTCGTTGAGCCGGTGCCGAGCTCGCCCCAGAAGTTGTCGCCCCAGCAATACGCGGCGCCGTCGGTGGTGACGCCGCAGGTGTGCGCGAAGCCTGCGCTCACCGCGGAGAAGGTGTGCCCACTCACGACCGCCGCTGGCGTCAGGCTGCAGGGCAATGTCGCGCCGCTGGGACCGCACTGTTGCGGCCCGGTTGTCGTCCCGGTGCCGAGCTCGCCGTCGCCGTTAAACCCCCAGCAGTACGCGGCGCCGCTGGTGGTGACGCCGCACGTGTAGCCGCCGCCCGCGCTCACCGCGGAGAAGGTGTACCCGCCCACGACGGCCGCTGGCGTCAGGCTGCAGGGCAATGTCGCGCCGCTGGGACCGCACTGTTGCGGCCCGGTTGTCGTCCCGTTGCCAAGTTCGCCGTCGCCGTTATACCCCCAGCAGTACGCGGCACCACCGGTGGTGACTCCGCAGGTGTAGCCCCCCCCCGCGCTCACCGCCGAAAAGGTGTACGCGCCCGCCACGGGCACGGGCGTGGCGCTGCTGGTCGTTGTGCCGTTCCCGAGCTGACCGTAAGGATTGTCCCCCCAGCAGTAAGCGGCGCCGCCGGTGGTGACGCCGCAGGTGTGGTCGCCGCCCGTGCTCACCGTCACGAAGGTGAACCCGCCCGCCACGGGCACGGGCGTGGCGCTGCTGGTCGTTGTGCCGTTTCCGAGCTGACCGTAAAGATTGTCCCCCCAGCAGTAAGCGGCGCCGCCGGTGGTGACGCCGCACGTGTTGTCACTACTGTAGTCGATGATATTGGCCGTGCTCACCGCCTTGAACGCGAATCCGCCCGCCACGGCCGCAGGCGTCAAGTCGCTCCCCCAGCAGAACGCCGCGCCGTTGGTGGTAACGCCGCAGGTGTTGGCCCCAGCGCTCACCATTGCAAAGGTGAGAGCGGACACGGTGATCGCCGCCGTCCCGCTCTGCCCTTCGCTAGTCGCCGTGATCGTGGCGTGGCCCGCTGCCACCCCTGTCGCCAGCCCGGTGGAGTTTACCGTCGCCACCGCCGGGGTGCTGGTCGCCCAGGTTACGGTACGCCCCGTGAGCACGTTCCCGCCCGCATCTCCAGTGGTCGCGGTGAGCTGCACGGTCACGCCCACCAGCACCGTCGCCGCGGCCACGGTCACCCACGCCACGGGGACGGGCGGCGCGGTGACCGTGACCGCCGCGCTCCCGTTCTTCCCTTCGGCTGTGGCGGTGATCGTTGCTGAGCCTACCGCTACGCCTGTCACCAACCCGGTCGCGGATACCGTCGCCACGCTCGCGTTGTCGCTCGCCCAGGTCACCACACGCCCCGTCAGAACGTTCCCGACCGCGTCCTCAAGCCTCACCGCGAATTGCATCGTCTCCCCGACCAGCACCGTCGCTGGTGATGGGTTCACGCTTACGTTGGCCACGGCTGAGGGCGGAACCAACGGCTCGCTGCACGCGGTGCCCATAAGGAAGGCCGCGGTAAGATGCAACGTCTTTGTCATCGAAGGCATTCTCATAGGCCCCTCCCCTCCGCCAGCGCCGAACCACGAACTCGATCGACCTCTGCTATAAACCGTGCGACCCGCCGACCAAGCTGTTGCCCCATGTCGACGTCGAACCGGTAATGAATGCCGGCGTACATCCGCGCGAGGCCGGCTTCGTGCACCATCGCGTCCAGGCTATCGGCCTTCGCTGGGAAGAACGCGCTCAACATCTCGGCGGCTGCTCCAGAGAAGCAGGTGTGCGCGGACGGGTACGACGGGTGATTGGGCAGGCCGATCGCCGGGATGAGCGTGATGGCAGGGTCGGCCTGCGTGGGACGAATGAACCAGTAGGTGAGCTTCGCATCCCAGCAGCCGATCGCCGCGTCCATCATGGCGGCGTCGACGAGCGCGAACACGTGTGTCGCCTCGCGCTCGTGCAGCCCGCTCTCCTCGATCCACCCAGTGGCGATCACGTTCCAGAAACCCGCGACGCTGCTCGTGCCCATGCCCCTGGCCCAGAACAGAGCGATGCGAACCTGCTCGGCGGTGCGGGTGTCGGAGATGGTCCGCAGTTCGGCGAGCGCGGCGCGGTAGGCCGGTGAACCGAACGCCGGTGGCGGAGCGGGACGGAACTGATCGGCTGACGTGAGGAAGAACGGTCGCATGCCCGGGAGCTGCGCGTTGGCCGGTGGCTGCGGCGGCTTCGCGCTGCTGAACCACAGACCCGGCCCGACCGGAACCGTGCCGGTCCAGGGCAGGTTGAAGCCGTCAGTCTGGGCCCGCGCGATCGCTTCCGCGCCTACCTGCCGGCCCACGGCCTCACCCCGTGCGAAGTCGGGGTGCGGCTGCCCTGGTCCCGCGTTTGCCTGCTGCTGGACCTTGTCCTCAAACAGTTGCGCTTCGGCTGGATCGAAGTAGGTGAGCACGGCGGCGGAGGCGCCGGCGACCGCCCCGCGGGCTGCCTCGAGCCGGCTGCGACCACCACTCCCCAAACCGTTTCTTGGCGTTGGCTCCGGTTCGGACTCGTTTCCAGCAACGTCGCTCTCGGCGCGCACCACCGCGTCGTACTGCGCTATGCTCAGATAGGTGTACAGACGCGTCGCGGCCACGGAGTTGCGGGACACCGTGGACTGCACGACGAAGTTGCGCGCGAGCTCCTGCCACTCGGGACTTGCGAGCCCCTCGGCGATCGGCGGTCCCGCCATAAGACCCGCGCTGAGGCGTTGCGCGCTCGCGGCGGTGCCCGTCGGATGGTCGCTGCAGGCGCCTAGCGCCATGGCGCAAAGCAGGGTTACGACTGTCGCAGACTGCGTCACCATGTTCACGGGTCCCCCTCACGGTTTGCCGCCCTACGGGCGTAGGACTAGTTTCGGCATACGGAGCCAGTTTGAGGCGGACGCATCACGCGGTCGTGATGGGACCGTCACGTCGGCGTGATAGCGTCCCGCGCTTCGTAGCCTTGGAACTGCAGCCCCAACACCGAGAGGGCTTCCCATGGTTGAGTTCCGGCTGCTCGGAACTCTGAGCCTCACGACCGCAGAAGGACGTGAGATGGGCACCTTGCTCAGCCAACCCCGTCGGCTGGCCCTCCTCGCCTACCTCGCTGCCGCGACGCCTCGAGGCCCACATCGACGCGATACGCTGCTCGCCCTCTTTTGGCCGGAGCTCGATCAGGAGCACGCGCGCGCGGCCCTGCGCCAGTCGCTCCACGTGCTTCGCAGCGCGCTCGGCGCCGACACGATGGTCAGCCGCGGCGACGAAGAGATCGGGCTGGATTTCGAGCGGATTTGGTGCGACGTGGCTGCGTTCGCCCGTGCCGTCGAGGGCGGAGAACCAGGGCAGGCGCTGGACCTCTACCGAGGCAACCTCCTCGAGGGATTCTTCATCTCCGGCGCCCCGGAATTCGAGCGGTGGCTCGACTCCGAGCGCGCCAAGCTAGCCGGCGTGGCCGCCCGCACGGCGCGGGCGTTCGCCCAGAGCTGCGAGAGGCGTGGGGACCTCTCGACCGCCGTGCACTGGGCGCGGTGGGCGAGCAAGCTGGCGCCGAACGATGAGGGCCTGCTGCGCCAGCTGATCGCCGTGCTTGATCGCAACGGAGACCGGGCGGGCGCTTTGCAAGCGTACGAAGAGTTCGCGCAGCATCTCGCTGAGGAGTACGAGGCCGAGCCTGCCGCCGAAACCAAAGCGTTGCTCGCGGCGGTGCGCGCGCGAAAAACGGCCGCCCCCGTTACGTTGACGACCCCGGCGCTCGCGGAGCCCGCACGGCTCCCAGTAGCGGCCCCGTTGCCGCGCAGGAGTCGCACGGTGATCGCCGCCGTCGTCCCTCTTGCGTTGCTCGTGTTGCTCGTCGCCGGCCGCTGGCTGTGGGACCGGACCGCGGGGGCAGGGGCGGGGCCGATGGTCACCGACCGCACGCGGCTCGCGGTGCTGCCGCTCAAGACCGTCGGCACGGACGGCCGAGACGCCTATGTGGCCGAGGGGATCACGGAGGAGCTGATCGCCACGCTCTCGCAGATCAGCGGCCTCCGGGTGCTCACCCTCGGGGCTGTACAGCGCTACGCTGCCCCATCCGCGGGTTCGGCCGACATCGCGCGCGACCTCAGAGTTGGGACTCTGCTCGAGGGGACGGTGGGCCGCCAGGGCGAGCGCCTGCGCATCCACCTCGAGCTCAGCGACTCGCGCACGAAACAGAACCTCTGGTCGCATACCTACGACGAGCGCCTCCAGGACGCGCTCACCGTCGCGCAGGAGGTGGCCCGGTCGGTTGCGGCCAAGCTGCAGGTCCGTCTGCTCGCCACCGAACAGGCCCAGCTTGGCCGTCGGACGACGCCCAATGCCACCGCCTACGATCTGTACCTGCGCGGCCTGTACGAATCTCACCGGGAGAGTCGCGCGGCGACCGACTCCGCCATTGCTCTGCTGGAACGCGCCACGACCGCCGACCCGCAGTTCGCCCCCGGCTACTCGGCGCTCGCGTACGCCTACACGGAGAAGCTCTTCGACTACGACTCCGACCTGCGGTGGGAGGAGCGGGCCTACGTCGCGATCCAGAAGACGCTGACGCTCGACCCCGATCTGGCGGACGCGTACCTCGCGCGTGGCAAGCTGACCTGGACGCTCGCGAACCACTTCCCGCACGCCCGGGCAATCCAGGACATGAAGCGCGCGCTGGCCCTCAACCCGAACCTGGCAACGGCGCATTACTGGCTGGGCGCCGTCTATATGCACATCGGACTGCTGGACAAGGCCCTCATGGAGCTGCGCCTCGCGGTGAGCCTTGACCCGAGCGTCCCCGAGGCGCCGCCGCGCATCGCGCGGGTGCACTGGTACGAGCAGCAGTTCGACACCGCACTCGCGGAGTTCGAGCGTATGCCCGGGTGGGAGGACGAGCATGCGCTGGTGCTCGATCACCTGGGACGGACCAACGAAGCGCTGCGGCTGCTGCAGCAGGCGGAGGGACGTGGTCCCCGCGAGCCGGCGGACCTCGCGTCGGCACGAGCGGTCATCCTGGCACGTCGCGGACAGCGCGCCGGGATGACGCAGCAGATCGCGGTCGCCGTGGCCAGCGGGCGCGGGCTCTCCCACTTCCACCACGCCGAGTACAACATCGCGACCGCCTACGCCTTGCAGGGGGACCACGCCAGGGCGCTGGCATGGCTACGCCGGACCGCCGAAGACGGGTTGCCCTGCTATCCGCTGTTCGCCGGGGACCCCTACCTCGACAGCCTGCGGCGGGACCCACAGTTTGTCGCCTTTCTCGCGCGATTGAAGGCCCAGTGGGAGAACTACAAAGCAACGCTGTGATCAGAATGCCAGCTGCCGTCTCCTCGCCGCGTGCTGTGAGTTCTGCTGTGAGTTTCTCACGACACCCGGTTGACCTTCGGGCTTGCTGTTACGACACCGATGCCCAGAACATCGCGTAATTGCTACTGGTTGTCGTAACTCGACCGACTACATTGCCGCATGGGGTTCAGGGGTCGCGGGTTCAAATCCCGCCGTCCCGATTGGGTGAAGATCAAGCCACCCGGCGACGTTCGCTGCGGGGCTTTTTCTTTGCTTCCAGACCCCCTGTAAGTGCATCAGGGGGTGGCCTCATCGGACCGTTCAACGCGCCTTGAGTCTCCGCTGGCCCGCCGTTCCTTACGAGGCCAGCGGGGGGGGACGTGCGAATCACGGGCAAGATTGTCTATGGGCCTGCGGACCGAGTAATGTAGGGGACAATGATTACCAAAGTCACGCGCGACAAGCCCGCCATTGTTCTTGTCCACGGTGCATTCGCCGACGGCTCGGGCTGGCG
>JACXTT010006963.1_pt1 | contig 16040 bp, 11 predicted proteins | sample 9270951 | NCBI WGS metagenome assembly JACXTT01 (sample SAMN15532306, study PRJNA645909) | rock metagenome | isolation source: weathered quartz diorite | place: Puerto Rico | collected 2017-06-21 | reverse complement strand
TAGAAGACAAGATCCGGCGTCAAGCCAACCAACTGGGCTATCAACTCGTTCCCATCAAGCAAAAACCTGCTGCGTAAACCGATGGTTCTCAACGTCCGGGGGAGAGTTCCTCCAAAGCGCGCCGAAAACGGCGTAGATCAGTTGTGGAGGAGGAATCCACCTTGGAAGCGCCCCTACCATGCTCCCTTGATGGTGATTTGAGCCTTCTGTCAGTAACTAGCGAGTGCAAGCGGTGCGCCAGCCTACCTGCCTGATGCGATTGAAGCGAAGGGGCTTCAGAAGTTCCTGGCGCGTGTCGTCATTGTCGAGCTGTCGAGCACCAGCTTTCGCACTCTGAAGTTGACTCCACTGCTGCGGCTCGTCTCGCTCGATCTCACCGGCCGCCGAAGAAAAGATTCGTGCTTTTGTCGCGGATAAGACTGACTGACGCACGAAGAGTAGCTGTCCGATCGAGCGCCTCATTGCCAGGCCACCGCTAGCTAATCATCCACCGTCCCGTCGGTGAAGCCGCGAAGATTTGATGCCGTTGCCTTCGACCTCTCAACGTTACCCTCGAAGATAACTTGAGACAATGTCGGGGTTAGAAGTGCAACCGCAGAGCGTACTGCATTTCACGCCCCGTGTTGGACTGGTCGGTCGAGCGCCCGAACGAGTAATCGTAGATGTCGGTGACCGGCTGCATCGGGATGAAAGAGTTCGTCAGGTTATAGGCTTCCATCCGGAACTCTAACCGCAACTGTTCCCGAATCGGGAACGTCTTGGATAGCGTCATATCGATGTTCCAGAACCTCGGCCCGGTCACTCCGGGGTACAGGTACGGATTGGTGCGCGGTGTAAAATCCTCAGGAGGCGAGAACACGGAAGTGTCGAACCAGTTATCCCGTTTCCGGAAGACCTTCGGCCGTCCGGAGACGATGGCCTGCGGAAAGTCTAGAAACTGTCCGGAACTGATGGTTAAGATGGGGCTCACTGTCCACCCGCCGACAACCTTGTCCAGGAATGGATTGGCGTCCTTCAGCCACGGGCGTCCCTTGCCGAAGGGCACGTCAATGGCTCCGGAAGCCACCAGCCGGTGCCGTGGGGAATCGCTCGGAATATATGTGAGATGGTTCGCGAACTGTTCGATGTCATTGAAGAACACCTGGGACTTGTCGTAGCCGTAGTTGTATCCGATCGAAAGCGTATAGCCCTTGCTGAACACTCGCTGGGCCTGGATCTTGAGCGAATGATAGCGCTCGCTCATACGGTTGGTCGCATCCTGTAACAGACCCTGATACTGGGGGTACGGGGTCAGTAAGCTGATGAGAGAAACCTGGTCCTGGTAACGCAGCGAGCCGGGAAACTTGTCCACGGTCAGGTAATTGAAGAAGGGGTTGGCAACGGCGTTGAACAGTTGCGCCTGATACCTGTAATACAGGGCCGGGTCAAGCTGATCCAGGTCTTTCGTGTAGTTATAGTCGAATCCGCGGTTGTAGAAGTACGTCACGTCCAAGCGGATCTGCTGGGGCAGTTGCCGCTGGAAGGAGATGCTGATGCGGTCGTTCTGCGGCGGCAGCAGGTTCTGGTCGAACCATTCGGCGCTGTTGCCAAGATTCATATAGCGGCCGTATGCCCTACCGACTGGCTGAATCAGCGGGTTGTTTGCGGGGAAAGGGTCGCTGAGCCGGTCTCTAGGAACTCCTTCGAGGGGCCCGAGCACGTTCGTAGTCGCGTCGAACCCAGCCAATACATTGCCGCCAATGATGGGAGGACCGACATTCTCAATCGGCGTCACGAACCGCGCCCAGCCGATCCGGATCGCGGACTTATCCGTCAACCGGAACGCCACGCCTAAACGTGGCAGGAAGAGGTTCTTAGCAGTATTGTAAACCGCGCGATGCCGGCTGTCGGCGAACATCCACGCGCCGTTGTAGATCGGCGCTGAAGTCCGCAGCGCCAGTGCGTCGGCAGGGAACTGCGGCGGATTGCTCTGAAGCTCCGGAATTGGATTGGTCAGGTCGACAAACCGCGAAATGCGATCCTGCTCCTCCTTCTGCGGCGTCTGGTACTCATATCGCACGCCCAGGTTTAGCGTCAGTCTCTTGCTGACCTTCCAGTCGTCCTGGAAATAGTAACCGTAAGAGCTCAGGCTCACCTGGGGCCGCGGGGTGTAGTGAGCCGATGACTCGCTGGTCGGGACGCCCAGCAGAAAACTGGCGTACGGATCGCCGCTCAGAGACGTGTCCGGGTTGATGAAGGTGTTCGAAGTGTCAGCAGCCGAGAAATTGAACGTCATCATCTGCGGATAGTATGGAGTACCTCTGGTGTGTCGCCATTCCATTCCAACCTTCAGGTAATGAGCTCCCTGTTGCTTGGACAGCCGCGTGTGCACGCTGTACGTGTTCGCCTGCTCGTTCCAAGCCTCTGCCCTGCCGAGTTGTGTGCCGCCAAAATACAGCCCGGGGAAAAAGACAATGGGCACGTCCTTTAGATATGACTGATACCACTGGTTGGACCAGAGTTTAGCCAAGCCGGCCGCACCGATTTCGGTCGTGCCACCCCGCAGCTGATCCAGGACGAAGGCGTAGCTGGCGCCGAAGGTTAGGATGGTAGTCGGGCTGAGCGAGGCGATGGCTTCGCCGGCATAGTTGCTCGCCTGAACTTTATACGCGTTGATAGGCGCGGCCGGCGAATGTGCGTAGTTCACCGGGTCGCGCGTGTGATGATACAGGCTGTAGCGCCCAAAAACCCGCCATTTGTCGTTAATATTCCAGTCGGTGCGGTTGGAGACGTTCCAGTAATTGAAATAGCGGGGATAGCCGATCTTGTAGTTGTTTACGCCTGTCTGGTCATCACCTGGGCTATTTGGCAGCCAGATGTCTGGCAGAATATTCAGAGCCGTCGGGTCCATCCGCTCTTGCGGGACCTTGTTGTCTGGAAACGGCTGGCGAGTCACCGTCCCAGTGACTGGGTCAAACTGCGTTGAGAATGGGTCATAAATCGTGCGAAGCGCGCTATTTGTGTTCAGTGACTTAGAAAAATCGCCCTGCCGCTCCAGAGCAGTGTGCAGCGTGAAGATCGCGTGCCTGGGCTCGGTCGCACGCAAGCCCTCATACGCGCCGAACGTGAACAGTCTATTTTTCTTGATGGGGCCTCCTGCCGTGGCGCCCCAGGTGTTGTACCTCGCGACGTTCTTGACATGTGCCACGGAGTTGCTTTGCGCGTTCAGTGCCGGATTGCGCCCATAGTAATAAACCGATCCGTGCAACGCGTTCGTTCCGGAACGCATGGACAGATTGAAAATCCCGCCCGCGCTATGTCCCGATTCCGCGTCGACGCTGTTCTGCTGTACCGTAAGCTCCTGGACCGCATCCACCGGCGGAACGTAGCTGTCCGCTCCGCCAATCTGAGTGGGAGTGCCGTCCACGAGAATGTCGTTGTTGCCGCCGGTGTTGCCACCGGCCACGACCCATGCGGCGTTCTGCCATTTGTTAAACGGAAGAATCAAGGCTGGTGTGTAGTAATTCGTCACGACCGGGTCCGTCAAGGCCAATGCCAGGGGATTGCGGGTCAGAACTGGCAGGTTATCCAGCATTTTCCGGTCGATCACCATGCTTACGCTAGTGGTGTTGAACTGAACCTCCGTGGGCACCGCCGAAACGGTCACCGATTCCGCCACTCTTCCGATCCTCAGCACTGGATCCACTGTGACGTCGCCGCTTATCTGAACCACGATGTTCTCTTGAACGAATTTGCTGAAGCCCGTTTGCTCTACTGTAATGGTGTAGATGCCTGGCTCGACAAAATCAAACAGATAACGGCCGCTGGTGTCAGATTTGCGGACCGCCGCCACACCGGTATCGTCATTCGTGAGTCTGACGTTGGCGTCAGTTACCACGCCCTGGCTGGCATCCAGGACGGTGCCTTGTACTCTGCCACGGTAGTTCTGTCCATACGCTCCTTGGATGATCAGCCAAGCCGAGACCAACGCTGCGGACAGCATCGTGCAATATGTCTTTGTCACGACGGCTTCCCCCTTTCGTCTGAGCACCTTTGTGATATCGATATAGAATCCGTCAGCAGGCCTGCTCAAGACACCATCAAAAAACTGATGATTATCGATAACGATTGATGCTACACCGAGCACGGAGTGCCTGTCAATAGTTCGCACATGGCTCAAAAACTCGCCAATACGGTCATCCCTTCCTTCATGTTTTCAATCTCTTGACGTATCTGCAACGTCCGTTCGCCTTTACACCCCTAAGCGACTCTTGATCTCCAAACTACGAAAATCGATATCGATTACGAACTGACGGCAATTATCTCAAAATCGGCCACTCATGATCAGTCAAAGGCTCTTCCGCAGTTTGGCGGAGTATCGCGGCGAGCGCGGTGGCTAAGTTTCGGGTCTGGCCACGGAATGTGAGAACCCCTCCTTCGCAGAAGGAGGAATCCGCTCCGGCCGTGCATCTGCCGCTTCAGAAGTTTCCGGCTCACGACGGCGGCGTGGTCGAATATTCTCAGCTCATAATCGTTGCAAATGCGACATTTGGGGATTTTGATCTACGTAGACCAGATCGCATACAAGTGAGCGTTCTTCAGCGTGATTTTCACTCTGACTGGCGACGATCCACTCAGGCTGCCTTGCTTCCACTGCACGGCAATGTCCAGGGCATCTTGTTGGATGGGATCCGATTCCGCTACGGTACGCCCTCCCGTATCTAGAACCTCTACCAGGATCTCCCCAAAGTCGGCCTTTGCATTAAGATGCAGTACTTTGCCTTTAATGTCTAAGGGCTTCGAGACAATCTGACCCCCATCGAACGAGGCTGCGAGGGATACGAAACGGTCGAGTTGAACAGTGGCGAACCCGATGCCGCAGCCAATCTTGGAAGAATCCTTGCCGCTGTAAGGACCATGCCGGCTGGTCCCGCCGCTATAGTAGAAGCGCAGAGTATCCCCAATCACTAGGGGAGGGTTGGTGGGTATGGAGTTTGTAAAACGGTCCCAATCCCCAATCGGGCCCACCGGTATAAGCGAGCTGCGATCGGCGACACGGGTGAACTTGTAGGTGTCGTGGCTTACCGCCAGTTCGATTTCGAGAGGGCCACCCTCTGGCGTCCGATGCCAGACTTTGACCAGACCGACATAGAGGCTTTCATAAGGAAAGACCATCATGTCGTAGATCTCGGTGCCAGGACGGGAATCTTGCAGATCCGCAGCCATGACAACAGGAGCTGTGCCCGGATCTGTAAAATCCCAGTGCAGAAAATCGCTTGACTCGAGACGCGCGACAGAGCGGCCCCAATAGTTCGCCTTGACCCACGCCTGAGTGGCAGAGGACATTGGCATCGTTGGCTTCCCCTTTCAGACCCCACCCTTCTGCCACGCTGGGCGAGATGAACTTGGTTCGACCGTACAAAACGTACTTGCTTCTCGCCGAGTCGAATGTCCAGTGGCTGCCGCCATCGCAGATGGCACCAGTCGTCCAGTTATCGATCAGCTTCCAATGGATGCCATCCGGGCTGCCGGCTACCCCCAACCCGCGCCGTTGTCCTTCGTGAAAGGGGTCCGGTCGAGGACCCCTGTACTCAAAGTCCACACTCAGGAAGCCTAGTTTGTATCGGCGGGAGGCATCCTTTTCTTGAGGATCTTTTAGGACGCCAAACATTTCATAAAAGTATGGCAGAGCGTACGAATCGCTGGATAGCTCGATCAAGCCCTTGGCCGCGGCGGTAGCGCTTACCGCCAGTCCGTTTGTCGCCTGGCCCGCATATTTGACCAGTTCAAGGCGCGGTTTGATCCATTTGATCCCGTCCTGGCTTTCGGCATAGGACACGCCCAGTCCCGACTGGTACCAGAGGCGATATTTGCCCTCGTCCTCAAGAACGGAACCATAAAGCGAGACGAACCCGTTTTCCCACGTCTCGTCGGACCACAATACAGGATTGCCGGAATATTTCTGGGCGGGGTGAAGCTGCCGTGACACGTTGCTCGCGGAACTGATGAAGTAGTCGTCCAAGAAAAGCTGCTTTTTGCGGTCCAGCTTGATCGAAGATTCCGCGCCGCGAGGCATGCCACCGCAGACAATGGCCACGAGTACGACGACCGGGAAGGCATTGGAGCGTAGAACCTTAGCTCGAAATTCTCCCGTTCTGGGTCCGCTATAGAATATGCTCATGCTCGCTTCTTCGGCATCAAAAATCGATATCGATTATAAGGCAGCCGCTGCTCTCGATCAAGATCTCTTTTGCCGCGCTGGTCGCACTTTCGGGGCGGCTGAGTGCAAACACTGCGGGAAATGAACTTTTCCTGGGGCGAACAGATTCAGTTATACTAGCGATATCGATAATAGCCTATGGGTAGACTGCTGATGCCCCTTCGGACCGGCTCGGTTAAATCTCAAGTTTTCAACATATTGAGAAGTGCCATCTTCTCCGGTAAGTTCGAGCCTGGACGCGCTTTACGCGAATTGGAACTCGCTCGCGAACTCAAAGTAAGCCAGGCGACAGTTCGCGAGGCGCTCATTGAGTTGGAGCACACGGGCTTGGTGACGCGGGCGCCCAACAGAGGCACGTACGTCACCAAATTTTCCGAAACGGAGATTCGGGAGCGTCTTGCAATCCGCGTCATCATCGAAGGATTCGCCGCGATCGAGGCCAGCCGCAAGATGACGGAGGAGAACTTTCGCGAGTTGGATCGAAGGGTCAGTGCTCTTTCCAAAGCGATGGCAAAGCGGCAATATTACGAATTCACACAAGCGGATCTCGAGTTCCATCGGTATATCTGGTACTGCTCCGGTAACAAGACTTTGTCGCAGACCTTGGACCAGTTATGCGCTCCGCTGTTTGCTTTCGTGAGCGTGCGGCGTAGCCGACAGAAGGAAGATCTCACCCGGGCGCAATCGCACGACGTCATCGTCGATTCCATCAGACAAGGCAACCCTGAGGAGATCCAAGAGCAAATCCGACTACACATCGAGCGATCCTACGAGAAATCGTCGCCGAAATCCGGCGATCTCAGCATTCGGTCGTAGCAGCTCGGACGCTTCTCGTTGGGACGAGTTGGTGCCCCCCTGGAATCCATTGACATGCCGAATATTGACAGGTATTATCGATATCGTTAATCACGAATTATGGGTCCGACCTTCGGCTGATGCCGCGGTGAAGACCGCTTTGAAAGTGAGGAATAGCTAACTGAATGAAAAACTTCCGCGGCATACTGCCGGCAGTTGTGACCCCCTTCGACGTGCAGGGACGGTTCCAACGCAGCGCCTTTGCCCAACTGTTAGATCACGTTTACAGCGCCGGCGTTCACGGTGTTTACGTGAACGGCCAGACTGGTGAGGGCGCGTTGCAGTCACCCGAGCAGCGGAAGCAGGTGGCCGCGTTTGCGGTTGAGTCCTCACCTAAGGACAAACTCGTGATAGTTCACGTCGGCGCCCACACGGCGGCCGACGTCATGGAGCTTGCAAAGCACGCATCTCAGGTTGGCGCCGATGCGATCAGCAGCCTGCCTCCCATTGGCAATCACTCGTTTGCGGAGATCAAGTCGTACTATGAGAACCTCGCCGCCGCTTCCGATCTACCGCTGCTAATTTATTGCTGCAGCGACTTCGCTTGTAACATCGAAACGATAGATCAATTTCTTTCGCTTTGCGACATCCCCAATGTCATCGGACTAAAGTTCACGGATCACAACCTTTTCCGATTGTCGCTGATCAAACGGCATGGGGCCGTCATGTTCAATGGTTGCGACGAGGTTCTGGTCGCCGGTTTGCTGATGGGGGCGGACGGCGGAATCGGCAGCTTCTACAACATTGTTCCCGAACTGTTTGTAGAAGTGTATGAATGCGCGCTGGCGCAGCAGTGGCAACGAGCGCATGAAGTGCAAATGACGATCAACGAGCTGGTCGACATTGGATTGCGTTTTCCCGTATACCCTGCCATCAAACTAATGCTTTCCTGGAAGGGGATCAATTGTGGCCGGTGCCATGCATCTCATCGCTCTCTGACGCCCGAGGAGGAAAACCGTCTGCGGACAATGCTGACGAACTCCAGACGCCTCGAAGAACGGTTTGCCACACTAACGAGTTGATGTCAATCCGAGGACACGCCTGGCGAGTGGTGGGGCTGCTTTGGGTAGTTGCCTTACTGAACTACCTGGACCGGCAGCTGATTTTTTCGGTCTTTCCGCTGGTTCAAGCAGAGCTAGAGCTTTCGAGCGTACAGCTTGGGTTATTGAGCACCGCGTTTCTATGGATGTACGCCTTCGTCAGTCCCCTAGGTGGTTACCTCGCCGATCGCTACGGCAGACGGCGGATAATTCTTCTGAGTCTGGCGGTCTGGTCTCTGGTCACGTTTGCTACAGGACGCGCGAGAGATTACGGGGAGCTCATCTTAGCGCGGGCGCTGATGGGCGTCAGTGAGGCTTGCTACCTGCCCGCTGGATTGGCTTTGATTGCGGACTACCACAGGACGAGCAGCAGGTCGCTCGCCACCGGTCTTCACCAGAGCGGCCTCTATGTCGGCCTGATTCTTGGGGGCGGTGGAGGCGGATGGCTTGGCCAACGCTACGGATGGCGATCGGCGTTTACAATTCTTGGGTTCAGCGGCATCGTGTATACGGGTGTTCTTTTAGCTGGACTTCATGAATCGGAGGGATGGCCGGCGACGGCGAAAACCGCGAGTTTCGCGGGGCGGGTGACAGAGCTCGTGAATTTACCCTGTTTCGTCATCATGATGGTCGCGATGAGCATGGCAGCGATGGCCTTCTGGGTGGTCTATACTTGGCTGCCGTTGTATCTTTACGAACGCTTTCACATGAGTCTGATGGCAGCGGGATTCTCGGCCACGTTCTATGTTCAGGCCGCAAGTTTCGCAGGCGTAGTTCTAGGCGGATTGCTCGCCGACCGCTGGAAGAGGATCGACGTCGGAGGAAGGCTCTTCACAATGGTGATCGGCTTCCTTGCCGCCTGTCCGGGTCTGTTTGTGGTGGGTCGGGCGAATAATAATAATATTGTCCTACTGGTCATCGGTCTCCTGGCATTCGGCCTCGGCAGAGGCTTTAACGATGCAAACGTCATGCCAGTGCTCTGCCAGATCACACGAACGCACCTCAGAGCCACCGGTTACGGTATGCTCAATTTCGGCACTTGCGTTTTTGGAGGCGTGATGGTTGCGGTGGCTGGGGCGGCCAAGGACAGCTGGGGCCTCGGTGTGGCCATTCAAGTGTCGGCTGTTCTGCTTTTGCTTTCGGGACTCACGCTGCTCTGCATGCGCACTCATCTGCAGCCGGATTCATAGCGAGCCGATGGGATGTACCGAGCTGGTGTGCAGGATACCGGGCGATACGCCAATCAAGAAATCGGGCAAAACTCCGCGATTGTTGTACGGCTCGAACGGGTACATGGTACTCGCCTTATGCGGGATTGAAGTGTGTCGCCAAACCACGGCAATCGGAACGCCTTCTTGTCTCTGCACTCTTGGGCGACTGTAGGGGAAGCGCCGAACTCTGCCTACGATTTTCACCGCATCCCGGCTTGGCTGGCGCGCCATCAACCCTTCGGTCGGACACGTGACAGCTCAGCGCGACGTATCGGCCACGGCCAAGAACTCGCCCCTGGGAAGCCGGACGTAGGATTCGGCACCATTGCTGTACTGGTAGCGCATGGTGCCGAGATCGCCCGGAACTGTCCACCAGTCGCCGATCATAAAAACCCGTCCATGGCCATCGGTCTGCATTCCGGGCAAACGCCACACCAGTCTCCCATCCTGGTCCTTGAGCAGTCCATGATCCGTGATGGCGTGGCTGTCGGCTGGATTCAGAGAAACGCTCAGGAGGTGGAAATCCTTGATGTCGGCGAGTGCATGTTCGCTTTGATGACCGTAGCCGCGGTTGGCGCGCTGGTAATAGAAAACACGTTTCTCTCCCACGGCAAGCCCAAGGTCAGTGTAGCCGATGTGCTTGATTTTCTTGAACTCCTGGCCTGAGCCGATGGGCTTAGTCGAATCGAACAAGTACAGCATGCCACCCCCGTAGCCCAAGGTAAAGACAGCGTGGTCGCCATCGATCGGCTGCATCCACATGATCCAACGCTGTGTCTGGTGTTGCTCGTTCGGATCCATTTGTTCTGCGTTCCAGAGATAAAGCGGGGGCAACAGATTCGGAAAAGTGTCGATCTTCCCAGTATCGCCCCGCACCCGGCGCAACTCCCCATTCTGGCCAGCAACAGAAAACCATACGTCGCCGCGACGATCCACGAACGTCCAGAATGAAGTGGCACCCTGGCTGCCCACTTGGCCGAGATTCTTCTTGGCGCCGGTTACAGCGTCGACGCGATAGAGATAGGCGACCTGTCCGGGAGAGTTGCCGGTAACGAGCACGTAAATGTACTTGCGTATTGGGTCAACGCCAATCGCGGAATAGACAGTATAGTTGGGGTGGACGACGCCGAAGTCGCGGAACTTTCCAGTAGCGAGGTGGAAACCGATTAAGTGCGAACCGGTCCACGTGGTGTAAGCGCCTGGCAGTTCGCTGGAGAAGTGTGTGGCCATATATAGCCAACCGTTGGCTTCCACGATGTCGCTGTGCAACTTGCCCTGGGGATTGGTCTGGGGGTCCTCGCCGCATATCTTCGTGAGGTCCTCGGCAAGCAAAGTGACTTCCCGGGTCGCTGGGCTGTACTTAAAAAAAGCCGGGCCATGGTGCGCCGAATGCGTGGAACTCCCGAAATAGACGTTGCCATCGGAAGCATATCGGATACCCTGCCACTGGCCGTCCAGAACGCGCACGTAGGTGTTCAGTGCATGGGTCTGGACAAGTTGGATTTCGTGGCTTTCTGCGTAGCACGAAAGCAACGGGAATAGAATTGTTGCACACAGTGCGAATCGATCGCGGGTCGGAAGTCGCGAAATCATAATATTGCACGCACTTGTCGAAGAAAAGCATCGCGGCTTCCCACAATGCCAAACCTTCAACATGTTCGATAATCGATATCGATAATATCGCAGAGCATTTTTTTGTCAAGATCTTTTTCAGCTTACTGATCTTGGTGTTTCTGATTTTTGTCGGCCTTCTAAGGCAGTATCGCCCGGAGCAGGATTTACCTGGGTAACAGGACATACCGTGGTTCTACAGCAGTTTTCGGGAAGATGCCGGGGCTCCCGGTCCACCACCGTGTGCGGTCGGGTAACGTGACAACAACACGATGATCGACGACGCTCGATATTCTTGCCCTGAACGGGATCAGAGAGCGCCTTGGATGTTAACCGATCTCCCAGCAGTCCCTGAGTTGGGCTCAATCAACCTGCGCCATCGCCCAGTCATCGATTGATCCTCGGCCCGGCCGCGGATCAGGCTCTTTGCCAGGCCCGGTCAGGTATGGCTGCCAATTCAGCGGTCGGGTGCTGACGCCAGTTGCACTTTGATCGCCCAGCAATGCGAGTCACTAGCCGCATGTCAGCGACAACGAGAAGATAGCTTCTCGCTATGTGAAGAAGCCCGCAGTGCGTCAAGCGTTCTCGATCCGATTGACAAACGGGTTGCTCCAGCCTTAATATCGATATCGATTATCGACAAGGAAGTAGCATCCCAATTAGTGACTCGAAGGCGCACTGCACTCGGCGGATGCTTCTCTGTCATGCTATGCGCAGTATGTCGATGATGAATGAAAGGTCGCGGAGTTTTATGTGGCAGCTCAGGATGCACTTCACCAGTGTTCCCGTCGCACTCAGAACAAGCTGGCGTTCGCGTGGATTCGATGCCAACCGTGGTGAACAAGGTATGTTCCGGTGGCCATTATACGGCCTGACAACGGCAATGAATTTCTCCATGCGTAGAGGGAACATATTGAGATTGCGGGTGCTAGTTTTGGGGAGTTCGATGGCGCAAGATCGAGTTAAAGAAATTCAGCCCGACCTCAAATTCGTGTCGTTCGTGAGTCACGTTAGGGCCGTAACAGCAACGATTCAACATTATTCAACATGAACATGTACGAAAAAATCTATCCTTGGCTGGTGATTGAATTAGCGATAGCCACGTCTAGCTTGTCGATAGAAATTTGGGCTGCAGGCGGACCCTCTGCCCACCCAATGATTCGATCTGGCGGAGTGGAGTTTTTGTTTGATGACAAATGGGTCGACCGAAAGACCGGCGTGCGGCACGTCATCGGCGTGCCCGTCAGGCATCCAGGGCCAGTCCTGAAGAAAGATAAGCCTTGGGAACGGCTAACCAACGACGAAAACCTCGGGGTGCTGTACGATCGACAAGAACACAAGTTCAAAATGTGGTACAAAGCGGCCGCTCCGACGGCCAAGCGTCGCGCGGACACTCGCGGAGTCGAACCTTCCGAAATGGAGGCTACGGAGAAGCGGTTCTTCGTTTGCTATGCCGAGAGCCGCGACGGTATCGATTGGATAAAGCCGTCGCTAGCTCTGTTCAATTTCGACGGCACCACCGACAACAACATCATCAGAGAGGTGGCCAACCGGGACACGTTTTTCTACAACGTAATCAAGGACCCGGATGACCCCAATCCGGAGCGGCGTTACAAAGGCTTCGGCTTCGATACAACGAGCAAATCTCTGCTCCGCGACAGGCCCTCAGGCGGAAGGGGCATCTCGGTCGCTTACTCGCCAGACGGACTCCATTGGCCTGAAGAGCCGACCCTCGTCATGGATACGAGCGACGTGACAGATGGTCATTGTATCTTGCCTATGCGCGATCCAGCCACCGGGCATTGGGTCGCCTACATACGCCCACGTGTACATCCCAAGCGGCGCTATATAGGATACTCTGAAAGCGTTGACTTCAACCACTGGACGTTCCCGCGGATGTTGCTAACACCCAACACGGACGATGACGAATGGACAGAGTTCTATGGTCTCGCGGCGGCTCCGGTTGAGCACTGGCGAATCGGTGCGTTGTGGGTGTTTCACAACAATCCGATTTGGTCTCCGTTTTCCAACGAGCTGGTTTACTCACGCGATGGGGTAAACTACTGGCGCCCCATGCCGCGACAATACCTGATTCCTCCGGGCCCGGAGGGATCGTTTGACAGCGTCATGATCATACCCATAGCCGTCATTGAACGCGAGACGGAGTTGTTCATTTACTACTGGGCGAGCAATGGCACACATGGGTCCGACCGGTTCACCGGACTGACGGAATTAACGCCCAGCCAGACGCAGGACAGCAAGCCGCGGGTAACGGGGATCGGCCTGGCCCGATTTGCATGGGGTCAGTTTTGTGGTTTGCGCGCCGATGTTGACGGAACGGTCGAAACCAAATGGCTCTGCAATTACGGTAACGGGAGCGTCAAAGCAGTGGCTGCCATCGAAAAGGATGGTTTTATCAAGGCCGAAATCCTCGACCAGTATGGTCGCATCGTCCCGGGTTGGAGCGTCAGTGAGAGCCGCTCCAGAGCAGCCGAGCACGGTAAGCTCGCGTTCTTCTGGAACCGCGACGTGCTGGTCGGCCGCTACGGGCAGGCGAGCGAACAGGGTGGGAAAATAGGCCACGTGGTGAAACTCCGCTTCCAGCTTCACAAAGCGACAATCTACGGGTTTGAAATAGGCGAAGAAGGCGCCATGCCGGAATACATTGAATAACGGAACACCTGTGGCAACTCAGATCTCCATAGCGACTGAACCGAAACCGGGCAGCGGGGACCAACCGCCAATTTCGGCTGCCGCTTTCGCGGCTTCGGTAAGCACTCGCGTAGTGGACTGTCGCAAAGAAACAATCAGCAGAGGGCAGTGTCAATATGACATGCCCTTTAGGTTCTGAGCCCATTGCATTGAACGCCCATGAACGAGGGGGACTGGCGATTAACTGCCATGAAACGCCGTAATTTCATCAATTCGGGGATCGTAGGATTGCCGCTACAGGCTCAAGTTTTCGCTCAAAGTGCTCCGCAGTACACCGGCAAGCCGGCTCTCAAGATCACGGACATCCAGAGCTTTCTCGTGGGCGTGGATGGACGAAATTTCTGCTTCGTCAAAGTTTCGACCGACCAAGGGATTCACGGTTGGGGCGAAGCCTATTCAGTCGGACCAGATGAAGCCACGGTCGCCACGATTCGTGATTTCAAAAGCTGGCTGGTAGGAAAAGATCCACGGAACATCGAATATCTGTGGGCGATGATGTACAACTTCACCCGCTTTCCCGGTGGAGCGGTAATCAACGCGGCGATCAGCGGCATCGAGCACGCCTTATGGGACATCTCCGGCAAAGCGGCTGGACTTCCTGTTTACATGCTGATAGGAGGTAAATGCCGGGAAAAGGTCCGTGTATACCAGGGTATCGAAGGGGCAACGCCGGAACACCTAGCCGCCAACGCGAAGCGCCTCGTCAGCACCTATGGCTATACGGCTATCAAATCGGCACCGCACCCGCCGGGCTCGCAAGTGATGCCATGGAATGCCGTCGTTCGCTCAGCGGCACAGCGCGCCCAAGCGATTCGTGATGCCGTAGGGCGGGATGTAGACGTGGCGTTTGACGCGCATGCAACGATCTTCGAACCCGTCCGCGCTCAGCAGATGGCGGAGGCATTGAAGCCGATTCGTCCGTTCTGGATTGAAGAGCCCCTGCGGATGGAGAATGTGGACGCTCTGGCGGCGTTGAAACAGAAGATCGAAATCCCCCTCGCGACAGGCGAATGTCTCTACACTAAGTACGATTTCCGCGAGCTTTTCTCTAAGCAGGCGGCGGACATAGCTCAACCAGACATCTGTCTGGCTGGCGGGGTCATGGAGCAGAAGAAGATTGCCGGTATGGCGGCCGCCTACTACGTCGTGGTTGCTCCGCATAATCCGATGGGACCTCTTGCCACGATGGTCAATGTCCACTTCGCAGCTTCCACGCCGAATTTTTTGGTCCTCGAATATCATCCAGACGATCAACCACCTCGCAAGGATCTGGTGACTAGTCCTATGGTCGTCAAAGACGGATACCTGCCGATTCCGGACGCGCCCGGCTGGGGGTACGAAATGAACGAGGAAGCTTTTCGCCACTATCCAGCGAAACGATGGCACCGTGCATTCGAGTTCAACACCGACGGTTCACCCGGATATATCTAAGCTGAAAAGTGCTGTGTCCAGGCCACAGTAGGCCCATAGTTGTCGCTTGGTACGGAAACGATGCGGTGTCTGGACGAGAGCGATTAGAAGGACAAGCCGAATGGGTCCCAGCTGCGGAATCTGTCGCAGAAGCTCATGGGCTGGATGCTTCCGGCTTTCCCGCAACAACTCGCGTCGTGCTTCCCCGCGATTACATGCCCAACCGGAACTCGATCCACTGCAGCCGGCATCACTGCCCATGCTGGAAACGCTGCGAGCAGGATTTTGGCGGCGTGGTGGAACCCTGAGTTGCTGGCTCCGAGGCGTTAACCGCTGGGGATTGACGTTCATTCGGGCACCCGGAGTGCCGCGTCGACGATGATGTCGGCGCCGACTCGCCCCGGACACTATTTTCCCGAAAGCGAACATCCGGTGGTCCTAACCAAATCCCCATCCCCAATTCCGCTGTACTTACGTACCCACGTCCTCTAACGGCACTGGCGACCCACTACAAGCGCCGCCCGTGCCAAAGAACCCGAGCAGTTTTTGACCCGTGCAGATATCAGCTCCGTGATCTCTTCAGCGCTCTGCTGATTTATCGGCTTTCACAAAAGTCTGAGCGATTCTGTCACACTATCTCGGAGCGGGTATGCCGACGAAGATTCGGAAACTCGTCAAACAGACTGACCGCAAGGTCCGCGAAACACGGATGTTCGTCCGGGCGATGCAATCAGCTTCGCATCCAGTCCTGGCACAGATCGTCCCGATTCGCCGCTGCAATCTGGACTGCGCCTATTGCAACGAGTACGACAAGGTCTCGAGCCCGGTACCGCTCGACACTATGCTGCGGCGCATCGACTACCTCGCTGACCTAGGTACCACGATCATCACGCTGAGTGGCGGCGAGCCCACTCTGCACCCCGGTCTCGACACTATTATTCGGCGTATCCGCGAACGAGGAGCGATCGCTACACTCATCACCAACGGCTATCTACTGACGCC
>JACXTT010006962.1_pt1 | contig 16042 bp, 14 predicted proteins | sample 9270951 | NCBI WGS metagenome assembly JACXTT01 (sample SAMN15532306, study PRJNA645909) | rock metagenome | isolation source: weathered quartz diorite | place: Puerto Rico | collected 2017-06-21 | reverse complement strand
AGGTCCTTCTCGTTGATCTCCAACGCGTAGATCGCCTTCTTCACCGTCTCGGGCGTGATGCCGCGCTCGGCGTTGTAGGCCGTCTGCCGGTTGCGCCGGCGCTCGGTCTCGTCCAGCGCCATGCGCATCGAATCGGTGATCTTGTCGGCGTACATGACCACGTGGCCTTCAACATTTCGCGCAGCTCGGCCGATGATCTGAATGAACGAGCGATATGCGCGCAGGTAGCCCTCTTTGTCGGCGTCCAGGATGCCGATGAACGCCACCTCAGGCAGGTCGAGGCCCTCGCGCAGCAGGTTGATGCCCACGACCACGTCGACCGCCCCAGTGCGCAGGTCGCGCAGCACGTCGATCCTCTCCATCGCATCAAGCTCGGAGTGCAGGTACCGCACCTTCACGCCGTACTCGCGCAGGTAGTCGGCGAGGTCTTCGGCGAATCGTTTGGTCAGCGTCGTGACCAGTGAGCGGTGGCCGAGCTCCGCGCGCTTCTTGACCTCGGCCAGGAGGTCGTCGATCTGCCCAGCCGTAGGCCGCACCTCGACGGTCGGGTCCACCAACCCGGTGGGGCGCACGACCATCTCGACAGTGCGCTGTGAGCGCCGCAGCTCGTAGTCGCCTGGCGTCGCCGACACATAGATCACGTTCTGTGCCCGCTCCTCCCACTCCTCGAAGCTGAGCGGGCGGTTGTCGAAGGCGCTCGGCAAACGGAAGCCGTACTCGACCAGGGCCGCCTTGCGCGACCGGTCACCGCCCAGCATGCCGCCGATCTGCGGCACGGCGACGTGAGATTCGTCGACGAAGATGAGCGTGTCGTCGGGCAGGAAGTCCATCAGCGTGTACGGCGCCTCTCCTGGCTGGCGACGCGTGAGATGTCGCGAGTAGTTCTCGATCCCGGCGCAAGTGCCGGTCTCGCGCATCATCTCCAGGTCGAAGTTGGTGCGCTGGCGCAGGCGCTGCGCTTCCAGCAAGCGGCCATGGTCCTCGAACCACTTGCAGCGCTCTTCCAGCTCGGCTTCGATATCCGCGATCGCCAGCCGCATCTTGTCGGCCGGCGTCACGTAGTGCGACGCAGGGAAGACCGTGAATTCACTGCGCACGCCGAGGATCTCTCCCGTCACCGAATCGAGCTCCTGGATGCGCTCGATCTCATCGCCGAAGAACTCGACTCGAAAGACTTTCTCTTCGTTCGCCGGCACCAGGTCGACGACGTCGCCGCGCACGCGAAACCGCAGGCGCGCCAGGTCGTAATCGTTGCGCTCGTACAGCATCTCGGTGAGCTTGCGGAGGAAAACCTCGCGCCTGATGGACTGGCCTTTCTCGACCTTCAGCGACTCGCCCATGTAGTCCTCGACCGAGCCGATGCCGTAAATGCAGCTGACGCTCGCCACCACCAGGACGTCGCGCCGCGTGAGGAGCGCCTGCGTGGTCGAGTGGCGCATCCGGTCGATCTCTTCGTTGCGGCTCGAGTCTTTCTCGATGTACGTGTCGGTCCGTGCGATGTAGGCCTCAGGTTGGTAGTAGTCGTAGTAGCTGACGAAATACTCGACAGCGTTGTTGGGAAGCAGGCGGCGGAACTCTGCGCAGAGCTGCGCCGCGAGCGTCTTGTTCGGGCTCAGAACGAGCACGGGCCGCTGCAGCTGCTCGACCGCCCAGGCCACCACGTTCGTCTTGCCGCTGCCGGTGACGCCCAGAAGGACCTGCTGCGACAGGCCGGACTGGACCCCTTCCACAAGCCGTTCGATGGCCAGTGGCTGGTCTCCGGCCGGTTTGAAGGGTGCGTCGACACGAAAGCTGGAGGGCACGGGACTTCAATTTTAAGGCGAACTGATGTTCGAATGGAAGTGCCTGCCGATCAAGATAGGGACAGGATCAGAGCCTCCACCACGGTGCCTCGCTTGATGCCCTGACCCCCTGGGGGCACTCGCACCAGGGCATTTGCACCCGCCAGGGACATCAACCGCGACGACGACTGCGAGCCAGTCGAGGTCGCGACAAGCTCAGAGCCGTCACGCCGCAAGGTCACACGGTGGTATTCAGTGCGGTCGACGTTCGGGCTGGCATCGAAGGCGAGTCTCACCGGCAGGGTCGGCCGCTGGAGCTGCGCCGAGCCCTGCATCTTCAGCAGCGCGGGCCTGACGAAGACTTCGAAGGTCACCAGCGATGACACGGGGAATCCGGGCAGGCCGAAGGCCACCTTGCCGTCAGGCGTGGTAGCGAACGTGAAGGGCTTGCCCGGTTTCAGCTTCACGCGACCGACATGCACCTCGCCCAACGATTCGAGCAGAGGCTTGATCAGGTCGTGCGTCCCCACCGAGACGCCACCGGATGTGACCAGCACATCGGCTGTACGCAGCGCGTGCGTGACGAGCCCGCGCAGGGCTTCGGCTTCGTCTGGTGCGTTCGCGAGCAGATTTACATCAGCTCCGGCTTCGTTGAGAGCCGCTAGCAACGCCCACCGGTTGGAGTCGAAGATCTTGCCCCGCTGGAGGATCCCCCCCACCTCGACCAGCTCATTGCCGGTCGACATGAGTGCGACCCTGGGCCGCTTGTAAACGTCAAGCTCGGCGCAACCCACCGCCGCCGCCAGCCCAAGCTCGGCCGGGCCGAGACGGGTGCCTTTGCTCACGAGCATGTCGCCGGCGCGCAGGTCGTCGCCCGGGCGATGGACGTTCGTGCCGGCGCGAAGGGTTGGCGGCATAGTGACCCGCTCGCCGTCGAGAGTCACCTCCTCGAGCATCGCGACGCAGTCGGCGCCGTCAGGCACGACACCGCCCGTCAGGATCCTCAGCGCAACGCCTTCCTGGATGGAGCCGTCGAAAGGATTCCCCGCCGCGGACTCGCCGGCGATGCGAAGTGTCCGGCCGGCATCGGCCGCGTGCACCGCGTAGCCATCGACGGCGCTGACCGGGTCGGTGGGCAGGGCAAACGGCGCCACCAGGTCGGCCGCCAGCACGCGGCCGGGGCACGCCACGATGCGGATGCGCTCAACGCTGAGGACCCGTGTGTGCGCGAGCACGGTCGCCGACGCCTCGGCGGCGTCGACTAGCGGATAAGTGCTTGCTCGCACCTACTCATGATGAAGAGCTTTCATCGGATCCTGCGCCGCGGCCCGGATTGCGGGGAGCAGGCCGCTGCCCACGCTGAGCAGCACGGCCAGACCCAGCGCGATCAGCGCGACCACCAGGTCGGGCCGAAACACCTCGGAATCGATCGACGCGACAGGTGGCAGGATCGCGTCGACAGCGGAGTTGCCCGCGCGCGCCAAGACGGCCGCCACCGCCCCGCCGAGGATCCCGCCGGCCACGCCGATGACGGCGGCCTCGGTCACGAACAGTGTCTTGATGTCGCGGGACCGCGCGCCGACCGCCTTCAAGATGCCAATCTCCCGAGTCCGCTCGAGCACGGCCGTGTACATCGTGTTGGCGATTCCCAGACACGCCAGCAGCAGCGCGACCAACGACAGACCGAGAAGCGCGATACGCAGGCGCCCCAGCAGTAGCTCGAGCGCGCGCAAGTCATCGCCGTTGGTCAGGGCCTGAAAGCCCAGCGCGACCGCTCGATCCCGCACCGCATCGACGTTCGTGTCTGAGTCGGCGAGGAGCGTAATGGTGGAGAACTCCCCCGACGTCCATTTGTTCAGGGTCGCGAGGCTGCTCCAGTGGTCGGTCATAAGGTTGTACGGTGCCAGCGCGACCACACCGGCCGGCAGCGCCGCATCGGACGTCACGCCGACCACCTTCATCGTCATCGCCAAAGGCTTCGCAACCGCGTCTGTGAAAACGACCGTCTGGCCGAGCGCCGCATCCGGCGATCCCAGTCCCAGCGCCGCTGCGGTGCCTGCGCTGATGATCACCTCTGGGGCAGCGTCGTAGGTAGGCATGCGGCCGCTCGTCAGCTTGACCCCTTCACTCGCGTACGGGTGCGGAGGCAGGGAGCGCATCTGGCCGGTCGACTTAGCTGACAGGGCCGAGACCAACGAGAACGAACCGTTCGCGCTGACGTCGCCCCACGCGGCCTTCACGTGCGGCTGCGTCGAGAGAGCGGCGAGCGTAGGCGCCTCAAGAGTCGGGCTCGTCGACGCGGCGGAGGCGCGGACGCTCACCACGTTGAGTCGGGTCTGCGCGAGGCCCGGACCGGTGAGCGCGTAAGCGAGGCCGCCGGCGAGAGCGACGATCAAGCTCATCGCCGCGATCCCGATGGCGACACCGGTGGTCGTGAGGAACGTACGCAGTGGACGCCGGCCCGCGCTGAGGAAGCCTAGGCGCAGTCTGTCACGCCACTGGAGTCGTGCGGGCGGCAGCACGGGGTCCTGGTTGCGGACGTTGCGCTTGTCCGAGCCCAGCTCGATAGCCCGGCCGTCGACCATCCGAACCGCACGCTGGGCATGACGCGCAACTTCGGGGTCGTGCGTGACGAGCACGACGGTGGCGCCCCGACGGTGCAGGTCCTTCAGCAGGTCGAGAATGCGCTCACCCGCGGCCGAGTCGAGGCTTCCCGTCGGCTCATCAGCGAGGATCAACCCAGGGCGCATGGCCAGCGCCCTCGCCACCGCCACCTTCTGCTGCTCACCGCCGGACAGGCGGCCGGCGCGCACCTTCGATCGACCTTCCAGGCCGACGAGCTCGAGCAGCCGTCGAGCGCGCTCGCGCCGCTCATCTCGCTCAGCGCCGGCGAGCACGAGAGGCAGGGCCACGTTCTCTTCCGCCGACATGGCCGGCACGAGGTTGAACGTCTGGAAGATGGTGCTCACGCGCTGGAGCCGGTAGTCCGCCATCTGCTCCTCAGTGAGCTGATCCAGCGCGAGGCCCGCCGCGTACACCTGACCCGAAGTCGGGTGGTCGAGGCCGCCCAACAGCGAGAGCAGCGTCGTCTTGCCGCAGCCCGAGGGCCCGACCACGGAGACGAATTCGCCAGGCGCGATCTCGAGCGAGACGTCACTGAGCGCGGTCACCTTCTGCCCGCCTGTGCCGAACTCGCGGCTTACGTTGTCGACGCGGAGCCCGACAGCCTGGCCGAGGAGGTCGCGGAAGTCGTCTGGCTCGGATCGGTGGGGCTCAGGTGGCTTGGGCTCGGGCTCGGGTTGAGCCATGCGGACCGGTTCGGCCACCTGCTCAGCCGGCGCCTGAGCCTGGACCTCGGCAGGCGGTTGCCCGATGGGTACAGAGAGCGCGGCATCGACCAGCGCCTGGGCTCGCCGGCGGGCTCGCCGCCTGCGCCCCACCGCCTTCTCGGCCACGACCTTTTCGGCGTCGCCGTCTACGCCACCACGCTCCAGCGCCATTTAGAACCTCGCCAGTCTAAGTGCTGACTTAGTGATCCGAGCCCGCCCCAGAGACCTGGTCGGCGAGCCATTTCAGGTACGCGGGAGAGCCGTCGTCGACCGCCACTTCGAGGATCTCTGGAATCTCGTACGAGTGGTGCGCCTGTACGTATTCGGTTACCGCCTTTGCCCGGGAGCTGGCTGTTTTCACGATCAAAAGCGACTCATGCTCACGCTTTAGAACGCCGTTCTCGTAATAAAAGGAATGCACCATCGGCACCACCGAGCAGGACGCGGCCAGTCGCTCCACCACCAGGTCCTCACCCAGCCGCTCGGCGTCGTTGCGACCGCCGGCGATCACCAGGATCAAAACTGCCTTATCTGGTTCTGTCACCCGCTAATTCTCGGCGCGACGGGGCCTGTCCAGCCAGACGGTCGCGCCGACCAGAGCGATCGCGCCCAGCAGCAGGCCGCCGAGAACGTCCGATTCCCAGTGCACGTTGAGGTAAACGCGGTCGAACGCCATTACGACGATTAGCACGATCGCCAGCGGAATCGCCAGCGTGCGCAGCCACGAAGTCGGCGCCAGGCGGCGGATCACGAACGCCAGGAGCCCGTACACGAGGACGGTCCGCATCATGTGGCCGCTGGGGAAGCTGTTGTGCGGTCCCGGAGTGGTCCCGAACAGATCCAGGATGGTCGGGCCGTCGGAGTGGATCGCGGAGCGCGGCGGGGCTGGATGGACGAGGTCGTTTTTGTAGAGCAGCTCGAATGCCTCGGCCGCCACCAGCGTGACGAACACCCAGGCGTCCGCGAGAACGCCGCGACTGTAGAGGAATGCGGCGAGCGCGACCATCACCAGCGTCGTCAGCTCGATGCCGCCGAGCATCGCGACTCCTTGCAACAACGGATGCATCTGCTCATCCCATATGGACGACATCAGCACGAGCACCTGATGGTCAGGAGTGCTGAGCCACCCCAGCGATATCGCCACCGTGAGACCCATGAAAGCAACCGCGAGGATCGCGATCGTGACCAGGCGTGGAATGAGCTGTGTTAACGCTGACAACGCGTGCAGTAAACGGTCGTGCGGCCGGCGATTCGCTTGCTCGTCAGCGGCCGGCCGCACGTGATGCACGGCTCACCCGCGCGCCCGTAGACGAGCAGCACCTCCTGCTGACCGCCGATCTCGCCCCACGCATCGCGATACGTGTCGACCGAGCTGCCGCGATTCTTGATGGCGGTCTCCAGTGACTCACGCAACGACTCATGCAGGCGGCGCGCCGACTTGCGACTTATGCCGTTGGCGAGGCGGTCGGGACGAAGCTTCGCGCGGTGGAGGGACTCGTCCGCGTAGATGTTGCCCACCCCGGCCACGGTGTGCTGATCGAGAAGCACCGCCTTCAGCGGTGCGCGGCGCCGGCGCAACGTCTGGTAGAGCTCTTCGGAGCTGAACGCAGGATCGATCGGCTCCGGGCCGAGCCGCGGCATCGCCCGAGCCTCGCGCAGCGCATGTTCGGTTCCCAACAGGATGCGACCGAAGCGTCGCGGGTCGCGGTAGCGAAGCTGACGGCCGTCATCCAGGTCGAAGATGGCGTGCGTGTGGTTGGCGATCGCACTTGCGGCGTCGACCAGACGCAGCTGACCCGACATGCCCAGGTGCACCACCAGCACGCGCTCTTGCTCGAGACCGATGAGGATGTATTTGCCCCGCCGCCGGACCGACTCGATGCGCAAACCCGCGATCAGATCGACGAACAGCTCGGGCTCAGGGTGGCGGACGATGGTCGGAAAGCGCAGGTCGCAGCGGACGATGGTCCTGCCGACCAGGTGCGGCCGCAGGTCAGCGACGATAGTCTCGACTTCGGGCAGCTCGGGCAACTAAGCCCTGACCACGGCCAGTTTTTTCATCTCGGCCCAGTTGGGCCCCACCTTGGCCTCGACCTCGATGCCAGTCTCGAGCTCGTACGCCCCGGTCATGATCCGGGGCACGGTCTCCGCAAACCGATCGACCTCGCCCTCCGGCACTTCGAACAGCAGCTCATCATGAACCTGGAGCAGCATCCGGCCTTCGATGTGGTCGGCCTCGATCTCGCGGTGCAGGCGCACCATGGCGATCTTGATGATGTCGGCAGCCAGCGACTGCATCGGAAAGTTGATGGCCATGCGCTCCGCCGCGCTGCGCAGCTGGAAGTTGGGTGAGCGTAGGTCCGGGATGGCGCGCCGCCGTCCCGTCGCGCTGACCACAAAGCCCTCCTCGCGGGCTTTCACACGAATCGAATCGAGGTACTCGCGCAGCTTCGCGTAGGTGGACCAGTACTCCTTCAAGAAATCACGTGCGACGTCACCGCTGATGGCGAGCTGTTGCGAAAGTCCGTACTCGCCCTGACCGTAAATGGACCCGAAGTTCGCGACCTTCGCGAGCCGGCGCTGGTTGGGATCCACGTCTTCGATGGGCACCTTGAAGACCGCGGCCGCGGTCGCGGTGTGGATGTCCTGCCCGGCGGCAAAGGCCGCGAGCATCTTCGGGTCGCCACTCAAGTGCGCGGCGATCCGCAGCTCGATCTGTGAGTAGTCGGCGGAGATGAGCACGTGCCCGGGCCGGCTGGCCTTGAACGCGCGGCGGATGCGCTGCCCAAGCTCGGTGCGGATCGGGATGTTCATGAGGTTGGGGTTCGATGACGACAGCCTGCCGGTGGCAGTGCTCGCCTGGCCGAAGGACGTGTGCACGCGACCGCTAAGCGGATCGACGAGCTGCGGCAGGGCGTCCACATACGTTGACTTGAGCTTCGATAGCTGGCGGTGGTCGAGGATCAGGCCGACGATCGGGTGCTTCTCGCGCAGCGCCTCCAACGTGTCGGCGTCGGTCGAGTAGCCGGTCTTAGTGCGCCGGCCAACCGGCAGACGCAAGTCTTCGAACAGGACTTTGGCCAGTTGCTGCGGCGCGTTGAGGTTGAACCTCTGGCCCGCGACCTCCGCCACCTCGGCCTCGATGGCCGTGAGCTGCGCACCGAGCTCGTCCTGCATCTCTTTGAGGTACGGCACGTCGATGGCGACGCCCTCTGACTCCATGTCCGCGAGCACGCCGGCGAGCGGCAGCTCGATCTCATGGAACAGGTAGTCGACACCGAGGTTCTGCATCTCTGCCTCGAGGCGCCGGCGCAGGTTGACGATGACCTCGGCGCGCCGCGCCGAGAACTCCGCCGCCTCCTCGACCGAAACGCTCGAGGGCTTGCGCGCGGCGCGGCCGGTGCCGAGCAGCTGCTCGCTGCTGATCAGCGTCACGTTGAGGAATTCCTTTGCAAGGTCCTCCAGTCGCGGGTCGCGCGACCCCGCGCCAAGCAGGTAGGCGGCCAGGAACGTGCTGAAGTCCCACTCGCGCTTGCCACCACCAAGCAAACGGAGCGCCAGCTCCGTCTCTTTTGCGTCGTGACCGCTCACCGCGCGGTCCGACAGCGAGCTGGCGACGGCGTCCATCGCGTCCTGCTTCGCGACGTAGAAGGTGTTGGGGCCGCTGGACACACCAACGCCGAGGACTCGCGCCGAGCGGCCGGCGCCCTCCGTGAAGGCGAAGACTCCCGTGTGCTCGGCGCCGTCGAGCGCGCTCACAGCCTCGACCGGGTCATCGATGATCCTCAGGCCCGCAGGCGCGGGGGCGGGCTCGAACGCAAGGCTGGGCTGGACCGGGACCTGGTCGGGGGGTGGGAAGCGACTGAGGAGCTGCCGGAACTCGAGTCGGTCGAAGGTGTCGCGGACCCGGTCGTAGTCGTAGCGCGTCCAGCGGGCGCCTTCCATGTCGAGCTCCACTGGAACGTCGCGGACGATGGTCACCATCCGCTTGCCCAGCCGGATCTGGTCGGCGTTGGCCTTGATCGAGGTCTTCAGGCGGCCTTCAGGCAGCTCCTCGACGCGCTCCAGCAGCGCCTCGACGCTGCCGAAGTCCTGCACCAGCTTGGCCCCTGTCTTGTCGCCAACGCCAGGCACGCCGGGGATGTTGTCCGAGGTGTCGCCGCGCAGTGCCTTGAAGTCGATCAGCTGCGGCGGCTCGAAGCCGTAGCGCTGGCGGACCTGGTCAGGTCCATACACAAAGGTGTCGGTGATGCCGCGCCGCGGCACGAGCGCATCCACCGACTCGGTGACGAGCTGCAGGCAGTCAAGGTCACCCGAAACGATCGTTACGACGTGGCCCTTCTCCTCAGCGGTGCGCGCGAACGTGCCGATGATGTCATCGGCTTCGAAGCCGGGCACACCGTAGATGGGGATGGTGAAGGCGGTGAGGACATCGCGGACCTTCTCGATCTGTGGTCGGAGGTCTTCCGGCATCTGGCGCCGGCCGGCCTTGTACTCCTTGTACTCCTCGGAGCGAAAGGTCGGGGCGGCGAGGTCGAAAGCCGCCGCCGCGAATTCCGGCCGGGAGGCCAGGACGATGGCCAGCATCGACGTGAAGCCGTACACCGCGTTCGTTACTTCGCCGCTTGACGTGCTCATCGGCGGGAGGGCGAAGAACGCGCGATAAATGAGGCTGTGGGCGTCGATCAGGATCAGGCGCCCGCGCTTCCCCTTGGCCACGCTCGAATTCTAGGAACCACTGGACAGCCCGCTGGTTAGGGCGCAGGAATCGCCAGAACCCAACGGTAGAATGGCCTCGAGGATGAAAAACCTCATCGAGGTCTCGGTCGACAGCATCCGGATCCATATGCCGACGGCGCAGCACCTGGTGATCCTCAAGGAGAAGGAAGCAGACCGGTACCTGCCGATCTGGATCGGCTCCTTCGAAGCCCAGGCGATCGCGGCCAAGATCTCAGGCAACTCGGTCGGGCGGCCGCTCACCCACGACCTGATGGCCGCCGCGTTCGGCGACCTCGGTGTGAGCATCAAGCGGATCGTCGTGACGCGCCTGGCGGACCAGGTCTTTTACGCGCGGCTGTACGTGAAGCAGGACGGTCGCGATCTGGATTTCGACGCCCGGCCGTCGGACGCGATCGCGCTCGCCGTGCGCGCGGAGTGCCCCATCTTCGTCGCGTCAGAGGTGATGGAGTCGGCCGGGATCATCCCCGATGCGGATGAGGCCGATGAGAGGGACAAGGCCGGCGACCTGCCGGTGGACGACGAGCGCCTGGCCGTGTTTCGCGATTTCGTGAACAGCCTGGACCTGCCGGAGCTGCCGGACGAACCGGGCACCAAGGACGAGCCGGGCGGCAAGCGCGGCCGGGGCTGACGCACTGCCACTCACCGGCAATAACGACCTCGAGCTCGGCATCCGCATCCTGGTCGCCCTCGCGATCGGCATCGCGCTCGGCACGGAGCGCGAGTACATGGGCCACCCGGCCGGCATCCGCACGATGGCCCTCATCGCCGCCGGCTCCTGCATGTTCACCGGGCTTGCGCTAGAGCCTGCGTTCGGATCGCGCATCGATCCCACTCGCATCGCGGCCCAGGTGGTTACCGGCGTCGGTTTCCTGGGAGCAGGATCCATCCTGCGCCAGGGCGAGTACGTGCGCGGCCTGACCACCGCTGCATCGATATGGGTCGCCGCATCGCTCGGGATGGCCGTTGGCTTCGGGTACTTCTCGATCGCCATCTTCACCACGGCGGCGGTCATCCTGACGCTGGTTGCGATACGGCCGATTGAGAATCGGTTCTTCAAAAATCGCAGGACCCGGCGCCGCTCAGACCCACACCCGGACGAAGAGTCGTCTCAGACGTGAAGGTCGCGATCGTCACCGATTCGACGGCAGACCTGCCGCCATCCCTCACATCGTCGCGATCGATTTCGGTTGTGCCGCTCACGCTGCACTTCGACGGTCGCAGCCTGCTGGACGGCGTCGACATCACGCCGACTGAGTTCTACCGGCGCCTGCCCCACTCGACGATTCATCCGACGACGTCTCAGCCGTCGCCCGGGCAGTTCGCCGAGAGCTATACCTCGCTGCTCGCGTCGTACGACTCCATCGTTTCGATCCACATCTCGGAGAAGTTGAGCGGCACGTATGAGTCGGCGAGGCAGGGCGCGGAGATGACCGATCTTCGGCGCGTCCGGGTGGTCGACTCGCAACTCGTGTCGATGTCACTGGGCCTGGTAGTGCTGGCCGCTTCAACCATGGCGACTGCCGGGTCTGACGCCGACGCGATTGTGACGAAGATCGAGAGCATGCGCGACCAGGTGCAGGCCTACTTCTCGGTGGCCACGCTGGAGTACTTGAGGCGCGGTGGGCGGATCGGACGCGCGAGCGCGCTGGTCGGGTCGGTCCTCCAGGTCAAGCCGGTGCTGTGCATTCGCGATGGGTTGGTGACGCCGCTCGAGCGCGTGCGCACTTTCGAGAGAGCCTTGAATCGCGTGGTCGAGCTGGCGCGCGCGGTGGACCGCGGGCGCGGCGTGTGCGTGATCGTGGGCCACGCGGATGCCGAGCAGGATGCGGAACGCATGGGTCGCGAGCTTGAGCCGGTCGCCGAGACGCTGATGATCCAGCCGCTGGGTCCGGTGGTGGGAGCACACGCGGGGCCGGGCGTCGTGGGCGTCGGGTGCTACCCGGCGGACCTCCTGCCGCTGGGGATCAAACCGGCGAGGTCGGGCTCGACCTCGCGCTAAGCGGCGATATGGGTTTTTTGGTACCAAAAAGCGCGTTTCCCGACGGCAGATACGCAGTTTTGGTACCAAAAGCACGGATTCCGTCGGGTTCACCCTGCCAGTCGCCAGCGCACCGAATCGCGCGTCACCAGCTTCTCGAGCTTGCCCTCCACCGCCAGCGCCTGCAGGTGCGCCAGGCCCTCCTGCAGCGCCAGCCTTCGCTCGTAGAGCTGCTCGCGCGGCCCCCACAGCTTCAGCGCCAGCTCCCAGCCGGTCAGCTCACCTCCGGCCACGATCTCAACGATCCGCTCCATGCGCCGCCGGTGATGACCGACCAGCGCCTCCACGCGCCCGGCCACGTCCTCAAACGGACGGCCGTGCGCCGGCAGCACCTCCCGTGGCTTGAGCGCCGCCACACGTCCCAAACCCTCGAGGTACTCGTGCAGCGGATCAGGCGTGCTCTGGGGATGCAACCCGATGTTCGGCGATATGTCGGGCAGCACATGGTCGCCGGCGAACAAGAGGCCCGCCGCGGGCGCATGGAGGCAGATGTGTCCCGGCGAATGACCCGGCGTCCAGAGGACATGTACTGCAAGGCGGCCCATGGTCAACGTCTCCGCGCCGTCCAACTGCACGTTCGGTTCGGCCGGCGCCACCACCTGGCTCAGCGCACGCTGTGAGTTGCTCAGGACCTCCGCCTCGTCGCGCGGCACACCGCTGACGAGCAGATAGTTGCGCACCTCGATGACCAGCTGCTCGAGCTCGACGTACCGTGGATTCACGAGCGGCACCTCGAGCCGGTGCAGATACAGGTCGGCTTTGCCCGGACCTGCCAGCACGCCCGCCGCCCCGTAATGGTCCGGGTGGATGTGCGTCACCACCAGGCGGCGCAACCGCTTGTTGCCCAGGTCGGCGAGAGTCGACCGCAAGAGCTTGAGTGACTCGCCCGAGTTCATCCCGCAATCGAGCAGGTCCACGTCATCGCCGTCGGTGAAAAGAAACACGTTGACCAGGCCGTCCTCAAAAGGAATCGGCAGCCTAAGCTCGAAGACGCCTTCGGCGACCTCAGTCAGCGCAGTGACCACGACCAGATTCTCGCTGCCTCGTCCGACTAAGATGAAACTCGAACAAGTTCCCCGCACGCGGCTGCGGACCATCTACATCAGGAGGATCCCGATGTCCGACGTTCAGGTATCCCCCCAGGATGTCTTCGACCGGATGCCTGAGGCTCTCCTCCCTGAGAAGGCCGGCAGCACCAAGGCCATGATCCAGTTCGACCTCTCAGGCGACCAGGGCGGCAAGTGGTGGGTCAAGATCCAGGACGGCAAGGCCGAGTCCGGCAAGGGCGACGCCCCGGAGCCGGCTCAGCTCACGCTGCTCGCCGACGCAGCCGACTACGTGAAGATCTCGCTCGGCCAGCTCGACGGCACCGCGGCGTTCATGCAAGGCAAGCTGAAGATCAAAGGCGACATGGGGTTGGCCATCAAGTTCGCCACCCTCTTCCGCCGCCCGGGTTCGTAAAAGCCAGACCTCTCACCCACCGCCTCCCTCCCGCCAATCAGGGGAGGGAGGCGGCACCCGGGCTCAGTGATCTAGAAGAGGAACTGCCACGTGCTCAGGCGGGTCGACATCTCAGTCTCTAGGTCCAGGTTGCCGAAGCCCGCACGCAGGTCGAGGATCACGACGTGATGGGGAGTCAACGCGATCCGGCGGCCGTCCGACAACCTCCCCGCCTCGACGGCGTTGCCCCACTGGATCGAGTCCGCCGTCACCTTGCTGCCGAGGTTGGCCTGAATCCAGTCGGCAAGGCTGGTCGCGCTGCCGCGCTCGTAAGTCGAGATGATCATGAACGCGAACAGGCCCGCCCCGGCCGAGCAGATCGGAACCGGCGAGGTCTGTCCGGGGACGGGCGTCGGCGACGAGCAGGGGACGTCCGTGATGTCGAAAGTCAGGTCGAGGCCGGGAGGGCTGGTGCTCTGTTGGGCGCGCTCGTTGTACTTCCATGTGCCGGGGTAGCAGAATCCCCAGCCTGCCTGCGCGTCCTCGAAGCCATGGTCGCCGGCCGGGCACTTGATGTCTGAGCCGATCTGGCTGACACTAGGGATCGGATGGCTGGTGTTGCCAATCTGGCAACCGGCCAGCACAACGGCGAGCAGGGGGAAAACTAAGAACCGAATCGCAGCGGGCATGCGAGACCCGAGTATGCCGGTAGTGCCCGGCGTTCTGTCCTCAGTTTGGCAATGTAGCTGTGGACAGTATTTACGGCAAAGGGGGAAGTTATGGGATCCCGGAAACGACCTGACGACGAACCGGAAGCGAAGCTGGAAGCCACCAAGCGCCAGCTGGAACACCTGGCCCTGGCCTTCGGCGAGGAGGCCGGGCTGCACAGGCCGCTGGCCGACAGCGTTGGCGGCGTGATCGCGTCGATCCCGGAGGATGTCGACCTCGCCCAGGCCATGTCAGACCGCGAGACGACGGACATCCTGGTCCACCTGCTCGACCAGAACCGCGCCCAGGTGGAACGGGCCCTGGCCAGGGTCAAGGAGGGCGGTTACGGCATGTGCGAGGACTGCGGCCACCGCATTCCGGCCGAACGGCTTCGCTACCAGCCGGCGGCGACCCGGTGCGTCGAGTGCCAGGGACGCTGGGACCGCGTGAACGGCCGAACGGCCTGAGTCAGGGGATTTCCTCCCCTCTCCCGATTTCGGCGGAGGGTCAGGAAGGGGGGCGTCCCCGAATCAGGTCTGTTTCTTTGCCGGACGAAACCAGACAGCGCCGGCGATGAAGACCACCGCGGCCACGAACATGACGGAACCAATCCAGAACCAGCGTATGTCGCCGGTCATGACGCTGCCGGGGATGTAGCCCAGGCCCTGACCGGCGAACACCCCGCCGATCAGTGCGACCAGCACCGCCACCACGACAGCTCCGGTTCTCACGGCGCGAAATACCCGGCCGGGTTACAAACCGCCGTAGACGATCGACTTCTGCTCGGTGTACTGGTAGAAGGCCTCGACGCCGTGCTCCTTGCCGAAGCCTGATTGCTTCGTGCCACCGAAAGGCAGCTCGTCGTGCGCGATCTGGAGAGCGTTCACCCACGTGTAGCCGGCTTCGAGTTCGTTCACAGCACGGTGCGCCGCCGCCATGTCGCTCGTCCAGACCGACGAGCCGAGACCGAACTGCGAGTCATTCGCCAGACGCAGACCCTCGTCCAGGTCCTTGATCTTGCGCACCGGCAGCGCGGGGCCGAAGACCTCCTCGGTCCACATACGAGCTCCGTCGGGCACGTCTTCGAGGATGGTCGGTTCGATGAACCAGCCCTTCTCGTACTCGCCGCCCTTCGGCCTGCTGCCGCCGAACCGCACCCTGGCCCCGCGGTCGATGGCCTCCTTGACCTGCGCCTCCACCTCCGCGCGCTGCGTCTCCGAATGCATCGGACCCATGCGGCTGTCCTTGTCCATCCCGTTGCCGGGCTTGAGCTTGGAGGCACGCGCCACCAGCTTTTCGATCAGCGAGTCGTACGCACCTTCCTGGATATAGAGTCGCTTAACCGCGAGGCATGCCTGCCCGCAGTTGAAGAATCTGCCGACCGATATCCCACGCGCTGCTGCTTCGAGGTCGGCGTCATCGAGCACGATGCACGGATCGCTCCCGCCAAGCTCGAGCGTGATCTTCTTCAAGCCCTCCGCCGCCCTCGCCATCACTCTCTTGCCGGTCGGCGTGGAGCCGGTCAGCGCGATCTTCCGAATCAAGGGGTGCCCGACTATCGCTTCGCCGGTCGCCTGGCCCAGCACGACGTTGACCACGCCTTCGGGCAAGCCGCCTTCGATCAGCGCCTCTATGCAAGCAAGCGTGGCCAGTGGCGTCGTGCTCGCCGGCTTCAGCACCACGGTGTTGCCGGCCGCGATCGACGGCGCAACTTTGTTGGCCGCGAGGGTCAGCGGAAAGTTCCAAGGCACGATGGCTCCGGTGACGCCAATGGGCCGGCGCACGACCAGTCCGTAAGTGGTGGTGTCAGGCAGCGAGACGTGCTCGCCGTGGATCTTGTCCGCGAGGTCGGCGAACCACGCGATGTTCTCGCCGAACCGCTGGGCCTCGAGGCGCGACTCGAGGATCGTCTTGCCCTGCTCCCTGGTCAGTATCGGCGCGATCTCTTCGACCTTGCCGAGCATGTGCCGCGCGGCCTTATGCAGGATCTCCGCACGCTTGTTGGG
>JACXTT010006961.1_pt1 | contig 16043 bp, 14 predicted proteins | sample 9270951 | NCBI WGS metagenome assembly JACXTT01 (sample SAMN15532306, study PRJNA645909) | rock metagenome | isolation source: weathered quartz diorite | place: Puerto Rico | collected 2017-06-21 | reverse complement strand
GGGCGCCGCGCTGGCGGGCGAGCGCGAGGTCGGGCGCGGGCAGGTCGCGCGCACGGTCGCGGCGGTGACCGGCGTGGCGGTCGAGAAGCTGCGCCTGGGCTCCGGCGCGCGGCTGGCAAGAATAGAAACCCGGCTGCGCAGGCGGGTGCGCGGACAGGACGAGGCGCTCTCGACCGTCTCGCGCGTCCTGCGCACCACCCGGCTGGGCTTCAAGACCCATCCCCGCCGCCCGGAAGGCGTCTTCCTCTTCGCCGGCCCCACCGGGGTGGGGAAGACCGAGCTGAGCCGCGCGGTCGCGGCGGCGCTTTTGGGCGACGAGAACAAGCTGATCCGCATCGATATGTCGGAGTACATGGAGCGGATCAACGCCGCGCGCCTGATCGGCACCGCGCCCGGCTACGTCGGCTACAACGACCCCAACCAGCTCACCGACCAGGTGCGCAAGAATCCCTTCGCGGTGGTGCTCTTCGACGAGATCGAGAAGGCCGACGCCTCGGTGCTCAATCTCTTCCTGCAGATCTTCGACGCCGGCCGCCTCACCGACGGCCGCGGCCGCGCGGTCGCCTTCAACCACGCGACCATCATCATGACCTCCAACGTCGGCACCCACCTCTTCGCGCGCAAGCGGCTCGGGCTCGACGACGCGCCGCGCAAGGTGACCCGCGAGGCGATGCTGAAGGAGATCCGCCAGCATTTCCCCGCCGAGTTCCTCAACCGGGTGGACGAGATCGTGGTCTTCGACCCGCTGGGCGCCGAGGCGATCCGCGAGATCATCGAATTGCAGCTGGCGCCGGTCCACCGCCGCCTCAAGGGCGACGGCAAGCGGCTGAGCTTGGAGCCGGCCGCGCTCGACTGGATCGCCCGCGAGGGCTACTCCTTCGAGTACGGCGCCCGCAACCTCGCCCGCGTCCTGCGCCGCGAGATCCTCGATCCCCTCGCTGCGCTGGCGCTGGGCAATTCGTGGGCGGCCATCGGCGCCCTGCGCGTCGCGGTCGAGGACGACCGCCTCGTCCTCAAGACCGCCCGCCGCGAATCCGAGCCCGAACCCGCCGTCGCCCTCGCCGAGCCGAGCCTGGTCGCGGAGGAGCCGGGGGAGGGCGAGGAATGAATTCCGGGCGCGAAAAAACTACGGCGCGAACATCCCTTCCCGATACGCGGAAATTTCCCCGGTGAAGGCCGAGGCCGCGACGGTCAGCGGCGAGGCGAGGTAGAGGCGGCCGGGCCCGGAGCGGCCGTTGAAATTGCGGTTGATGGCGGAGACGGTCACCTGCTCGCGGCCCGTCGAGACGCCGGGACCGCAGCCGATGCAGGCGCCGCAGCCGGGATGGATCAGCTTGACTCCGGCCTTCGCGAAGATCTCGCCGTAGCCCTTCTCGCGGGCGTATTTCTCGACGCTCTCGGAGCCGTACTGGATCATGAAGTCGACGCCGGGCGCGACCCTGCGACCCGACTCGACCGCCTCGGCGCAGACGCGGGCGTACATGTCGAGGTCGTCCTCCTTGCCCGCGGTGCAGGAGCCGCCGTAGGCGATGTCGATCTTGACCGCGCCGATCTCCCTGACCGTCGCGCCGTTGGTCGGGTCGGAGGGGATCCCCTGCGCCGCGTCGCCCGGGGTGGCGACCATCGGTTCCAGCGTCGACAGATCGATGAGGTGGACGTCGCCGTCGTAGCGCGCGCCCGCGTCGGGGAAGACCAATTTTTTCTTGAGCGCGGCCCGGTCGGCGCCGGGGCGGCGCGCGGCGATCCAGTCGACCAGCGCGTCGTCCCCCTCGCAGACGCCGCCGCGCGCGGTGCACTCGGTCGCCATGTTGGCGAGCGTCGCCCGTTCGTCGGGGGAGAGCGTGAAGAGCCCTTCGCCGCCGAACTCCATCACCCGGTTGAGGGTGTGCTGCGGCTTGGCGTGGTGCAGCAGGATGTGGAGCATCACGTCCTTGGCGGTGACGCCGGGGCGCAGTTTGCCCTTCAATTCGAAGCGGATCGACTCGGCGACCTCGACCGGCGTAACCCCGGAGTGGATGAGCGCGGCGTATTCGGTCGCCCCCACCCCGTAGGCGAGCGAGTTGGAGCCGCCGCCCATGCAGGTGTGGGAATCGGTCGCTTGGACGAATTCACCCGGCTCGATGAATTCCTCGCGGGCGACCTGGTGGCAGATGCCCGGGGAGACCGAGTCCTTCGCCGAATAGTCGCGGCAGCCGGTGTGCCGCTGGAACTCCCGCTGCATGTCGCGCAACTGCTGGATGAGCGGCGAGAACTTCGCCATCGCCTCCACCCCGTCGGCGTAGATCAGATGATCTTCGAAGACCGCGAACTTGGCGGGATTCTTGATTCGGTACTCCGTCCCGTACTCGTTGCCGAGGAAGTAGTGGACCTGGGCGGTGGTGAATTCGTGCGAATAGCCGGCGTCCACCGTCGCCATGATCGGATCGCCGGGTTTCACGAAGCGCTCCTCGCCGGGGACGCCAACCGCGTGCGACGCCCAGATTTTTTCCGCGATCGTCATCGGCCGCTTCGTCGTTTCATGCTCCGGCAGCTTGACGAGCCCCGCCTTGAGCGCCGCGGAGAACGGGAACAGTCCGCCCCACTCGATGATCTGGCAGGTGACCGCGTCGTATTTCTTCGGCGGGCGGCCGTGGACCCGCTCGTGCATGAACTCCTCGCGCCTCAGCGTCTCGCCCGCTTGGAGCCGCGCGAGCTGGGCGTAGTCGCCCATCAGGGTCCCCATGTTGAGGTTGTTGCGGGCGTGGATGGGGGCGAAGGAGGCGGCGATGGCGATCTTGATCCCCGACCATTTTTCGCACTGGACCGCGGTTTCGCGGCTGGAGCCGGTCCCCTTGCGGTAGCCGGAGACGATCCCCTCGAAATTGCCGTCGTAAAGCGCCCTCTCGGGCACCACCCGCCGGCCGTCGATCACCAGCCCCGCGTAGGCGTTCTGCGCCAGCTTCTCGGGCAGGTAATTGAAGCAGAGCCACGCCGGCGTCATCGCGTCGGTGTTGATGTCGTCCATCAAATCCCCGACCTCGAGGTCGGCCATCTTCAAATCCAGCCCCTCGAAGAGCTGGCGGCGGATCAGCTCGGGATTTTTGGTCAGGAAGAGGATCCGCTTGCCGGGGGTGAGGCGGACTTCGGAGGACGGCTTGGCGACGGGGGATGTCATTCGGGAAGACCTCGGAGATGCGGCAACGGATTAAGGCGGTAAATTATCGCGCCCGTGAATCGTCAATAAAAAACACTCACATCCGTTTGTCGTAACGGTGTCCCCGGCGGGCCATTCCTGTGGCATCATTCCCCCCGCGCGGATCTTCAGGAAAGGATCCGACCGCACCCCAACACACAAGGAGTTTTTCATGTCCCTTCGCAATTCGCTCGCCCTCGCGGGCGTCCTCACCCTCGCCTCGGTCGCGGCCGCGGCGCAGAACCTCGGCGGCGTCTCCCCCGACGTCGGCGCCGGCAAGTGGGCCGTCGGCGGCGGCTACAACTACGCCGACACCAAGTGGAAGCTCGACAATTGCCCCGCGGGCTTCACCTGCAACACCGTCAAGGTGAAAGAGAACCACTTCTACTTCCAGGGCGACTACGGCTTCTCCGACTCCTGGCAGGGCTGGGCCCGGCTCGGCGTCGCGAGCAGCAAGGCGGAGGTCACGGTCGGCAACCAGACCTTCAGCACCAGTTACGACAACGCCCCGGCGATCTCCGTCGGCGCGAAGGGGAGCATCTACTCGAAGGGCGCCTTCTCGACCGGCCCGGCATTCCAGTACACCTGGTACGCCAAGCAGAAGAAGACCATGGGCGTCGACCGGGAAGAGCTTGACGGCCACTGGGACGGGTTTCTCGGCTGGGGCTTCCAGGGCAAGTGGGACACCGTGGCCGTCTACGGCGGCCCGCAGCTCTATCGGAGCGAGGCGACCTCCAAGTCGTTCACCTCCGGGGTCCAGACCAGCAGCGACAAGGTCAAGAACAAGGACAGCCTCGGCGCCTACGCCGGCGTCGCCTTCTCCCCCGACAAGAACTGGCGCCTCAACTTCGAGATCGGCACCCGCGCCGGCTTCACCGCGGCCCTCGGCGTGAGGTACGCCTTCTAAATCCCGCCGCTTTCCGGGCGGGGCGTTCCGGCGCCCCGCCCCGGTCTTCCCGAGCCGGAAACGCAAACGGGGCCGCTTCCGCGGCCCCGTCGCTTTTTCGCGAAGGCGAAGTTCAGATCTTCTTGAGGTGCTTGCTGACGTACTTGGTCAGCTCGAACATCGAGACCTGCTTCTTGCCGCCGCAGACCGCGCCGAGCTTGTCGTCGCAGTTGATCATCCGGCGGTTCTTCTTGTCCTGCAAGCCGTGCTTCTTGATGTAGGCCCACACCTTCTTGGTGGCCTCGGTGCGGGGCAGCGACTTCTCGCCGACGATCGGCTCCAGGGTGTCGCTCGGGTTGAGCGGCGCCATGAACACGGGGTTGGGTTTGCGGGCCGACTTCTTCTTCGCGGCCTTCTTCGCGGGTTTGGCGGCCTTCTTGGCCTTCTTCTTGGCGGGCATGTGTGCCTCCTGAAAAATTCGCGACCCGCTTCCGAGGGTTCCTGAATGCAGTTTTCCGTTCCGCTTCAGGGCGCCGCAGGCGCTGCCGCGTGGTTACGGGACGGAGATTAGCAGCTTCCCCGCGGAATGCAAGGGGGCGTCATAGGTAAATGCCTTGATTTTCATAGGAGAATCGGAGCGGAAATCCAGGCTTCCCCGAATGAAGCGGGCGGTTTTTCAGAGGAGAAATGCGCGTTTGCCCTCTCATCCGCTCATTTTTCCCTCTGAAAATCGCCGGTCGAACCCCGGACGGAACCGATTTTTCGCGGCCCCGCCCCGGGCTTTCCCGAATGGAGAAGCGGTAAGATCCCGCCTCTCGTCGATGCCCCGTCGTCGCGCACTCCATTTCTGCACCGCCTGGCTGCTGCTGCTTGTCGCCGCCGCGGGTTGGGGCCTACGCGCGACGGCGGCGATCGAAGCGGTCCGACCGCTCACTTGCTGCGGGACGCACGGCCGTTGCCCCATGCACCCCGTCGCCCCCTGCCCGCCCCGTCTCGCCTGCGCGTGCGGGCTCAGCGCGCCGCCCGCGACCACCGTCGAGCCGCCCGGGCTCCCCTTCGCGGAGGCGCCGCCGTCCGGGCCCGTGGCGGTTCCGGCGACTCGCCGTCCCGCCCCGCGCTGGCGAATGCGCCCCGCCGCCTCCGCTTCCGCGCCGCGCGAGATCCCGCGCCGCCCCCCGCGCGGCTGAGCCTTCCGCGTTCCCGTGCTTTTCGTCCGCGGCCCCGCGCCGCGCCCGCCGGCTTTTCCGCCGGCCCTCTTCGTACATTCGAGGAATTCCATGCCCCGTCTTTTCTCTCTGCTCCCCGTCTTTTCGCTATTACTCGCGGCGACCGCCGTCGTCGCCTGCGATCACTGCGGCTGCGACGAAACCCCCGTCCAGGGCGGATTCGGCACCATCCTCGCCCCCGCCGCGGGCACCCTGCCGCGCGGTGCGGTCGCGATCAGCCTCAACGGTGAATTCGTGAAATACGAATCCTGGGACCCGGTCGCGGCCGCCAACCTCGTCGCGAGCGGCGTCGACACCCACGACCGCACCCGCGACCGGCGGGAGAATCTCTCCGTCGGCGTTGGGGCGACCGAAAACCTCACCCTGACCGCCACCGTCAGCCACGTCGCGAAGCAGGATTTCGAGATCGCGGATCCGGATCGCATCGGCAGGCGCCAAACGGCGTCCGGGTTCGGCGACGCCGAGCTCGCCGCCAAGTACCGTTTCCACCGAGGCGTCTGGTCGTGGGCCGCGCTCGGTCGCGTCAAATTCGCCACCGGCAGGACCAACGTCCGGACACCCGGCGGCGAGCGCTACGAAACCGAACTGCAGCCCGGCAGCGGCTCGACCGATTATTCGGCGGGCCTCGCGGCCACCCGCCACTTCAGCATGCGGACGACCTTCAACGCCGGCATCAGCTACACCCGGCACGGTGACGGCGGCACCGACGAGCAGCGCTACCGCTTCGGCGATCTCTACCAGGCGACCGCGGGCTTCGCCCACGCCTTCTCCACCCCCGATGCGCCCCATCTCATCGCCGGCACCCTGGAGCTCTCCGCGCTCCACTCCGACCGCGACCGCGCCGACGGCGAGACGGATCCGAACAGCGGCACGAAATTCGCGCTTTTCATCGCCCCCGGCCTCTCCCTGCGTCTCCACCCCGCCGCCACCGCGTTCCTCGCGATTCCGGTGGCGGTGAGCGACCATCCGAACGGCGTCCACCAGAAGACCCGCTTCGAGGTGCTGACCGGCGTGACGTTCCGGTTCTGACGCCGCGCACCGCGAACCGCGCACTGCGCACCGGGGCGGCCCACCGTCCGCCCCGTCGGCTACCATCCCCCGCGATGCAATCCCGCTCGTGGCTGCTGACGATCGCCTATCTCGGCACGAATTACGCCGGCTGGCAGCTCCAGGAGAACGGCCCCTCGGTCGCCGGGGAATTGGAGAAGGTGCTCGCGACCGTCTGCGGGGAGCGGGTCGTCCTCCACGGCGCCTCGCGCACCGACGCGGGGGTCCACGCCGAGGGGCAGCGGGCGCGCGTCACCCTCCCCAAGCCGTGGTTCGAGGCCGACCTGCTGCGCGCCTTCAACGGGCTGCTTCCGGCGGCGATTCGGGTGGTGGGGGCGGCGCCGTGCGCCGACGATTTCAATCCGCGCGCGAAGTCGAAGCTGAAGCGCTACCGCTACCAGGGCTTCGCCGGCGAGGTGCGCCCCCCCTTCCTCGCCGCGACCCACGCCCACTTCCGCCGCCCGCTCGACCTCGCGGCGATGCGCGCCGCCGCGCCCGCCTTCCTCGGCCGTCACGATTTTTCCGCCTTCCGCGCCGCGGCCGGCGCCGCCGCGAAGCCGGAGCGGACGATCGTCGAGAGCGAAATCATCTTGCCGACTCCCGGCGTCTTCCATTACCGGGTCGCCGGCCCCGGCTTCATGCACCAGCAGGTCCGCATCATGGCCGGGACGCTGCTCGAGATCGGCATGGGCGCGCGCGACCCCGCGACCTTGCCACGGTTGCTGCAGCCCGGCACCGCCCGCCTCGACGCCGGCCTCACCGCGCCGCCCGAGGGGCTGGTGCTGGAGGAGATCGTGTACGAAGCGCTTCCGTGAGTTTTTTCGCCACGACGAACATGATGTCCGAGGCGGGATTTTCGGGAGCGCTGATTCCTCCCCCGTTTTCGCGCGGCGACGACGGGGGAGGTGCCGCGGAGCGGCGCAGGGGGCTGGCGGGCCCGTCAAAGCGCCGCCGATCTGAACGGTCGAGAAACGATCTGCCCCCGCCCCCGGCTCCGCCGGCTTTTCAGCCGACCCGCTTTGCGTCCTTGGCGCGCGTCGCGGTGAATCCCGACCTCACAGTTCCCGGCGCATGAGGAGCGCGTCCTCCCCGTTGTCGTCGTAGTACTTTTCCCGCACCCCGTCGTCGCGCAGGCCGAACTCGCGATAGAGGGCGATCGCGGCGGCGTTGGAAACGCGCACCTCGAGCAGGAGATGGGCGCCGCCCCGCCGCGCCGCGTCGGCGAGCGCTTCGGCCGTCAGCAGGCGGCCGACCCCGCGCCGCCGGGCCGCGGGGGCGACCGCGAGGTTGGCGAGGTGGGCCTCGTCGGCGATCACCCAGACCACCGCGAAGCCGAGCAGCGCGCCGCTTTCGTCCCGCGCGCCCCAGACCCGGCTGTAGTCGAGCTGGGACAGCTCGCGCAGCAGCCCGTCCCGGCTCCACGGCCGCGCGTAGCTCGCGGTCTCGATCGCCTCGACCGCGTCGAGGTCGGCCGCGCCCAAGCGGGCGATGGAGACGCCCATCGCGTCAGGGGCCCGGCCGGGCGACCGCGTCGGCGGCGCGCAGGTAGTCGGGCCGCGGCGCGAACGGATCGAGCGGCTTCAGCCGCGGCGCGGCTTTTTTCGACAGCAGCGCGGGCGCGAGGAAGGGCATCGGGTAATGGTCGGCGCCCGGGAAATGGGATGGCGTGAAGAAATGCGCGCCGGTGCCGCAGAGCGCGGTGACGGGCCGGCGCGCGTCGAACTTGTTCGCGAAGGCGTCCGGCGATTCGGCGGCGGCCTCGTGCTCGGCTTCCAGCAGCCGCGGCGACTTGCGCAGGATCGCGCCGTAGACCTCGTGGCGCCGCGCGTCGAGCACCGCCGCGATGCGGCCGCCCCCGGCCGGGCAGGCGAGCGCGACCGCGCGCAGGGTGTCGAGTCCCTTCAGCGGCAGCGCGCGCCCCTGGGCGAGCCCCAGCGCGGCGGCCATCGTGACCCGCACCCCGGTGAAGGAGCCGGGGCCGGTCGTCACGACGATTTCCCCCAATTCCCCGGGGCCCGCGCCCGCCTGCCGGAGCAGGAAGCCGGCCGCGTCGGCGAGGAATTCCTCCGCCCCCCGCGCCCGCCGCGCGGTGGCGGAGGCGAGCAAATTCTCCCCGTCGGCGAGCGCGACCGAGAGGAATTCCGTGGCGCCGTCGAGCGCGAGGCGAAGCACGGCGGGGATTTTAGTTCCGAGTGCCCAGTTCCGAGTCACGAGTCCCGAGCGAGCCGCGGGCTGATCGACACAGGGGCATGCGGCTCGTTCCGGTCACTCGGAACTCGGCACTAGGAACTCGGAACTGGCCTTACTTCCCCAGCGCCTGCTTGACGTCGGCGATCAAGTCCGCCGCGTCCTCGATCCCGACCGAGAGGCGGACCAATCCGTCGGTCACGCCCAGCTCCTTGCGCCGCGCGGGCGGGAAGCTGGCGTGGGTCATGGTCGCGGGGTGGCAGGCGAGCGACTCGACGCCGCCCAGCGACTCGGCGAGGGTGAAGACCGCGAGCCGGTCGAGGAATTTCTTGGCCTTCGCGTAGGAGCCGAGGTCGAAGGAGATCATCGCCCCGAAGCCGCGCTGCTGTCGTTTCGCCAGCGCGTGGCCGGGGTGGTTCTTCAGCCCGGGATAGATCGGCTTGACGCCCATTTTTTCCAGCGCGGCGGCGACCTTGCGGCCGTTCCGCTCGTGGCACTCCATGCGCAGCGGCAGCGTCTTCACCCCGCGCAGCAGCAGGAAGCAGTCGTGCGGCGAGGGGACCGCGCCGACCGACTTCTGCACGAAGCGCAGGCGGTCGAAAATCTTCCGGTCGTTCGTCATCAGGCAGCCGGCGATCACGTCGCTGTGGCCGCCGATGTATTTCGTCATCGAGTGGAGCACGACGTCGGCCCCCAATCGGAGCGGCGACTGGAAGACGGGGGTCATGAAGGTGTTGTCGACCGAGAAGCAGCAGCCCCTCGGCTTCAGCTTCGCGATCGCGCGGATGTCGCTCACCGTCAGAATCGGGTTGGTCGGGGTTTCGATGTGGATCAGCCGCGTGTTGGCGCGCAGCGCCCCCTTCACCGCGGCCGGGTCCTGGGTCGGCACGTAGGTCGCGGCGATCCCGAAATCCTTCAGCACGAATTCGAGGTAGCGGTAGACGCCGCCGTAGAGCGTCTCGGAGGCGACGATGTGGTCGCCGGTCTTGAGCAGGCAGGTGAGCGCCTGGAAGGCCGCCATGCCGCTCGCGTAGGCGACCGCGTGCCCGGCCCCCTCGAGCGCGGCGAGGTTGCGCTCCAGCGCCGCGCGGGTGGGGTTGTTGGTGCGGCCGTAGTCGAAGCCGCCGCGGTATCTGCCGGTCTCGTCGAGGCGGTAGGTGGAGGTCTGGTAGATCGGCGTCATCACGGCGCCGGTGAGGGCGTCGGGTTCGAGGCCGCCGTGGATGGCGGTCGTGGCGGGGCCGGGTTGTTGTTTGGGGGATTTCATGGGACGGGGAATTTTAGCGAAGGGGGGGCTGCGAAATTCGCAGGGATGAATTTAATTCGATGATGGGGATCGGAATCGGTCGCGGAAAGCGCTGGCCGCGGCAAGCCCCGCCCGAGCGCGGCGCGCCATCACCCTTCCGCTTCGATCCGCATCCCGTCGTACGCCGGTTCGATCCCGGGCGGCAGTTGTTTCTTCAGCGCGTGGTATTCCAGCTCGTGGTTCATGTGGGTGAAGACGGCGCGCTCGGGCTTGACGCGGGCGACGAATTCAAGCGCCTGGTCGACGGAGAAGTGGGTGGGGTGGGGATCGGGGCGGAGGGCGTTGACGACCAGGACCGCGAGTCCTTCCAATAATTTCCAGCTCTCTTCGGGGACGACCGAGCAGTCGGTGATGTAGCAGAGGTTCCCGACCCGGAAGCCCCAGATCGGCAGGGTGTGCTGGAAGAGCGGGATCGGGGTGACGGTCACCCCCGCGGCCTCGAAGGGGGCCGGCTCGCGGACGAGGAATTCGATGCCGGGCTTGCTGCCGGGGTAGTCTTCGCGCTCGACCACGTACCAGAAGGTTTTTTTCAAGTCGGCGATGGTGCGCGCCGAGCCGTAGACCGGGACCGCCCGCTTCTGGCGGAAGTTGTAGATGCGCAAGTCGTCGAGGCCGAGGGTGTGGTCGGCGTGGGCGTGGGTGTAGAGGACGCCGTCCACGCGCGGGATGTCGCGGGCGAGCGCCTGCTGGCGCAAGTCGGGGCTGGTGTCGATCAGCAGCGAGGCGTTCCCCGCCTCCAGCCACGCCGAGGCGCGCAGCCGCCGGTTCTTCGGATCGGACGAGAGGCAGGTCGCGCAGCGGCAGCCGACAGCGGGCACGCCGACGGAAGTCCCGCAGCCGAGGATCGTCAAACGCACGCCGAAATTTTAGGTGGCGCGGGACGGGGGATGCGCGCGGCCGCGAAGCCCGAAAACGGGAACGGGCGGGACCGTCGCCCCGCCCGTCGTCGTGACCGGACGCGAACGCCGTCAATCTTTCCGCTTCACGACCTGGCCGCTGGCGAAGCCCTTGCCGGAGGCGACGGTGCAGGTGGCGAGGTGGTCGCCCATGACCTTGGCGACGGTGCACTTGCCGATCAGCTTGTCGTCCGAGCCGAGCACCTGGCCGTTCTCGGGATCGGTGATCTCCTCGCGGTTGACGATGGTGTAGGTGTCGCCGGGGTTGACCCCCTCGATCTTGCCGATGTTGATGTAGAGGTCGTTGCCGGCCAGCTTCACGATCTTCCCCTCGGCCCCGCTCGCCGCGTCGGCCAGCCCGGCCTTCAGCTCGCCGCTGCTGCCCGCCAGCTTGTCGACGACCTTCTTGATCGCGGGCTGGAAGACCTTCTTCAATTTGGTGTTGTCCCAGCTCGAGCCGCCGCCGGTGCCCATGATCGAGATGTTGAGCGAGGAGTCGGAAACGGTCTCGGAGTCGCTGAAGAGGATCTCGCCGGTCTGCACGTTGACCACCCGCGCGGTGAGATTCCCCTCGGTGGTGCGTTTGCTGCCGTGGCCGTAGACGCCGCCCAGCCTGCCGCCGATGAGGCCGCCCAGGCCGCCGGTGTGGGCCTCGCTCTCCTTCTCGGTGAAGTCGATGTTGCCGAAGATGAGCAATTGCACGCCGAGCATCCTGCCGACCTTCACCGCGGTCTTCTGGTCGACCGCCCCGGAGAGCTGGAAGCCCTGCTCGCCGAGGATCTTCTCCAGCTCCTGCCGCTCCATGACGCGGTATTTCTTGGTGTTGACCAGCTCGTCCACGAACCAGCCCTCGCAAGAGGTGCCGGCGTGGCCGTACCAGTAGCCCTGGCCCGATTCGTGGAAGTCGAGCACCGCGATGCGGAGCTTGGGTTCGTCGGCGCGGGCGCGGAGCGCGGCGGCGCCGAACGCGGCGGCCGCGAGGGTGAGTGCGAATTTGCGGAACATGATTTTCTCCTGGAAGTGCTGCGGATGCGAAGTGCGAAAAAATCGCCGCCTCAGCGGCAGGCGGCGGTGAGGGTGTTCTGCGACTGGGCGGTGACCGAGAGCGGGCAGCCCGGCACCGCGAGCTTGGGCAATTCGCGCGCGAGATCTTCGGCGTCGCCCTTGAAATCGACCTGCAATTCGGCCGTGGAGCCGGCGAAATTGCGCAGGGTGACGCCGGCGGCGCCGCGCGCCTTCTTCGCCAGCTCGCCGCGCAGCGCGTCGGCCTGCGCCTTGGTGGCGCCGGTGACGGTGAGGATCACCATGCGGCTGCCCGCGACCTCGGACGACCACTTCTCGGCGATCTCGCCCACCAATTGCCCCGCCGCGGCGGTCGCCATGCCTTTGTAGATCTCCGGCATCGCGCCGGCGCCCGAGAGGTTGGCGGTCTTGCGCGCGCCGGCGGCGGTCCCCAGCGATTCGCCGGTGTCGGCCTTGAGCGCGCGCAGGCTCATGTGGCCGGCGTAGGAGCGGAGCGAGGAATTGCGGATCGCCCCCTCGTCCTCCAGCTCCGCCTGCCCGAAGACCAGCACTTCGGCCCCCGCCCGGCGGCCGGCGGCGAGCAGCGCATCGGCCTCGCCGCCGGCCATCAACTCCAGCGCGCCGGCGCCCTGCTTGAGCGCGCGCGAATCGAGGACGGTGAAGCCCTTCTCGCGCAGTACGCGGATGACCGCGGTCTCCGCTTCGCCAACCCCCTCGCGCCCCCACCACCACGCGGCGTGGTCCCAAGTCTTCTCGCTCACCAGCACCGCCACGCGCGGCATCTTCATCCGCTTCTGCAGCAATTTGAGGGCGCCCAGCTCGTCGGCGAGCTTGCCGGACGAGACGACCGCCTCGACCTTGACCCGCACCCGGCCGTCCTCGGGGTCGGTCTTCTCGGACAGGATCTTGTAGCTCTTCACGAAGCCGCGCGACTGGCTGTAGACGCGGTCGTCGAGCACCTCGTAGTTGTCGGTCGCGGTCTGCGACTCGATCATCGTGCCGACCGCCTGCTCGACCGCGCGCCGCAGCGCGTTGTCGATCGCCTGGTCGCGGGCCTTCGCCTTGTCGCCGCCCGAGGGGACGCCCATCCCCTCCGCGGTCACGGTCCGCTCGGCCGCCTCCTGCGCGCGCGCGGCGCGGGGCGCCGCCAGCAGGGCGAGGCCCAGCCCGAGGGGGAACAATGTCGCGAATTTCATTCGTGCTCCGATCCGCCGCGGACGGCGGGATGGCCGCCGTTCGGCGGCTGGATTCGCAATTTACCACACGCCGCGGCGGATGAAAACGGCCGGGCTCACGCGAATTCGGACAACTCCCCGACCAGCCGCGCCCGCAGCGCGCGCAGGCGCACCAGCCGCGGGCGGGCGAAGAGGGCGAGCAAGGCGAGGCGGAGGCGGCGGCCGAGGCGTTTGAGCAGGGCGACCACGGTCATCGCGGCGACCCCCGAGGCGAGCACCCCCGCGGCGGCGAGCAATCCCTGCCAGAGCGGGCGCTCGAAATGGCCGCTCACCAGCCACCCGACCGCCCCGGCCTCGAGCAGGAAGAGCAGCGAACCGAAGAGGATGCGCGAGGTGTCGAAGACGTCGGTGTCGCGGCTGAGAGCCGGCGACAGCCAGCCGGTGAGCCGGTAGGCCGGGTAATTGAGCAGCAACCCCGGCAGGGCGGCCGGCGCCAGCGCGATCACCGCGAGCGCCCGCCAGAGCGCGCCGCGGCGGCTTTCGGGGGAGTCGAAGGCGCGCGCGAGGTCGCTGTCGTAGAGGTGTTCCCGCGCCAGTCGCAGCCGGTAGTCGGCGAGCCGGTCGGCGAGGGCGGCCCAGCGTGCGGGGTCCGCCGCCTTCAGCGCCGAGAAGGCGGCGCCCAGCCGCTGTTTTTCGGCCACCGCGGCCGCGAATTCCCCCGCCTGTCCGCGCGCCTCACGGGCGGCGGCCAGCAGCGCGCGGGCCTCGTCCGCGGCGCGCGCGACCTCGTCGTCCTCGAGGTGGACGACCAAGGCTTTCAGCCGCGCATCCAGCGCCGCCAGCAACGCCTCGACCCCGGTGCGCTCGTCGGCGTGGTAGGCGGGGAGGAAGTCGGCGACCGCGATCGGCTCTCCGACGCGCACCGCCATGCGGCTGCGGAAGCGGGCGCTCTCGGCCTTGTGCAATCCCACCGGCACGATCTTCACCCCCAGCCCGGCCAGCGGTTCCGCCTCGCCCAGCGCCATCGCCTCGGCCGCCTCGGCCTGCAGCGCGATGCGCGCGATCCCGCTCTTGAGCGCCTTGAGGCGCGGCTCGCCGTGGGAAACCCCCTCCGGGAAGATGCCGATCGCCCCGCCCCCTTTCAGCACCGACTCGGCGGCGGCGAAGGTCCCGCGGTTCTTCGCCACTTGGCCGGGGTCGTCCTGGCGCCGGTAGACCGGGATCGCGCCCAAGCTCTCGAACAGCTGCCTGACGCCGGGGACGAAGAGCGTCGCCTTGGCGAGGAAGCGGACCGGCCGCGGCAGCCGCAGCGCGAGCACCATCGGGTCGACCAGCGAATTGGGGTGGTTCGCGGCGACCAGCAGCGCCCCCTCGCGGGGAAAGCGCTCGAGCCCCTCGACCGAAATCTCGCGGTAGTAGACGCGCAGCGCGAGCCCCATGAAGGCGCGCCCCGCGCGGTAGGCGAGGCCGGGGTTCGTCGGCGGGGCCATCGGCGGAAGTCTAGCGCGGGGTCGAAAACAAAAAAGCCGCCGGGTCTCCCCGGCGGCCTCGCTCGCTGACGCGATGCGGCGCGCTCAGCCGGTGATCTCGACCTTGAAGCTGGCGGAGCCGAGTTCGGCGCCATCCTCGGTCATGAAGGTCGCGGTCCAGTCGCCGGTGTCGCCGGCGCGGAAGGTGCGGAAGCCGTGGGTGCGCCAGCGCGCGGTCGGCACCGGGGTGGAGAGCGAGGAGGTCGAGACCTCCTTGCCGTCCTTCTTCCAGACGATCTTCAGGTGGGTGCCGGGGCTCATGCCGGCGAGCTGGGCCCACCCGTAGAGCTTGGTGCCGGCGGCGACCTTGAAGTGGTCGGATTCGCCCTCGATGTCGTGGTTGGCGACGCCGGTGCCGACCTTCACCGACTCGGCGGTGGCGGCGCCGGCGGGGGCCGGCTTGGCGGCGGGGACGGAGGCCGCGGGCTTGGCGGGAGCGCTCGCGGGCGCCGACTGGGCCGCGGCGGCGAGCGGGAGCAGGGTGGCGAGTAAGGCGAGTTTCTTCATGTGATTCTCCTATGAAATTGTTTCACGGAATTTGGGAGCGCCATTATTTCAGAGTCGGGCGCGGCGCGCGTCACCAGGGGACCGCCCCCTTGAGCCACTGCCACGGGCCCGCGTCGCCGTCGCGCGCGAGGACATCGATCCGCAGCGAGCCCTTCCAGCGCCGCCGTTTCGCCAGCCACTCGGCGCCCGCCTGCAACCGCCGCGCCTTCGCGCGGTCCACCTGCAATTTGGCGGGGGCGCCGCCCGCCGCCGCCTTCACCTTCACCTCGATCACCACGAGGCAATCGCCGTCGAGCGCGGCGAGGTCGATCTCGCCGGCCGGGGTGCGGAGGTTCCGCTCGACGACGCGGAGCCCGTTTCGCTCGAGGAATTTCGCCGCCGCCTTCTCGCCCGCGGCCCCCCGGGCGTGGCGGGGATCCCGCGGGCGCAGCGCGCGTGCCGCGCGCCGGAGCAGCGCCCGCAACCCGCTCAATTCTCCCGCTCGCCGCCGTCCGCGGCCGGCCCCGGCCCGTCCGCCCCCGCGTCGCCGGGCGGCTCGCCCGCCTCGGCGGCGGCCCGCCACAGCGCGCCGGTGAGGCGCAGCGCGAGCGGCACGAAGGGGTGCTCGCCCGGTGCCAGCAGCGCGAGCGGCTCCTGCCGCCCCGGGATCTCGATGACGAATTCGCCGCGCGCGTTGATCGAGGCGGTCTTCGCCAGCGCGAAGGGAACGACCACCGGGGGGCGGTCGCCGGGCCGCTCGTAGCGGTCGCGGTGGATGATGAGCGGCCCCAGCGCGCAGCGGCCGCGCCGCTCCAGCTCCGCCTGCGCGTCGGCGAGGCGCGGGGCGATGATCCGCTCCAGCACCTTGAAGACCAGGTCGTTGTTGCGGTCGAATTGCCCGAAGAAATTCGCCCCCCCGCCGGGCGCCTCGACCTTCAGCCGGTCGGGCCCCGCGCCGGGGTTGGGCTTCCAGTCGACGCGGGTGACCGAGGTGTAGGCGACCCGCCGCTCGCGCGCCCACTGGCGCACCGCGAGGTCGCGCTCGCCCAGCCGCACCCCCCCGCGCCGCACCAGCCAGTGCGCCAGCGGAACGCCGGCCGCCAGCACCGT
>JACXTT010006960.1_pt1 | contig 16044 bp, 15 predicted proteins | sample 9270951 | NCBI WGS metagenome assembly JACXTT01 (sample SAMN15532306, study PRJNA645909) | rock metagenome | isolation source: weathered quartz diorite | place: Puerto Rico | collected 2017-06-21 | reverse complement strand
TGCCGGAAGTAGAACGCTCTACCCCGTTTGATCATGTTCTTGGGAAGTCGAGGCATTGCTTACTCCTTCCATGCCTCGACGAACCGGAACAGATCCGCCGGCTGAAAGCGTAGCACGCGACCCACGCGGATGCAGGAGAGCTTGCCGGTGCTCACCAGTCGGCGCACCGTCCTGTCGCTGACCCCGAGGTAGCCGGCAGCCTGGCGGAGCGTGAGGAGGCCGTCGCGCAGGCGCGACAGTCGCTCCCCGCAGGCAGACGTTGCCTCACCATGCTCGGTTCCGGCCGCGGGCGACGACGACGGGAAGTACTCTGCCGTGGCCCGGCTCTCACGGGCCCGGGAACCCGTTTCAAAACGGCCGTGACGAGTTTCGAGACGGACCCCTGGCCTCTGCGCCTCGGCCTCCCCTTGGGTGGGCCTGGGGCCTGCCGGGGGACGATCGGCACAAGCGTCGCCATGACGGGCGTCCGTCGCTTGCAGGCTCACGGCTGCCGGTTCGCGGTGGGTCACCATCCCGCCCTCCGCCGCTCTTGTGGCAATGGTCTCCCGATCGTCACGCCGAGCTGCCCGCTCGGCCGAACTGCGGAGACTCTCTCGGTCGTTCACCACGTTTCTCCTTGCCTGCCGGAAGCCCCAGTGATGGCGATGCGCAGCGCATCCCGTCTTACCACGCGTCTCTCCGATCGGAAGGAGTCTCGAAGCGGCTTCCTTCGCCTTTCGCGTACGAGACCCGAAATGTTGGTGCTGGCGGGCCATTCCGGCTTGGCTACCTATCTCAAGGGCGGGCAGGGCGTTCGGCGAAAACCTCGCGAGGAGGCATTTGCAAAATGTGCGGGCACGGCGGAAATGCCCTTGACGCGAACCGCCGACATCGTGCTGCGTCGCGCGCCGACGCGGCGTGGCGCGCGGATCACGACCGACGGGCGGCGCAGCTAGCGGGGGACTGCCCTGCACATGCTCCCGTCAGCGCTCACACCGACCGTCCCCGCGCTACGCGGCCGGGATTCGCGGTGGAATGATCCGACATGCATCGTCCCCGTGATCGAGGCCACGCGGCGTCCCGCTGTCCACGGTCGTTGTGCACGGTGCCTGTCGCCCGAAGGTCGCTGGGCTGTTCGCTGTGCAACCGACGCTGCGGGGTTTGCCCGTTCGCGCGCGCGCGCATCACGCGCGCGCGTAGGCCCTGGTCGTGTTGCCGGTCGTGTTGGCGGTGGTGTTAGTGGTGGTGTCGGTGGTCGTGTTGGTGCGGTGCTGGCGACAGGGTCGCTGACAGCGCCATCGCACCTCGGTCTCGAAAATCTCTGAGCCGCCCTTCACTCATTCTCAGCCGGGAGCGCCGGGAACACGTTTCGCCGCCGCAAGATCCGGATCGCCCATCGGGTTACCGCCCGATGGGCGTTCTGATTTCGGAGCGGACAGGAGAGGACACGAAGGGACGGTTGCGGACTCCAGGGTGGCTACCATTTGGCATCCAAGCGTCGGCGGAGAATGGGGCGGCTGAGTCGGCGCCTGCCCCGCTTCAAGTTCCTATGCCCGCTAAGGGATGAGGGTCGAACGAGGCACTTCCAGAACCCGCTCCGCGGACGCCTCTCCACCACTCCCCTGCCGCGCCGCAATCCAGTCGTCGACGGAACTCGGTCGCGCGGGGCCCGCGTGCAGCTCGTACCCATGAAGGTGCTGCTCGGCCCGCGGAATCGTGGGTGACAAGCCGCTGTGCCGGATAGACTAAGAAGCGGGTCGCGTCCGGTTGGGGTCTACCTCGTGCCGCCGGGCACTCAAGTCATCATGTGCATGGAAGATGGGTGAAGTTCTCTGCAATCCCAGCCTCGATCTACGCTTCAGCACGAGCATTCCCGTTGACCTGGGCAGTAGCGGAAGAATAAGCTAGTACGTTGACGGCGCGCGCGACCGCGTCTACCCCTGACCCTGCCGCCCGCGCTTCGGGGTCATGATGTTCCGCTTCCCTCCCCCGCCGCCAATCGCTGGCGTCCGACCAGCGGCACTGGTGCATGCGCGGCCGTGTCGGCCCGCGTGGACTGCTCTCTTCCCCAGCCGCGCTGTGTGCTCCACGGCGGTGTTGCTGCTTGCCGGGCCCTCGAGTGCGCCGGCCCAGCTCGTCAATCCCGAGGTGCGGATCAGCACCTACGGCAGCAACATTCAGAATGAACCGACCGTCGCGGCGCTCGGCCCTCACGCGATCGCCGCATGGAACAACCTGATTTTCGTGGGCGCTGGGCTCGGCTGGGGATACTCGATCGATGGGGGCTTGAACTGGACCGATGCGCATCAGTTGCCGATCATTTCGGGCCAACAGGCAGGCCTCCAGCCTACACTTTGCGCTGACGACGCAGGCAATTTCTACGCTGCCACTCTTTCCGGCGACTGCTGTGGGTATGCGATAGGCGTATATCGCGGCGCTTTTCAGGGCGCGGGATTTGCCTGGGTGGCCGGCAGCTTGGCCCTCCCATCGTCATATGACCCCACGAATTATGGCCCGCCGTTCGAGCGTCCGTGGCTCGGATGCGACCCCGCACGCGGCAATCTCTATCTCACGTACACCAACATATCGGCGATTCCGATCGGGACATCAGGATATCGCCATGAGCTGACCATCTACTTCACCCGCTCGTTGGACCAGGGCGCGACCTGGAGCACGCCCATGGCGCTCAGCAGCACGGCGTGCAACGGCTCGCAGCCGGCGGTCGGGCCCGCGCGTTTCAGGTGGCGCTGGTTTCCATCAGATTGGTCCTCGTTATGAGTCCACGGTTCACCAGATGTTGGCTCGTAGTGGCGCAAGTCGTGACCTGCGTGCTGCCCAGCGTCGCCCTTGGCGGCGCAAATGCGGGGGCGACAGCAGATCTAAGTTGGGACGCCGCTTCACTCGTTGTGGATAGACAGGGAACTGCCGGGCCGCCGTTCCGTCTCTATCTCCGCCTGCACGGGCTGCGGTCAGTCAGTTCACTCGCTCTCACAATTCAGTGGGCATCATCGGATTCTACCTCCCAGTACACTGCCCAGTCTGACTCCTCTGACCTTGCCTTGTGCGGCGGGATGGTCCACGTCTCACCGAGCGGTGGCTTTTCAGGTGATAGCAGTTATGATTGGATAACCATCCTGCGTCAAGATCCCCCTGCGTGCGTGGGCCTTGAGTTTCAGCCGCCCCCCGGCCCTTTGTTTTCCGCGCGGTTCTGTCTGACTGATGCGCAGGTTCAGGATGCCTCCGGGCAGGTAGACCACATTCTTGTCACTAACTCGGTCACGGTCGATGGTGGTGGAGGCCTAACTTGCCCGCCGGGACTATACGCCGCAACACCCGGGCTTATTGCGCCCAGCTACCAGTCGCTTCATGTCACGCCGTCCTTGCACTCAAGTACGCTCTACAGCGCGCCTCTGGTAACCGTGCGGGGGAACGCACTTGATTCAGTCACTGGCGTGATGGCCGTGGGCCCGGAGGGGACTATCGATTCGGCGGTCGTGGCGTCGAAGGCTCCCAATATCGCGACGGTAGCCTTCCCGACGCTTGACGGACAAGGCCCATGGAGCCTTTTGTGCACAAGTCCCGGCGGGACTTCCGACACACTTAGAGGAGCGTTGGCTCTCGGGAATGTACCGAGTGTGCGATTCGTTCCCATCGTTTCTCTCGGCGCATCGTGGCATCTGCCAAACACTGCAAACGAGGCTTGGTCTCCCACAGGCGCGGCCTTGGCAGTGCTCGGACCGGACGGGCTTTACGTGCTATTTCCGGATCGTCCGGCCGCAGGGCCAACGCTGGCACTCCGTTCTCCAGTCCAGTCTTTCGCTTGGTCTCCGGACGGCGAGTGGCTGCTGTGTCGGACGCAGACTGATGTCGAACGACAGATGGGCCTGTATTCCTTGACGGCCGTTCCGGCCGCAGACTCTACGGCTGCGGTGACGATGATTCAAAAGGCGGACATCGGACCGTTTGTATGGACTTCCAGCGGGCAGATCTATTACTGGGAGGCGCACCGGGGAATGCGCGCTGTGCTAGACCCGCCCCTCGCTTGGCAAGCGGCACATTCGACCTTGGGGCCGCCTCGAGCCTTCCTTGCATGGGTTCGAGATTCCACCGGGCGCCGATCCGTCATGCATCGAGTTCGGGCGGAGCTCGCGGAGGATTCGACGCTCTCGGAGCCATCACCGGATTCGATCTCGCTCATTACCCGCCCGACCCGTTTCCCCGATGGACAGCGCTTTCTTGTAACTATCTTCCCCCGCGGACAATCTCCTTACTCTGCGATCATCGATCTCGCCGGGCGCTTGGTCCGACACCTCGAAGTGTCCGCCACGTCTGTGTCACCGGACGGACGCTTCATCCTTGCCCACGACGAAATCGTTGGCCAGCCTTGCACTACTTGGAGGCTTCGCTTGGTCGATTCACGCGAGGCCTGGTCCGTTCCCATCGACAACGCCCAAAGCAGCTGGAACGCGCAATTTTCGCCTCGTGACTATATCGTTACTTTTGAGGATCCCTGCTCGGGGGGAGTGTATGTTGGGTCGCTTGACATCGCGCCGCGTTAGTTTTGGCGCTGTAGTCGTCCTGGCTACCGCCTCAGCGCCTCTGCCGGCCTGGGGCTTCCCGGTGTGCGTCGACCCAGGCCATGGAGGAAACGGGGTTGGGTGCAGCAGCTACAATACCGGCGCCACAGGGTACTGCTTTGAAAAGGACATGAATCTCGATGTTGGCCTATACCTTGCGTACCTTCTAGGCACTGACCCGTCTTTCGATGGATCCCTCTCCACGCGGACCGCCGACTATACCGTTTGCCTCGGCGACAGGGTGACGTTCGCGGACAACATGATTGCGCAGGCGTTTGTGTCTTGTCATCATAACGGTATTCGAGACCCGGACGATAATTATCCGGACCCGACTGCGCCGGCACAGCTTTATACGATTGTGGAGTACGATCGTACGATGGGCGGACAGCTGCAGTATTGGTCACAATCACTATCATTAGCGAACTGCGTCGCCAATCACATGTGTACCGAATTCTCGCCCAACTTCGGATTGACATGCGCGGTCAAGAATCCTGTGCAGGAAGATTTGCAGTGGTCAGGGTTCCACATTGCGGTGCTCACGGGGAACAGTCGTCCGGCTGTCCTCGGCGAGCCGTGCGGCGTCTGGGCTCCGGCGGCAGCGGATATCTGTCGGCCGGATCTCTTTCCTGCGGCGTATGCGGAAGCTCATGCTTATTATGACGGGTTCCTCGAGTGTTACGCGGGGGTAGGTGCCGTGGGGACGTCCTTCGGCGCGTATCCGTTCAGGCCTGGAAGTATGCGGTTGACTTGGACGGAGAGCGATCCAACACGCAACGTCGTCTACTATCTCGATCAGAGCGATACGTGTTGGGGGCCCTTCTACTACGCGGGCCAGACGTTCAGCGGGGACAATGGCCACACAACGGACCGTGTTCATTACACGTACGACGTGGCGACCGGGTACGCCCGCACGTACTGGTACCGGCTGAGCGTGGCGAGCGAAGTTGTCTACGCGTATAGCGCTGCGTCCGGCGGGTTGCCCTTTGCGCCCCCGGCACAGCCAACGAATGTTCAGGCCGCAGGCGCAGATCAAGGTGGCGGTAGAGCGAGGGTGTCACTAACGTGGCAAGAAGATGGTCCGGCCCCGGATGTGTATTGGGTGTATCGGTCGCAAGGGGTCGACATGAGCAGCTGCTCAGACAAGTTCGAGCTCCCGGGGTCGTCGAGCACGCCGACGTTTACGGACGCATCTGCACCGTCTGGACTTAAGCTGTTCTACAGGGTGAGGGCATTCAATTCGAGCGGCGGCTCGGCTCTGTCGAGCGCGGCCACGGTCACGGTAGATCGGACCGTTGCAGTGAACGGCAGAACGCCGGCAATTACTGAGCTCACCGCATGTCGGCCCAACCCAGCGAGGGGGACGCTTCGGTTTGACTTTCGTTTGGCAGCTGAGGGGGTTGTGTCTCTGGATGTCTACGATGTGGCGGGCAGACTAGTGGCCAAACCGTTTAGCGGTCGGCGACCGGCTGGCGAATACCATTCGCTCTGGGATGGGAGAGGACGGGAGCAAGCAAAGCTTGGCGGCGGCGTCTATTTCGCGAGGCTCTCAGTCGATGGGCGGCCCGTTGGTGCGAGTAAGCTTGTGCTCCTGCGATAGGGGTCGTGAGAGACGTGGTTACGAGGTCATCACGCTCGTGTACATCGAAGGCCTCACGGCGCAGCCGACGTACTACCCAGGGGCACCGGGTGCGCAGGACAGCTACCGCATCGCCGCTGCGTGCCCCGCGGCCCTGCGTTTGATCTGCTCCCCAATGCTGGCGCGATTCAAGATGCCAGCCGCTGCGGGTTTCGTCTGCTCCCCGAGTCTGATTCAGAACGACCCACGAAAAGCGAGCTTCGTCCGGTCCTCGGGTGATGCGACCTCGGCGTAGAACTGAGCCGACGTCTTCTGACCCAGCCGCGACGTCACGCCCGGGGTCCGCGCCCTCCACGAGCCTTGACTGGAAGCCGCCGCCCCGTCTCCTAAAGGCGCGGTTCATCGCACGCCGCGGGGAGCCGATCGGCGCGGGCCTACGCGCCCTCCGCCGACGTCCCGCAAGGTCCTGATTCCGAGACGCTCAGCGAAGTCGCGGAGGCAGATGTAGTGCGGCGCCCGCCTGGTTCAAGGGGGGCTGGGTCACCGCCACAGCCCAGCCTCGTGGAGCTGGAGGATTACCTGTGCGGCCCGATTGCACATCATCGCCAGATTGCCGACGTTCTCGCGAAGTCGGTCGACGTCGCGCTGCTGCCGGCCGATCTTAACAACGTCCAGTCGCGGCTTCGGTTGAAGCTTGGCGTACGCTGGTACCGATTCCAGAACATTGAACCCGTGCTTGATCTTGTTGTGCGTGACCTCGAGGAGACCGCGCGACGGGATTCGGACGTGCCGACCGGGATCCTCTAGGGCGACGAGGACGTGAACCAGCCGGTTCCAGTTTCGTCGGACCCGTCCAGTGTTCAGGCAGATGATTCGAAACGTGGTAGCCCGACTGCCATCGGTCGTGACGTGGAAGACGAGCCGGACAGACCGCCCGGCCCAAGACGACGGACTCATGGGCGCAGGGCTGAAGTACGTCCCACGCGTATTTCCGCACTTCGCCGCATCGCGATTAGTCAGGGTCAGCGGCGTGGCGAGGAGCTTGCCGGCATCGTCGCGGCGCTTGCGAGTACTCCAATCTTCGAATATTCTGCTTGACATGGACGACCTACGGCGGCTCAAGGCCGAGATCTTCCAGGCGCTCGGACACCCGACGCGGCTCGCGATCCTCGAGGCCCTACAGGGCGGTGAGCTGACGGTGGGGGCGATTCTGTCGCGGCTGGGGATGCCACAGGGCAACGTCTCGCAGCACCTCACCGTGCTTCGAGGCCGCCGCCTGGTCTCGATCCGCAAGGAAGCGAACCGGGTGTTCTACTCCCTGCGCGATCCGATCCTCGGCCAGGTGCTCGCGCAGATGCGCCGCTACACGGGCAGCCTCCTGGACGACAACTTTGCGCTGCTGCGCGAGCTGCGCGCGAGCACGCCGACCGCCGCTCACCGCCCCCCCGCCCGTCGCAGGCACCGACGTTGACGACCCGGATCCACCGCACGGAAGGCGTGGCATGGACCTGAGGGCGAGGGACGTCGCGAAGCTGTTGAACGTCTCGGAAGCGACCGTGTACCGCTGGGTGCAGGAGCAGGGCCTGCCGGCGCATCGCATCGGCGAGCAGTACCGATTCAATCGCGTCGAGTTGCAGGAGTGGGCCGTGACGCACGGTCGCTCGCTACCGCCGGAGCTGTTCACCCCGCGCGCGGCGGAATCGTCGAGCCTCGCCGCCGCGCTCGGACGGGGCGGCATCCACCGTGAGGTAGCGGGCGTGACGCGTGACGAGGTGCTCACCGCGGTCGCGCGCCTGCCCGGAATTCCTCCCGGAGTCGATCGCGGAATGCTCGCGCGTCTGCTCATCGGGCGTGAGGCGCTGGCTTCGACGGCCGTGGGCGACGGGATCGCCATGCCACACGCGCGCGACCCGCTCGTGGTGCGTGTCGTCGAGCCGCACGTGGTCCTCTGTCTGCTCTCGCGGCCGGTGGATTTCTGCGCGATCGACGGCCGCCCGGTGCGGATCCTGTTTGCGTTGCTCTCCCCTTCGGTGCGCCAGCACCTGCAGACGCTGGCGAAGCTGGCCTTCGTTCTCCACGACGCCGAACTTCGCAAGTTGCTAGGCCGTGCGGCCACGGACACCGCGATCCTGGACCGGGTCCGCGCCATCGAGGCCGCGGCCGCCGCACCGGCGGACAAACGGGCCGGACGCTGATGCTCGGCCTACTCCTCGCCCTTCCCCTTCTGCTCGTCGTCACGGCGGTCGTCTCTGCGGCCGTGGCGAAATCGGACCGGATCGCGCGGATCCTCGGCACGACGGGGTGCCTCGTCGCCTGCGGTGTGGGCGTGCCCGCCAGCCTCGCCGCCCTGCTCGGCGGATCTCGCGACGAAATCCGGTTCGGATGGACGCTGCCAGTTGGCGAGCTTCACTTCGGCATCGATCCCCTCTCGGCGTTCTTCCTGCTCTGCATCTTTCTCGTCTCCGGCATCGCTGCGGTTTATGGGGCGGGCTACCTGCTCGCGTACGTCGGCCGTCACCGGCTCGCGCCGGCGCTCGTGTTCTTCCCGCTGCTCGTTGCCGCGATGGCGACGGTCGTGCTCGCGCGCGATGCCATCGTTCTGATCATGGCGTGGGAGATCATGTCGGTGGGTTCGTTCTTCCTGGTCATCTTCGAGCACGATCGACCCGAGGTCCGGCGCGCGGGCGTGCTCTACCTCATTGCCTCGCAGGCGGGCGTCGTGTGCCTGTTCGTCCTGTTCGCACTGCTTGGGCGCGCCGCGGGAAGCTTCGATTTCGACCGGCTCGCCAGCGCGGCGCCAACGTCGGGCCTCGCGAACGCCGCGTTCCTGCTCGCCGTCGCGGGCTTCGGCACGAAGGCGGGCTTCTGGCCGTTCCACATCTGGCTGCCCGATGCGCATCCGGCGGCTCCCACCCACGTCTCCGCCCTGATGTCGGGGGTGATGATCAAGATGGGGATCTACGGCTTGCTACGGATTCTGCTGCTCCTCGGACCGCCGCCCTCCTGGTGGGGCGTGGTGATGATCGGGGTCGGCGGCGTCTCGGGCATCGTCGGCGTGCTGATGGCGCTGGCCCAGCACGACCTCAAGCGGCTGCTCGCGTACCACAGCGTCGAGAACATCGGCATCATCGCGCTCGGCATCGGTATCGGCCTGCTCGGCGTGAGCCAGCGCCAGCCGTTCGTGGCCTTCCTGGGCTTCGCTGGAGCGATGCTCCACGTGCTGAACCACGGGCTCTTCAAGGGACTGTTGTTTCAGGGCGCGGGCAGCATCCAGAAGGCGACCGGCACGCGCGACATCGAGTCGCTGGGCGGGCTGCTGCGGACCATGCCCGTCACGGGCGCGCTGTTCCTGGTCGGTTCGATCGCGATCTGCGGCCTGCCGCCGCTCAACGGCTTCGTGAGCGAATGGCTCGTCTTCATCGGCGCATTTCGCGGTGGCGCCGCGTTCGCCCCGGGCTGGACGGTCTACTCGATCCTGGTCGTGGTCGCGCTCGCCTTGATCGGCGGGCTGGCGGCCGCGTGCTTCGTCAAGGCATTCGGGGTCGCGTTCCTGGGCGAGCCGCGCAGCGATCGGGCGCTTCAGGCGCACGAATCCGGCGCGGCGATGCGGGGGGCGATGCTCGTCTCGGCGCTGCTCTGCGCCGCGATCGGGATCTGGCCCGCGGGCGCACTGCACCTCGTTGCCCCACAGGCCGGCGAGCTGGCGGGGATTCCCGCAGGCGCCGAGCCGTCGCTGCCGATGTTGTCGGCGATCCCGCGGGCCGCCCTCATCCTGGCGGCGCTCGCGACCTTGCTCGCGCTTGCGCGCGCCCTACTGCTTCGCTGCCGGGCCGTGCGCCGCGCGTCGACATGGGGTTGCGGCTACGCGGCCCCCACCGCGCGCATGCAGTACACGGCCGGCTCGTTCGCGCGTCCCTTACTCGAGCCGTTCGCGCTGATCGTCGGCGCTCGGCTCGAGGCCCGCGGTCCCGACGGCCCGTTCCCGACCTCGGCCCGGTACGCGCGTCACGTCGGCGACATGGCCGGCGAGCGCTTCTTCGCCCCCGCCTACCGGCGCGTGCTCCACGTGTTCTCGCGCGTCCGCGGGCTGCAGCACGGGCGCATGCAGCTCTACCTCGCGTACATCCTGATCACGCTGATCGCGCTGCTGGTATGGCAGCTCTCGGGGCTCGGCGGACGATGAGCGCGGCGGGAACGCTCGCGTTGCAGCTTGCGATGCTGCTCGTGCTCCCCCCACTGCTGCCCGGCGTCATCGGGCGCGTCAAGGCGTGGTTCGCCGGCCGCCGGGGCCGTCCGCTGCTTCAGACGTACCGTGATCTGTTCAAGCTCCTGGGGAAGGGCGCTGTCTACAGCCGGACGACGACCTGGCTGTTCCGCGCCGGTCCGGTCGTGTCGCTGGCGTGCCTGATCCTCGCGGGTCTCATCGTGCCGCTTTCGGGGCCGCGGGCGCCTTTCGGGTTCAGCGGGGACGTCGTGCTGTTCGCGGCCCTGTTCGGCCTCGCCCGCTTCTTCACGCTCACCGCCGCGCTCGACACCGGCTCGAGCTTCGAGGGCATGGGCGCGAGCCGGGACGCCGCGTTCTCGGCGCTGGCCGAGCCCACGCTCTTCCTGGTGCTGGCAATCATGTGCTCGCCGGGCGGCGCCCCGTCGTTCGCCGACGCCTGGGCGGCGCTTTCACCGGGCGCCTCCGGCGTGGGACGGGCGCCGTGGTTCGCCGCGGCGGCCGCGCTGTTCGTCGTCTATCTGGCGGAGAACTCGCGCATCCCGGTCGACGATCCCGAGACGCACCTCGAGCTGACCATGATCCACGAAGTCGTGGTGCTCGACCATGGCGGGCCCGATCTGGCGTTCATTCTCTATGGGAGCGCGTTGAAGCTGTTCGTCCTCGGCGCCGTGCTGGTGCACCTGGTGCTCCCGTTCCCCGCGAGCGGGTGGTGGACGTTCGTGGCCACGTTGGTCGCCGGCGAGCTGGCGCTCGCCGCCGTGGTCGGCACGGTCGAATCGATCATGGCGCGACAGCGTCTGCAGCAAGTGCCGCAGCTCCTGATCGGCGCGTTCGCGATCGCCGCCGTCGGCCTCGCCTCGATCACCTTCCGGGGCGTGCGATGAACGGGATCTCCGAGCTGCTGCTGCTGCTCGTGGTGGTGCTCGATCTGGCGATCCTCACGTCGACCCGGCTCACCACCTGTATCCGGATGTCCGCCCTGCAGGGCGTGCTGCTCGCCTCGTTGCCGGCGACTCTGCTGTTCGAGGCGACGGGCCGCGCGCCGCTACACGTTGTCGCGCTTGGCGTGTTCCTGCTGCTGCTCAAGGCGTTCGCGATTCCGACGCTGCTGCTCCGCGCCGTGCGCGCGGCCGACGTACAGCACGAGGTGGAACCGTTCGTCAGTCTCCATGTGTCGGTGTTGATCGGCACGGGCCTGATCGCGATCTCGTTCTGGCTCGCCACGGTGCTGGTGCTGCCGCGCCCCGCGCCATCGGCCATGGTGGTCCCAGCGGGGCTCTCCACCCTGTTGCTCGGGTTCCTGATCCTCGTGTCGCGGCGCCAGGCCGTCACCCAGGTGATCGGCTACCTGATGCTCGAGAACGGCGTCTTCATCTTCGGCCAGTTGCTCGTCCGCGAGATCCCGCTCGCGGCGGAGCTGGCGATCCTGTTGGATCTGCTGGTCGGCGTATTCGTCATGGGCATCGCCATCCATCACATCAGCCGCGAGTTCGATCACATCGACACCGAGCGGCTGACGGCGCTCAGGGGTTGAGCCGTGATCCCGCTCGTGATGGTCGTGGGGCCGGCGCTCGCCGGGATCGTGAGCCTCTTCACGCGCGACCCGCGCCGCGCGCTCGCCCTGCTGCTCGCCGTCTCGGCGCTGCACCTCGGGCTGGCCGCATCGATGTGGGTCGCGCCGCCGGTGAAGTCGGGAATGCTCGGCGTCGATCCGCTCGGGCTCCTGTTCGTCACCACGACCAGCGTCATCTTCCTGGCCGTCGCCGTGTACTCGATTCCGTACCTGCTGCGGGGAACGCACGACGCGTCGATTGCGCCCCGGCGGTTCGTGGCGTATCTGCTGTGGTTCCTCGCGGCCATGTCGCTGGTCACGCTGACGCAGCATCTGGCGTTGATGTGGGCGGCCGTCGAGGCGACGACGCTGACGACCGCCCCGCTCATCTACTACTATCGGCGCCCGCAGGCGCTCGAGGCGACCTGGAAGTACCTGCTCATCTGCTCAGTCGGGATCGCACTCGCGCTGCTCGGCGTTTTCTTCCTCGGCATCGCCTCCTCGGCCGCGCCCGGCGGAGCCCACGCGCTGACGGTGTCGGGACTGTCGGCCGTCGCCGCGGCGATGCCCCGGCCGTGGCTTCAGGCCGCGTTCGTGCTCGCCCTCGTGGGGTACGGCACGAAGATGGGGCTGGTGCCGCTCCACACCTGGCTGCCCGACGCCCACAGCCAGGCGCCCTCGCCGGTGTCGGCGTTGCTGTCCGGTGCGCTGCTCAATTGCGCGTTCGTCACCATCGCGCGGATGTACCAGGTCTGCCTCGCCTCGGGCGACGCCGCCTTCGCGCGCGGGCTGCTCGTGGCGCTCGGGTTCATCTCGATCGCGGTCGCGGTCGCCTTCCTGATCCGCCAGGGCGATTACAAGCGGCTGCTGGCCTACTCGAGCGTGGAGAACATGGGCGTCGCGTGCCTCGGCCTCGGCCTCGGCGGCACGGCGACCTACGGGGCGCTGCTGCAGACCGTGAATCATTCGGTATGCAAGGCGGGACTCTTCCTGCTCGCGGGCAACGTGCTACGCGAGTACGGCACGACGAGCGTGGAGGCGGTGCGCGGCGTGTGGAGGCGCCTGCCGCTGAGCGGCGCCCTGATCACGGCGCTGCTGCTCGCCATCGGAGGCTCGCCGCCCTTCGGTCCCTTCTGGAGCAAGTTCATCATCTTCCGCGCGGCGCTCGATGGGCCGCATCCGTGGCTCGGCGTAGGTTTCGCCGTCCTGACCGGGCTCGCGTTCCTCGGCATGGCCGCCACGCTGCTTCCGATGCTCCAGGGCGGCGAGCCGCGTCCCAGTCGCGCCGAGAGCGTGCTCACGGTCGTCACTCCGCTCGCGCTCGCCGTGGCTGCGCTCGGACTCGGCGTCGCGTTGCCGCCGGCCCTCGCCGACATGTTGCGACGGGCCGCGGCCGCGATCGGCGGAGCCCGTTGATGGGCGATCTCATCGGATCCGCCGTGCGTCCGCCGTTCCGCTGGGCGGGCAATGGCGAGCCGGTCGCACGCGCCGAGCTCGCTCCGGTGTCGGCGGCGGAGCTGGCGGCGCTGTGCGCAAGCGCGTGCGCGGACGGGTGCCGGCTCGTGGCCCTGGTCTCGCTCTCCGAGGGCGTGGATGGCACGGAGGATCGTGCCCTGCTGGCGGTCCTGGCCGACGACCGGCTGTCGCGGCTCGGCCTGGTCCGCGCCGCACTCGGCAACGCCCGGGCCTACCCCGCGCTCTCCGCCACGCTCCCGCAGGCGCAGGGGTTCGAGCGCGAGCTGTTCGAGCAGACGGGCATCCGTCCCGAGGGCCATCCATGGCTCAAGCCGCTACGGGTCCACGCCGAGCTGGAGCCCACCGAGCGGTCCGGCCCCGCGCCCGCGCCGCATCCGTTCTTCCGCGTCGAAGGGCCGAGCGTCCACGACGTCGCGGTCGGCCCGGTCCACGCCGGGATCATCGAGCCCGGGCACTTCCGCTTCCAGTGTTCGGGCGAGGAGGTGCTGCATCTCGAGATCCAGCTCGGCTACCAGCATCGCGGCGCCGAAGCGCTGCTTCTTGGCGCCGCTCCAGGCCGGCGGCAGGCGATCGTCGAATCGATCGCCGGCGACACTGTCATCGGCCACGCGCTTGCCCATTGCGAAATCTGCGAGAGACTGGCGGGAGTCGAGGCGCCGCTCGCAGCCCAGAGCATCCGCGGCATTGCGCTCGAGCTCGAACGCATCGCGAACCACGTGGGCGACCTCGGCGCGCTGTGTGGCGACGTCGGCTTTCTGCCGGGAGCGGCGTGGTTCGGACGCCTGCGCGGCGAGTTTCTCAACCTGCTGATGGAGATCTCGGGCAATCGCTTCGGCCGCGGCCTCCTCGCCCCCGGCGGTGTGTGCTGGGAGATTCCGGCGCCGATGCGCGGCGCCGTGTCGACGCGCCTCGATGCCGCCGAACGGGATCTCCGAAAGGTCGCCGACCTGGCGTTCGCCACCACCTCGGTCGCCGCGCGGTTTGAGCACACGGGCACCGTCTCGCGCGAGCTGGCCGAAACCCTGGGGCTCGTCGGGCCCGTCGCGCGCGCGAGCGGCTGCGACCGCGACGTGCGGCGCGATCACCCCGCGGGGATCTTCCGCTTCGCCCACGTCCCGGTCGCCGTCACGGAATCCGGCGACGTCATGGACCGGGCGCTCATCCGCTCGGTCGAGGCGCGACGCTCGATCGCGTTCGTGCGCGAACAGCTCGCAGAGCTGGCCGATGGTCCGATCCGCGTCGAGCTGCCGGCCTTCGCGCGCGACCACGTGGTGGCGTCGTTGGTCGAGGGCTGGCGCGGCGAGATCGCCCACGTCGCCTCGACGTGCGGCTCGGGGCGGCTGGCGACGTACAAGGTCGTCGATCCGTCGTTCCACAACTGGTTCGGTCTCACGATGGCGATGCGCGGGAATCAGATCTCCGACTTTCCGCTGTGCAACAAGAGTTTCAACCTCTCCTACGCGGGGCACGACCTGTGATCCACGCGCCATGCTGCGACTGATCCGAGCCCGCCTGGAGCAGGGCGCGCGGACGCTGCCGATCGTGGACGCGCCCGCCGATCTGCCACCGCGCTTTCGCGGCCGGCCGGCGATCGACGAGACGAAGTGCCGCGACGGGTGTGAGGCGTGCGTCGAGGCGTGTCCCACGGCCGCGATCACGACGCACGCGCTGCGCATCGACCTCGGTGCGTGCGTGTTCTGCGGCGCCTGCGCCGCCGGGTGCCCCGACGCCGCGATTACGCTCACCACCGACCACCGCATGGCCGTGCGCGAGCGCGGTGATCTCATCGTGCCCGGGCTCGAGCGACGGCTCGCCGCCGCCCTGGACGCTCGCATGCGCCGGCTGTTCGGGCGCTCGCTCAAGCTGCGCCAGGTCTCCGCCGGCGGATGCAATGGGTGCGAGGCCGAGCTGGTCGCACTTGGCAACGTCGTGTTCGACATGCGCCGCTTCGGCATCGAATTCGTCGCCTCGCCGCGACATGCCGACGGCGTCGTCGTTACCGGCCCCGTCACCCGCAACATGGAGTGGGCGTTGCGTGAAACGTGCGCGGCGATCCCCGAGCCGAGGATTGTGATCGCGGTCGGGGCGTGCGCGATCAGCGGCGGCGCGTTCGCCGGGGCCGATGCCTCCGGGCACGGTGTGCCGCCAGACCTTCCGGTCGATCTCTATATTCCCGGGTGTCCCCCACACCCGCTGACCGTCCTCGACGGCCTGCTGCGACTGCTCGGTCGCCTCCCCGCCCGCCGGAAGCAGCCCGGAGTCTGATGCAACCGCAATCGCACCGGCCAGCGTGGTGAACGGCGCGCGGCGGGGCGCGTTTCCGAGAAGCGCCGTTGGCTACCCTTTGGCTACCCCTTCAATGGCCTGACGAGTCCGCTCGTGTCCGCTCGCGTCCACCGGAAAACGATGGCCCCGCTCGAGCATTCTCTCGCGGGGCTTGTCGTTGGCGACTATTCCGAAGGACTTACGTGAGGTCGTCGTGTCGCACCGTTTTTCGGCCAACTTCAATTAGGAAACCGCTACTATGTCCGTCTCACGCGGTGGACTGTCCCCATTCTTCGGACCGGCGTCTATGACAGGCTCTCGCCCGCGCTGATGGGCTCGACGAGCCCGGTTGGTTCGAAAGCGGCTTCCGCCGATGCCGCAGGAACGACGATCT
>JACXTT010006959.1_pt1 | contig 16049 bp, 15 predicted proteins | sample 9270951 | NCBI WGS metagenome assembly JACXTT01 (sample SAMN15532306, study PRJNA645909) | rock metagenome | isolation source: weathered quartz diorite | place: Puerto Rico | collected 2017-06-21 | reverse complement strand
TAATCCGCAGTGTCCGTCGCCGATGCCGCGGTGCACCTTCGTTGGGCCTCAGTGTCCGTCGCCGGGGCCCAACTGCACGCTGAATAATCCGCAGTGCCCGTCGCCGATGCCCGGCTGCACGCTGGTCAACCCACAATGCCCGTCGCCGATGCCGAACTGCACGACGCTCGGACCGAATTGTCCGACCGCGTCCGGCTTCCGTTGCCCGTCCGCGTTCTGCACGCCCGCGCAATGGCCGCAGCAAGGTGATCCCGCGCAGGCCCTCGCCGCGCTCGGCGCAGCGCAGCCCGCGGCAGGAGGCATCCATCCGACCATCTGGACGCAGCTTGGCCCACACTGTCCGCCGCGCTCGGTCCACGGCTTTACCTGCCCGCCCATAACCTGGGGTGGTCCGCACTGCCCGCCGGTCAGCGGAGGCTTGCACTGTCCATCGGCGTTCTGCACGCCGGCCCAATGGCAGCAGCAGGGTGATCCGGCGCAGGCCTTCGCGGCGTTCGGCGCAGCACAGGTTGCCGGGGGAGGCGGCATCAACGTCACGCCGCTGACCATTCCAGTCTGGCAGTGCATCCCGCCGACGCCGGCGACGCGCTGCTTCATCTGTCCGCCGCATTCGCCGCTGCCGTGGCACTGCCCGCCGCCGTCGCCGTGGTGCCCGCCGCTCACGCTACCGATCGTTTGCGGAGGTCCGTCTGCAGTCGATGCATGCCCGACCCGCATCTGCGGCGGCGGAGGAGGTGGGCTGTGGTGATCTGTTCGGGGGAAAGGGCGGTGCGAAGTTTGCCGCGCCCGTACAAGCCGTCGGCGCGCAGGCGCACAGTTTCGTGCCGCATCGCTGTGACACCTTCTTCAATTCATGCGGGACGATCCAAATCGGCTGCCGGTTCGCGAGTCTCCGGCAGTGGCGGCTGAACAACGAGGCGGTCCGGCCCCCGCCGGACCGCCTCCCATCCCCCCTTCCTGAGGGGTGCTACGATAACGAACCCTTGAACAAGAACGATCTCGTCCACTACCTCCTCGAGCGAGGTCTCCTCGATTACCGCGCCGTCGTCGACGGCGACGTCATGGTGGTGGAAGGGGCGCGCCGGCATCACAACTACTCGGTCATCCGGCGCGACGGCGCGGGACTCTTCATCAAACAGATGCAGCCGGATCAGGCGTACTCCGCGCAGACGCTGCAAAAGGAAGCGGCCTGCTACGTGATGATGGAGAGCGACCCGGCGCTGGCCGAGATCCACGCCCTGATGCCGCGCTTCCGCTCCTACGACCCCGACCGGCACATCCTCGTCGTGGAGCTGATCGGCGGCGGCGAGAACCTCACCGAGCTCCATCGCCGCGCCAACGCCTTTCCCGCCGAGGTGGCGCAGCGCGTCGGCGAGCTCCTGGCGCGCTATCACGAGGTCTCCAGCCGCGAGCTCTTGCCGCGCGCCAACTCCGCCATCTTCCAGGGGCAGCCGCCGTGGATCCTCTCCTTTCACCTCATGCCGCGCGGCTCGATGCAGAACTTGAGCGCCGCGAACGGCCAGTTCATGGCCATCCTGCAGAGCTACCCCGATTTCGGGCAGGCGCTCGACCGCGTCCGCACTGGGTGGCGCCGCAACGCGCTCATCCACGGCGATATGAAGTTCGACAACGTCGTGGTGCGCGGCGACGACCAGAGCATGCACGTCGTCGACTGGGAGCTGGCCGACGTCGGCGACTCCGCCTGGGACGTCGCCTCCATCCTGCAGGCCTACCTGACGTGGTGGATCGCCACGCTGCAGCAGGTGCCCGCCGACGGCGCCGGCGACGGCGCGCAATATCCGCTGGAGAGCATCCAGCCGGCCATCCGCGCTTTCTGGGAGGCGTATGCATCGTCGCGCCGCCTCGGCGCGCGCGACGCCGACGCGGAGCTCGAGCGCGCCGTCAGCTACGCCGGCGCGCGGATGCTGCAGACCGTCTACGAGTCGATGGCCTGGGCCCAGTCGCTGACGCAGCACGCCGTCTGGCAGGTGCAGGCGTGCATGAACATCCTCAAGGAGCCGCGCGCCGCGGCCACCGACCTCCTCGGATTTTCGGCGGGCGTGCATGCCTGACAATGGCGACGCCCTTCGCCGTCTCCTTCGCGCGGTGGTCATCCGCTCGCCGATGGACTACGAGCTGGCCGGCCGGATGCATAAGGTCGCGCCGTTCGGCGCCGGGCAGTCGCCGATGTGGAGCGCCTACTCCACCGGGCAGCCGCCGCTGGTCGTCGATCTGCAGACCCACATCTACGAGGAGGCATACTGCCGCCCCCTCGGCACGCTCGGCGAGCCGCCGGCGAATCCGGTCAGCATGATCGAGCCGCTCTCCGCGGCTAACGCGGGGCGCGACCGGTGGGAGAGCGGCTGGTCGCTCGCGCAACTGATGCCCAACGGCCACGCCATGGCGCGCAAGGGCGACCTGGCCAACCTCTTCGCCCCCGGCGAGTTCGCCGCGGCCACCGGCGCGGCGCCGTCGCCCGGCGCGCCGCTCCACGTCCTCTTCGCGCGCGAGTCGCGCACGCAGCAGCCCGGCTTCTACATCGCCAACGGCGAGACTCCCGCGCCGTTCGGCGCCGACAGCCGCATGACGCGCGTCTACTGGCACATCACGGAGGATGGAGCGGTCCCGCTGCTGCGCTCCGTGACCACGCTGCTCAACCGCTACCAGGTGCCGTTCCGCTTCAAGACGCTTTCGTACAGCGGCGTCTACACGCGCGCCGACGCGGCGGTGCTCTTCTTCGCCGCGCGCTACTACCAGATCGTCTCGCGCCTCCTCCCGTCGATCCGCGGCGAGGTGAAGAACCATCTCCGCCCGGCGACGCCGCTCCTTACGTGGAAACTGCACGACGGCATCGGATTGGCCGAGGACCCGGCGAACGGGGAGAGCTTCGGGATGAACCGGAGCAGGCTGGTGGCGCAGGCGATCTGGGACGCATACGCGCGCGGCATGCAGACGGAAGAGTCGCGCATGCAGGAGCTGGCCATTCAGTTCCAGCGCAACGGGTTGTCGCTCGAACGGCCGCATCTCCGCGCGGCGAGCGCAGACATCTACGAGGCGGCGGCGTGAGCGCGTTGCCGAACGAAGTGCCCGCCCCCGATCCGCGCGAGCGGTTCCTCGACGTCGCTTGGTCCATTGGAGCTCGTCTTTGCCGCGACGCCATCTGGGGCGGCAATCGCTGCAACTGGCTCGGCGACTCGATGGAAGCGCACGCCGGCGAGTGGAAGGTGGCGCACAAGTCGTCCGGTCCCGACCTCTACTCGGGCACCATGGGCATCGCGCTCTTTCTCGGGCGCCTGCATCGCTTCCGTCCCGATCCGATCATTATGCAGACCTCGCGCGGCGCGATCCGCCAGGCGCTCTCACGCGCCGACGACATCCCGCCCGAGCTGCGCCACTCCCTTTACAGCGGCTGGATCGGGATCGCGCTCGCGTTGCTCGATGCGGCGCAAGTGCTCGACGACCCGTCGCTGAAACGCGAGGCGGTGCGCCTGGTCGACGCACAGCTCGGACACGAGATCGGTCCAATGTCGCTCGACCTCTTGGGCGGCGCCGCCGGCGCGATTCTGGGCCTGGCCGCCATCGACCGCCGGCTCGGCGGCGATCGCTATCTCGACGAGGCGCGCCGGCTGGGCGAGCATCTGCTGGCCCACGCGCATCACGGCGGCGACGCTTGGTCATGGACCACCATGCCGCCGCTCGGGCCGCAGGAGCAGAAAGATCTCGCCGGCTACTCCCACGGCGCAGCGGGCATTGCGCTGGCGCTGCTCGAGCTGTCGCTCCGGACGGGCGAGGCGCGGTTCAAAGAGGGCGCGCTCGGCGGCTTCGCCTACGAGCGCAAACACTTTTCGGCCGAGCAGCAGAACTGGCCCGACTTCCGCTCGTTCGCCTCGCCCAATCCGCAGCAGCCGGGCTACTCGCTCGCCTGGTGCCACGGCGCGCCGGGGATCGGCCTCTCGCGCGTCCGCGCGTTTGCGCTGACGAAGGACGAGACGTACCGCCGCGAGGCCGACGCGGCGATCGCCGGCACGTACCGGCCGCTGACGATCCCGTCGGGCGCTGACAACTTTTCGCTCTGCCACGGCCTCGGCGGCAACGCCGAGCTGTTCATCGTCGCCGCCGATCTCCTCGGCGACGAGCGCTTCCGCGCCGCGGCCGACGCCGTCGGCGACCGCGGCATCCAGGCCGTGCACCTGCCGCGCAACCCATGGCCGTGCGGCGTCCTCTCCGGCGGCGAGTCGCCGAACCTCATGCTCGGCACGGCCGGCATCGGCTATTTCTACCTCCGCCTCTACGACTCAGCCGCCGTCCCCTCGGTGCTGCTCCTAACGTAGCGCCTCGTCGAACAACTTGTAGATCCGCTTGTACTCGTCGGCCCAGCTCGTCGACTCAACGAAGCCGTGGTTCTCGACGGGGAACACCGCCAATTCCCAGTTCGGCTTGCGCAGCTCGATGAGGCGTTGCACCAGCCGCACGCTGTCCTGGAAGTGCACGTTGGTGTCGACCATGCCATGGCAGATCAGCAGCCGTCCCTTCAGCCCCTCGGCGAAGTAGATTGGCGACGACTTCCGATACGCCTCCGCATCCTTCTGCGGCATGTTCAGGATGTTCGATGTGTAGCCCTGGTTGTAGTGCGCCCAGTCGGTCACCGGCCGGAGCGCCGCGCCGGCGGCGAAAACGTCCGGAGTTGTGAAGAGCGCCATCAGCGTGATGAAGCCGCCGTAGCTTCCGCCATAGATGCCGATGCGCTTCGGGTCGATGCCTTGCTCTTTGACCAGCCACCGCGTGGCATCGACCTGGTCGTCGAGGTCCTGCCCTCCCATGTGCCGATAGATCGCCGTGCGCCAGTCGCGCCCGTAGCCGCGCGAGCCGCGATAGTCGGCGTCGAGCACCGTATATCCGCGCGCCAGCAGCAGGTGGTGAAACATGTACTCGCGGTAGTAGCTCGACCACCAGCGATGCACGTTCTGCAGGTAGCCGGCGCCGTGCACGAAGATCACGGCGCGGCCGTTCGGCTGCGCCGGTTTGTAGAATCGCGCCGGAACTTCCTGGCCGTCGCGCGCGGGGATGCGCACGATCGGCACGTCGAGCCACGGAAACGACGTGAACTCCGGCGCCGGCGAGTTGGTCACGCGCTTCCCGCCGACGTACACCTCCGGCGGCTTGTTCGTGTAGGAGAAGACCTCGGCGATGGTACCGCCGTCCGGCGACGGCACGCCTTCATGATCGCCGGCGCCGGAGGTCAGCTTCGTCCGCGCGCCGCCCGCCACAGGCATCCGGTAGAGGTGCCGCTCGAACGGACTCTCCTCGCTGGTGGTGAGGTAGAACGACTTCTTGTCCTTCGACAACACGATGGAATCAACTTCCCAACGGCCGCTGGTGATCGCGCGCGGCGCGCCGCCGTCGTACGCCACCTCGTAGAGATGCATGAAGCCACTCTCCTCCGAGGGGAAGAAGATGGTCTGGTTGTCGCCGAGCCATCCGTGAGCGTTGGCGGGATCGAAGCGGATCCACGCGTCGTCGTGCATGGTGGCGATGGTGTGCCCGCGCGCGACGGACGGATCGAAGGCCATGACCCACGCGTCCTTGTTGTCCGCCGAGCGGATGAAGACGAAGGCGCGCTTGCCGTCGTCGGACCAGACCGGCATGCGCAGCGAGACCTCGCGCTCCTTCTTGGGGTCAGACCCCTCTACCGCGCGTGGAGGAGGCGCCTTCTCTGTCTGCTGCTCGCTCTCCTTCCCTGCGCCCTCCACAGCCTGTGGAGGGGTCTGACCCCGTGTTAAGTCTTGGTCGGGTAAGGGCTTGAGGCCGTGTTCGAACCATTTCACCTCGCCGTTTGATGCGCTGATGATGGCGAGGCGGGCGGGGGGTTGGACGTCGCCCACCTTCTCGCGCGACGGGATGGTGTCGGTGTACGCCGATTCGGTGACGTAGCTCGGCACGATGGTTTTCTTCACCTTGTCCGACTCGTTGGTCACCAGCGCTACGACGTACTTGCCGTCGGGTGTGAGCTTCGCGGCGGCGATGGTCTGCTTTTTCTCCAGCTTGAATGGCTTGAGCGGATGCTCCTTCTTCTTCTTCGCCTCGTCTTCCTCGCGCTTCTTGGCGCGACGGTCGACGATGTCGAGCAGCTTCCGCTCCTCCTTCTTCAGGTACTCCTGGCTGTCCGTTCCCTTCTTGTCGTCCCACAGCGGGTTCTTGTCTTCGGGGCCGGCGACGTTGGTCAGTTGCTCGGTCGTGCCGTTGCCGAGGTCGACGGCGAAGACGTTGTTCGCGCGGATGAACGTGACGCGCTTCTCGTCGAAGGTCCACTGCGGCGCAGACTCCACGTCGTTGGTCCGCGTCAGCGCGCGGCGCTTGCCGTCGGCCCAGAGGAAGATGTCGCCGTCGTCGGCGAAGACGGCGCGCATCTTGTCGCGCGTCCACTGCGCATTGACCGGCGGCGCGTCTTTCTTCTCTTCGTCGGAGAGCTTTCGCAGGCCACTGCCGTTGCGGTTGACGACGTAGGTGTCGCGGTCCTTCTCCAGCGGCTCGGTGTACTGCTTCCAACTGAAGTAGACGCGCGCGCCGTCGGGCGACCAGCGCAGCTCCTCCGGCTCCCATCCCACCAGGCCGGGGCCGCGCGTGATGTTGTCGATCGAGAGATCGAACTGCTGCGCGGAGGCCGCGACCGCGAGGATGACCAGGACGGCGACCAGAGCGAAACGTTTCATTCAAATCCTCCGATGCGTTGGCGTATGGCGCGCAGCCGCTCGACCGCGCGGTCCATGTCGGCGTGGATACAGATGGTGTCGTAGCGAAGCGCGAGGCGTGAGCCGTCGCGCGCGATGACGGCGTGCTGCGTGACCAGGAGCGCCGCCTGCTCGGCGGCCTCGTCCACGCCGAGGAGCGCGTCGGGCTCGGCGCGCGAGACGAGCGAGCCGTCGGGGTTGTAGCGGCGGTCGGCGAACGCCTCGCGGATCACGCGCAGGCCGCTGGCGCGCGCTGCCGCGGACATGGCCGAGACATCGGGACAGACGATGGCCAGGTTGCGGTCGACGTCGGTCATGGCGTCGACGATGATGCCGGCGCGCACCACGTCGCGGTGCGCGTCGTTGTAGAGCGCGCCGTGCGGCTTGACGAAGGCGATCGGCGTGATCGCGCGCAGTGCGTTGATCTGCGCCACCAGCGACGCGCGCAAGGCCGCCGGCATCATCGACATCGACCGGCGTCCGAAGCTCTCGCGGTCGGGATAGGAGGGATGCGCGCCGATGATGACGCGCAGCTCGCGCGCGCGGCGGGCGGCGTACGCCATCGATTGTTCGTCGCCGTAGTGCCCGCCGCAAGCGACGTTGGCCGATGTGATGAGCGGCCAGATTTCGTCTTCGGCGGGCGAGCCTTCGCCGAGGTCGGCGGATAGATCGATCATGACTTGCTCCGTATGTCATCCCGAGCGTTAGCGAGGGACCGGTGTGGACGGGTGGCGCGCCGAGCCGCCCACACCGATCCCTCGCTCCGCTCGGGATGACATCACAACTCCGCTCCCTTCGTTTCCGGCAGCAGCCACACCAGCGCGCCACCGACCGCGAAGAAGAACGCGGCGGAGGCGATCACGCTGGCGAACCCGTACTGCTGCGCGAATGTGCCGATGCCGAACGGCGCGGCCGCCGAGAGCAGCCGGCCGCTGTTGTAGCAGAAGCCTTGCGCGCTGCCGCGGATGCGCGTGGGGTAGAGCTCCGCCAGCATCGCCCCGAACACGGAAAAGTATCCGTGCATAAAGAAGCCGACCAGAACGCCGATCGACAGCAACAAAACGGGCGTGCGGGCGTAGAAGGCGAACAGCGGCACAAGGATGGTCGCCGCGATCATGAACAGCGTGAACGCCGGCCGCCGTCCCAGCCTGTCGGCGATCCAGCCGAAGCTGATGTAGCCGAAGAACGCGCCGACTTGCAGCACGATCAGCCAGGCCGCCGATTTGGTCACCGTCAACCCCGCGCCTCCCTCGGCGGCCGGCGTTGCTAGAAACGCCGGCAGCCACGAGGTCACGCCCCAGTAGGCGAGGAGCACGCTCGCGGCGACGGCCGTGGTCACAACGGTGTAGCGCCTGAACGGTTTGGCGAAGATCTCGAACCAATTCGACGGCTCCTCTTTCCGCTCGCGCCACACCGGCGGTTCTTCGACCGTTCGTCGGATGAAGAAGGCGGCGACGGCGGGCAGCGCGCCGACCAGGAAGAGTGCGCGCCAGCCGTACCGGCCAAGGAAGAGCGCGGAGAGGGCGGCGGCGAAGAGCGCGCCGACCGCCCACCCCGCCTGCATCAATCCCATCGCCTTTCCTCGGTGCTCCGCCGGCCAGGTCTCGGCGACGAGGACCGAGCCGCACGACCACTCGCCCCCCATGCCGAAACCGACCAACGTCCGCCAAACGACGAGCTGCCACAGCGCGCCGCTCGTGGCCAGCCCGGCGGTCGCTCCAGAGTAGAGGAGGATGGACAGCGTGAGCGCGCGAACGCGGCCGATGCGATCAGCGATCGGACCGAAGGCCACGCCGCCGATCGCCCCTGCCACCAAACCGACGGCCAGAAGCGCGCCGACGGTTGGCTTGCTCAGTCCGAATTCTTTTTGGATGGGAATGACGGCGAAGTTGAAGAGGAGAAAGTCCATCGCGTCGAGCATCCACCCGATCTGCGCGGCGAAGAGGGCGCGCCACGCACTTCTCCCGACGTTCATCGCCATTGGTTTTTTAGTTTATCCCGTCGCGTAGACGACGGGATCAGCGGTGCAACAGCGCGGATCGCGCTTCGACGCGCCACACGCCCGATATGACCACTGACGCCGCGCTCACGCGCGGCGTAAACTGAGGGTGCCACCGTGCGTGCGACGCTTCGAAGCACGATCTGCGCGGTGGCTCCGATGACGCCGCTACGCGCGGCGTAAACTCTGGAGCAGGAAACTCTCCAACCCCACGTCCACCGGCACCCCGCCCGACTTGCGCTTGATCTCCAGATCGGCGAGGGCGGCGAGCGCGGCGAAGAGCTCTCCCTCGCTGTGCGCGCGCGCGGCTTCCCACTTCTTGTGCAGCGGAAAAGGATGCGGCTTCTGCCGCACGATGCCGTTGGCCTTGAGGTACTCGCCGAGGCGGTCGGCCACGGTGTCCTTGAAGCGGTTGTAGGGGATGGAGACGCGGAGGTCGAGCCTATGCGTGCGCGCGTAGGAGAGGATGCCGATCATCTGCCGCAGCTCGTCGGCGAGCGGGAAGAGAAACTTGCCGTAGTGAATATCGATGGGCGCCTTGGCGTCGTCGCGCCGCGCCTGCGCCACCAGGTCGCGCAGCTTGGCGATCGCCTCCACGATCTTCCCTTCCGTGAAGAGCGATCCGAGCTCGTACCGCGCGCCCCCCTCCACCGACGCCACCTCGCGCTCGATCGTCTCCGCCGTCACCCGCCCCCCCCTCCCCGCCAGCGTGATCAGGCGCTCGGCCTCGGAGAGAGCGAAGCGGAGGTCGGGCACGTCGCGCGAGAACTTGTCGGCCAGCATCCGGTCGATGCCCAGGCGCTGCCGCAGCGCGGCAACGGCTTTCCCGTCGAAGCGGACATTCGCCTCGGAGGACAGCTCCTCGATGGTCGCCGCCAGCAGCGGCGGAAACGACTCACGCGTGATGTCGGCGATGATCACGACACCATGGCGGTCGATCACCTCCACGGTGGCGGAGTCGCGCGGCACCTCGCCGGTGCGCATGAGCAGAACCGTCCCCGGCGCGCCGCCGCGCGCCACAGCCTCGGTCAGCAGCGCCGCGTCGTCCTCGCCGCGGCCAGCTTTTTTTCCCGTCGCGCGGCAGTAAGCGAGCATGTCTGCGATCGGTCCTTCGGCCGGAGCGCCGAGCACGCCGGCGATGGCGGAATCGGTCATCTCCAGGTCGCAGCCGACCAGGCCGAGGACGTGAAGCAGCTTCGCCGCGGAGGAGGCGCGCTTCTTGTCCGTCTTCGCAGACTTCCAATCGGCCACCGCTTTGTCCAGCAGCGACGACAACTCCTTCGCCGAAACGAAGGCATTCACCTCCGGGACGATGAGCAGCCGCGCGGAGCCGAACAGGGAGCCGGTGCGATAGGAGTCGAGGATCGCCGACAGCTCGCTGCCCGCTTCGAAGGACTCGATAGCCAAGCCCGGCTTGGCGGCGACGATGGCGTCACGAATGTCGCGGAAGGCCTGTTCGGAGAGATAGTCGCTGGAGCCGCCGACGAGAATGGCGGGAGGGATGGTGTTCTGCGCGATTTGCGCGAGGACTGTGTTGAGCGGCTTTGGCATTGAGAGAGCGGACGAGGAATGTTGAATGTTAAATGTTTAATGTTGAATGAAATCAACTCTCATTTAACATTAAACATTTAACATTCAACATTCCTCGTCTCCCTCCCTGGCGGCTACGAAAGCAACCCTTTCTCCTGAAGCTCCTGGCAATCGATGCAGTACGGCGTCCATGGCACGGCGGCTAGACGCTTCTCGCCGATGATGTTGCCGCAGTTGGTGCAGGTGCCGAAGGTCCCTTCGCGGATGCGGTTGAAAGCCTCCTCGATCGACATGAGCAGGTTGCGCTCGGTGTCGGAGAGGGAGAAGTTGAGCTCTTTGGAGTAGGCGCTGGCGGCCTTGTCGGCGAGGTCCTGAATGCCGTCGTCGGGCTGGGCGTTGCCGGCGGCCTTGTCGCGTTCGTAGGAGTCGAGCAGCTCGTGCTGCTTCTTGTACAGCGCATCGATGAATGGCTGGTACGGGCTTGTCTTGACTGCTTTCGCTCGTGCTGGCATGGTGAACCCGTTTTCTCCTTACTTGTGGTACGGAATGTTCCGCATCAACGTGCAGGCGCGGTAGATCTGTTCCAGAAGGACCACGCGCGCAAGTTGGTGCGGCAGCGTCATCGCCGAGAGGCTGAGAAGCTTGTCGGCCCGCGCGCGAACGGCGTCGTCAAGACCGACATCGCCCCCCAGCACGAAGGTGACGCCGAACGGCTGGTCGACCGTCAGTCGCTCCAGCCATTTTGCAAACTTCAAAGAATCAAACGGTTGACCTCGCTCGTCGAGGACCACCGTGTACCCCTGTTGCGGAATCGCCGCCAGGAGGCGCGCCGAATCGCGGGCGCGGATGATAGCGGCATCTCTCTCGCTTTGTCCACCGCGCTGCGGCTGGATTTCGCTGACTTCGATCGGAAAGAAATGCTTGATCCGATTGAAGTAACGGTCGATGACCAGGCCGAGCTCGGCGTCGGCACTGGAACGTGGCCACAGAAGACGTAATTTCATGGTTGCGCGTTGCGAGTTGCACGTTGCGAGGGGAGCAGCGTAACGCAACGCACAACTCGCAACCTCATTCAATGCCGTACTTGCGTCTCTTCTCCAGCAGCGTCTTCCGATTGATGCCCAAGATCTCCGCCGCCTTCGAGTAATTCGAGCGCGTCTGCCGGAGGATCTCGCGGATGTAGCGGGCCTCGAGCTGCTCGATGGTCAAGCGGCGCCGCGCGGCGGCGGCCACGAGGTCGGTTTCCAACGCTGGCAACGACGTCGGCGTGATGCGGTCCCCCTCCTCCACCACCACGGCGCGGTCGATGACGTTGCGCAGCTCGCGCACATTGCCCGGCCAGTCGTGCTGGCGGAGCATGGCCATCGCCGCGTCGTCGATGCCGCGCTTGCGGCGAGCCAGAAAGCTCCGCGCCAGCGGCGGGATGTCCTCCGGGCGGTCGCGCAGCGGCGGGATGGCCAGCGTCACCACGTTGATGCGATAGAGCAGGTCGCGCCGCACGCCGGCCGCGTCGGTGGACGATGTGATTACGCGCGCGTCGAAGGCGACGCCCTGGCTGCCGCCGAGGCGCGTGAAGCGCTTGTCCTGGATGGCGCGCAGCAGCTTGGCCTGCAGGTTCGGCGCGAGCGCGGCGATCTCGTCGAAGTACACCGTCCCCCCCTGCGCCAGCTCGAGCCGGCCGAGCTTGCGCGCCTGCGCGTCGGTGAAGGTCCCCTTCTCGTATCCAAAAAGCTCGCTCTCGAACAGCTCGGGGGGGATGGTCGCGCAGTCGATGCGCACCAGCGGCCGTTCGCGGCGCCTCCCGCAGGCGTGAATAGCCTCGGCCAGATAGTCCTTGCCGCTGCCAGACTCCCCGATGAGGAGGATGTTGACGTCGTGGTTGAGGACCTTCTCGGCCGTCTGCAGGAGCTCCCGCATCGCGGCACTGCGCGTGCGGACGAAGTCCTTCAGCCGAGGATCACGACGTCTTCTTGCGGCGGGCATTCCGCGGCGACTCCGCCTCCTCGGTGAAGTCGCTGGTCACATTCGGCGCGTCGCCCCACAGGCGCTCCAGGCCGTAGAAGCGGCGGCAGTCTTCGGTGAAGACATGGAAGATGAAATCGCCGTAATCAAGGAGGATCCAGCGGCCGGGCGTGGCACCCTCGACCAAGAGAGGCTTGACCGAGTCGCGGTCACGCAACTTCTCCTGCACGCCGTCGGCGACGGCCTGCGCCTGCCGTTCGGATAGCGCCGAGCAGATGATGAAGTAGTCGGCGATCGACGTCAGGTCGGCGACCGCCAGGACGTCGAGATCGGATGCTTTCTTGTCGAGCGCCGCGCTGACCGCGGTGTGCACGCGCCGTTGGATGGGATCGCTCACGTTTGGTCCTCTTTGTACAAACCGTAGTGGTGAATGTAGCGCGACACGAGGGGATCGACAAACGCGTCGATCGGCTCGGCCGCGCGCACGCGGCGGCGGATCTCCGTGGAGGAAACCGGCACTGTTTCGTTTCTGGCGTAGACCAGGCGCGCGTCGCCCTCACCCGGCGCTGCGCGCCACCCTCTCCCGCCGAGCGGGAGAGGGCCATTCGCGTTGGTTCTGGTCAGCACCACGAAGCGGGCGAGCCGGAATAGGCGTTCAGGGTCTTTCCACTGCTCGAGCGCCGCGACGTTGTCGTCGCCGATGATCCAGTCGAGCTGCGCGCCAGGATGTTCGCGGTGAAGCTCCTCGAGCGTGTCGACGCTGTACGACGTTCCGCCGCGCTCGAGCTCCGCCGGCGTGATGAACATTTCGTCGTGCTCGCGCGTGGCCAACTGCGCCATGGCGAAGCGGTGATAGCCCGATGCGACGGGCTGCTCGGACTTCAGCGGCTGCCGCGCGGCAGGGACGTAAATGATGCGGTCCCAGGCGAAGGTCCCGCGCGCGGCGAGGACCGGATCGAGATGACCGCGGTGGAAGGGATCGAACGTGCCGCCGACGATGCCGATTCTCATTTCGCGTACGAAGCCGGAGATCCTTCGCCGTCTTCGCGGCTCAGGATGACGCTCGGGCGGCGCTCACGGACGATTTTTGCCAATGCCCGCGTCAGCTCGCGGACGCCGTCGCCGATCACGGCGGAGATCTCGTAGTAATCGTAGCCGTGCTTCACAGCGTACGCGCGGAGCTTCTCGGAATTGCCGGGAATGGCGGAATCGAGCTTCGAGCCGCAGACGATGCGCGGCTTCTCCGCGAGCACCTTCGAGTGGAGCGCCAGCTCGCGCGCCACGACCTCCGCATCGAGACCGGGTGTTTCGCTCGCCGAGAGATCGACCAGATGCAGCAGTGCCGCGCAGCGCTCGACGTGGCGGAGAAACTGGTCGCCCAAGCCGTGGCCCTCGTGCGCTCCCTCGATGAGACCCGGAATGTCGGCGACGACGAAGGTCTGGTCGTCGTCCGCCTTGACCACGCCGAGGTTGGGCACGAGCGTGGTGAAGGGATAGTCGGCAATCTTCGGCTTCGCCGCGCTGATGACGGAGATCAGCGTCGACTTGCCGGCGTTCGGCAGGCCGACGATGCCGACGTCGGCGATCAGTTTCAGCTCGATCAGCAGCGTCCGCTCCTCGCCGGGCGAGCCGTCCTGCGCGAAGCGCGGCGCTTGCCGCGTAGCGGTGGCGAAATGCTGGTTGCCCCACCCTCCCCGCCCACCCGCGGCCACGAGAATGCGCTCGCCGTCCGCGGCGAGATCGGCCAGCACTTCGCCAGTCTCTTCGTCGCGCAACACGGAGCCGATCGGCAGCTCGATCGTCACGTCATGGCCGGCCTGCCCCGAGCAGTTCGAGCCCATGCCGTGCTCCCCACGGCCGGCGCGCCAGTCGCGGCGGAACTGGAGGTGGTAGAGCGTGTTGAGGCGGCCGGAGGCGAGCACGTAGACCGATCCCCCCACCCCGCCGTCACCGCCGGAGGGACCGCCCTTCGGAACATACTTTTCGCGGCGGAAAGCGACGCAGCCGTTCCCGCCGTCGCCGGCTTTGACGCGGATGGTCGCCTGATCGATGAACATCTAGCTTTCGTGGAGCGCCGCCGTCCCGACGGCTGGCGTGGCGGCCTCTCGCCGCCGCACCGCCGCAGGCGTGGACGCCTGCGGTCCAGCCGGCGGGACGCCGGCGCTCCGACTCCTATCCTGCAACAAAAACGCCGCTCGGGCGAGCGGCGTTGCTCACGTGGTAGGCCGGGCTCAGCCCGGCGGCGATTACTCGGCGGTGACCGGCGCGATGCTGATGAAGCGTCCGCGCTCGCCCTTGTCGGCGAACTCCACCACGCCGTCGATCTTGGCGAACAGCGTGTGGTCGCGGCCGATGCCGACGTTGCGGCCGGGGTAGAACTTCGTGCCGCGTTGCCGTACGAGAATCGATCCGCCGGTCACGAACTGGCCGGCGAAGCGCTTCACCCCAAGCATCTTCGGCTGCGAGTCGCGGCCGTTGCGCGATGAGCCCTGTCCCTTTTTATGAGCCATGATGGATCTCCTCGATGCGGATCTCGACCAAGTCCTGACGGTGGCCGTGCTTCCGCTTCGCGTGATTCTTGCGGCGCTTCTTCTTGAAAACGATGATCTTGTCGCCGCGCGACTCGCGCACGACCGTGGCCGACACGGAGGCGCCGCTCACCGTCGGTGCGCCAACCTGCGGCTTGTCCCCGCCGATCATCAGCACCTCGCTGAAGGTGACCTTGTCGTCTTGCGCCGTACCGAGGACGTCGCGCTCCACCAGGAGGCGCTCCCCTTCAGCGACGCGGTACTGCTTTCCACCGGAACGAATGATGGCGTACAAGCCGGACCTCCGAACAAAAAGGACCACGCCTTGTAGCACGCGGCTTCCGGTGCAGTCAACGGCGCGGAAACGGGTAAACGGGACTGTAAGTGGTGGTTATTCCAGAGCTTGGGTGCTGAGTTGCTTGGTTGCTGAGTTGCTGGGTTGCTTGGCTCCGCAGCAACCCAGAAACCTAGCAACCCAGCAACCGCATTCTCAGAACCTCACCATCCTGTTCGCCATCCCCACCGCGTCCGTGGCCTGATCGCGGATGGCCACCACGATCCGGTGCGTCTGTCCTTTGCGCAGCGCGATTCTGTTCTTGTAGACGAAGACGCCGGCGGGATCGGGATTGGCCGACGCGGCGGTAGCGCTGGTGGTGAAGCGCTTCAGCACGATGTTCCTGCCGTTTTGGTCGAAGACCGAGACGTAGATATCCATCCGCGCGTTCCAGGCGTCTCCGGCCGGGAGGAACTGCAGCTTCGACAACGGGATCTTCGCCGCGAAGGGGACGACCACGGCATCGCGCCTGTCCGCCGGCTCGGTCGCCTCGGTGGTCAAGGTGACGGGGAGCGCCGAGGCGTCGGGAGCCATGGTCACGGCCATCTGCGACTGCATGGCGCGGCCGATCTGCTCGTCGGTGGACACATTGCTGTAGCCGGCGCGGTGCTGCAGCTTGTACTGGCCGGGCTTGGTCAGCTTGACCGCCAGCGTGTGGTACTTCCCGTCGTCCACGTGCGCGGGACGGAAGCCGAGCGAATAGAAGTTCGACGATGCGGTGTCGAACTGCACCAGCGCATCCTCCCCCTTATTGCCGGCCATGAGGCGCCCGCCGGTCTGCTCGGCGATCCAGAAGATGGCCTGGTTGTTCGTCAGCGGCTTCGGGTTCGCTCCGATCTCATCCGGCGCGCGCAGCCCTTCGACGTTGATGATGTAGAAGCTGACGTTCGAGGCGTTGGCTTCCTGGATGACGGCGTCCTTGAGGGTGGCGAGTGCTCCTGCCGTGCGCGCCGCGGTGTGCTTCAGTT
>JACXTT010006958.1_pt1 | contig 16050 bp, 21 predicted proteins | sample 9270951 | NCBI WGS metagenome assembly JACXTT01 (sample SAMN15532306, study PRJNA645909) | rock metagenome | isolation source: weathered quartz diorite | place: Puerto Rico | collected 2017-06-21 | reverse complement strand
GCTCCACCAAGGCACACGTCTTCGCAGGCATCCGCACTCCTTCCGTCCCCGGGCCAACTGTGAATCCCCAAGACTCCTAACTCCCTCTGTATACAGGAATTGAAGCGCGTTTGCCGTGTTCGTCGCTGTGGGCGTTAGGCGCTCTCTTGCAGCATCCGCGCGACCTGCGTCACGACACGGCGCGGAGAAATGCGCACGCTTTGCACTCCAACTTTATTCATCACGCCAGGAATGACAACACGCTTGCCGCGCAGGCAGCCTTGATAACCAACGCGCGCGACGGCTTCGGCGCTCATGAAGCCCATCAATTTGCTTTTGACAAGTCTGGTCTCTTGAATCTGCGCGCGCGCTTGGAACTCTGAGGCAGTTGGCCCTGGACATAACGCCGTCACACTCACTCCTGTTCCAGACAACTCGTTCGCGATGGCCTCACTGAAGGACAAGACGAACGCCTTGGTGGCGTAATAGACCGCCATCAACGGACCAGGCTGAAACGCTGCTGTCGACGCCACGTTCAGAATCCTGCCGGATTTGCGAGCGAGCATGTCAGGGAGAAACAATTTGGTGAGAGACACCAAGGAGGCGATATTGACCTGGATCATTTCCAATTCAGTCGCCAACTTCGTTTCTACAAATTTACCGCCAAGTCCAAAGCCGGCATTATTCACAAGAAAGTCGATCGACAACGAGTCTGCCTGCACCGCCTCGAAGATTTTGCGCGGAGCCTCGGGTTGCGCCAAGTCGGCAACAACCACTTTTGTAGCAATCTGGAACTCCCGATGGAGCTCTTCGGCCACTTGCTTGAGCTTCTGCTCCTGGCGGGCAACGAACACGAGGTCATGACGATCAGCGGCAAAACAACGACTGAGCGCACGCCCGATGCCGGCAGATGCGCCAGTGATCAGTGCAGTTTGAGCCATGAGATTACCCCTTTGCTGATAGCTTCCAAGCGAGTATTTTCCATAATGTAGAATGAAAAACAACAAGTGCTCAATGAAAGCAAGAGCAGTGCTCTTTCCCGCTCCTCATTCATCGCTCATCGTTCATCATTTGTTAAAAGCTCACTGGCAACGACCGTAGCCCACGTAACGTGAACGCATCCCGCCACTGCGGCGTGTCAGCAGAGAGTTGTAAATTCGGTAAACGACGCACAAGAGAACCGAGCGCAATTTGTCCTTCTAAACGCGCTAGCGAGGACCCAAGGCAAAAATGAACTCCGTGACCAAAAGCCAAATGCCGACTGTCATTACGGGTCACATCAAAGCGGTCAGGGTCAGGAAACTGGTCAGGATCACGGTTGGCGGCGCCAATCAAGGTAAAGACCATCTCACCGCTTTGAATGCGCTTACCGCCAAGTTCGAGATCCTCTTGCGAACGTCGCCCGGTCACTTGTACTGGACTGTCGTACCGCAAGCATTCTTCAATGGCGCTCTCAATCAAATCTGGCTGTGCACGCAGCAGCGCGAGCTGATTGGGATGATGTAACAGCGCCAGCGTCCCATTACCAATGAGATTCACCGTGGTCTCGTGCCCCGCTGCGAACAGGAGGATACAGTTTGCCAGCAACTCGTCTTCGCTCAACCGGTCGCCTTGCTCTTCAGCAGCAATCATCGCATCCAAGAGGTTGCCTTGCGGATTTTTGCGGAGTTGCGCAATCAACCCACGGAAATAGTCGGACATAGACGCTATCACTGTATGGCCTTGCTCAACGACGTCAGGCGTCAAAATGGGGTCAAGAATGCGTCCGACATCGTTTGACCAGCTCTTAAAAATATCCCTATCTTTGGCCGGTACGCCCAGCATTTCGCAAATGACCAGGACTGGCAGCGGATACGCCAGCGCTGAGATCACATCCATGCCGCCGTCGGGCTGCACGGAGTCCAGTAGTTCATTGACAATTGCTTGAATTCGTCCGCGCATCCCTTCAATCGCTCGCGGCGTAAAGGCTTTATTTACCAAAGTGCGAAGTCGCGTATGATCGGGCGGATCGCGAAACAGCATCCATTTCGTTATCACAGCATGCGCGGGGCCAGGTCCCACCCGTCCCAACCAGAACGCTTCCGCGTCAGCGCGACCAAAGCGGGCGTCCCGCAGCACCATCATCACGTCTGCGTAGCGAGAGAGCACCCAGGAGCCGGGTAATAACGTGCTGCTATGAACAGGGTCCTCCTCACGTAAGCGGTGATAGTTTGGATAGGGGTTCAGACGGAATTCCGGGGATAAGGGATTGAATTCCACTGGTGAGGTTATCGGCGTTGCGGCTACTGGCATGGCATACCCTCCTCAGCTGAAGATTGCCTTTCAGCAACACGCTCGAAAATTCGATTACGAAAAGAGCAGCGGTTGCCTTCAGGATAATGATACTGTACATTATGACCAAATTAAGTCAATCAGTCATTTGGTCATCAAAGGAGATTTCATGGCGGCCCGAGAGGCGGCGGCAAAAGAGACAGTAATTCTTGCGGCGGCAAAGCAACTCTTTGGACATTACGGCTACCGGCGAACTTCGATCGACGACATTGCGCAAGAAGCGCATATCGCGAAGGGAACCGTCTATCTCTATTTCAAAAGCAAAGAGGAAATCTTTCGCGCCCTGTGTCAACAATTGCTCGATACCGTACTGAGCGCGGCTGAAGAGGCTGTACGTACGCCTGCACCGATCGAGCAGCAACTGCGTCGCATCATCGCAGCCAAATTCGACTATCTTTTCGAACTGGTGCACCGCTCCATTCACGCACGAGAGTTGATCGATGCGAAGAACCAACTGAGCGCCGACATTTTCTCACAGGCCGATCGTCGCTATGTGCGCTTGCTCAGCGCCGCTATTACAGCAGCTGACGCACAGGGAGAATTGCATTTAGCACAAGTGGGGCTTGCAGCGGATAGCATCGCGGAACTGCTCGTGCGCAGCGCAGCAGGGAATGAGTTCTACGGCTCCACTCCACCAACACCACCAGTGCTGCAGAAAAGGCTCGATGCCTTAGTGCGGGTGTTTGTTGTCGGACTCGGTGGAGGTGTGTCTTGAGAAACCTGAGGAAAGCGCTCGCGCCGCGAGAAAAGCACTTTGAGAAATCGTCACCCTTAGGTAATATATTCCTCCATTATGACACCGACACGCGCACCACTCCTCCAGTTTCCTTGTAGTTTTCCGCTCAAGGTCATAGGTCTCAACGTCGAAGAATTCGAAATTCAGGTCATGAAGATCATGCAAAGACACGTGACCGAGGCAGACACCAGCCGATGTACACGGCGATTTAGCGCGGGGAATAAATACCTCGCCCTGACTATCTCGTTCATGGCGCAAAGCCAAGAACAGCTAGACGCTCTGTATACAGAGTTGAATCGTCTTGATTTAGTGAAGCTGACGCTCTAAAGATCCTCAAACGATCCGCCGCGACCTCTGCCCGCAGCAAAGCGTGCGGCGCCGCTCCTTGCTTCAGCCTTCAATGGCTTAAGCCCTTCGCGTCCTTCGTTCCTCAAGGCTTCGACGAGGTCGAGATCCCATTGTTGATAGGCGGACATGCGATCGGTCTTCATACACAGTTGTGGAAAGCGCGCGATCTCGTGCGCGAGTTTCTGCGCTTCTTCACGCACCTTCCCTTTCGGGGCAATGCGATTACATAATCCCATCGTCAGCGCTTCTTTTGCTCCAACTGCGCGACCAGTCAAGATCAAATCAAGAGCATGGCCCATACCAATAAGACGCGGCAGACGCACGGTGCCGCCATCAATGAGCGGCACTCCCCAACGGCGACAGAACACTCCCACTTGTGCGTCTTCGTCCATCACTCGCAAATCGCACCAGAGCGCCAGCTCCAAACCGCCAGCCACCGCATAACCATCAATGGCTGCGACTACTGGTTTGCTGAGAAGCATACGGCTAGGACCCATAGGTCCATCGCCTTCGGGATCATAGCGGCCAACGCCTTGTCCGCTCGCTACGGACTTGAGATCATAACCAGCACAGAATGTTCCATTATCGCCATAGAGGACGCCGACGTAAGCGTCGGGATCAGCCTCAAACTCCGAGAACGCCTTGTGCAGCTCTAACGCCGTCGCGTGATCAACTGCGTTACGCACCTCTGGACGATTCATGATGACAGTGGTGACATGATCGTCTTTTTCAACGCGGACCGGCATGGCTTCCTCTTTTTCTACTTCTCAATGGCAATTCGCCAGCCGCCGGCTATTTCATCAATCGAGACAATGGCATAGCCTTCAGCCTCAGCGGCACGGGGGATATCGCGACGGCCTTTGGGGTCGTTAATCGACACTTCTAGGACGTCGCCGCGTTCGAGGTCCTCTAGACGCACCTTCGCTTTCGCCCAATTCAGGGGGCATTTGACGCCATAGAGGTCAATCCGTTCTATCTTTCCGCTCATGACGATCATCCATAGCAGAACAGCCCAGTGCTGTCAGCGAGCAACGCTCAGCAATTTGAATAAGCTGCTGAAACAAAGCTTGTTGAGGCGGAGTATTTTCCGCTAGAGTGAACAGCTAGGTACGAAGCTCAAAGGATATACTCTTATACAGGAGTATTTACGAATAAGAGAATTCTACCGCTCAATTAGGAGAAAGGGCATGTCCACTCTACAACCTCGTTACAGTAAAGAGGAGTTTGCGGAACGCGGTGATGAGCTTTACGAGCGTGAGATTCGCCCTCACCTCACAGTCGAAGATGAAGGGAAATTTGTCGTAATCGATATTGATAGTGGAGCATACGAAATTGATATCGATGAACTCGCAGCGTCCGATCGTCTCTTAGCGAGCCACCCCGATGCGCAAATGTGGCTAAGGCGCGTTGGCTCTCGCTATGTTCGGCGATTTGGTCCACGTGAAGGGTCACTGACCGCATGATCACTGGTACCGTTACCGTCGCCCGCGAGGCGGTGATCCAGCTTACGGTACGCGGCCCCAGCGGGCAGGAACAAGAAATTGAGGCGGTGATCGACACCGGGTTTGATGGTTCTTTAACTTTACCCTCTGCTCTCATAGCAGCTTTGGGATTGCCGTGGCGCAGACGTGGACGTGCACTCCTAGCAGATGGCAGCGACAGTCTGTTTGATATTCACGAAGCGACAGTGATATGGGATGGCGCGGCCCGCCGTATCCCAGTAGATAAAGTTGATATGACGCCGCTTGTGGGTATGTCCCTCTTCTATGGCTATGAGTTAACAATGCAAATCGTAGAGGGCGGAAGGGTTCACCTCAAACCGTTGCTCTGATTAATCTTTGCGGCAGAGGAGGACCGTTTAGTCTCCCTAGCCATGTGGAACTCACTGGATAGGAGAATTCGCGAGTTCGTCCAAACTTTCAAAGTAACGCCGATGCGTACGCCGCACCGCTTCCTCGGAAGCAGCTTCCAATAACACGACCTCGTGCTTAGTGCCGCGGCGATGGAGTTCGAGTTCCATGGCAAGCCGTGCATCGTTAGCTTTTTCCTTCTCCGCGTCTTCAAATACGCGGAAGGTAACAAGCTGCCCACGTTGCCGATCATATTCAATTAGGAAGAGCATTCTTTTTCCCTTTGAGTGTTGCCATAACTTCAATCACCGTACGAAGGGACAGAGAAAATTTCTGCTTGGAGGATTCGAGTTCTGCCTGAAGAGCGGTGCAGTACGACTTTGCCTTTATCAATATCGACTGCATTTCGTCGGGCAGATCACTTTGAAAGATTAATTGAATTTTTTGTATGGCTGCAAGCTCTGTCTCGGGCAATTCGATATCTGCAACCAATGAAGATAATTTTGAGAGAGCTGCTCTGGTGTTAGCACTTCCTCTACCATATTTAATGGCGGGATCAATGACGTCAGAAAGCTTTTCCGAAAGTTCGGCCCACAGGTGTTGCAGTGAGGTCCGCACCTGTATCTCAATCCTCTTGCCACCATAATTCACAACCACGTGAACAGCCCTGTACCCATGGCTAGGCTGCTGACGACGGTCAACGATAGCAGTGCGTTCAAAGAGATGAGTGAGAGACTGAACGACCAGCTCTTGGTTAGCAATATCAGACACAATCAACCGGCAGCCTGCAATGTCCTGGATCTGAGTGAGGCGGCTGCTCTCTCTACGCAACTTTTCGATTATAGACGTAGTAGATTTCGCTGGCCTTCCCGTTGGTTCTAGTGCTGTCTCCCTTCGGATTATTCCGACGACAATTTCGTAGGCGTTGGAAAAGGAGCTACGATATAGATCAAGAAGCCGTAAATCAGCTTCACTGATGTCGCCTTTTCTTAAGCGATCGCCTAGCCGGTCAACTTGCGTCTTCGAGACTTCTTTTGCCATAAGCATGGGAACCTTATGGCATTCTATCATCAGAAGCACGTACCCCTAAAACGGCCAAAGGTTGCTGAGGACGCCGCCCAGTAAGGGTTGAGGGGCGGCTGTAGAGACTCGCGCTAGTCGTCGGCGTTGTATAGTCCGCGCCGGGGATGCTCTCTGAGCAACATACTGAGTGCTCGTTCCGCGTCGGGAGGGGACGGTAAGGCGTACGCGACCAACCCCGCGTCTCTCAAGCCCTACTCGCCGCGCCGCCGCACGCGAGAGATCAATCGACCGACCCCGAACATAGGGGCCGCGGTCGGTAATGCGTACACGTACGGATTTGCCGTTAGCGAGATTTGTCACCGTGACGTGACTGCCCAGCGGTAGGCTCCTATGGGCCGCAGTCAACTCCTGGGCCTGGAAACGCTCGCCACTAGCAGTCCGTCGACCTTGGAAGCCAGGACCATACCATGAGGCAACGACGACTTGTGAATGTGGCGCTGAGATTGAAGGGTGACTTGGTTCTGGCGGCGGCAGAGGGCGTCGGACCGTGGTGGTGCAGCCTGCTGCGCCGCTCCCGACTAGGAGGCCGATCAGCGTAAGTGTACTCAACCGGAGTAACTGACCTGAGGTACACAGCCAAATCATGTTTCTCTAAAACTATTGTGTATTTAAAGATACCTCAGCATGCTCTTCCGTACAGTCAAGAGCGACACTTGATTCTCAGCTACTGACTGCTGATCGCTTTTCCGTTATGGTTGCAGCAACCTAAGAACAGAAGGCAGGGGAGTGATGTGGTGAACGACGAAAGCCATCCTTCGACTTTTACATTGGAACGAGAGACTGAGACCCAGCGCCCCCGACGCTTTCTTATCGACTATGAGAAAGAACTGAATCCCTCGCAGTATGAGGCGGCGATTACTCATGAAGGCTCTCTTCTGGTTCTTGCTGGAGCCGGCAGCGGCAAGACTCGGACGTTGGTCTATAGGGTGGCGCGCATGGTCGAGGAAGGCATCGACCCCTCTGCGATTCTCCTGTTGACCTTTACTCGCCGCTCGGCTGAAGAGATGCTCGAACGCGCCGGGGCGCTCATTGGCGCGCAGTGTGAGAAGGTCAACGGCGGCACATTTCATTCGTTTGCCAACACCGTGCTGCGCCGCTATGGCTCATACTTAGGCATTCCTAATTCATTCACCATTCTCGATCGGAGCGACTCTGAAGACGCGGTGAATTTGATCCGTAGTCGCTTTGGCCTGGAGAAGAAAGAACGTCGCTTTCCGCGTAAACAAACCCTGGTCGAAATCATCAGTCTGGCGGCGAACAAACTAAGCAATGTCGCTGAAGTGCTTGATGAGCAGTTTCCGCATCTCTTTTCTGAGCTAGAGGATATCGTTCGCATCGATCAACACTATCGCGCTTATAAGAAAGAGCGGGGCTTGCTCGATTATGATGACCTGCTCACGAGACTGCGCGACCTGCTGCAAGAGCACCCGGCTATCGCACAACGGCTCTCGTCCACATTGCGCTACATCATGGTAGATGAGTATCAAGACACTAACCGTCTGCAAGCAGAGATCGTGCGACTGCTCGCCCATTCGCATGAGAACGTCATGGCCGTCGGGGATGATGCGCAGTCGATTTACAGTTTTCGCGGCGCCACAGTACGGAACATTCTGGAGTTCCCCAGCTTATTCCCCACGGCAAAGATTATTAAACTCGAAGAAAACTATCGCAGCACTCAGCCCATCCTTGATCTTTCGAACCAAATTATCCAACAAGCCAAAGAGAGCTACACCAAGAATCTCTTCACTCGTAGAGAAAAAGGCATCAAGCCCATCCTCGTAGAAGCCGAAAGCGAGAATTATCAGTCCCGGTTTGTCGGACAGCGCATCTTGCAACTCCGAGAAGAAGGTGTGCCCCTCGACGAGATTGCCGTCTTGTTTCGCTCGAGCTTCCATTCGTTTGACCTTGAACTCGAACTCAGCCGGCGCGGCATTCCCTTCGTCAAACGCGGCGGGTTCAAGTTCATCGAAACCACGCATATCAAAGATACGCTGGCGCATTTACGCATTATCGCCAACCCGCAAGACGCGGTCTCTTGGCATCGCGTCATCTTGTTGCTTGAAGGTATCGGCCCGAAGAGCAGCGAGAAAATCATGACGCATCTCATGAGCGGCCCCAATCAAGCGCAACTGCTACGCGACTATCCTGCCCGTGGCGTCATTGGCGATGAAATCAAGAGGTTAGCAAGTTTACTCGACGAGGTGACGGTTCCAAATTTAAAACCGGCGGAACAAGTTGACGCTGTCGTGCGCTATTACCTACCGATTCTCAAGCGCACCCATCGGGACGACCTGCCGAAGCGGCAGAAAGACCTGGAGCACTTCACCACTATTACTGAGCGTTATCGCAGTCTCGACCGTCTGCTCTCGGACATGGCGTTAGAACCGCCGAATGACAGCGTCGGCGATGTGCTCGCTGTTGAACGTGAAGAAGGCATGCTCACGTTGTCGACGATCCACTCAGCCAAAGGACTGGAGTGGCACTCGGTGTTCATCATCTGGGCCGTCGACGGCCGCTTTCCGTCTCTCTACAACAAGAAGGACGAGGAATTTGAGGAAGAACGGCGTCTGATGTACGTCGCCGCCACGCGCGCCAAAGAAAATTTGTTTATTACGTATCCTATTAATATTTTTGACCGCGCGACTGGGATGGTGTTGAGCAAGCCGTCACGGTTCCTCGACAGCATTCCACGCAAAATGCTTGAACCGGTGATTTTGATGGAAGAGGATGATCGCCGTGAAGACGCTTGGCGCTCGCGGCGGCAGCGACGCTGGTAGTCTGACTTGCATATCTCCTTGCCGAACAGTATTGACGCTTTGTACACAGCAACCGGACTCCCTTGGTTTTGCGCGGTAGTCGTGCGAGAATAGCGACGGCTCCAGGGTTTGCCGGGATTTCCCTGAATTTCTGGTTTCATGGCCAGGTTTGTTAGACTGGAAACAGCGAGGTCTGTAGAGGATTTTCTGCGGAGGCGGCACGGCAATGAGCTGGAAATTTTGGGAAAGGCGGATATCTTTTGACAATTGCATCGCTTGGGCACTTCCTCCTCGTCAGCAGCGTTACGTTCACATTTTTCTTTTCCTACGTCAGTTTCTTTGAGTGGCTTCTGCATAAATATCTTATGCATACGCCCCTGCTTAGTTATTCGTTCCACGCGCATGCCCTGATTCACCACGGGCTGTTTCGTGCTGACCGGTCCTACCACCTGCAACGGGAAGAAGACGAACCTAAGGTGACTTTTGCGTGGTGGAATGCGCCGGGGTTGTTGCTGCTACATATGCCGCTTCTCGTGAGTGTAGGCTATCTGGGTGGAAGCCCCGGATATTGGGGCGGCGCTACAGGCTTAGTCTTGTATTACGCGCTGTATGAATATTTACACTGGTGCATGCACGTGCCACAGAACCGTCGGCTTGAAAACACGCGGGCATTCAGATTTCTGAAAGCGCATCATTACCTTCATCATCGCTTTGCTTTTAGAAATCTCAATGTGGTGCTGCCGTTGGCGGATTGGGTGCTGGGCACGCTAGTGCTAGCTTCACCAAAGGATCGGACTGCCCCGGAACTTGTTTCTCCTCGCACCGCCACACCACCACTTACCACAGCCCTTGTTGAGCCATAGGCGCAGACCTCGTGCTTCGACAAGCTCAGCACGAACGGGTGTTCCTAGAGTGAAACCCATACCCGTTCACCCTGAGCCTGTCGAAGGGTGAACGGGTAAATAGAGGCAACCTTCTCTATTGCGGGGCGTTGGATCTGAGCACTCTGCCGGGCAGGAGGTTTTGCGCGGTTCCATTCGAGAAGAGAACCTTCCCGTTGACAATCGTGTGCGCGATGCCTGTCGATTTCTCGATGTAACGCAATCCCCCGCCGGGAAAGTCGCGCACGGCCTCTTGTTTGCCGCAATTGATCGTCGCCTGATCAAAGACCACGAGATCAGCAATCATTCCCGTAGCAACCATGCCTCGTAGTGGGATGCCAAACACTTGCGCAGGAACGGAGGTCAGCCGTCGGATCGCTTCTTCGAGCGGTAGCATCTGCTGGTCGCGGACGAGCGTTCCCAGCATGTAAGTCGAGTAGCCGGCTTCGCAGCGCATATCCGCATGCGCCCCGCCGTCAGATAAACCAACCAGCGTATGCGGATGAGTGATCATGTCCTTGTTGACCTGACCAAATTCGTAGAGGAATTGCATGCCAAGGTTATCCTCAAGCGCAAGGTCGAAGAAACAATCCAGCGGATCTTTCCCTCGCTCACGACTTAAGGTCTCAATATCTTTTTCCAGCAGCGGTTGGAGCCCCGCCTTCTCGACCGTGAACACGCTCAGGTTGTTCCACTGACCAGTGAACAGTCGCGGTTGTTTCATCTCCTCACGAAAGGCGGTGCGAAATTCTGCGCTGGCGTAGAGTTGTTGCTGGTCTTCAAGAGACCGGTCAAACACTTGTTTCCAACAATCGAAATTGCCAAAGATGAAAGGACGCTGCAAGCTGAAGCGTGCGCTCTTGTAATGACACGGCACTTGCCCCAACGGCAGATAGCCGCGATCGAAGTACGGCGCGATGCGTTGCAGCGCACCCTTCCATGCATCAGGCGGCGCTTCAGGCTTTTGCAAGAGTCCGAGCCAGGTCACGGGACGCTCACTTTGGGTGACAAGGAAAGTCAGCAGCTCATATTCATCATCAGACAACATGCCCGGGCTGCGCGTGAGGGCAATCTCAATCGCGCCACGGCTCAGTTCCTTAAGAACGCCAGCCAGGGCTCCAAGTTCTTCACGACTCGCCAACCGACAGGGCAGTGGGCGACCTTGAAAGCCGAGATGTTGGGGCAGCACAGTGGTAGAGAAGCCAAAAGCGCCAGCATTCATCGCTTCACGGAAAAGTGCAGTTAGTTGTTCCAGCTCTTTCTCATTCGCGCTGCGTTCTTTGCTTTCGGCCCCAAGCACATACTGCCGCAGCGGAGAAAGCGGAACCATAGAAGCAACGTTGACGCCGAGCCCACTCGCGGCGATAGCATTCAAGTATTCTCCCATACTCTCCCAAGACCACTGTACGCCTTTTTGCAAAACGTCCAGCGACATGCCTTCAACATTGACAAGATCGCCAACCAGCGCTTCTCGGTCCGCAGGTCTGCACGGCGCCAGACCCACACCGCAGTTCCCCATGATAATGGAAGTGACGCCATGCCACGAGGAACAGGTGACCAGCGGGTCCCACAACACCTGGGCGTCGTAGTGCGTGTGATGGTCGATGAAGCCTGGACAGATAGTCAGCCCTTGCGCGTCAATCACCTTCGTTGCTTCGCGGGTCACCAGGTTCGACTCGACTGCAACGATGCGATCGCCGGTAATCGCCACATCGGCAGTAAAGCCGGGACTCCCAGTTCCATCGACGACAGTTCCCCCTTTGAGCAGTAGGTCATAAGACATCGCTATTCCCCCTTATTTATGAACGAGGTCGCATTTTTACCAGATACGCATGCATCCCTTCGAGGACAATCTCTCCTCGTTGATTCTTCACCCGAGTAGTCAGCCTGAGTAAGCCCATCTCAGTTTTCGGAACCAACTCGGTCACTTCAATTTCTGGCGTAATGACGTCACCAATCAGCACGGGCTTGAGAAATCGTGAGGACTGCTCAACGAACGCAACAATTGATCCTTCAAGCAGCAGAGATAACGTCGAAGCGCCGACCGCAGTCATAGCAGTCACGAGCAGTCCATGCGCCACACGCTTACCGAAACGTGTTGTCTTTGCATATTCATCATCATAATGAATAGGATGCGCGTCTCCTGTGAGCTTGGCGAAAGACAGAAAGTGCTCATCCGTCATGGTCTTCGACGGAATAGAGAATCTCTCACCAACATGAAAGTCTTCGAAGTATTTCGTCTGCGCGGCCATGATTCATCACTTCTTCTCATCCAACACGGCAATCGCATCAATCTCAATCAACGCATCGGGGCGTAACAACTCTTTGACCACAATCCCAGTTGCAGCGGGAAAGCCATTTTTAAAGTATTCGCGCCGTATGTCAGCCGTGCCGCGATAGCCTTCGGTTGTGGTGATATAATCCACCGTTTTCACAATATCATCGAAGCTGGCGCCGGCCGCGTCAAGGAGTTCTTTGATCTTCTCAAAGCAACGCCGGGCTTGCGCGACAATATCTCCTTTGCCGACGATATTACCCTTGTCGTCGGTCGCCGTCAGACCAGAGATGAAAAGCAGATTTCCCTTCCTCACTGCAGGTGAAAACGTATAGCGAGGAGTGGAGCCCCAGGGGTCAATGACTTCAAGTTTTGGCATACGTTTTTCCTCTCGTACAAACAGAAGATATGCTTCAGGGTTGATCTGGCGTTCTCACCTTTGTTACACCGATCATGCTGTCGCGCGTCACTAGACTCGCCAGCTCTTCCTCCCTCATACCTTCTGTTCCAGCCGGACGAGCCGGAATCACTAAATAGCGCAGGTCTGCCGTGCTGTCGTACACTCGCACCTCAATCTCAGGAGCCAACCCTAAACCAAATTCTTTCAGGACGCTGCGCGGCTCTTTGACCACACGAGAGCGATAGTTCAGGCTTTTATACCAATCTGGGGGAGCGCCAAGAATCGCCCGAGGGTAGCAGGAGCAAAGCGTACAAACGACAACATTGTGAAGGGCGTCGGTATTCTCCACCGCTTTAATTTGGATCAACGAACCAGTATCGACGCCCATTTCCGCAACCGCTGCTTTCGTGTCCGCGAGAAGTCGCGTTTTGAACGCAGGATCAGTCCACGCGCGAGCGATGATCTTGGCGCCCACGGCAGGAGTGCGGGAGTCCATATCTTCAACCGCACGGCGAATCTCGTCAGCAGTCACCACGCCCTTTTCGACGAGCAGCGCCGCAATTGCCTGTACGCGTTTCTCGTAATATGTCAGCTCTTCCTTTTCGGTAATGGGCGCATGTGGATCCGTATGGGCGTCTGTCTGCGTCCCATGGGCGTGATCATGATGGTCGTGCATAACCACCTCCTCAGTTTCCTAGCGGCTCGAGCCAGTGTTCGTAAATGTCAATGAATAACGTATCGTGCGGAGCGGCGGCGTAACTGCCCCACACTTCCTGCTGGGTGAATCGCACGAGATAAAGCGGTTGTTTCGGCAGTCCGTCTCCACCATACGCTAGTATCTCGGGATTGCGGAAGGCGCCGTGCACCCTGGCTATCGCTCCAACTTTTCCCTGGATGTAAGTAGGAGTACGGAAATGGTGGGGCGGCGCGCCGACACGGACCTTCACTTGATCGCCTGATTTAAATCGTGTCTCCATAATAAATACCGTCTCAGCGCGCAGTGTTGAGGGCTTGTTGCTCCTCCGCTTTCCGATCAATTTCTTCTTTCGTCAGCACGCCCTTCTCGATTAGCAACGTCTCGATCGACGAAATCCACCGTTCGTAATAACTCATCTTTTCGTATGCATCTGGCGGCAAGCTTTCGATGGCTCGGCGGAGTTCATCGACGCGAATGAGATGCTTTGGCGTACTCGAAAGCAACACCAGCAATGCGTCAGTGCGCTTCTCCCACATCGAAAGGTCATGTTCCACTTTGTTGATGGGGCCGGCATCCGGACGCCCTCCGCGATCATGCACCTGTGGCATACGGTGCTCCTCCTTTGAATCTCGTTGTCGCGCTGCTAGCGCAACTTCGGTACAACCGTCTCCGCAAACCGTTGTAACATCTCCTTGTCCTGCGTATACGGAAACATGGAGATAAAATAATTAAATCCTAAGTCTTGGTATCCACGCAAGGTCTCGGCCACCTGCTCTGCTGTGCCGATCATACCCGAGGCGCGGGCGATATTGAAAATACGTCCAGCCCCGAGCGCCGTCGCAGTCTGCGCCTCGCGTTTCTTCATTTCCTCTTCGGTCTCCGCGATACAAGTCACAATAAACAGTGACTTGTCGATCTTAGTGAAGTCGCGCTTCACCTCGTCGCAATGGCGCTTGAGCGCTTCGAGCTTCTGTTTCACTGCGGGCAATTGATAGCCGAAGATCATGTTCCAACCGTCGGCATGCTGCGCCACCATGCGCAAGAGTTTCTTTTCTCCAGCACCTCCGAGCCACATCTTCAATGGTTGCTGCACCGGCTTGGGCGCGCAGACGGCGTTCTCGAGCTGATAATATTTGCCGTTGAAAGAGGCCCTCTCTTCCGTCCACAGAAGTTTGATGAGCTGTGTCGCCTCTTCGAGCTGTGCTAGACGAGTCGCAACCGGCGGGAATGGGATCCCGTATGCTTTGTACTCGATGTCCTTCCAGCCGGCGCCGAGGCCGAATTCCAAACGCCCATTGCTAATCTGGTCCACACATGCTGCGGTCTTCGCCAGCACCGCCGGCAAGCGATAGGCGTTACAGGTCACCAAAGTGCCCAAGCGGATCTTCGTTGTCACCGCCGCCAGCGCCGGCATCAGCGCCCAGACATCAAAGCAATTGCGTCGTTCGGACTTTGCATCCCACAGCAAGTGATCCGACGCCCACAGCGCCGTAAAACCAAGGCGCTCGGCCTCTTTGGCGAGGTCGGCAACGTCATTAAAAGTAAAACCAAATTGCGGTTCGATCTGAATGCCAAAACGTGTCATCTGTTTCTCCTTTGCGCCTTTTCCCTCCGCCGCTTCGCTCCCTACTTCCAGCGTTATATTCCCATGAGTAAAGCCAGAACGGCCAAGCCCAGCCACGCTTGCGGCAATACTCACCGCTTGCAAAAACCTACGCCGACTCCATTGCTCCTTCACGACTCAGCACTCGGGACTCAGAACTCTTTACGAAAACGCTTCATCCAATCTTTTCATTTGCGCCTGCGACAGTCGCCACCCTGACGCGCCACAGTTTTCTTCGGTCCGCGTCACGCTATTAGACTTCGGAATGGCAATAATGTTAGGGTGAGCCGTGCACCAGTTGAGCGCCACTTGCGCCAAAGTCTTTTGCACTTGTGTAGCAATCTCTTCCATCACTTTCATTCCTTGGCTGCGACGAAAGCGAGACTTGGTCGCAAGCCGACCATCATCCAACGGAGTATAGGCAATGATCGTTACGTTTTGTTGCTGGCAGTACGGCAGCAGATCGTCTTCGATTTCACGGCTGTTTAAATTGTAGAGCACTTGGTTAGAGACGACCGGATACTTGCTCATCGCAGCTTGCGCGGCGCGCAGTTGGCCAAGGGAGAAGTTGCTGACGCCGATGTGTTTGACCACGCCACGATCCACCAGGGTTTCCATCGCTCGCATAGTCTCTTTGATAGGGACCGAGGAATTGGGCCAGTGAATCTGATAGAGGTCGATCGTGTCTGTCTGTAACTCGCGCAGGCTCGCTTCTGCAGCACGGAGCACATCATCATGCCGCAAATGCCCACCCGACACCTTCGTCGCGATGAAGACTTTGTCTCTGATGCCTTTCACTGCCTGACCAACCGCGTCTTCAGTACCATAGACTTCCGCCGTGTCGATAAGAAACGCGCCGAGTTCAATTCCTCGTCGAAGCGGCTCTACGCCGCCACGATACTTCCACACGCCTAGCCCAATCTCTGGAATCATCACGTTGGTATTGCCAAGAGGTCGTGGTTCCATAGTCGAAACTCCTTTATTCCATCCGCGAGACATTGGTGAACAGAAACGTACACGCAAGCACGGTCAGCATTACACCACTGGCGACAGCGCACGTCATTAAGGGACCGATGCGCGCTACCAGGACGCCGGCGACCGGGGCTCCGAC
>JACXTT010006957.1_pt1 | contig 16051 bp, 22 predicted proteins | sample 9270951 | NCBI WGS metagenome assembly JACXTT01 (sample SAMN15532306, study PRJNA645909) | rock metagenome | isolation source: weathered quartz diorite | place: Puerto Rico | collected 2017-06-21 | reverse complement strand
CGATGTTGTGCGCTTTTGACCCCTCCCGGCGCAAAGACTATGGGTTCCACACCGATGCGCGGGTTCACTTCTCCGCCGGATGCGGCCTCCAAAAGGGGCGCGTGATCCGCCACCCGGAGATCCTTCCCTCGAAACCAGACCATGGACCGCATCAAGCGAGACTAGCGGAGGTGCAACCATCCGCCATGAGGCAAAACCTGGAAAGCGTCGACCGCCAGCCCCGCCGCCTCTCGAGCCGCCTCCATCTCCCGCACGGGTTCTTCGATGCCTTCGTCGGTGAGTTGCCAAGTGCCCCAGTGCATGCCGATGGAGCGCCCGGCCTCCAGATCCTGATGAGCGCGGACGGCGCCTTGAGGATCCATGTGCACCTGAGCCATGAACCACCGCGGTGCATAGGCGCCGATGGGCAGCAGGGCCAGATCGGGTGCCCCAAGACGCGCTCGGATCTCCGAGAAGAAAGGCGCGTAAGCCGTGTCTCCTGCGAAGTAGATGCTGCGCCCTTCGGCCCTCACATGAAGGCCACCCCATAAAGTGTGATCGCGATCGAAGAGGCCACGGCCGCTGAAATGGCGCGCCGGCGTGCAGGTAATCTCTGCGCTTCCAACGCGGTGGGACTGCCACCAATCCAACTCTTGAATAGGACCTAAGCCGAGCCCCTTCAAATCGCGGCTCACACCCAAGGGGGTGGCTACCCAAGGCTGGAAACGCTCTCCGAGGCTGCGCAGCGTTGGGCGGTCCAGGTGGTCGTAGTGATTGTGGCTCAGCAACACACCGTGGATGTGCGGCAGCTTTTCCAACGCGAGGCCGGGGGCTCGAACCCGCTTGGGACCTGCCCAGGACACTGGGCTTGTGCGCTCGGAAAAGACCGGATCCGTAAGCAGATTCATACCCGGGAAGCGCAGGAGGAGTGTCGCGTGGTTGATGAACTGAACCACCACTTCGCCGGGGCCTGGTTCGGGCGCGAGTCCCTGAGGCGCGTCCTCCACCCATCGAGGCCACACTGCCGCTTGGGATCCCAGCTTCCAACGCAGAAGCTGAAGCAGCCCCTGCGCTCCTGGTCCCCAGGGGTTGATAAAAGTTCGACCGCGTTTAGACGCATTCATGTTCAGGTGCTCCCTCATCACGCATCCAGGCCGCGCAGCATCAGGGTAAGAGCGCCTTCCAGCGCCGCGGCAACGTCCACGCGAAAGGGCGCCCATTCCGGGTGCTGGAGGAGATCGGCAATGACCTTGGGAGGAGCCGCATGAGGTTGGAGGCCCATCGCCAAGGCGTGGAGGTACAGAAGCAGGGTGAACCCCTGCCCAGCCTTCACGAAACTTCGTTCCTCCAACAGCGCGCTTAGGCGGGTGCAGCGCGCGAGCATCGTACGCTTGTAGGCCAAGGCCTGAGCCGCATCGATGTTGTGCTCAAACACCGTCGGTCCCAACGCCATCAGGCCGAGAAAATCGTCCGCTTCAAAGGTGGCCCGCGTCAGCGCCTTGGCGAGATCGGCTTTGCGAGCATCTCGAAGGTACGTTTCCGCCAGATCGAACCAGCGGAGATAGGACTCCTCCAGTAGGGCGAGAAAGAGCGCCTCCTTGGTGGGAAAGCTGAGGTACACCGTCCCCTTGGCCACGCCTGCGGCTTCGGCCACTTGAGCCATGGTGAGAACGGCATATCCATGCGACCGAAAGAGCGAACGGGCCGCCGCCAGCAGCGCCTCGCGGCGGTCGGCCTTCTGATGGGAATGGGTGGCTCGGGAAGCGCGTGTCAAAATAAATGACCCTTGGTCATTTAAATATGACCAATAGTCATTTTTAATCAAGCCTCAGTTTGACCTTCCTAATGGCCCCTTCTAATCCTCTGAAGCTAAAGCCACTTGCCAGAGGCCCTGAGGGTCGGGATGGAGCAGCCATTCGCTGTGGAGGGGTCGTCGACCCCAGGCACCCTGGGCCAATTCCCCATCCAGTTGCCCAGGTCCCCATCCCGCATAGCCCAGATACAGACGGAAGCGCGATTCCGGATCCACCAACAGATCTTCCAGCAGATCCTTCCGGTGGCTCACGAAGTGGGTGAAGTCGAGCACTGTGTCTTCGCCTAAAGGGATGCCCCCTTGGACCAGCAGGATGCCGCGCTGAGGTTCCACGGGGCCCCCACGCCAAGCCGTCGATTCCGAGGAACCCGCGTAGTTCAGACCGCTCTCATCAGCCACCTGATCCAAGGCCAGAGGCAAGGGGCGGTTCAGAATGATGCCGAGTGCGCCATCCTCATCGTGCTCGACGATGAGCACGACCGCATGAAGGAAGTTCGGGTCCATCAAACCGGGATGGGCCACCAGCAGGCAAGGAGCTTCGTATTCCATGGGGGACTCAGTCTACCTCTTCCACCGGCTACTCGGACACGCTCCTAAGGTCATCGGCCAGGAGTCCCTTCGCCTTCAGTTGGATCAATTCCCCTTTTTCGAGGCGCTCAAGACTGGCTCCATCCAACCCATCCACCAGCTCCTGCCAGCGCGGATCGCCCTTCCGGTTGAAGAAAACCACCGAAGGTTCGCCCTCGTAGAAATCCTCCTCTTTGGCCCATACATGGACCCACCCCACCTGATTGACGCGCACAAACGCCGTAGCCATGCCCTCAGTGTCGCAGACTCAGGTGCAGGAAGATTCTGGATCCGGCAGCTTACGCAAGGTCGCTACCGCATGCTTAAGCAATGGCCAGGCGAGGCTCAGCTGCTCCACTGCGCCCTCAGGGCGGCCGCTGAGGTTCAGGATGACGGTTCGATCCGCCGTGCCGCATACCGCGCGACTGACAAAGGCCATGGGATGGCCTCCCTTGGCCCGGATGAACTCGGTGATGCCTGCGGCTTCCCGCGTCATCACTGCGCGGGTCGCCTCGGGCGTGACATCCCGGGGACCGAAGCCCGTTCCACCGCAGGTGAGCACCAACGGAACATCGTCGGCCACCGCTCGGCGCAGCGCCGTCTCCAGCGCCGCGCGATCGTCGGAAAGTAGCTCAGACGAGACCTGAGTCACGCCTTGCCCCTCTAGCCATCTCTGTAAGGCGGGCGTGCTCTGATCCACATACACCCCCGTGCTGGCGCGATCCGAAAGGGTGATGATGTGGAGGCGATCCAAGAGAACTCCTACGAGAAACCCGTCCTAAAAGTAATACCGGATCATGACGGAGGATGTGGTGGAAACCGAATGCCCCTTTACCAAGTCTGCATACGCGAAGCTGCTGGAGCCCGTGGCATGGGCGTAGGAGAGCCCCACTTCACCTCCAATGGAGACGTTCTTAACGGGGAAGTATTCAATGCCAAGCGTCGGCGCAATAGACCAGGTGTTGGTTTTCGACTCCAGCTTGGTTCCGTAGGACTCATCACTCGTCTTGTACTGGTTGTAGGCGATGCGAGGTCCGATATAGGCCCTGGTCGAGTCTCCCGTGGGTTTCAACCAAAACACTCCCACGCCAAAGCTGGTCTCTTTGGTGGAGTTCTCTTGGGTGTTCGCGAGGACATCTTTATACGTATATGTATTGTCTGAAAAGGCGATCGAGCCTTCCAGCATCAGGTTTTCTCGCACCTTCACGGGGATGAGAATGCCAGGGCCTCCCCTCCAATTCATGCCAATGCCCACCTCCTGTGCTCGAGCACCGAGGGCGCTTCCGAGCAAGACGATTCCTACGGCGGCGTAAGTCCGCATACCTTCTCCATGGATTACCGAAGCCATCTCACCGACGGAGAACGACTCTCCTTCGGCGCAGCCTCAGCAACCGGAGTACATCTTCGCGTAGGGAAGTTCCTGCACTTTCGCCCAGCGGAAGTTTAGAGGGGCCGGCCGATAGGCGCCGTGTAGGTTTCGTCTACCACGTTGCCGGTGTTCAGCACATTGGCCGGTTCGAAGAGAAGCACTTCGGTCTCCTGCTCCGCCACGGGCCGGTGCTCCACCCCGCGAGACACCACGATCAGCTCGCCTGGATCCAGCTCAACGACACGATCTCGGAACTCCATGCTCAAATGACCTTTGATAACCAGGAAGAGCTCATCCTCAGCTTCATGGTGGTGCCACACGAAGGGCCCCTGAAGCTTGACCAGCTTCACCTCCTGGCCATTGAGCGAGGCCGCCACTCGGGGGCGCCAATGTTCGTGGATCCTGGAAAAGCCCTCGGCCAGATTGACCTTCTCCATAAAAGACCTCCCCCAACCTTCATTCTTCCACAACGAAGATTCGATATTTTTTGGGACAATAGCTTTTTAGGGAGTGTCCATGACCGTCCCCGTCATCCGACCCGGAGCCACCCTTGGCCTGTTGGGGGGCGGACAATTGGGGCGCATGTTCGCGCTTGAGGCGCGCCGCATGGGCTACCGAGTGCATGCCCTGGACCCTGGCCACGATTGCCCTGCCGGCCAAGTGGCCGACTTGGAGATCCGCGCCCAATACGACGACCTCTACGCCGCCCAGGTCATGGCTCGCAGCGTGGACGTGATGACTGTGGAATTTGAAAACATCGCCGCTGAAACCTTGGAGGCCGTAGCCCAGGTGTGCCCCATGCGGCCTGGTGCATTCGTGCTTCACACCGTGCAGCATCGCCTGCGGGAAAAGCGCTTTCTGGAATCCAAAGGATTCCCAGTGACCCCCTTCCGCGAGATCAATACTGAAGCGGATTTGCGGAAGGCCGCCTCCGAGCTGGGTCTTCCCGCCGTATTGAAAACAGCGGCCTTCGGATACGACGGCAAGGGGCAGCAGAAGCTCACGGCCCAAAGTGATCTGGCAAGCGCCTTCGCTGCGCTGAAGGGTCAGCAGGGCATCCTTGAAGCCTTCGCGCCCTTTGAAAAGGAAGTGAGCGTCGTCGCCTCCCGCAGCGCCAACGGCGAAACCTCCGCCTTCGATGTGGCGGAAAACGCGCACGCGAACCACATTCTCGACACCACCATCCTCCCGGCGGACATCTCCCCCGCCGTGGCGGCGGAAGCGCAGTCCATGGCCCGCGGCATCGCCGAAGCGCTCGATATGGTGGGCGTGCTCTGCGTGGAGTTCTTCCTGCTCCCCGGCGGAAAGTTGCTGGTGAACGAAGTGGCGCCGCGCCCCCACAACAGCGGCCACGCCACCTTGGATGCCTGCGTCACGAGCCAATTCGAGCAGCAGGTCCGCGCCGTGTGCGGACTGCCCCTCGGCGATCCCACCCTGCTCCGCCCCGCCGCCATGGCCCAGCTCCTCGGCGATCTTTGGCCCGAGCAGGGTGAACCCGCCTGGGAGCGCCTGCTGGCCTTCCCCGATGTGAAGCTGCATCTCTACGGCAAGATGGAAGCGCGCCGAGGCCGCAAGATGGGTCACCTTACCGCGCTCGCCGATTCACCTCAGGCCGCGTTGAAGCGTGTGCTGGCCGCCCGAAGCGCCCTCACCTCCTGACGAAGGAAAGCACCCAAATCATCCCGATCACGACGAGAGCGCCGCGATCCTCCCCGTCGAGCTGTTCCGTGTCACGCAAGCGACCTGGCGTTGGCATGGGCATCGGATCAGGCCGCTCAAGGAGCAGCATGCGGTGAAGGCCTCCCGACGGATCTTTGAGCACCAACCACTCCGGAGCGGTGCGGGACATCCGCGCCACCGCTTCGCGATCACCCGACCGAGAAAGCTCCAAAGGGGACCAGAGCCCCATGTCCATCCATTGCCACCGGCGAAGGTCCGTCTGCGCCTCGATTCCGACCATCGCAGTGGCATCGGTGAACTCGATGCGCAGCACCATCGCAGGGTGGGCTACGGCGCGAGGGACCTGAGCCGGCCGGACACAAGCCAGTGATGCGATCAAGGACAAGGCCACCCAAGGCCCCTGCTTTCCCATACCTCAGGATGCCACTAACGGCCTTCACCTGAGACGGGCGTCCATCTCAGCGTCGGTAATAGGCCCGAATGGCGTTCACCACCGCCACGGCGTAGCGTTCGCGGAACTCGGCGCTGTTGAGATTGTCGGAGTCGGCATCGTTGGTGAGGTTCGCGACTTCCACCAGCACCTTGGTGGAAGCCGAACTGTAGCGAACCACGGCGGGAATAAACTTCTTCCCATCCCGATGGATGACATTGCGGATGGGGCGATTGGAGTGCACCGGCACATGCTGCTTTTGGAGGGCCTTCAAAAGCGCTTCTGCGAACTGGCGGCTGCGAGCTTCGCCTTGCAGCTTCTCCTTCGCGGAGAAACTCACAGACCCACTGCGCTTCATCTCCGCCACCTTCACGGCGCGGCCCCCTGCAAGAGAGAAGTGAGCGGGCACCAGAGCGGAGCCCGGCACGTACACCATCGTGCCGCGTGCGCTCGGATGCAGGCTATCCGCGTGGAAGCTGATGAAGATCGTCTTCTTGGGATCCCCTTTTTTGCGCGTGAATTGGGAGAAGAGGTCATTCCCAAGCACCCACCGCAAATGCACGCTCACGGCTGTCGGAGAGTCGCCGTCATTGGCAAAGGGAGGCGTGGTCAGGATTTCCGCGTGCCCCGAAGGGCTCTTGATGCTGTTTCTAATCTTGAAACCGAGACCCTGGTAGCGGATGGTACTGCTGACCTGAGCAGAAGTCTCTTCTTCGAGAATCCGCCGCACGCGCATACAGATGTCGTACACGAAATCCGACTCCCATAGGCCGTTCGCGCGGGCTCCCGGGTCCACGCCTCCGTGGCCGGCATCCAGGACGATACGCACCCCCTCCAGCTTGGGGCCTGCATCTACACGGACCGTCCGCCGCACTTCCTCTCGGACTTCCCGCTCCTCCGCCAAGGCCGTGGTGCCTTCAGGTTGGAAGGGGTCATCGAGGTATTCCACGGGGATTTTCACCAACGTGCCCGGTGGAATCGCCCGCACATCAGCAATGCCGCTGCGCTTGGCGAGCAGGTTGGCAAGCTCGTTCACGCCCTTGGGATCCACGCGGTCGGTGTAGCGCATGACCACCGAGGAGTAGAGCGCTTCGCCTTTGCGAAGGTGATAGGCCGCATAGGGGCCTTCTCCATCGCGCTCGAAGCTGAGCATGGCGCGGTAGGCCCCGACCCGCGCTTCGTCATCGAGGTCATCTTCGGGCTGGGAGCGGTCGGCCCCGCGGGTCTCGCCGCCAAACCCCTCCCAAAGCAAGGTGTGGGGAATGCGCCAGAGATCACCCTCTTGAAGCTTTTCAGGAAGCTCAGGGTTCTCCCGCATGATGCGGCCGTAGTTCTGCCCATGGCCTGTGAACAGCGCGGCCATGAGCCACACCGATTCGAGCTCGGGGTAATGAACGCGATGGCGAAGCTCCGTCTCCGTCCACCGGTCCTTCGGAAAGAGCTGAGACAGGGCCCAGCGACGCCCAACCGGCGTCAGCTGCTCGAAGGGCACGGGATCCATGGTTGGGCGCGCGAGAAAGCCCTTGGGCAATCTCCCGCTCACCGTGAGGCCCTTGCGGAAGGTCAGACGAACAGAGGCATGATCCCCCGTGGGCAGTCGGCCCTCCACCACCACTGGGCCAGGATCCTGCGCCTGCGGCACTAGGAGGACCGCAGACGGGACCAACAGCAGGGATCGGCTTAGGATTCCCACGGCACGCCGGCCGCGGCCCCGGTGAGGCCCTGCTGCACCCAGCCCTTGAGGCGCACTTCCAACGCATCGGCGTCTTGGGTGCGTTCCTCCAGGAAGGCCTGCCAACGGTGTTCGAGATGGGCGGTGCCCTCTTCCAGGAGGAAAAGGCGATCCTGCATGCGGCCGATCGGATCCTTGGCAGCGCTGGGCGGCATCTTGATGGCGCCCATGTCCAAGGTGGCGGAAGAGAGACTGAAGACCCACTCCTGGTCTCCGCTCAACAGGCGCAACTTGGCCTTAGAAGGTCGCATGCCTCGGCTCAGGGCCTCAAAAGCCTCGCGGCTTTCCGAAGGGTTGCCCTTTCGAAGGCTGATCTCTTTCACGTCGCCCTGCTCGCTGGCCAATTGCACCGCGTCGTCCATGAGGCACGCGCTCATATCGCCGTCGATGCCCGAAGCACCGCCATCCGTGAGGCTGCGCATCCACAGCCAGAGGATGAACTCTTCGCCGAGGAAGCGGCCTTGCTCAATCAATTCCAATGGTTTCATTAGGCGTTCTCAAGGCTCAAATCGAGGGGATCAAGGGCCATCAGCGCTTCGGGGCTCAGGTGCGGCGCCAGGCGCCCCGCGAGAAGGAGCGGTGCGAGCGGCTGAAGCTCAAGCCCCCAGGCTTTATGGAAGTGTGTCGCGAGGAGGCCCTGCGTCTTACTGCTGGAGGCCGTCGTCCAAAGGACGCCTCCTTTAAGATCCCAGGCTACTTCCACCATTCGCGGCGTCGGCAGCACCTTTTTCAGCAGATCCACCTTCACTTCATCCTGCACGCTGATGCGTGTCTCCTTGCCAATGCGGGGGAGATCCTTCTCCTTCATCACCTGCTGGAGACGCAGGTCGGCCTCGGCGCGCAACAGCAGCGCGGGCACGCGGCGCGTATCGATGCGCAGCGCGAACAGCGCGAAGCGATCCTGCAGCGCGAAGACGGGATCCGGCGGGATGATCAGCGGGTTGCGCCAATCCACGAAGCCGCTGCGCTCTTCTTCCAGGCCATCTTCGAAGGGGCGGAAGCGATGATCTTCAAGGCCGGAAAGCAACTCGGCCTCTTCGGGCACTGGGCCCAACACGAGAAAACGTTTGAGGCTGAAGGCCCCCTGCATCAGGCCCATCAGGCACCCCCACCCAGCATCCGCACCAGCTTGCGCATCCAACCACGTGGCACGGTGGGGAGCAGAGGCTTGGTGATTTCGATTTTTTCGTCCGGCTTGGGGAGGGGCAGCATGGGGTCGTTCAGCCCCAGGATGACGCCGGTGACATTATCCCGAGCCCCAGCCTCCAAAGCGGCTTCCAGCAAGCCTTCCAGCGTCTTTCGCGGGCTATGCCCGAGCGCCATCAGCGACTGGATGCGCGCGTCATCCACTTCGCCATGAAGGCCGTCAGAACAGAGCAGCAGACGGTCGCCGCGGCGCAGGGCCACCTTGTACACCACCACCACGATGTGCTGAGGAGAGCCCAGAGCCTGCGTGATCATGTTGCGCTGAGGATGGGTGCGCGCCTCTTCAGCGGTGAGCGTTCCACTCATCACCAGCTCATTCACGAGGGTCTGGTCTACCGTCACCTGCTGCAGCTGCCCCTGGCGGAACATGTACGCGCGAGAATCGCCGACTTGGGCCACATAGGCGTGTCCATTCCACACCAATGCGGCGGTCAAGGTTGAGCCCATGCCGCGCGCAGTACGATCGTCATCCGAGTAGCGGAGAATGGCCTGGCTGGCCTCCTCCACCGCCAACACAATGGCTTTGAGCAGCTGGGCTTCCACCTGGTCATCGCCCGTATGGCGTCCCCAGTGGCCGAAGAGGTGCAGGGAGACGGCCGCCAAACCTTCACGGCTGGCTACTTCACCGGCAGCGGCTCCGCCCATGCCATCGGCCACAGCCGCCAGGAACCCCTGCTCCCCCACGGGGAGAGGGCGAAGGGCCTGATTAATCAGCGGTTCCTCGCCATTGAGGGCACTGAGAAGAAAGGCATCCTCGTTGTTCTTGCGAACCCGTCCGGGATGGGTGATGGCGGCGTAATCGATCTGCATGCGCCTGCGTGAGGGGGCGGTGAGAGGAATGAAGGGTTCCCGTTGAGGGAGGCGGAAGATTCATCATACCTTGCAGTGAGGCTTCGCCTCCACAAGCCGTAGGCGAGTGGGCGCCCCCGCGGGACGGGGAAGGCAGGCGGGCCCAGGAGGAGACATGACAGAGGATCTGGACCTTCTCATCGTCGGCGCCGGCCCCGCGGGAATTTCCACGGCAGTAGAGGCCAGGCGGGCAGGTATCGACCGGCTGCTCCTCATTGAGAAAGCGCCGTCGCATAGCTTCTCCATCGAAAAGCTCTACACCCCCGGAAAAAGGGTGGACAAAGTCTACCTAGGCCAGGACGTGGAATGTGAAGGCGCCGTCTGCATCATGGACGGGACCCGGGAGACCGCGCTGGCGACGCTGGAAGATTTTGTCCGGCAATTCGAGCTACCCATCCGCAATAACACCGAGGTGGAGCGCATCACGCCGCTGGAGGGCGGCGGATTCGAGATCCGCGATACCCAAGGCAACCTCTTCCGCAGCCGCACGGTGGTCATCGCCATCGGCGTCTATGGTCGGCCCAACAAGCCCGACTACCCGCTCCCCTCCAGCCTGAGAGGCCATGTGCATTTCGACATGGCTCAAGGACTGACCGACGGGACTGTGCTCATCGTCGGCGGTGGAAACACAGCGCTCGAATACGCTGCCTATCTGTACGCCAGCCACACGGTCACCTTGGCCTACCGCGGCGATGCCTTCAAACGCGCCAACGAAGTCAACCAGCGGATCCTGGAGGATTTGGAGCGCTCGGAGAAACTCCAGGTCTGGATGAACACCGACGTCTCGGGATTGAAGGATAGTGGAAGCGACCCACGGGTCGAAGTGACTTTCAAAGATGGGCGTGTCGAGGCCTTCGATCACGTGCTGTATGCCATCGGCGGCAGCACGCCCGAGGGCTTCCTCCGCGCCGCAGGGGTTGAGTTGGAAGGTAAAGCCCCTGTGGTGGACGGGCAGTACCACACCACGGTGCCCGGACTCTTCCTGGCAGGCGATCTCGTCGCCGGCGGCAAAGGCAGCATCGTGAAGGCCTTCAACACCGGGCACCGCATTGTCTGGGAAGGCCTCTGCAACGGGCATCTTGAATGCCGCATTCCGGACCGCGGATGATGTCCCCTTTCACACTTGGCATCCTGGGCCCTGGAACCTTGGGCCTCAGTGCCGCTCAATGGGCCGCAGAGTGCGGTCTTTCGGTGCGTCTGTACGGACGCGATCTTTCTCACGCCCAACGCGGCCTCGCGGCCCTGGAGGAGCGCTGGAAGACCTTGCAGCGCAAAGACAAGCTTTCGGAAACACAGGTTCGATCGGCGGCAGCGCGGGTCAGTGCCATGAACCGAGAGGAGGGCTTCTCTGGCTTAGATGCTCTGCTCGAGGCCCTCCCTGAAGATGAGGCGCAGAAGGCCGACCAGTGGCAACGCATCGCGCCAAACCTCGACATCCACACCCTCGCACTCACGGGAAGCTCGGCCATTCCCGTGGGGCCCCTCGCTCAGAAATCCGGGCTCACGGGCCGACTTCTCGGGTTTCATCTCTTCGTCCCCGTGCGCAGCATGCCTGCGCTGGAGCTCGTGATCCCACCCTCCGTCGAGGAGCCTCTCATCCAGCGCGCTGAAGCTCTGGGAGAGCGACTCTCCAAACGCGTCGTGCGCGTGAAGGACGGTCCAGGCTACGCCGCGGCCCGCATGGCGCTCGCCCTGGGCGCGGAGGCCATGCGTCTGCTCGAAGAGGGCGTGGCTGATGCGGAGGGCCTCGACGCCCTGATGACGGGCGGCTACGGCCACCCAGTGGGGCCCCTCGCGCTCTCGGACCGAGTGGGGCTGGAGCTGCGCTTGAAGATTCTCGAGCAGCTTCACGCTTCCACAGGCGCAGAGCGCTTCCAGCCACCCGCACTCCTCCAGCAGATGGTGGCCCGAGGCGCCCTGGGCCGAGCCACCGGCCAAGGTTTTTTCACCTGGCCTTCCGAGACGCCCCGATGAAATGGCCCCTTTTACTGGCAGGGGCTGGGATTCTTCTGCTTCTGATCACCGCGTACGTCATTGGGAAGGTCCTGTTGAGGATCCTCGTGGGACTGATCGTCCTGGCTCTGCTAGGATGGGGGGTCTGGCATTTCTTATCTAAGTAACCCTTTAGGAGCGAGCATGGCTGGCATCTCCTGCACCCACTGCGGCGCCGATCTCACGGCCCCCCAGAGCGTCCGCATCGCCGAGTACAACTTCGGACGGCTGGAGAAGGCGGACCAAGACCCGATGGAAGGCCCCGGCTTCAAGTACCATCTCGAAGTCCCCGACACCTTCACCATTCTCTGCACCACCTGCAAGCGCCTCGTGCGCACGCTGCCCATCCGCAAGTAGCGTTTTCGAGAACGCATGAACAAGGGCCGCAAGGCCCTTTTTTTCATTCCTGCGCACTACAAAAAAGAACGGCCCCAAAAAGGGGCCGTTCTTTTTGAAAAGCTTGATCGCTATTGGCGCACGATCCGGGGCGTGATGAAGATGATGAGCTCCGCATTGGCTTCGCTGTTGGTCTTCGTCTTGAAGAGGTAGCCCAGGATGGGGATTTTCGAGAGGAAGGGAACACCCGTGGTGCCCACCGACGTGCTGTTGGTGTAGACACCACCCAGCACCGCCGTACCGCCATCGCGGACGAGGATCTGAGTCTCCAGCGACTTGCGCTTGATGGTGGGAGAACCCAGCACCGTGCGGCTGAAGTCGGCTTCGGACTTCTCTACGTGGAGATCCATGATGATGGTGCCTTCGGAAGTGATCTGAGGCGTCACGTCCATCTGCAGGTTAGCTTCCACGAACTGCACCGTGATGGCGCCACCCGCCGCACCGCCCTGCTGAGCGGGGTAAGGGATCTTCTCGCCCGAGAGGATCTGAGCCTTGCGGTTATTCTGGGTGACCACCTTGGGGTTGGAGACGACCTTGACGATGCTGTCCTTCTCCAGGGCCTGCAGGATGACGTTGATGTTGAGCTTGTTGCTTAGGAAGCTGAACCAGAACTCGCCCGCAGGATTGGTGAGCGAGGTGACACCATCGCGGCCGCCCGAGAAAGCTGTCGTCAAAGATTTGCTTCCGCTGCTGTAAACGTTTGCGTCGTTCCAAGCATACCCAGAGGGATAGCTGGCCCAAGGGGCATCCTTTTGTGCACCAGTTGAACTGGTGGGATCGGGAACCTTTAGATCAGCGGCGCCCCCATTGATCTGAGGCCACTTCACCCCGAAATCCCGTTCCCAGCCCTTGGTGGCTTCCACCACGCGGGCTTCGATCTGGACCTGTTGGATCTGGACGTCCAGGCCCTGAATGAGTTCGTCGATGATCGTGATGTTGCGCGGCAGATCGGTGACGATCAAGGTGTTGGTGCGGTCATCCAGGATCACGGAACCGCGCTTGGTGAGCAGATCCTTCAGGATCTTGGCGACGTCCGCAACCTTCGCGTAGGAGAGCGGACGGGTGATGGTCTGAAGGTCACCGGCCAGAGCCTTGGCTTCGAGGAGCTTTTTGCGATCCTCTTCTTCCTTCTGCAGCTTCTCGATCTTGGCGACGCGGAGCACACCGTTCTGGATTTCCTGACCCAGACCCATGTTCTTCAACACCACGTCGAGCACCTGATCCCAGGGAGTGTCCACAAACTTGAAGGTGGCCATACCCTGCACATCACTATCCACGACGAGGTTCAGCTTGCCCGTCTCGGCGATGATCCGGAGGAAGGAGACCAGATCCGTATTCTGCAGATCGATGGTCATCTTGGTGCCGGAGTAGCGGGGGCCGTTTTCCCCGATGGTGCGGGAAGGACGGGGGGCCTGCGAAGCGGCAGGTGCCGGAGCAGGTTTGACGTCCTGTACCGGAAGCATCTCGGGCGCAGCCACGGGCATCAGAGTGGCGGTGGCCAGCTGAGGTAGCGTGGTCATCGTCCCGCCAATGGCAGGCAAGGAGCTGAGAGGCTGCGAGGGCGCCGGAGCGGCCTGGGCGGTCACCACTTCCTGTTCGACCTTCACGGGAGCCACAGGAGCCGGGGCCACCATCGTGGGAGCGCCCTGCTCGAAGCGAGCCTGAACAGCGCCCTGTCCGGATTTCAGATCCAGAGACAACCCATCCGCGTCACTACGGACGGACACCTGCGTCCCCTTGGGGACTTCCAACACCATCCGGGTGATGGGGGCAGGCGACTCTACGAACTGGGCCATGCGCACTTTGAGGATCAAGGGGTGGCTGAGGCTCGCGAGGTCCTTCTTGGACACGGAGCTTCCGCGCATCACGCCAGGAAGATCGATGACGACCCGATCGGGAGAAGTCAGAACTTCGACACGGGGCTGTCCATTCAGGCCGGGGACACTCAGACGGACCTGCGTGGCGTCCGCAGCAGAACCGACCAGCTGCGCTGCCTTAACGGTGGGTGCCCCTGAAGAAGCGACGAGCACTGCGGCGGGAGCCGCGGGGGCGGCAGCCAGGATGGAGCATCCCGCTACCAGCATGAGACTCAGGCGAGCGTTCATCGTTTTGTCTCCTCGCGCTTGAAGGTCTTGACGACTTTCCGGAAAACGTTGGTGTTGCTTGTATTCGGATCCCACTGATGGAACGTCACGGACTTTTCGTCGATGGCAGCGATCATCCCGTCTTTGAAGCGGTAACCGATCTCGAGCCAGCGGACATTTCCCCGACTGTCAGAAACGATTGCGAAAACTTTGCCATTTGTCTTGTACTGGCCTTTGACGGCAATGTCATCGACGTAATCGCCCGTTCCTTTTTGTGTGGAATCACCCAAGGGGAGGAAGGGCTCGCGAGAGACCGTGGGCTGGTAGGGGACCTGCTTGATGGCGGCGATATCGCTGACCTCGGGTGTCTGCGGAGCAGCGGGAGCAGGCGTAGGAGCTGGAGCTGGCGCAGGTGCGCCCTTCTTGTCCTTGGCGCCCTGGGCCACCAGGGAGAGGCTCATGCAAGCGAGAAAAACGAACGTCTTTCGCATGATTAGTCCTCGCTCTTCTTGCTACCAGCAGCCGCTGGGGCGGCTCCAGGGGCAGGCGCCGGAGGTGCCACGGGTTCCGGATTGTAGATGAAGGCGCTGATATTGCACTTCACGATTGCCGGATAAATGGCACTGTTCCCGGATCCGGAGGGGCGGGTCATCTCCAATGAGTTGATGTTGATGATCCGTTCGTAGCCGGAGACCAGGGAGGCGAATTGGCCGAAGGTCTGGTAGCTGGCCTTGAACTCGAAGTCCATCAGCTTCTCGGTGTAGTACTCCTTCTTCGCTTCACCCTTGGCTGCGAAGGAGGTCTGCATCAAGCCGGCAGTGTCGGAGAGCTTCTTCACCTGGTATGGGAGCGCGTTCACGTCCGCCGCATTGGGCATGATCTTGATCAGATCGTCGATGCGCTTCTGCTGCTTCGCCACTTCTTCCTGAAGCTGCTCGTACTGCTTCTTGTACATCTTGCCTTGGTCGACCTTCCGCTGAAGGTCTTCGTTCTTGGACTTGAGGGTCGCGATCTCTTCTCGCTTGCCCGAGGTCCCGAACCACGCGAGCGCGCCGATGACAACGGACGCGATCACGCCTACGAGGATCTGTCGCTGGAGCTGGGGATTCATCGTCCTTACCTCACACCGCGTTCTGCAGATCGAAACTGATCTTGAACGAATAGGAGCGCTGCGAATTCAGCTGGGCGCCCGGGTAATTGATGTTCTTGAACCAGCGGTTGCGCTTCTGGAGCTCGTTGTAGAAGGCGTTGATGGCCTCGAAGGAGCGCCCTTCCCCTTCCACCGTGAAGTTCATTCCCTTTTGGGTGATCTTGGCGAACACCACATCATCAGGAAGACTGTTTGCGAGCTCTTCGAGGAAGTGCACCGTGAGCGCCTGCTGACGCTTCAAGGTGCCGATGACTTCCTCCTTCTTGGCCAAGGCCTGCTTCGTCTGACGGAACTTGGCTTCGAGGTCGAGGTACTTCTCGTAGGTCTTGTACTCGGCGGTCAGGGCGGCGTTGCGCTGTTCCTGCACCTTGAGATCGTTCCACACCGAGTAGAAGTAGGTGCCGGCTCCCGCCAGGGCCAACAGGACGATGACCAGCCCGGTGATGGGGAAGCTCGCACGGCCCGCGCCTTCGCCTTCCACATAGACCTGGACGGGCTGTTGGATATCTCCGCCCGCCTTCTTCCCGCCCGCTTGGGCAAGGGCGTCGCCGAGGAGGTTGATCTTGATCATCGGTCACCCACCTTGCGAAGGGCCAGGCCGACGACCACGGATGCGGCGCAACGCAAATCCCTCACCGTGCCTGGATCCACGCTGCGCCCGTCGATCTCGACCGATTGAAGAGGATTCAAGCGATCCACACTGACTCGCAAACGGTCCTGCAATACTTCCACATACCCCGACCTAAGCCGCCCCCCCCCACCCAGAAGCCCGCGGTCAAAGACGATCACCCTTAAACCACTGCC